>ERZ808028.72-NODE-72-length-113166-cov-10.692119_pt1 | contig 113166 bp, 103 predicted proteins | sample MGYA00380184_ERZ808028 | MGnify/ENA primary metagenome ERZ808028 (study PRJEB31490, sample SAMN06133397) | mouse gut metagenome | isolation source: J8_1 | host: mice | place: China: Chengdu | collected 2015-05 ... | reverse complement strand
TTATTTGCCTTTTATTTTATCATAAAACTGTTTACTATCATCTTGCACAGTTGTTTACTATCATACTACACTGTACACTTTGCGCGCCCAAGTGGAACTGGATTTTGTAAAAAAGCAATGGAAATGCACAATCCTTGTAGGAGCGACGGTCTCGCTTGCCGGCTCGGTATTCAAAGGTCTCCATCGGAGACCCGCACCTCGGCGCCCCGAGCAAGGTTGAGTTTGTCGAAAGTAACGGCGCGAGCAAGTCCGCGCCCTACACGTACACTAAATTAGCCTTGTCCGTGTAGATTCTTTGCTATCGCTCAGAATGACAACTGCATAAATCGATGTATTTGCGAACACAAAAAAGCACCCGAAACAGAAATGCGTGATGTCCTTAGGGGAGAAATCAATAATAACTGAATAGGATACGAAAAAATCAGTCCTCAGCTGAAAAGTTTGGGGACTGATTTTTTGCTTTGGTAAAATATTATTTGGACTGTTGCGATTTTATGTGGTATATATTTTGTTGCCGAACGGTAGAAAGGAAGAAATTCTATACAAGACAATTTGATAAAAATTGGAGCAAAGGTTTGTTTAAGCAATGATAAAATGCTGATAGAAAGGATTACATATGTCTATAAGGATGGAATGGAAAGCGAGCCATTATCTCGATTCGTTCATCTCGGCATGTTTACGGATTCGATTTTGTTCGGAGAGGAATGTCAGATTCGATTTTTTGTCTATCCAAATTCGCTAAGGTTATACGATGCGGATGTGGATTGTCTTGAATTTATTAATAATGCGCACCACGCTATTGACATATCCTGCTTTAATCAGCAGATAGTTCTTGAATCCCGAAGGCGCAAAAAGCTTATTAATACAGGAGATGAATAATTCAAAGAGGTTTTTGGGGTTTGATTTTTGCACGATATATAGAATTTGTGGTACAGCTTAAACTCCCGTGTAGAAGGGTGTGCAGCGGTTCAAAAACATAGGTCAGTGGGTTGACGGGGTGATGAGCCTGTCCCTGGTATGATTATCTTTTTTTGATTGGGATAACAAAATCTCGTTCGGTCCGTGGGCAGAGAATCAGACCATACGGGTATTGTTGAGAAGGTTGAGCATGGCATTGTCTACATCGTGAAGGGCAACTCCGATGATAGCTGCCATATAAAGCATTATTCTATAGAATACTATGATATACTTGAATTCGGAATACAATAATATTGATTTAGCACCGCTTGAATTGGCGGTGCTAATTTCATTTTTAATTGTCAATAATAAGATAAAAGGTAATGATTATAAAGGAGATCGGTGTTATGAAAATTTGGCGATTGATCGGCACTTTATCGGTTGGTCTATTAACAGCAATATTTATATATCCATTTCTCCATGAGGGAGGTCATGCTTTGGCGACAATTTTTGCCGGTGGGAAAGTGTATGAGTTTCAATTATTACCATTGCCGTTTGTTACTTGTGAATCATCAAATATAAGTTTACTAGGAATGATTGTGATAGGATTAAGTGGCATGCTGTTTCCGCTACTGTTTTCATGGGTTATATATTTGAAAAATTTTTGGATATGGCTAATAGGCGTATACTTGAATTTTATTTGTTTACTTTCGTTTGCTATATCATTATATGGGTGCATAAGATTTATGAATGGAAGACCTATAGTAAACGAAGATATCACGAAAGTATTACAGTTGTGTCCCGGGAAGAGCAGTGTATTTCTGCTTGGGCTAATTGTCCTTATTATAGGTATGGTTATTCAAATGATTATTTCAAAGCCCTTGCAGCATTGTAATATTGAAAACTAAAAAAGAGGTGCCACCTAACTTTCATTAGAAGTATAGACGGCACTATTTTTTATTTAGAATTAAGTCTCTTAGCGGTATTTATAAGAACAGAGATATCTTCTTTAGACATTTCTTTTGTGAGTGAATATAACTCATTTACGAGTGAAGGCTCTGTAATGGTATCATCAAAGAATTCTTTGGGTGTTACTTCGAGGTACTCACAAATATATTAAAATTCAGGCATTGACGGAAGCGATTTCCCGGATGAAATACTTTGAATATAGCTTTTACTGTGCCCTGAATCAAGACTCATTTTATATTCGGAAATGCCCTTTCGGGTTCGGAGAATGGATATTCTGTTTCTAATGTACTCTTCGTTCATATTCTCACCCCACATTAGTATTTTATACTAATGTGAGCGGTAATAATCACGATTAAAATACCGATATTAAAAGGAGTACTTTCTAAATGAATTGTACCTATTTCGGTCATCGAGAACTATGTTTGAGAATAAAAAGAAATATCCTACCATAAAACTTATATTGGTGTTACCATATATAACAAATGAACTAAATGAGAACAAAGAGTATTATATATCAACTTTTGATGACGTTATCATTCCAGAAGAGTTGATGGGAGTTCATTATAAAGCGGCAATAGAAAAACGAAACCAATGAATGATAGAGCAGTGCAATGTGATAGTCGATTGTACATACGGAGATTTTGGTGGTGCTCATTCAGCAATTCAATATGCGCGAAAAAAAGAAAAACAGTAATATCAATAACAAAAAATAGGCATCAACATCTCAAAAGATATTGATGCCTACTTTGCGTAGAACTACAAGTTCTTAACTTTTAGCTTGGATATATTCCAGTTTATTTTACCATGACGCATTCCGAAAGTCAATAATTCTAACCTCACTTTTGCTGTTTTTTGCTGAAAAATTGTCGAGTAATCGCGAAAAATATCACAAAAACCGTTTTGCTGTTAAATAGTTCAAACAATCTTATCGATTAGGCTAATATAAGTGGTCAAAATGAAGGGTCAAGAGAAATAGCTTTCTTATATTCTAATTTCCTATATCTTATCATATAAAACGGGGCAAACCCAACGCTTTAATAAAACAAATAAGAAGAAGGAGAGAACTATGTCAAAACGTGGCGATAATATTCACAAAAGAAAAGATGGACGCTGGGAAGGCCGCTTTAAAAAGGGACGTAAACCAGACGGCACTATTATTTATGGCTCTTTGTACGGAAAGACGTACAAAGAGGTGAAGACTAAATTGTCAGATCTTCCGAAAATTGAGCAGAAGATTCAATTACCCCAAAATCAAGAAAGAACCTTTGGAGAAGTTTTGTCACTTTGGATGGAGCATAATCGCATTCGTCTGAAAGGTGGAACCGTTAACAAATATCAAAATTTGATTGATACGCATATAATGCCCGAATTGGGACGGGTTAAACTTTCAGCACTGGACTCTACAATGATAAATACATTTCTAACACAGAAAATGACTTCAGGAAGATTGGATCATAAGGGTGGGCTTTCCGCTTCGTATGTAAGAAGCATAATGCTAATCGTTAGCTCGTCAATGAAGTATGCTGTCGAAGAACAAATGTGCTTGCCTTTAAAAACCCCAATTTGCAAGCCGTCCGCCACAAAGAAAGACCTTCCTATTCTCAATAAAGACGAACAGAAACGCTTAGAACGACATCTTCTGTCAGATTTGGATAATACAAAAGCAGGAATTCTTATTTCACTACACACAGGATTAAGAATTGGTGAAATATGTGCACTTGCTTGGGAGGATGTCGATTTGCAAAATCATATTATCAAAGTTCGCCATACAGTCGCAAGGGTGAGAAAGAGCGATTCTAGGATTGACAATTCAAGTTGTTTGATTTTAGACACTCCCAAGACAGCTGCCTCCACAAGAGATATACCAATTTCGTCGGCATTGCTTCCTATTCTCACCACCATAAGGAATCAGTCATCATCAAAGTTTGTGGTTTCGGATTCACAAACATTTTTAAGTCCAAGAACTTTTGAGTATCGTTATCATCGTTTGTTAGAGGAAAGCGGAATTGCTTCCATAAACTATCACGCGCTAAGGCATACTTTTGCGACTCGCTGTATCGAAGCTGGTGTAGATGTTAAATCACTCAGTGAAATGCTTGGACATGCAAATGTAGGTGTTACGCTTAATACCTATGTTCATTCATCAATGGAATTAAAAAGGGTGCAATTGGAAAAGCTCATTACTTTTTCTGCGTGATAACTATGTTCATTGTGGTCAAACTGAATGGTCAAATATTATAAATATCCACATATATCAAGGCTGATGAGCGATTAATCGTAGAACTTGTAGTTCTACGCAAAGTAGGCATCAATAGTGTTAAGACTGTATTAAATAGATTGTCCAGAAGATACGAGCGTTATACTGACATGATATCGAAAAAACTAAATTGTGATCAAAAAGAAATTGAGCCGTATGTCTATTTGATAATTACTTCTGTGGTCAACTATATGATTTTCTCAGAGAATGTTTTTGTCGCGCCGTAAATTGAATTGGTAAAGAAAGCAAATGAGAACTTGAAGGATGCTTCGGAAATCGCAGGCTGAAGGAGGTGCAATGTGTGAAGCTTAAAATCAAATCGAAAGATTGCCAACTAATAGTAAAAGTAAAAACTTCTGTTGGAGAAATTGTAGATGATAAAGAACTCGACAGATTCGCAAGGGTATATCTTCGAGGTTTCTTGAAGCCGAAAAAAATTAAAAAGAATCTGTTTGAATATACCGGACCAGTTGGGGTAAGTCTTTATGAACGGTTTAAAAAGCCGGTGTCGAAAAGAGATTTCCTGTTCATTATAGAGCAAATTGTGCTGGCAGTTCAAAAACTCCAAGCTAACAATATGCCTATAAATTACTTAGTGATGGATATACATCATGTTTTTGTTAATGAGGTTACAAAAGAGGTTCAGTTTTTATATGTACCAATAACCCATCAGAGTAATTCAAATATAATTGATTTCATTGAATCAGTTGTTTATTCAGTAAAACCAAGCGATGAAAAAGATAGTGATTTTGCGTCAAGGTTTATTTACTATTTCCGTGCGATAAAACCCTTTAATATCAATGCTGTGGAAAGGTTTATTTTAAGGGAAGATAGAAGCATTGTTAATACAATAAAAAAACAAAATGCCGGACAGAGCGGATTCATGACTGATAAACCGAAACACTATTACGAGCACCACGATGGCAAGGTAAACTATGATGGGGATGATCCCACAGGGCTGCTTAACGATGATGATGCAACCGGTATTTTAGATGAAGATGAAGCAACAGGTCTTTTAGACGAGGACGAGGCAACAGGTTTGCTTGACGATTCTGATGAAGCAACAGGTCTTTTGAGTGATGAGGACGAAGCAACAGGCCTTCTTAGTGCGAACAATGCAAATACACACTATCCTGCATTGTTTAGAGTCCTTACCAATGAGGAAATAAGTGTAAATAAACCTGTTTTTCGCCTTGGAAAAGAAAAAAGCTATGTTGATTACTTTGTTACCAACAACATTGCGGTAAGCCGAAGCCATGCGGATATCATCACAAGAGGAACACGCTGCTTTGTGAAGGATCTTAATTCTAAAAACCACACATACATAAATGGACAAGAGCTACCGGTTCATGTTGAAGTTGAAATTCACGACGGAGACTACTTGAAATTAGGAAATGAAGAATTCATTTTCAGAGTATAGAGATTACTGATAAGGATAGTGAATTAACATGCAATATATTGCTACTGCAGATACGGATATTGGAATAAGTAAAGACACGAATCAAGATAGTGTTCTCATAAAGCATGCCTCAACCGGAAAGGCAGAGGTGCTTCTTGCGGTCATATGTGACGGTATGGGAGGACTTTCAAAAGGCGAACTTGCCAGCGCAACAGTCATAAAAGCTTTTGCTGAATGGTTTGACAATGAGCTGCCTTTTGAACTTGAAAATGTAGACCTCAGTGTCATTGGCGCTAAGTGGTCTCTTATGCTCAAGGAATTAAATGTTCAAATACTTGAATACAGCAGAAACAATGGGCTTGAAGGAGTTGGTACGACCTTTTCGGGCATTTTTTTCGTAGATAATCAATATATTATCGGACACGTGGGAGATACCAGAGTTTATCATATTGGTTCTGCACTCACGCAACTCACGACAGATCAGACCTTCATTGCAAGAGAAATCAGTCGAGGAACGATTACACTGGAGCAGGCAAAGACCGACAAGCGCCGCAATCTGCTTTTACAGTGCGTTGGTGCTTCAAAAAATGTTGAACCGCAAATAATTATCGGTAACGCCGATAAGGGTGCATATATGCTTTGCTCGGATGGCTTTAGACATGAAATCGCAGAAAGTGAAATGTATGAATCTCTTAATCCGATTAACCTTATGAATAAAGAGGCTATGCACAATAATGCGAAGTACCTGATTGACCAAGTAAAGAGACGGGGAGAAAAAGATAATATCTCTGTTGTGCTAATAAAGGCAGAGTGAGGTGAGGATATATGACAGAAATCGGAACCGTTATTGACGGTAAATATGAAGTACTTAGAGAAATTGGCCGAGGCGGTATGTCCGTAGTTTACCTCGCTATGGATACCCACCTAAACAAACAGTGGGCTGTAAAAGAAATTCGGAAAAAAGGCAGCGGAAAAAACGATGAAATCGTTGTAAACAGTTTGCTTGCTGAAGCCAATATGATGAAGAGGCTGGATCATCCTTCTCTTCCGAGAATTGTTGACATTATTGATAACGGCGTAACCATTTATGTCGTTATGGACTATATCGAAGGCGAGTCTCTGGATAAGATTCTCAATGAGTATGGCGCTCAATCGGAAGAAAGGGTTATTGGCTGGGCAAAGCAATTGTGCGATGCTCTTGGATATTTGCATTCGCAAAAGCCTCCGATTATCTATCGTGATATGAAACCGGCTAATGTAATGCTTAAGCCGGAAGGCAACATTAAAATTATTGACTTTGGTATTGCCCGTGAGTATAAGGAGCAAAATCTTGCAGATACCACTGTGCTTGGTACAAAAGGCTATGCCCCGCCTGAACAGTACAGCGGTCAGACAGATGCTCGCTCTGATATTTTTGCACTCGGAATGACAATGCACCACCTTTTAACCGGTATCGATCCGAGAAACGGCGAACCATATGCACCTGTAAGGCAGTGGAATCCCGAACTATCGGAAGGTATTGAGATTATTATTGATCGCTGTGTTGAGCCGGCTGCCGAAAACAGATATCAAAGTTGTTCGGATTTGCTTTATGACCTTGAACATCCCGAATTGATAACAAGAGGATTTAAGAAAAAACAGAAGAGAAAACTGTTGTCTTTCATTGTTTCAGCCGGTCTTTGTATTTTCATGGCAATTGCCGGTGTCATATTAAACATCTCTGCAACGGCCGTAAATAATCAGGACTATGATGCTAATATCGGAAGTTCCGATCCGACAAAGTATTTTGCGGCAGTAGATATTTATCCTGAGCGTGTAGATGCCTACAATATGCTGATTGAGTATTATAAAAACCATGATGCAGAAAACAATGACATTACAAAGGTCGGCAACACCATTGAAGCAAATGCGGACTCGCTTAATTTGACGGATCTGGAAATCGCTGATATGCACTACGATATGGGAAAGCTGTACTTTTCGGATTATGAAGGCTCCTTCAAAAGCCGTGCAGTGAATGCCAAAAATTTCTTTGAAAAGGCGGCTTCCAATGATGCGGCAAGTTTTGAGAAAAAAGAAATTGCGGAGTGTTATGATTCAATATGCAATTTTATGACGAATCAAAGTACAACATCTGAACATTCGCTTGATGACTATACCGCAATATTTGAGGAAATCGAAGCTGCAATGCGAACAGTAGACAAGGCAACAGATAACGAAGCGAATTACGACAAGATTTCCCTTTACTATGTTGCAATGCTTTTGATTAACGATCAGGCAGAGTATATGGCAGGCGTCGGATTTGAGAGACAGACGGCCCTTGAACTTATGGCGAATCTGAAAGACAAAGCGGACGGAATCACATCCACGCTTTCCTATGTAAATGACTTGAAGGACAAAATTGGTTCAAGTTATGACTCCTTTGTCAGTAACATCAATGCAAAATATGACGAAGTTGAAAAACGCAAGCAAGGAGGTAATTAACAATGGCTGAAACGTTATCAACATTATCGATTATCTCTTTCATAATCGCATGTGTATGTCTGGTGCTTTCAGTTTTCCTGTGGATATTCTTTAAGATTCCGACGGTCATCGGTGACCTATCCGGTAGAAACGCACGTAAATCAATCGCCATGATGCGAGCCGCCAATGAAAAGTCAGGTTCCAAGAGTTATAAAGCAAGCAAAACCAATGCCGAACGAGGAAAGCTGACAGGCACTATGCAGCATTCCAAGAAGCTCAAGCAAAAGCAAGGTGCATCTGATGATAGACCGGATACTGGATTATTAAATGATAACCGCGCAGACGAAGATTTGTCAGAGGCAACCGGAATGCTTGAGTCGGAGACAACAGGACTTCTTGTTGACGAGAACGCTACTGCTCCGCTCGATAAGCCGATTGTAAAGCAAGCGATTAAGCGAGAAGGCGGTGTGAAGTTGAAAATGCTGGATGAGGTACTTCTTATTCACACCGACGAGGTGATTCAATGAGCGAAATTCAAAAAGTAAAAATTTTGTTTTGGATTTCCTTTGCTTGTGAAGCAGTTGCTTCTGCAACATTTTTGTGGATGCCGTTTGTCGGAGAAACTCGAATGGGACAAATTATTACCGGAATTATATTCTGGATATTTCTGATATGCGGATATGTATGCATAGGCTTAGCGAATCATTTTCGTAAAATGTATAACTTGAAAACGCATCGAAGATGTCTGCACACAAAGCAAAGAATCGGTCTATTTGAATTTTTTTCAAATATTCCGGCGGCAATTTCCGACGCAGCGCTCATAGCAGCTTTACTGATTGCCGTTATAACAGCTTTCACCAAATTGAAAGAAACATACTTACCTTATCCACTACTTTCTTTAATACTGCTTTCGACGAATGCACATTGCATGTTTAACGGAAGAGTTTATATATTTACTAATTTCAAACCGATAAAAGGAGACGAAAACCATGGCTAAAGCAAAAACAAACCTGTCCAAACGGTTGATTGCATCACTGTTGTCTGTGCTGATGGTATTGAGTATAGTGCCGGTTTCTGCAACAACTGCACTTGCTGCCACAGACGAACATCCTGATGCAGTTACAATAACCGTTAAAGATGAAAACGGCAATTCCATTGAGAATGCCGATGTTGCTTTCACGATTGATTCTCAAACCAATGGCGATTCATGGAAAAGTGAAACGAACCTGACAACTGATGGATACGGCTGTGTGGAAATCTTGTCAAAAGCCGATTTTATTGCGGACGATCTAACGCTTACTGCAACCGTTAGCAAGGATGGTTTCGAGACAAACGAAACAATTGCAAAGACAGCAATTACCTCTGATGTTCAGAATTTTGAAGTTGTGTTGAACAGCACAACAATCAATGATGTTACAATCGAAGGGAAGACACTGACTTATAACGGAGAAGCGCAGGAACTTGTTTTCATTTCCGGGCTTCAAGATGTAGATACAGTAGACTATGGCACTCTTCCGGAGGGTGTAACATTGAATGAGGCTGGTAAGCCGGTTGCAACGGATGCAGGCACATACGAGCTTACTGTCACTGTCAGCAGAGACGGCAAGGATGATTTGATTACTAAAGTAACAACGGTTATCAATCCCGCAAATATTGAGGGGATTGATATTACCCCTGTGACCGGTCTTAAGTACAATGCGACAAACCAAGCTCTTGTCACCCTTACCGGCTCTTTTGCTGAAGGCGATGCAGTAACATGGACTGTTAATGGAACTGACGAAGATACCGATGCTATTCCCGAACGAATGGCGGTTGGTTCTTATACTGTAAAACTGACAATAGATCGTGGTTCGAACTACAACAAGTTTGAGAAGAATGTTGATGTTGACATTGCCCCTGGTGAAATCGACCTCGGCGATCTCAAAATTGAAGCAAATGATAGAACTTATGACACAACTGAGCAAGATCTTTTAATTGTAACGAAAGGCGGAGATTACAACTTAGAGTACAGTACTGATAATCAGGTAACTTGGAAGCAGAATATTATTCCTCAGGCAACAAATGCCGGCGAATATGTGATTTATGTTAAGGCAACTCAAGATAATTACAGCGACAAGGAAACGCCAGCCTTCCCGATTACCGTAACTATCTCTAAGGATGAACAATCTCTTCAGTTCGTTAAAAAAGTTCCTGCTGAAGTTACTGTTGATGAAGCCACTCCTGAAAACAATATTTATGATTTCTCTGTTATAGGAGAGAATTTAAGTGGAAAAGATGTTCAATACAGTTTGATCAATGCATCCAGTGACAAAGTCGCTTCAATTTCTGCTGATGGACAGCTTACTGTTTCCAAAGCAGGTATTGTTACTGTTAAGGCAACAAGAGAAGGAAATGATAATTATCTTTCTGTAGATGTCTATGCTACTGTTACCGTTAAAGTCTCTAATAACGGTTTGATATCTTTTGAAAAAGATACTGTGGACTATGTACTTGATGAAAGCGGAATTGCTTCTACGGAAACTGCAATAAAAAAGAATGAAGATGACAATGGTGAACTCACATATTCTATAGATAAAACCAATATCGGTTTGTCTATTGATTCAAAAACTGGTAAAGTTGTAATAAGTAATCGCAATAAGCTTGCCAAGGCAATGGGGAATTCGGGCAATGCCGTTGTAACGGTTACGGTTGAGAAAGTAGCAGGAACTGTTTCTGAATGGCAATGGTGGCCACCCGAATTAATCACCAAAGAAGTCTATCCTTCTGCAAGCGCATCGTATACACTTTTGATTACCTATGCTGCCGCTCCGAAATTTGATACTGTTTGCCAAATAACAGATCCCGCCGCAACTGGTTGGTATAATGCGGAAAATCCTGCTGTAGTTTCACCGATTGACACTGAAAAATATAGTATCGCTCTTGATTCTCCTGAAAGTTTTTCAGATTCTCAAACAATTTCAACGCAGGGCATCGAAGTACACTATATTTATATAAAAGATAAAACTACCAAGCAAATTTCCGCTGGCATAGAAATCAATATAAAAATTGATACTGAAAATCCGTATGATTTAAAAGTGGAGTATGCCAAACCTCCGCTGGATGAATTCCTTGAGGTTATCACGCTTGGCTTCTATAACCCGTCTGTTACATTGAGATTTACTGCTACAGACGATACCTCCGGTTGGGATTATCTGGAATGGACTTATACTCGTGAAAGCGGTCAGTCTGAATCCAACTTAGAAACAGAAAAGGGCACATTAACTGACGGTAAAGCAGAGCTTACATTGACCGCTTCACAGGCGAAGCAGTACCGTGGCAATATCTCATTCACTGTGTATGACAAAGCAGGTAACAGCACTTCTGCAACGGACGATGGCAATGTTTTTGTCGTGGATACAATCAGCCCGACAATGACGGTAAAATATGCTGGTGCAGAGCCGTATGCGGCTGCACAGAATTCGATTGGGGATGTTCATTATTTTAATGGATCTGTTGAAGCAGAACTTACTGTTACAGAAGCTAACTTCTATGCTGAAGATGTCAAGGTTTTGGTATCTAAGGACGGCGGCGAATTTAATCCTGTAACACCTGATTGGATTGATAACAGCGTTGATGTTCACATCGGAACACTTACTCTTCGTGCTCCTGCGGACCATTCGGGTGACGGCGACTATGTCATCAAAGTTGAATATACGGATAAGTCGGGTAATTCGATGACTCCTTATCATTCAGAGACAATTACGATTGATACAACTCCGCCAGAAGTCGAGATTGTTTATAGCCATAATGGCGACGAACAAAAAACAACTTTTACAGTAAAAGAACATAACTTCCGTGCAATTGATGTGACCGTTACCGGCACAATGCAGGATATTACCGGCGCGGATATTCCGTACACAGCAGCGCAGTTAACGGAATATTTGCGCAATGCCGAATGGAAAGAGATAGAAACAGATACATATCAGGTTGAATATGACGGTCTTATGAACGGCATCTATAATTTGAAGATGGATTATAAAGATCTTGCCAATTGGGATGCTGAGCAGTTTGCCGCAGATGAATTCATTATCGACCATAATGCGCCGACTGATGTAAAGATCGAATACAGCAAATCCATTATTGATACGGTTTTGAAAACAGTAACGCTTGGTTTTTATAATCCGTCAGTTGAAGTTACATTTACAGCAACAGATTTAACTTCAGGTGTTGATAGTTTTGCTTGGACTTATGAAAGAACAAAAGGCGCTAGCGAAACGAATGTTGAAAAGTTAACTGGTGTGATAGAAAAAGATGAAATAAAAGCTGACGGTTCCACTTTTTCCGCTACGATAACACTTCCAAAAAAAGTAACTGGAGATGAAACTCAAGAACAACTCCACGGTAAAATGTCGGTTATTGCAACTGATGCGTATAACAATCCAAGCGATAGGTTTACGGATGAGGGCTATGTTCTTGTTGTAGATACAATCAGTCCGAAGATGACTGCCGAGTACAGCAAGGAATCCAGAATGGTTGGTACAACGGCATATTATAACGAAGACGCCACCGTTACCTTTACCGTAAACGAAGCAAACTTCTTCCCAGAAGATGTTGTTGTTACCGTATCGAAAGATAACGCTCCTGCGGAACGTGTAATGCCTGAATGGAAAGATGAAAGCGTTGATGTTCACATTGGAACACTTACTCTTTCTGCATCCGCAGACCATTCCGGTGATGGTGATTATGTTATTTATGTTAAATATCATGACCGTTCACAAAATGATTTGAATATAGAAAAGGGATTAAGCAATTCAACATCTTATCAAGATAATGAAAAGGAATATATCGAATATAAGTCGCACACCGTCACAATTGATACGATTAAGCCTGTAATTAACGTTGAATATCAGAATACCAATCTAATCGACACCATAAAAGATAGTGATGAGAAGGACAGAAAGTATTTTGACGATACGCAGACGGCGATTGTAACCATTAACGAGCATAATTTTGATGCTGACGAGGTTGATTTCCAAATTGTTGCTAAAGATGTAACAGGCAAAGAATTGGACGCTTCGGCGTTGAATGCGAAGTCCCAGTGGAGCGAAGGCGAAAACGATGATATCCATATCATCACCATTACCTATCCCGGCGATGCGAATTATACCTTTGATGTGGACTATGCCGATCTTGCAACAAATCAGGCTGATGATTATGCGCCGGATTACTTTACAGTTGATAAAACCAATCCGACAAATCTGACTGTTTCTTACAGTACAAGCGTTCTTGATACCGTTCTCGAATCTTTAAGCTTTGGCTTCTATAACGCAAAAATGACGGTAACGCTTACGGCAGATGATATTACATCAGGTGTTCATAATTTCAAGTACAGCTATCTGAACGCAGAAGGCGTAAGCGGTGTAAATGCCGAGCTGATTGACCAGGCTATTGATGCAGCCGATATTGCGTATTCGGAAGATGGTTTGACTGCAACAATGACCTTCGAAATTCCGAAAATGGTTCTCGGAACGGATAATCAGTTCAACGGTACAGTAGAATTTACGGCATATGACCGCGCCGATAACGAAACCAATCAGAAGGATTCCAAGCGAATTGTTGTGGACAACATCGCACCTACTGCAACCGTTCAATATAACACGCCTGTAAATGAGGTTAACGGTGTTTCTTACTATGACGGCGATATCAACGCAACCGTAACGATTACGGAAGCAAACTTTTATGCAAACGATGTTCAAGTCATGGTTGCCAAGGACGGCGGAGCAACCTATGCCGTGACGCCGAGTTGGACAGACAACAACGTTGATATACATACGGGTACATTCACCCTCACGGAGGACGGAGACTATATCATCACGATAAACTACCGAGATAAGTCTACAAATCAGATGCAGACTTATACCTCTAATCAGCTTACGGTTGATACAGATATTCAGGCGCCCACTTACAGCATCAACGGTGTTGCAAAAACAGATGAAGGCGGTGCGTACAAAAACAATGCAACCGTAGCATTCAGCTTTGAGGATCAGAACTTTGATACCAAGACGATTAAGCTTGAGAGAACCCGCTTTAACTCTGTTGAGGATGTGACAAATGATTTCATCCATTCTTCCGACATGGACAAAGGTGGTTCTGGCAGCTTTGATATTCCGTCCAAGGTTGAAAACGATGGTATTTATTTATTAACTATCGGTATGACCGATAAAGCAAACCATAAAACCGAATCGAAACTGAAATTTACTATTAACCGCTACGGTTCTGTGTATGAATACAGTGATTATCTTACCTCTCTGCTTGAAAAACGGTACATTAAGATTGACGGTAACAATTCGGAGGCAGTTGCGCAGGATCTTGTAATCACAGAGTATAACGCAAATCAGATTCTCACGGATTCATTGAATATCTTGATTACGCGTGACGGTGAAACAATTGATACGAAGTACACCTCCAATCCTACTGTTGACAGCAATGCGGGCATAGGTGACAGTGGTTGGTATCAGTATGCATATACAATTGCTAAGGAAAACTTCGCAGAAGACGGTGTGTATAAAATAACCTTGACATCTGCGTATGCAGCAAGCGATTCGGACAGAAATGAATCCACCAGCGTTCCGGAAAATTCAATTGATGCAGCTGGAAATCAGATTCTGAACACTATGAATTTCACGGTTGATACAACAAAGCCCGAGATTCGAAATATCGTGAATCTTGACAAGCCGATTGTGAATGCACAAACATTGGATGTCGATTATACGATTGTTGATGTCGGTGGGTTGAAATCGATTGAAGTAATTGTAAATGGTAGCACGATTGATACAATCACAGAATTCGGAGACAGCACTTTCAACTATTCGGGCAGCTTTACACTGAATGAAAGTTCTGATGCACAAACTGTTCAGTTAAAGGTAACGGACATTGCCGGTAATGTTACGGATACTGCATCGGATGACTTCAGTACGAATGACCTTTATGTGTTCAACGATACAATTACCGTATCTACGAACTTCTTCGTTCGTTGGTATGCGAATAAGCCTCTTTTCTGGGGTTCAATCGGCGGTGTTGTAGTGCTGACAGGGCTTATTTGGTTCCTCATTGCATTTAAACGTAAGAAAAAAGAAGATAAAGAAGAGAAATAAAAAATAATTGTTCCTTACCGTCTTTAATTTCAAATTAAAGACGGTAAGGATACCTGATGGGAGAGAAATATAATGGCTTTTCAAATCAGAGTTGTCCCAGACGCTTTGAGGCAAAGTGCTGATCATATAGAACAAATTATCAATGAAAACAATCAAATATATACGCGTATCAAGGTTATTACAAGCAAGTTGGATGAGTCTTGGGACGGTGCTGCAAGCGAATATATGATTGAGCAATTGCATGAGTTAATTCAATTGCCAAACAAGGCTGAAGAAGAATTCGAGAAAGGCCAACAGATTTTACAAACGATTGCTCAAGTCTTTGAAAATATAGACGAGGGAGAAGGCACACCGACATTTGCTGTAAGAGCAGATTTTGTTATGCCTGCTATAGTAGGACCTGGTGGGAATCCCTTTTTGATGAAAACTCTGCCGCTGTCTTCGGGACATATTAGAGTTATTCCCGATGGACTTAGAGAAGCCGCTCAGGAAGCACAGAATGTAATTGAACTATCTAATGAAATTTCAAACAAAATCAACAAAGTGTTAAGTGAATTGCAAAGTTCTTGGGAAGGCAGATCTTACAATAAATTTTCCGATAATTTCATTCAATTGAAAGAAATCTATAATCATCTTGCAAATGCACTCGAAGAATTCTCGCAGAAAGTTAATATGGCGGCAAACAGATACGAAGAAATTGATAATCTATTAGCATAAATGATAGTCCGTAACTGCCATAACATGAAAAGTTGTGGCAGTTACAGAATCGTATTTATTAGAAGTTTGAGCAAGCAAGTTCTGCATACTTAAACTTGTGATAAATGCAAAAATCTCGGAGATAAAAAGGTGTTTACCTATGGATTTATTGATTGAAAATAAAATAATAACCCAAATGGAATGCGGTTCTAATTTTGCATATATTCTGAACGATAACAATATCTTCCTGTCCACTGAGTACAAAGTGCTTCAAAGTCAAGCGAATAGCTGCTTTGTTAAGTGTATGAAGATGCTCTATAACGGAAAGGTACAGTTATATTATCTGGCCAACAATTTTAAACCGTTTGCATCTTTGCTTCCAACTTTGGATGCAGAAAGCTTTATGGTAATCTGTGCAAATCTTTTTGCAGATATTATTGATGTGAAGGGCAATGGCTTTTTGAGTTGTCAGAACATTGATATTTCCTTTGAGAGAATCTATGTTGATACGGCAACATACAAGGTGAGTTTAGTATATCTTCCTGTTGCACAGAGACTATTTGATGATTCTTCAAGCTTTGAGAATGAACTTCGCACAAGTCTTATAAAGTTGATTCAGGGTATTTCAACACTTTCTACACCCAAGACGGTTCAGTTTGCAACGAACTTAGCCAACGGGACTCTAAGTATTGAGAGCATTTATACGTCAATTAAAAGTGGAAAAGCGCCTATTTCAAGTCCTCATAATCGCCCTGTTCCGGATACTTCCGGTAATCAAGGACAAATAAAGCTCGTTGCGATGAATGCTCCGACTCGTATAGAAATTGTTGTAACAAAGAATGAATTCACTATTGGTAAAAAGGCAGAGCTTGTTGACGGAGTTGTTAGCTTTAATAGGATGATCAGCCGTTCTCACTGCAAGGTGACAAAAAATGGGACACAGTACTTTATTACAGATTTACAGAGTGCGAATGGCACCTTTGTTAATCATGTAAGAGTTCAACCTAATCAGGCTCATCCCATTAAGGGCGGCGATATCATTCGCTTAGCGAATAGCGATTTCCAGGTGGTAGTAGAGTAAAGGAGGGGAATATTTGTGGCTAAGCCAAGAGTTATAATCGCAGATACGGATATTAGCTATATTATCCCCCTGCAACTAAAATTCATTGAAGAGTTTTTTGAAAAAATTGATATCGAGATTGTTACAGATAAAGAGTACTACGAACAGCTTTTTGCTACGCCTCAGAAAGCGGATGTTCTCATTATTTCTGAGGAATTATACGATAGTTCATTACAGCGCCATAACATTGGAAATATATTCCTAATGACTGAGCAATATGAGGATGACCAGACCGGTGACCTGAATGTAAACCGCATCTTTAAATACACAAGTATCAAGGAAATTCTGAACGAAATCACCGGCAAAAGTGCAGACGCGCTAAAGGTTTCTGCCGGATCAAAAAAAGAGACTCAAATAATCCTTGTGTATTCTGCTTGCGGTGGTGTAGGGAAAACAACCGTTGCGCTCGGCATGAGTGCTTGCTTAACTAAAAACTTCAAACGTGTTTTATATATTAACGCTGGACGCCTTCAATCGTTCCAGAGAATGCTTGAAAATAAGAGCCCGATTACAACCTCAGATGTGTATGCAAAGCTTGCAAATCCATCTGAGAGCGCATACAGCGATGTTAAGCACGTAATTAGGCAGGAACTGTTTAGTTATCTTCCACCCTTTAAGGCTTCATTGATGTCTTTGGGTTTAAACTATTCTGTATATGAGAAGATAGCTGTTGGCGCAAAAAAATCAACCGACTATGACTATATTATTATTGATGCTGATACTTCATTCGAGGAAAAAAAGGCAAAATTGATTGATATTGCGGACAAGGTTATGCTTGTTACGAGACAAAATGAGGCATCCGTTTTTGCTACTAACCTTTTGGTATCTAATATTAATGGTGCAAGTAGTGAAAAATATATTTTCATATGTAACGACTTTAATAAAGAGCGTGACAATGCGCTTATTTCTCCGAATATGACGATGAAATTCACTGTGAGTGATTATGTGGAGCATTTCCTACACTATGATAACTTAAAACCAAGTGATTTATCAAAGGAAAGTAGTATTCAGAGAACTGCATTTTTGATTATATAAGGAGGCTTATCAATGGGTAAAGAATCAGCCATCATTATTTTTAACATTATAAAAAGAAAATTCACTCAGGATCTTGAGGTTCCCTTGGATATATCAGCTAACGATCTCGTGATTGCCCTTAATACAGCTTATGAATTGGGAATTGATACCTCTGACATAAAGAATTGTTATCTAAAATCCGAGAATCCAATTGCATTGCTCAAGGGTAATAAGACTTTAGCAGAATTCGGTTTGAGAAATGGTAGCGTCATCAATTTTACAGAATAGGAGGCAAGTAAAGTGAATAGATACAAAATAACGCTTTCAAGCAATACTATCTATAAAGAAATAGAACTTGCTCCTGATGCACAGCAAGTTAAAGTCGGTACAGGCGTGGACTGTGATATTCGTCTCCGAAAGGAACTATTTTTTGGTCAGATTGAACTGCTCTTCGTAAAGAATGGAAAAGAGTGGTCGGTTCATTGCTCTGATAATTTGTATTTGACCATCGGTGACATTAGAAAACTAATGACCAAGAACTTAGTTCACGGTGATGTGCTGGAGATCAAATATCAGGAGTCCGATAACCTCGTTTTTGCAATGGAATTCTTGATCGATTTTGATGATGGCAAGAAAAAATATGAGAGAATCATTGATGTTTCTGGAACGACATCATTAACCATTGGTACCCCGACAAACTGCAATATTGCAATTGGTGGAGAGTATGTCAAGGATGATACTCTAGTTCTCAATAAAAAAGCTGATGGCTTTGTTGTTGAGATTCAAAAGACTACTTACGGTGTCTATATCAATGGCAAGAAAGTAAAGAGCAAAGATATTATCAAGGATGGCGATTTCCTCTCCATTTCAGATTATTTCTTCTATTTTAAAGACAATAAGATATGGACTCAAATCCGTAAAGATTTAGTTGTGAATACACTTAACTTCATTGATAGACCTGAGCAGAATTTATATCCTAAATTCAATCGTAACACAAGAGTTCAGACAATTGTAAATAAGGATGATATTGAGGTTTTAGACCCACCCGCAAAGCCACAGAAACCAAAGAACAATTTATTAACTAGATTGCTCCCCTCTATCGGTATGCTTCTTGTGTCAGGCATCACAGCATTCTTTGGTGGTGCAATGATTATTATGTCGGCGGTTTCCGGTGTAATGGCAATTGTAACTTCTGTTATCACTTTGCAGCAAAGTAAAAAGGATTACAAAAAAGGTACTGAGGAACGTGTAGAAAAATACAATGCGTATGTTGCAAAAAAGAGAATGGAAATTGAACAGCTAAGAGCTGAGGAAAAAGAGACACTCGATAAAATATACATTTCTCAGACTGAAGAAACTAACCGATTAGGAGAGTTTTCGCAAAGCCTATTTGATAGAACAACTGCTGACGCAGATTTCCTGTGTGTGAAACTTGGTGATGGCTCGATAGAGGCTAATCGTAAAATCAAGTATAAGAAGCAGGAACGCCTTGAGGTTGAAGATGAACTACAACTTATCCCCGAACAAATTAGCGATGAATTTAAGTACGTGCATGCTGCTCCAGTTGTATGTGATTTTAAGTCAGTTAATGCAGTAGGTGTTGTTGGTAATGAAGCCTACAGATTTAATATTCTTAAAAATCTTGTAATTGATATTGCCGCAAGACAGTACTTCTCAGATGTGAAAATGGTGTTTGTAGCGGAAGAGAAAGATGCAGATAGAGTTTCTTGGCTTCGTATGTTACCGCATACATATGATGAAGATGCGAAATTAAGAACAGTGATTACAGATAATGAGAGCAAAAACATTGTCTTTGAGTATCTGTATAAGGAATTGACATTTAGAGAGCAACGAAAGAAGCATGAAAACAATATTGTTGTATTCTTCTATGATGAATACGGATTCAAAAACCATCCGATTTCAAAGTTTGTTGAGAAAGCAAAGGATTTGGGTGTTACCTTTGTTTTCTTCGGTGAAAAAGAAGCGGATATTCCGTTGGGTTGTGGATACATCATTGAGGCTAAAGCTGAAAGAGCTGTTTTGATTTCTACAACTGATAGCAGTAAAACTGTTGAATTCACATACCCTATCCTTCAGGATGCAGATGCCAAACGGATTGTAAACCTGTTGGCTCCAGTCTACAGTGAAGAAATCTCTCTCGAGGGTACATTAACCAAGAGTATTTCAATGTTTGAAATGTTGAATATTCTTGCCGTGGATGATTTGAACCTTGAAGAACGTTGGAACAAATCCCAAGTGTTTAGATCAATGGCGGCACCTATTGGTGTTACTACCAATGGCTTGATTTCTCTGGATTTACATGATAAGGCACATGGTCCTCACGGTCTTGTTGCCGGTACTACTGGTTCTGGTAAGTCTGAGATCCTGCAGACGTACATTTTATCTATGGCCACCCTCTTCCACCCATATGAAGTTGGTTTTGTAATCATCGACTTTAAGGGCGGCGGAATGGTAAATCAGTTTAAGAATTTGCCGCATCTTCTCGGTGCAATAACGAACATTGATGGCAAAGAAATTGATCGTTCGCTGAAATCTATTAAAGCCGAACTTCAAAAGAGACAAAGACTTTTTGCAGAAGCAGAGGTTAATCACATTGACAAGTACATAAGAAAGTTTAAAGCAGGAGAAGTTAACACTCCGTTACCTCACCTTATCCTTATTGTTGATGAGTTCGCTGAATTAAAAGCAGAACAGCCTGAATTTATGAAAGAGCTAATCTCTGCTGCACGTATTGGACGTAGTTTGGGTGTGCACCTTATCCTTGCTACTCAAAAACCGTCCGGTCAGGTTAACGAACAGATCTGGAGTAACTCGAGATTTAAGCTTTGCTTGAAGGTCCAAAGTCAAGAGGATAGTAACGAGGTCTTAAAGTCTCCGCTGGCTGCAGAAATCAAAGAGCCTGGTCGCGCTTATATGCAGGTAGGAAATAATGAAGTGTTTGAACTTCTACAATCAGCTTACAGTGGCGCTCCGGAGAAAATGGATGATACATCTATCAAAGAGTTCTCGATTTATAGTTTGTCTTCTTGTGGCAGAAGAACACCAGTATATACTCAAAAAAGAAAGAAAGCAGAAGGCGTAAACACCACTCAGTTGGATGCAATTATTGATTATCTAGCATCCTATTGTAGTAGCAAGTGTATTGAGAGATTATCTAACATCTGCCTACCGCCCCTTGAAGATTATCTTACTGTTCCTAATAATCTTGGGAATTATGCCTTGGATTCCATCCCGTTGGGTATTTATGATGATCCGGATTCACAGTATCAGGGGTTAGCACACTTCAACTTTTGCGATGATAACACAATGATTATTGGTGCATCTCAAACCGGTAAGACCAATCTGATTCAGAGCATCATCAGACTTGTTGCAAGTAGATATTCACCAAAGGATGCTGTTTTTTACATTGCTGACTTTGGTGCTATGTATCTTAAAAACTTTGAGTCTCTTCATCATGTTGGTGGTGTAGTGACAATTTCAGAAGGTGAAAAGTTTAAAAACCTTTTCAAATTATTGACCGAAGAGGTTCAGTATAGAAAAGCAAGATTTTTGGACTGTGGCTTAAGCTCTTTTGCCACCTATCGTGAAGCAGGATATACTGATTTGCCGCATATCTTCTTTGTGATTGATAACTTTAGTGCATTCAAAGAGGTTTATGCAGATGCATACGAAGACCAATTCGTATATCTTACTCGTGAAGGCATTTCCTGTGGTATTTCTATTATTGTAACTAACGCATCAACAAATGGTCTTGGCTACAGATATATGTCCAACTTTGCCTGCCGTCTTTCTTTCAGATGTAATGACGCCGGCGAATATATGAATATCTTCGATCGTTGCAGAATGCAGCCGAAGGATGTTCCAGGACGTATGCTTTGCAAACTCAACAAAGAACTTTACGAAATGCAATCGTTCATCGCTTTTAAGGGAGAGAAAGAGTTGGAACGCTCTAATGCTGTGAAGAAATTTGTTGATGAGATTAATGTACAGTATCCGAATGAATTGGCCAGGAAGATTCCTAGCATTCCTGAAGTTCTTACACTCGACTATATTGACAACAACTACAACTTCAAGACAGCTGGATATCAGTATCCAATAGCGCTTGATTATGCAAATGTTGATGTCGTTGCTTTAGATCTTAAGGCATGGAATGAATTCTGCATCATTGGCAAGGATTCTGGAAAGAAGCTTGCAGCCACTAACAGCATAATGGCTGCAATTCACCATAATGTACTGAGCAAACCTGTTGAATTGTACATTATTGATGGCGTTGAAAGACAATTAAAGGTGAAGGCTGATTTGGGCTATGTTGAAAAGTACACCATTGATTACAGTGAGATTGGAAGTATTTTTGATAGTATAATGCCTGAACTGGAAAAACGTCATCAATTGCTGATGGATGGAGAACTTGAACAACTCGCCAAATGTGCTCAGATCATCATCCTTATTAACAATAAGGATGCAGTTGAATATATGTCCTCTACTAAAGAAATTCTTGAAATTTACACCAGAATGGTCAAACAATTCAAGGCTCTGGGCGTTGCATTTATCTTCTCGGATATTGAAGATGTTGCGGTTAGCTACAGTGGACCGGAGTTGCTTAAGAGATTCAAGGATTCCAAGAAGGCCATTATAACAAGCAATTTGCAAGAATTTAAGTTCTGCGATCTGCCGCCTACAGCTGTTCGTAACAATAAGACGGTTAACGTAGGAGATGTGTTCTTGCTAGATGGATCTGATGTTACAAGAATAAAATTAGCAGAGGAGGTACGCAAATGAGTACTACTGACACAAGGGTGTCTGGCGAAGAATTTAGTCTAGACACATCAAATTTTGCCTCTGTCATTAGTAAGGCGGATAGCTTGGCTGACAAAATGGGTGAGCTGAAAAATGATTTGGATAACCTGAAGAACGATTTAATGTTCACATGGGCCGGCAAAGGACGCAACACTTTTGAGAAAAAGTACAGATTGCTTAGCCAGCAGTTCGGTGATTTAAAAGAAGATTTGCGTGATATTGCTGAAGGATTAAAAGAAATGGAACAAGAGTATATCCAGGCAGACACAGATCTTGCAAAAGCCCTTGATGGCAAAGACAATAGATATTAAGGAGGTGCTTTGTAATGACAGTAGATCAACTTAAAGCACAAAGAAAATCCAAGAAGAACTCCTTTAATACTTATGTAAAGCGCCGCAATGCTATCAGAGATATAATCAAAAAAATCGATGATAAGCTGGATGACGATATAAGAGACGTTAACAAGCAAATATCCAACTGCATTTCGGAATTACAGCAGGGCTTAAAGGGGACAAGTAAAGTTACAACAATATGCGATGCTATGGAAGATACCAAAGAAGGTGGAACTGGCTCTGGTAAAATAGCATCGTGTAGGAGCAATTTGTCCAGTGAAGTAAGTAGGTGTCAAGGTAGGATCAACACACTGAATTCTGAAATCAAGTCACTTGAGAACCAAATTAGAGCTCAAGGTGGAACAATTTATTTCTGGGAGTGAGATTATGAGTGAAATTTATATTCATTATAGAAATCTTGAAGATTCCGTAAAAAAATCCCAGAAAGTTCGTGGTGAGATCTCCGGATATGTAGAGGAAATCAAAAAGCGAATTACTACACCAATATCTGGACTTTCTGGTAGTGATTCTGCAGGCTATGCATCAACTGCATCAAGCCTTGCATGGCAAAAAATCAATTCATTAAACAATAAGGCAAATCGTTTTTTGGCATATGAAGGCACTGTGAATACTTTGATTTTAACTGCAAAAACAAAGGATAAATATGTTTCCAATCAAATCGAGACAATTGCAGGCATGTATGTTGAAAAACGTAAATGGTACCAAAAGGCTGGCGACTGGATTTATAATACATTTTGTGTTGATTTGGCAAATAAGTGGGATTGGGCAAGAGACTTTTCTGATGCCGCAAAGTGGGTTAGTAATAAGGTTGGGAATGCCTTTGATCCAATTGTTGATTGGTTTAAATACGGCGACGGAAAATATGTCTGGAATATTGTATCGGCAGTTGTCGGAACAGTCGTTGCTATCGGAGGTGCAATTGCTGCTATCTGTGCCATTCCTTTTTCTGCCGGTGCAACAATCCCTATCGTAATTGGATGTATCAGTGCTGTTGCGGCATCTGTAGGTGCAATAATTACGACAGTAAACTCTGTGACGAGTATTGTTCAAAACTCAAAAGCCATCTCTAAGAGTGGCAATTTGTTTGATGAAAATGATGGAGACCCAAGTGCGGCACGACATTATGGAAGTCAGACAAAACTGAGCACATATATTAAGAAAACCGACATGGGTGATAAGAAAGACAATGAGGCGTGGGACAACGTCGGCAAGACAGTGGATACTGTAAAAGTTGTTGCGGATGTTACATCCTTTGTATGTAGTATCGCTAACCTTGGTGTTGTCCATGATTACAGGATCAAGAACGGCTCAGACATCAACACAAGAGTTAATCATGGCAAATGGAACGAAGGTTTTGATTTTTCCTACAAGAATATCAAGAAGAACATTATGCACGATATGGGCTACAAGGTTTCTTATGGGAAACTTGACAACAAAAAGGCATTTGGAATCGATAAGAGTATTTTTGCTAAGAGTTATGACACGGATAAATTTACTCTCAAGTGGAACGCATGGAATTTCAAAGTCGGTAAGAAAACCATCTTCTCAGTTGATAAAGGAACATGGTCACTAGGCGAAAATGCCGTTAAGCTCTTCAGAGGTGCTAAGGTGTTCAAGAATGTTACCGATATCGGAGAAAATGTAGTTACATTAAATAACTACTTTACCTATCGAGATACAGCACCTTCCTTGGAATGCGCTTCTGGTGCTGTTGAGGCAACCACCGACCTTTTAGGACACATGAAATTTTATTCTCCTTTCGGTGATTATGGTACAGATGCGGGAAAAACGATTTCAGACATTTTGGAATTGTTTGCTGGATAGGAGGACAGCGTATGGAATTAAGAATTGATCAAAATAAAAAAAAGCAATACCAAAATAATATAGCTAGTTCTTTAAAAAGTGTACGTGTAATAAAGTCAATTGCTAAAATCCTTTTGCTGATTGGTATTATTGGTGGTGGACTATATGCAATTTTGAATTTTTCGATTCCGTCACTTAGTATTGTAACAGTTAACGGTACTCTTCAGAAAGATGTAAGTTGGATTATCATTTCAACCTCGTTTATCGCTGCTCCTTGCCTTGTTTTATCGCTAGCGTTAAACACACTTTCGAAGAATCTTGCAGGTGGAACTAATTCTTCTCGCGTTGACGAAAGCCTTATTCTGATGGGAAATGTTATCAAGTATTCTTACAGACAGAAGCACCACTCACTTTCGAGTGAAAGAAGAGTTTTATCGATTGACTTTAAAAAGATGGATTCTATTACCTTTAATAAGAAGACAAAACTTTTAAAATTCACTGGTGCGATTCTTAGCGAATACTATGATGACTATAAAAAGAAAAAGCCTGTTGATATTAATACAATAGAGGAGTTTGTAGTCTGTGATTACTTTACTCCAAGTTTAACAGAAACCTTGCTCTCAAAGGGCATTAAGATAAGTAATTAGGAGGTGCAACTATGGACACAGAAAGATTTAATGACCATATTAGCCAAGGCATTGCACTTATGACCGAGCAAAAATACGAAGTTGCAAAGAAGGAATTTGAAGCAGCGGTCTCAATTGATGTTAAGTCCTATGACGCATACATACATTTAGGCAATGCGTGTGCTAATTTGGGTCAGTTTGATGACGCATTGACAGCGTTCAAAAACGCTCTTGTTGTTGAAGCAAATTCTGGCGAAGCATTATATTCTATTGCCAACATTTATTTGCTTAAAGAAGAGAGGTTAAAGGCAGTAGAGTTTTACAACAAGGCAGAAGAAGCTGGTTTCAAAAAAGCAGAACTCTATCAAATTCTAGCAGGTATTTTCTTTGATGCAAACGATATGGCCCAAGCGTTACGTAATATCACGAGAGCAATTGCTGCAGAACCTTTTGACGGCGATCTTCGTCTGTTTAAGGCAAGAATATATCTTGCAGATAATAAGTATGATGAGGCCCTTGATACCCTTGACGAAATGCAGAAAGTTCTTCCCGATGCTTTTGAGGCATACGACTTGAGAGCACAAATTTATTCCGGTATTGGAAAATATGAAGAAGCTCTAAAAGTTAGTGAGATGGGATGCCAGCGATTCCCGGAAGACGCTTACCTTGCATTAACCAAGTTGAAGGTCTTGGTTGAGATGAAGAACGATCAAGAAGCTGCGGCTCACATCGACAGAATGAAGAATAGCGGTCAGTTTGATAAGGTAATGAAGGAAGCGGTTATTCAGGAATCTATCTTGTTTTTGAGAAAACAGGATACAGAGTCAACCTTATCAATCCTTCAAAAAGCAAATACAGAATTAGGCGGAGACGCGGATATTTTGTATTTGATTATGGATATCTATGGCAAAGGTGAGAACTATGAAAAAACCATTGAAATCGCTGATTTGTTAATTGGCATGAATCCTGGTGAGTATTATGAAAGCACAGCACGTTATTTCCATGCCCATTCTCTTGATAAACTGGGAAAGGATGCAGAAGCAAAGGCAGAATATCGTAAACTTACCTCGCTCTTGAGAAAAGCAACGATTAATAATCCGTCTTTTTATGAGGGCTACATCTACCGTTTGCTTAGCCATACTCGTTTGGGCGAATTTGATAAAGCTCTTGAGTTGGCTGACTATATGGAGAACTTGTATCCGGATAGAGCAGATGCTCATGCATTTAGGTATTTCATTTATAAGGAACAGGGAGACAGTGCAAAGGCAGAAGAATCAAAGAATGCTGCATTGAAAATTAACCCTGATATGAGTCTGTGAGGTGATTGAATGGCATGGGGAGATCCTACATCCTTGAAATTTGATGTTTCAGAAATTTCAAAGATGAGAACACAAATTCAAAACACATCAAAAGATTTGGCAAGTTTCAAGACTACGTTGCTTCAAGAGGTTGAGAACTTAAAAAACAGCTGGAAAACTCCAGCTGGAAAGAAATTCACTGAAGAAGTTGACACTGATTGGGCGAAGCAAGTAGATAAATATATTACAATTATTGATGCTGTTGACGAACTGCTTGAAGTAGCTGAAAAGAGCTACAGAGAAGTAGAAGAAGAAGTAAAAAAGGTTTCATTTTAATTGGTGCAAAACCGAAAGGTTTTACATAAAAATAACATTAGAAAGGATGACACACAATGGCAACACGCGTAGAAAGAGCTGGTATCGAGGCATGTATCTCTAAGGTTAACCAGGCAATTGAGGATCTCAATGCTGCTGCAAAGCAGGTTAACGACTCCATGAATGAACTGCCTAACTACTGGGAAGGCGCTGCTTATGATAAGGCGCGTTCAGTCTATGAAGAGCAGTATCAGGGCCTTCTCACCAATACTGTTCCGAAGGCTGTTGAGGACTTCAGAGACTACATCAACCAGTGCAAAGACAAGATCATTGAGTTGGATCAGCAGCTTGCTGGCAACTAAACACTCGTCTGGATTGCAACAACGGGGTACCAGCATCCTTAAGATGTTGGTACCCTTAGTTGTATTATGGTTCGAAGGAGTTTTTGTATGGAGATAATCGGAAAGATTGCTGTCAAAAGAAATAAAAAGGAAAGAGCGAAGAAGACGTGGCTTACAATTGGGCTGGTTACGTTTGTTCTTACAATGATATGTGAAGTGCTCTTGGGCAACTTTGCTTTTCTTGCTCTAATTGTTCCTTTTCTATATTTGCTCAATCTAAGAAATAAAATGGGCAAAAGTATTCTATATAAGGATGTAGCTATTCGCATTGATGGATATGATGGCGAAAATGTAGTTGAAATATCAAACTGTGAATATCGTGATAGGGTGCTGTACTCTGCTCGATTTAGTCTACAGGAAAATAGTGAAATTTGTGTATCCTATTTCGTTTCAGATGAACGAATTTCTATTGCTTGCATTGCAAGAAAGGTGCTGTTTTTGGGGAATACAATTATTCCTATCTTTGAACATCAGCCTTATGATATTCAGTTTTATGTATCCTTGGATGATGCAAAAAAAATTGCTGAAGAACTACAATGTCACCTTGTTGTGAAGAGATAAAATAATGCCTATTAAAATAGTAAAAAACGATATAACAAAAGTTGAATGTGATGCCATAGTCAACGCCGCCAAGACATATTATAATCTGAAGTGCAACAGAGATGAAAAAGGAATGATCGATTCTGAATGTTACAAGTGGGCAAATGTTGGTAGGAAATTATTCGCCAAAATTAGAAGTGATGTGTATTACTGCCCGAGCAAGACACCTGAAATTGTATTTGCCAGTGCCCACGAAATGTGTCTGAAGGATATCCAAAATACGCTTTTCCACAGCAATAAATTTGAATACTTCATTATCAACAAAAGCGATAACATATTGGAAAAGATGAAACTCTGTTCTCCTTTGAGAGTCCTCTTGCTTCTCAAAATTTGCGCCGATAGTGACATATCAAAATATACCTTGTAGCATAAACGCAATTTAAGGTTTATTTCGATATTGCTATCTATCATGCTTTAGCTATGCACATTGCTTGACAAAAATCCGAAAAGAAGCTAAAATAAAATTAACAAGTAAATATTGAGTGCCACATATTTTTAAATTTTTTATCTATTATCAATTTATCTTTTTGAGTTTTAAGACTCGTACATACATAGGCACGGAACATTTAAAAGCGAACCCCTGTCGTTCGCTTATTTGTGTTTCCGTTTCGTGTATGTGCGGGTCTTTTTGTTTTGTAATTATATATTTTTTATCGAAATGGGTTCGCAAAACTTAAATGCTGTTCCTATACAGATGAAAGGTGGGATGCAGATGATTGTATCAGAGTTCAAAATCAAAAATCTGGAAAGGAGAATTGAATGTCACACAAGAATTTCTTTATGGTATCAAATAAGATTTTTGAATTGAAATTGAAGCCAAGGGATTTTACAGTTTATTGCTGTCTACTACAGCACAGCGATGAAAAGATGCGATGCTTTCCGTCGCGAAAATTAATTGTAACAGAATGCCGTATGGATAAGAAAACCGTTGACTCAGCGATTGAAAGCCTTTCTGCTCTCGGTCTTGTGAAAAAAGTTTGTCGTCATCGTGAAAACGGAACGAGGACAAGCAATCTTTACTATGTCGCCAACCTTTTAGAATAGCGTAAATATTCTGTCAGGATAGTGTAAAAACTTCGTAGCAATAACAAAACCCATAGAACAAAACTCACTTAAGCTATTACAACAGAAAGAAAAGATGTTGCAACCATTCTAAAAAATCAAAATTGAATTTGAAAAGCAGACAAAAAGCTTTTTCTGCTGTAATAAAAAGCCCTGTATTTCGCTCAAAAATCGCAGAAGCAACAGGTAAAGACTTATAGATATTTTATATTTCTCTGTCCGTGACAGAAGTGCCGTAAGTGACGTAAATATATTGGACGGTAAATCCTGCGTTCCTGCCGTCACTTGCGCCCCTGTGAGCGACCGTGTGGCTTTTTCAGTAAGGTCTACGTATAAAACCCGATAAAAAAGAAAACGCCCAAATTGGACGAATTTGGGGCGAGCTTGAAAAATCAAATATGGTATGGTTTTAAACAGTTTTTCGGCCTTTTCGTTGGGTCGAAAAGAAAGCAGGATAAAGAGTCGGGGTCGTAAACGCCCCTCGACTCGGTTCACAGCGGACGGCAACGCCGACCGCACAAGGGCTTTCAGCGATTTCGGAATGGACACAAAAAGGGGTCACATATCACGGGTAGGGGTTAATTTGTGTGACTGAAACCGCCGAAAGCGCTGTAAATCAAGGAAAATCATAGGTGACAAGATTGGTGTCGCGACACGAAAGGAGTACAAAATGTCAAATAAGAACAAAATCAAATTTCCGCTTTGGGTACACCCCAAAACAATGGAATCTGTCAAACAAATTTACAAAAATGATAACTGCCGAAGTCAATCTGAATTTATTGAGAAAGCCGTAAACGCATATGTTGGGTATTTACAGGCAAAAGACAACTTCGGAATGCTTCCAAACTATATGATTTCTACGCTCAAAGCAATTGTGGCTGACAGTGATAACAAGCAAGACCGAATCCTGTTCAAGCTGGCGGTTGAAATGGCAATGATGATGAATATTCTCGCATCCCACTGTGAGATTGATGAAAGGGATTTATCTCAACTCAGAAACAGCTGTATTGATGAAGTCAAGCGGATTAACGGTATGCCGAGATTTGAAGATGCCTATCATTGGCAAAATAATTGAGAAAGGATTTATATGAAAGAAATTGATTATGAATTACTGAGAAAAAGGCGTGAGAAAATTCTCAAGCTGAGAGCGCAAGCGAATGAAAAACAGCACATCGGTCTTGGATATGAATTGATAATTGACGGCAGATGTTATCCCGTTATGGCTTGCTTTCCTATCGGAACAGAATCGGAAGAAGCGAAAGAAAAATTCAAATACCTGATAAGCGGTCAAAAAAGTTAGTGATAATATCACTGGACTTTAGAGCGAAGTAGTGATATGTTGGTATCGTATCCTATTCGGTTTGACAGAGCAACCCTTTGCTCGGAAAGGAAATGTGAAAATTGAAATCAACCGAAAATACAAACAAAAATTTAATAACCGCCCTTTATTGCAGGCTCAGTCAGGAGGACGAACGGCTCGGCGAGTCGCTGTCCATTGAAAATCAACGGCTGATGCTGAAAAAGTATGCGGAGGAGCACCGTTTCCCAAACGTTCAATTTTATGTAGATGACGGATTTTCAGGAGCCGATTTCAACCGCCCGAGTTTCAAACAGATGATGAACGATGTGGAATGCGGCAAGGTTGGAATCGTAATTGTCAAAGACCAATCAAGGCTCGGCAGAGATTATCTGCAAACGGGAATGCTGATGGAAATTACTTTTCCGCAGTACGATGTTCGATTCATTGCCATCAACGATGGAGTAGACAGCGAAAACGGTGTCAGCGATTTCTCGGGTATCAAAAACTATTTTAACGATTTTTATGCAAGAGATACGAGTCGTAAAATCCGTGCCGTACAGCGAGCAAAAGGCGAACGAGGAGAACGCGTCGGTACAACCATTCCGTACGGGTATATGAAGAATCCTGATAATCCAAAACAATTGATTCTCAATCCTGAAACTGCTCCTGTCGTGAAAAGAATCTTTGAAATGTGCGCAAACGGTATGGGCGTTGGAAAAATCTGTGATGTGCTGATACAGGAAAATATACTTGCACCGAGTGTGTATATGTTCCAACGCACGGGAAAACGCAACGGACAGCCTGACTTGAGCAGACCGTATCACTGGGCACAGACAACGGTTCGTGCAATGCTTGCAAATCAGGTATATGTCGGCGATACCGTCAATTTCAAAACCTATTCTAAATCCAACAAACTGAAGAAAAGGTTAAAAAATAATCCCGAAAACATTCTTGTTTTCGAGAATACGCACGAGGCTATCGTCAGCAGAAAACTGTTTGATCTTGCGCAAAAGCATTTTGATGGCAGAAAACGTCCGAACAAGCAAGGTGAGGTGGATAAATATGCAGGGTATCTTTTCTGCGGTGACTGTGGCAAACGGTTATATCTGCACAGAGCGAAAGAAAATGTATTCGCTTGCGCCGGACACAAAAAGCGCACAACCGATTGCACAATGCACTATATTCGAGAAGATGTGCTTGATAAAATTGTGTTGCATAATCTGCAAACGGTAACAGCTTTTGCAAGAGATAACCCTGATGAATTTTATGCAATGGCAACGCAAAACGGCGAAGCAGAAGCAAAGAAATTCTATAAAACCGCAGAGTGTGAAAAGATACAAATCGAAAAGCGCATTAAAGAGCTTGATAACATCATTCGCTGCTTGTATGAGGACAGAGTTACCGGAAGAATTTCACCCGAACGGTATGATGCAATGGCAAGCGGATATGAGCAGGAGCAAGCAGAATTTCGGCAAAAGCTAAAATCCATTACCGAGAGTATCGATCAAATGGATATGCGGGAAAAATGTATTCAAGAATTTATATCCAAGGCAAAAGAGTATATTGAAATGACAAAGCTGACGCCTGAATTGCTACGAGTTTTTATTCGCAGAATTGAGGTGTATGAAAAACCGGAAAAGTATTCCCGCACTTGCGGTAACCCGATTATGATTCACTATGCGTTCCAACTGCCCGAACAGAACGGTATGCCCGCAATAGAACTCCTCGCACAACCCACAGCAAAAACTGCTTAAAAAGCAGTACCCGGAAGGATTTCTCCTTCCAGGTACGTATCACCCATCAATTCTCCGTTAAGAACATCACGGGAAACCTGTTTCGGGTGCTTTGGAATTGTTATTTCAGAACATTAAGAGAAGAAAGCTTATTTTGCTTCTTCGTCCTTTTTCTTCTTCAAGGTAACAGCCGCAACGCCTGCTGCCATGGAGAGCATTGCAAGAGCCGCAACACTGCCGACAACCGTGCCGCTGGTCTTCGGAATCGAAGGTACGTTCGGGTCAGTTGTTACGCTTTCGCCGAGCTTTGCAATTACTTCAGTCTCTTTTTCACCGCAAACAGAGCAGACTCTTTCTTTCAAGCCGTCTTCGGTTTCAGTTGCTTCTTTTACAACCGTCCATTCGCCGAATGCATGTCCCTTAGCGGGGATAGCTTCTTCGACTTCTTCTTCGCAACGGTTGCAAACGCCGTGCTTGAGACCGTCTTCGATGCAGTCCGCATTCTTATCGATGGTCCATTCGGTTACATCATGACCGAGTGCGGGAATCGCTTCGGTAACTTCGTCGCCGCATACAGTGCAAACACCTTTTTGCTCGCCTTCCTCAGTGCAGGTCGGCATTTTAGTGATTTCGGGGTCTGCAAGGGTGTGACCTTTTGCGGGAATGGCTTCTGTTGCAAGCACTTCATCGCAAACAGCGCACTTCTGTACTTTTTCGCCTGCTTCTGTGCAGGTTGCGTCTTTCACGACTTCCCATTCACCGGGAGTGTGTGCCGCTTTCGCAATGGCACGGGTTTCTTCCGCATCGCAAGCTGTGCAGACTCTCTTTTCAAGACCTTCTTCTTTGCAGGTAGCAGGTGTTACAACCGTCCAATCGCCGAAGCTGTGACCGGTAGCAGCAATAGGTTCATCCTTAAGAGTTGCACCGCAATCTGCGCAAACACCGGTTTTTGTACCTGTTTCTGTGCAGGTGGGTTCCTTAGTCACTGTGGAGTTTTGATTTGCGTGCGCACAAGCAACTGTGACAGCGGTGGTGGAGTTCGCAAGAACCGCTTCTGTGATGAGGGTTGAGTCATAATCGCCCAAACCGACACCTTTGGACAAATCCAATTTAAGTGTTTGTGCCGTTTTTAAAACCTTGAATTGCGCTGTGGCAACTGTGGCGTTTTTAGTAACGGCGAATTCTTGCATCGCGGAATAAATCAATTTTCCGGAGACACCGTCGTTTAAAGAAGCACTTTCGAAATACTTTGCATCTTTAAAGGAGCCTGCGACATACTCAAATGCAGAGGTATCGTAGATAAGTGAAAAATCCAATGCACCGAGACCTTGTTTGGAATCGGCTTTCGCACTGACGGTCACATTGATGATGTCACCGGGCTTTGCCGATGCAACATCTACAGACAAATTGATTTGCGCGTCACTGGGAACAGCCGCAAACGCAGTCATTGCGCACATGCTCAGTGCCAAAACCAACGCCATGAGAATACTGATGGTTTTCTTCATGATTTTACCTTCCTTTTTGTTTTTGCTATTACAACCCTTTCCGCGCGCCGACCGCAAGTAACTCCCGAAGCCGATTCACCCCTCAAAAGTGCATGACCGATTTCGCTTGCCGTACTTTTCGGAACGGTTTGTAAAACAGACAGAATTTTACGCCCTCTCCATGCCACAGGGCATAGTACGGGACTTTCTTATATTATAAATATGAAAATTTGTTTTGTCAACGGTATTTTGCGGAAAAAGCCCCGGTTTTTGGAGGTTTTCGCGCGATTTTCAAGCACTTTTTCACATTCTGACTGCGGAGTGTCGATTACGCTCGTGCGAACGGCTTACAGAACGCGAATGCCCGATGCGGCTTGCAGAATCCAACGTGCGTCTACGGCAGTGATTTTACCGTCGCCGTTCACATCGGCAATTTGTATTAGTTCATCTGAAAGCGGACGCATACCCGACGCCACCTGTAATGTCCAACGCGCATCCACAGCAGTGATTTGCCCGTCGTTGTTGAGGTCGCCCATGGCAATGTCGGAAGCATTCGGGTCTTTTGCTGTTAACATGTAAACGCTGAAATGGTCGGTCGTAAAGACCATATAGCCATCCTGAAGCACCGCCTGCATATCCGTATATGTGCCGTCCGCCTCTTGACGGTAGACCTTGCATTTTGCGCCGTCCATCGTGGCGGGCACGGGGATTTTAACCGTAACAGGCGCGGTAGGTTGGACGGGGGTGTCGTTGTTGGTCAGCGAAATGTCAAAAGTAACGGAAGTCTCTGTTATATCTAGTTTTTGGACAACCAGAGTTGTACCATCGTCCGGCAAATTATCCCGCGGGAAAATAACCGTGATGTTTTGTTCTGTATCTCTTACCGCATCCAGCGCGACAAAGGGAATCGTCCATTCTTTTGCATACGTTTCCGCATATGAACCGCTGAAACCGTAAATAGTTAAAGCTGTGCAGCCATCGAAAGCTACGTATCCAATATTCGTCACGCTGTCGGGAATGGTAATGCTTGTCAAAGCGGTGCAACCGGAAAAAGCCCACTCTCCGATACTCGTCACACTGTGGGGAATCGTGATGTTGACCAAGGAGGTACAGTTGAGGAAAGCGGAGTTTCCAATGCTCGTCACGCCATCGCCGATGATGACGTTAGCCAAAGAGGTACAATCATAGAAAGCAAAATTCGGAATTCTCGTTACAGCATCTCCTAAAACAACGCTTTGAAGACTTTTATTGCCTTTAAATACATCCACCGCATAGTTGCTGTTTATGCTAATCTCTGTCAAAGCTGTGCAGTTCTCGAAGGCATAGCTTCCAATACTTGTTACGCCGTTTCCAATGGTAACGCTTACCAAGGATGTACAGCCGCGGAAAGCTTCGCGTCCGATGCTCGTCACGCTATCTGGAATGGTGATGCTTGTCAAAGCGGTGCAGTTGCGGAAAGCCTCACCTCCAATGTTCGTCACGCTGTTGGGAATGGTGACGCTTGTCAAAGCGGTGCAGTTCTCGAAAACATTGTTACTGATGCTCGTCACACTGTTGCCTATATCGACTTTTTTTAGACTTTTACTGGCATATAGTATCGAAAAAGCACAGGTACTGTTAATATATGCTTCTTTAATATTTTCACAGTCATCAAATGCACCGCTGTCTATATTCGTTACGCCATTACCAATCGAAATACTTTCAAGTGCATTGCATCCCCGAAACGCATCTCCCTCTATTGTCTCAACGCTATCTGGAATTACAACACGACTAAGCGCAGAACACCCACTAAAAGATAATGCGTCAATGCTCTTTACATTGTTACTAATCGCAATATTTTCAAGGGATGAACAAGCAAGGAATGCTCCATAAGCAATATTTTCCACTCCCGATCCAATTATTGCACTTGTAAGTGAAGTACACCTGTAAAAGGAGTCTTGTTCAATTCTTGTCACACTATCAGGAATTGTTATACTTGTTAGCGCAGAATCGCGAAAAGCACTTGCACAAATAGTTGTTACACTATCGGGAATATGTACGCCTGTCAGGAGAGCACATCCAGAAAAAGCACTACCGGCAATTACTTTTGTCCCCTCTTTAATGTTATATTCACCTAACACAGCATCCTTGTTCGCAGCTAATAAGTAATTACCGCAATATAATACGCCATCTTCCCAATTTGACTCCGTATTGAAATAGCCTGTATCGTAAAAAGCTTGGGGTCCTATACTCGTAACACTATCCGGAAGAGCAATGCTTTTTAAAGATGTGCAACCATAAAAAGCCCCGCCCCCTATACTCGTAACGCTATCTGGAAGAGCAATGCTTTTTAGAGATGCACAACCACCAAAAACTCCTGAACTTATACTCGTAACACTATCTGGAATGAAAATGTTTTCTAAATAAATACAGTCACGAAACATTGAATCTCCCATAATTATCATGCTATCAGGAATTATAACAGAATGAATCCGAGAGTTTTCAAAAGCATAATCCGCGCTACATATCGTTCCTTGTTTTATTGCATAGGAACCAGCCTTTCGGTTGTTAACATCTATTAAGTATTTTCCAATATAGAGTACACCATCTTCCCAGTTAGCTGAATCATTGTAATAGGCAGTGTTAAAAAAAGCTGAGTTCTCGATATCAACTAAACTATCAGGAAGGTCTATACTCGAAAGAGAGGTGCAGCCCCTAAAAGCAGCTCCTTTAATCCTTTTTACACTATCTGGAATGATTACAGAAGTAAAATCCCCAAAACACCTTTCGATGCTTGTCACAGGATATCCGTCTAATTGTGAGGGAATTTCCAGTTCGTTCTCTTCACCATTGTACTCCCAAATGCTGATTTCTTTCTTTGCAGTATCTAACTGTACTTCCCACTCGCCGCAGTTATAGCTCATGGTTGCAGCGGATGCGGATAACGGGATTGCCGTCAGCACCAAGAGCAGTGCTAACAGAAAGGATATACTCTTTTTGCATAGGGTTTTCGGTTTTTGTTTTTCCATTTCTTTACCTCCGATAAAATAAAAAATGCGCAGCCGAAGCTACGCACGAAAAACACATAGCTCCGATTGTCGCCAAACAAAACTCAATGCTACTGTAAAGACAGCATGTGAAAAGAGCATGTATTTTTACCGAAGATAAAAATACACACGGTCTATACAATAGCAATATACAGTTTTGTTTGGCAGATTTAGTATATCATTCCCGAAAACATTCGTCAACTGTAAATCTGCAGTTCCCGAGGGATTTCGGGGGATGAACGGTAGAAAAAATGCGGTCGCCCGAACAAGTTTGTCATTCTGCGCGCAGTAGGGCGGGCTTCTGCAAATGTTGTCATTCTGAGCGAAGCGAAGAATCTCACATCGCACGAAGTAAATTTGATACACGCGTAGTGGCGGACTTCCACGTCCGCCGTCGGTTTGTGTGGACTTGCAAGGTCGCTCGAGCGATTCGTGAATCGCCCCTACGAGATTGTGCACCGCCGCAGGTTTGTGCAAAATCCAACCGCGCTCGGGTCGTCGGGTTACGGCTTCACCATTACCCTTTTGTCTGCGTCGCAGACATTTCCCCTAATAGGGGAATCCTCACCGACCCCTACACAATTGGTGCGTGGTTCAGCATACCGTAGGGACAGCTCTCGCGGCTGTCCGTTTTTCCCACACAGCACAAGCCTGTCATTCTGAGCGAAGCGAAGAATCTCACACAGCACAGGGTGAATTTGATAAACGTGTAGGGGTCGGCGTTCTCGCCTGCCGGCTCGGTCGGCGCTTCTAAGCTTCGCTTAGAGGTGTTCCCCGAACACCCGCACCCTCAGCGACCCGCGGGCGAACACAGTTCGCCCCTACGCCTTGTAGGGAACGACCTCTGTGTCGTTCCGCGGGTGTTCATCTGATTCCGAAGGCGCGCAATGCACGTCCCTACAGGTATGCGCACCGCCCCTCAAAAACATTTTAGCGAATTTTCCGCTAAAAGTCAATAGCGCATATTCCGCTAAACCTATAATAATAGGACATACTAAAAAGCGATGGCGGTGATTTTGTGCTTTATCGGCGGATTCGTGATTTGCGGGAGGACAGCGACCTGACGCAACGCGAGCTGGGGGAGATTTTGCATTGCAGTCAGCGGGTATACAGCAATTATGAGCGCGGGGAGTTGGATATTCCGACCGAAATTTTGATTCGGCTTGCGGATTTTTACGGCGTTTCTGTAGATTATATTTTGAATCGAACTGACGAACGGGAGCTGTAAACCGAATTTTCAGAAAATTCTATGTATGAACAGGAGTGAACGCAATGTGTACAGCCATTACATTTCAAGGGGAATCCTTTTATTTCGGACGTACGCTGGACGTCACGTGCGGCTATCGGGAGACGGTTGCCGTAACGCCCCGTTATTTTCCGTTTCGGTTCCGATTCGCAGAACCGATACAGTCGCATTTTGCCATAATCGGCATGGCAACCGTTGCAGAAGGGATGCCGCTGTATTATGATGCGATGAATGAAAAAGGTCTGTGCATGGCAGGTCTGCGGTTTCCGCTGTATGCGGATTATCAGGCACACAGCAATGAAAAAAAGAATATTGCGCCGTTTGAGCTGATACCGTGGGTATTAGGTCAGTGTGATACGGTTGCGGCGGCGCGAACCCTGCTTAAAAACACTTGTCTTGTGAATGAAGAATTCAGCGCACAGCTGCCGTCGGAGCCGCTGCACTGGATGCTTGCCGATGAATCCGCGTGTATGGTTTTGGAGACAGAAGCGGACGGTATGCATCTGTATGAAAATCCTGTCGGCGTTCTGACCAACAGCCCGACCTTTCCTATGCAAATGTCACGGCTGACGGATTTTATGCAGCTGTCGCGCGAAGAACCGCGCAACGTACTGCTTCCGAGTGTCAATTTGCAGACATACAGCCGCGGGATGGGTGCTTTAGGGCTTCCGGGAGATTGGTCGTCTGCTTCTCGCTTTGTGCGTGCCGCCTTTGTGCGCGGGAACGCCCTGCCGTTCAAAGCGGAAGCAAAGGATGTCGGGCAGTTTTTTCATATCTTAGATACTGTCGGACAGATTTACGGCTGTGTGCGCGTCGGCGCAGAGGACTTCGAACAAACGGTATATACCTCGTGCTGTAATGCATCCAAAGGGATTTATTATTATACTCTGTACGGCAATCGTGCAATTACGGGTGTGGATATGCACAAAGCGGATTTGGACAGCGAAAGCGTACAGCTTTTTCCGCTTCAGACAGCAGAGGAAATCCGCATGCAAAATTAAAAACAATTATAAACACAGAAACAGCGCAAATGAGCAAGCTCTCTGCCCGTTTGCGCTGTTTTTGCACGTTTTAGTTTTCGACTGTTTGTATCTCGTTTTGCTCCTGTTTTCGCATCAAGCGGAATTCTTTCACGACCAAAACTCCCGCAAGGACGGCGGCGACAAAGTCTGATGCAGGTCCTGCGTACATTACGCCGTCAATGCCAAAGAAAATCGGCAGAATAATGAGCAGGGGAAGCAGGAAAATGACCTGTCTTGTTAAGGAGAGCACAATTCCCTTTGCGGCCTTGCCGATGGAGGTGAAGAAGTTCGAAGAAATCGGCTGAATCGCATCGAGAAACAAAAACAGCAGGAAAATATGGAAATACCGCTCGGCAAAGGCAAAGTATTCCTCGGAACCGCTACCGAATAAGCCGATGATTTGCCGCGGGAACAGCTGGAAGCAGGTCGAAAACAGCACGGCGATGCCTGTGCCGAAGCCCAAAGAGAGACGCAGGGTCTTGCGCACGCGATTGTATTTTTTTGCGCCGTAGTTATAGCCGACAATCGGCTGTAAGCCCTGAGAAATGCCGATGATGAACGAAAAGAAAATCATCGTGACCTTGGCGATAATCCCCGAGCACGCCAACGGAATCTCACTGCCGTATACTGAAAGTGCACCGTAATGCGTCATGGTGTTGTTCATTACAATTTGCACCACCATCATCGCAATTTGATTGAAGCAGTGCGAGGTGCCCAGGGAGGCAATGCGTCCGCAATCCTTGGCGTGCAGCAGGAAATCCCGCTTCTGCAAATGCACGCTTTTAAAGCGGAAGAAATACGCAATCACCATCACGGCAGACACAACCTGTCCGAGCACGGTTGCCAGCGCCGCGCCCGCCATATCCATATGGAACACAAAAATAAACAGCGGGTCGAGCACCGTGTTCAGAATCGCGCCCGTAAGTGTGCAAACCATAGAATAGCGCGGACTGCCGTCTGCACGGATAAGCGAACTGCCGCCCGTGGTTAAAATCAGAAAGGGGAAGCCGAACGCGGTGATTTTGGTATAGGTCAGCGCGTAGTCGAGCACCTCTGCCGTTGCACCGAACAGCCGCATCAGCGGTGTCAAAAAGATGAGCACGACTGCGCTGATGATGACGCCGATGATTAGAAGCAGGGTAGAGGCGTTACCGACTGCGCGCGCCGCCTCTTTTTCCCGCTTTGCGCCGAGGTGCAGGCTGAAGGTCGCCGCACCGCCCACGCCGAACAGGAGCGCCGCCGCCGTGCAGAGCGTAGAGAGCGGGAATGCCACGTTGGTGGCCGCATTGCCGAGCATACCGACGCTGTGCCCGATAAAGAATTGGTCTACGATGTTATAAAGCGCGCCGACCAGCATTGAAATGACGCTCGGAACGGCGTACGCACGCAAGAGCTTGCCGATTTTTTCTGTACCTAAGGGATTCTGTTGCATAGTTCCTCCAATAAAAAGACCGCGCGTATAGCGGCGCGGCGGTCTCGGCGACAGTCTTGCCGAGACAAATCCAAATTCATTAACCGATTAAATAGTATACACATATTCCTTGCGAAAATCAATTTGCAAAATGCCAAAATCTTCGACGGTTTTTGACAGGATTTTGGAGAAAATTCGGTCAGCAGGCAGAGAAAAACGGCGGACGGTATACACCGCCCGCCGATAGCTTAAAAATCTGTAAAATCCCAACGAACCCGCACGTGCATCAATTCACTCTGTGCTATGGGAGATTCTTCGCTTTGCTCAGAATGACAAATTTGCAGAAACCTGTAGGGGCGTGCATTGCGCGCCTGCCCGAGTAAGGCAGCATTTTGCATAATCCCAACGGTGAACCGCAACCCCGTAGGGGCGGATGCCCTCATCCGCCCGCCGAAGTTTGCTGAAATTTTTCGGAACAACACAGAGGTTGTTCCCTACGCGTGAATCAAATTTATTTCGTACGCTGTGAGATTCTTCGCTGCACTCAGAATGACACATTTTTACAGCTGAAATGCCACGGTCTTTTCCTCGCCTGCGGCAAACTGTACCGTCTGCGTTTCACCTGTGACCGCGCAGGAAATTACAAGCTCTTGGTCAAGCTCTGACAACACAGTGACGGATGCGGTTTTTGCGTCGGTATCCCACTTAAGACTTTGTACAATCGCGCGGGAACGGGTGCGAAGTCCCGTGATTTCGCCGCTTTCAAATCCGCTTTCGGGCAATGCGGGCAGAATTTCAATTTTGTCCGTGTTTGAATACAAAAGGCTTTCGTGCAGAATGCCGAGATAGCCAATCGCAAAGTCCGTGCAGTAACAGCTGTGGCGGTCATAGTCGTGGTTGGTCATCAGAGAATCATAGTGAATCGTGTGATTCATCAAGGTTTTAAGCGCCCGCGTAACACTGTTGCTGTCTTTTAACCGCGCGGCAATCAGCGCACGGTGCACAAGCGCATGGCTTGCCTCATTTTCGCTGGTGCGGTTTTCAATCGCTTGGATGCACGCATCACGAAGCGCTGTGTTCTCTTGCGTTTCGTCCAGCGGCCATACGCCGTATAAGTGGCTCAAATGCCGATGCTCGTTGTTTTCCTCGAACTGATTGCACGCCCATTCCTTTAATGCACCTGTTTCATCATACAGATACGGCGGAAGTTTTCGAAGCATTTCCTCCCACACAGCAGTATCGGCTTCGGGTGTGACTTGGGACTGTATATCCAAAAGCATTTGCAAATTGCTCCTGCAAGCCGCAATGTCAATCGCCGTATTTGCGGCAGAGGGGCTCGGATAATTGGACGGATTGTTTTCGGGGGAGTAGCTTGGCAGAATGCAGTAGGTTTCACCGTCTGCGAGGGATGTTTTGCCTGCTTCATAATGAATATTGCCGTCTTTGTCGGTATAATATTCGGGTGTGAGCAGTTGTGCCCAGTAATTGGCGGCTTTTGTGAGCATAGGCAGAAGAATATCTTTAGAAAGTGTCAGACTGCCGCGATGCCTGATTGCCGCAATTTGCGCATCGGTTAAATCCGCTTCGGTGACGGAGAGTACAGAACGAAGTGCCTCTAAGTCGAATTCTTCGCTTAAGGGGATTTCCATATCGCCGTAGCTCAAATAAGATTCATACAGCGGCAGAAGCATCCACGAGGTGCCCGCGTTCCAGTAGCGGAATGGGTACGGATAGCAGGTTTCGGTAATAACCGCCTTGTCGCCGTCCGTGTTCACGGGCGCTTGCAGAGCGTCTGTAAAACCGTGGGTGGCAAGCGCGTTTTCTTCCCAATCGGGTGCCTGGCGCAACAGAAAATAGACATAGCCTGTTACGGAAAGCGGCATATTGCTTGTATTCAAGGCAGAGGTCTGTAAATTCACGTTGGCGTCCATCGTGTATTTACTGCCCCAGCCCGCGTTCCATTCGCCCGTCCACATACCGTACAGACGGCTGGTGGACGCGCCTGAACAACACAGGTATGCGTAACGTCCCGAATAATATGCGCGCTGTATCAAATCGTTGTGCAGTCTGTTTTTACTGCGCTGGGATAACAGCAGCTGTTCGTTGGATTTATCGCTTTCGCCGTTTCCGAGTGTCAGCGAAACCGCGTTAAACTGCGGTGTGTGTAAAGCCGTATGCGCCGAAAGTGCGGCGCTGTAATCAAACTGTCCGTTCTTTGTGTATTTTTCGGCAACGGCTTTAGCTTTTTCACGCAAGTTTTCAATAAGCGTATAGTCAGTTTGATTTTTAAATTCGGAAAGAGCGCCCATATCCTTGGTACGGTCGGAAACGGTAATCAAATAGACTGCGTCGCTGTTTTCAATTTGAAGCTGTGGGTTGTCTGTACCGACAAACTGCGCGTCCGATGCCGCATCGCCCGCAGTACGGGCCGCTGTACCGCCCTCGCAGATTACATATGTATAGGTCGCGTAGCCGCCGTTTTGAAGCTCACTGTTTTCATAATCGGGGTAGTGTGCTACGAGTGCCAGTGCATCGCCGTTTTCGGTTGCGAGCTTTTTGTATTGTAAATCGACTTCGTTCCCCTTACCGTAATTGGCGAGTGCGGAAATGTTGTCATAGGAAAGCGTCAGATTCACCTTACTGCCGCTGTCGGACGCGCCGATTTTCGTCACGGTTACACCGTCTGCACGCGAAGTAAAGGTTAGGCGTTCCCATGTACCGTTTTTATCGGTGTAGCGAACACCGACTTCCGCGGTTTCATAGTTTGTATACCGCACATAATCTCTTGCAAACGCTTTTTTCTGCGCAATGCGCAGTGCGCCTCCGGGATGATAGGTGTAAACATCGTCATAGCTTGCCTCATCTACAATATCTTCACCCTTGACGATGGCTTGCTTTACTGTTTCCAGTTCGTTTGCTGTGTCAGGGCAGGTGCGCGCATTTTTATTTGGGAGAATAAAATGCATATTCTGAAAAATCAGCGAATCGCTGTACGGCGCGCCTGAGGAAATGACCCCCTGCAGTCCGTTGCCCGAAACCATGCCTTCGCGCCATGCACTTGTCTTATTCTTTGTTTCGGAAAGTGCCTTGTAGGTGGTGGCATAGGAGATTTTTTCGGATTTGTCAAACAGCGTTTCCACCGTGCCGCGCTTCACGCCGCACCCGCTAAGCGGTGCGAGCAAACAGGCGCAAAGCAAAATGCAAACGACTTTGCGAAGCTTTTTCATAAAATCACCCTTTTTGTTATGGTTATGCTTATATTTTAGCAGAAGTGCAAAGATAAAAACCCGACATTTTCATTGACAAAATGTCGGGTTTTCGGTAAAATGTATAGAAAAGCAGACAAAAAGGGGTGGCTTATGATTTCTTTTGTTTGGCACGGTATGCGTTTTTCGGCTTCGGCAATTGGCGGCGGTGTATTGCACGGCGAAATTGCACCGCATGCACATTCCAAAAACAGCTATGAACTGCATTACATTACAGCGGGGTGCGGGGAATTGGAAACAGATACCGCGGTTTACAAGCTTCGTGCAGGCGCTTTTTTTGTAACGGGACCGCAGCTTTTGCATGCACAGCGCTCCGACCCGCACGCGCCGATGGAAGATATTTTTATCTATCTGCAAAAAGAAGATGTTCTGAAACGCGATGCGATAGGCGATACCTTCTGTGAAACGAATTTTTGGCTTTGCCGTGCTTTTCCGCCCGAAATTCCCTGTATGATTTTGGCGGAATACAGGGGAAAAGCGTTGGATTACGAAACCGCCGCAGGCGGGCTGCTTGCAAAATTGCTGACGGATATTGTGCGGCATTATTTGCCGACCCCGTATATACATACGGATACGCCGTCCGAAAATCTCAATGACCGCCGTTTCTGGCTGATTGAGAATGCATTTTTAGATGAAAAAAATCTTACCCTGCGCGCCCTTTCCGAAAAAATCGGACTGTGTGAGCGCCAGACCGAACGCATGCTGCAAAAATACTACGGAAAATCTTTTCGGGAAATGAAACGGGGGAAATAACGGCATTTACATATAAAAACCGCCCGAGCCGTAGTGGCTCAGGCGGTTTTTTGTGCGCGTTTTAGAAGATGGCAGTCTCAGACTGCGCAATCGGCAATTTGATTGGGCTTGACGTGGATTTCCACCGAGGAAACATCCGTCAAGCTCGCAATATAGCTTGTGCAGACTGCAATGTCGGCTTTTGTGTATACCTCAACTGTATTTTTGGTTTCGGATAAAACGACTTCAAAATAAGGTGCATCCGTCAGATATGCGGACAGTATCCCGCAGACCTCCCGCAATTCGGCGAGGCTCTTTTCAACGATTTGATACTCGATAGGGGCATTGTCTGTCGCCCGTGCCAATTCTGCCTGAATGGCTTCGGAATCGGCAGTCAGATTTACGGTTAAATCGCCTGCGTCGTTGAGATAAGCCCCTGCATAAACCGCCGCCAAATCAGCGGAACAGACCTCTTCCTTTGCCAAGTATGCCGTTAACTGCTGATAGGCATTTATGCTGCGATCCGCACGCGCCTGATGCACTTTCTCCGCTTTTTTCTCCGTATAAACAGGCGTCGCGGAAGCGGCAAAAACCGTAATGCAGACCGCCAGAAGCACACAGATATCTGCAATTACTTTTTTCATAAAATATACTCTCCTATAATATTCAAATGCAAATTTCAAGAACAAATAATGTATCGGAAGACGTGTCCCAAATCAGATAAAGGTTATCAAAATACCGTGTGGATGCATCCGAAATTTGGTTTTGCCCAAGGTATTTCCATTTGTATGCGGATGTCCAGTCGGGTTGTTGTTCTTCAGGAATTTGAAGCTGATGTAATTTTTCGGTAACGATAAAAACAAATTCTTCGTTTGGGGCAGGAGCTACCGAAAAGTCAGTGAATAAAACATCTTTTTTATTTTCCACTGAAAATACAGAATATCGTGAACCGTCACCGGTAAATCCCTGTGTGCCGATTTTCTCGTATGTTTTATTGATCTTCGAGGGAAATTGAATATCCCAATATTCTGTATAGTGCTTTGCGGGATATTTTTGCTGTATATAGATGTTATGTATGTACTTCCCCACGCATAAACCGACTGTAAGCACAACAACCGAAGCGATTACCGCAATGGTAATTTTTACCTTTTTTTGTATAATACTTCCTCCTTAGATAGTGCTATTTTACCCCGAAACAATTATATAGTGTGAGATACTTAAAGTCAAGCGATGTTTGATTTGCGGAAAATGCGAATCGGTTAGCTCAAAAAATCATCCCCCGCAAGAGCTGAAAATTTACTCTTGGGGGGAGGAAGGTCACAGCGTCAAATCCATATCCATATGCGGAATTCTGCCGTCGGGGTACTCTTCGCCGTATTCTCGGAATCCGAATTTGTTATAAAACGGAATCGCATAGCATTGTGCGCTGACATAGGCACGGACGGCACCGAGTGCCCTTGCCTTTTCAAGCAGGGCTTCTACGATTTTTGCGCCCAAATGCTGCCCGCGGTGGCTTTTTAACACCGCGATGCGCCCCAGCTTTGCCGTGCCGTCGGGGAGCAGAATCAATCTGCCTGTTGCAACGGGGAGTTCATCTGCAAACAGCACCAAATGCGGACATGCTTTGTCGTAGCTGTCAAATTCTTCTGCGAGGGTGTAGCCCTGTTCTTTCACAAAAACAGTTTCCCGAATTTGTCGGGACGGTGTATAGTCCTCGCCGCTTTCATACCAGACTGTGCGTATCACTTCGCTTCACCGTCCACAGCCTGCATAACAAATCGGAAAGAAATGCGGTCGTTAAAGGTAAAACGGTACTTCTCAAGTGCATCGGGACCGCAGGCATTCGAGCCGGCGCCGCGCATGAAACCGTCAACCGACAGGAATGTGGTGTTCTGCGCGTGCAAATCCTCACGGTGTTTCGCTTCACACAACAAACTCTGTGTGTAATCGTGCACGCTGAAGCTGAATTTCGGTGCACCGAAAATCCGAACGCCGACGCCGTTTTCATCTGTCAGCATCAAACGCTTTGTACCGCCGTGGTTACCGTTATCCTGCGGTTTGATGTAGTTTTCGTGCATCCCTGCAACGGTATTCCGATACAGCCCGACGGGGGACTGCGCGTTGAAATCGCACATGTTTTCTTTTTCACCGCGTCCGTAGTATTCGACATTGGAGAAGGCTTTCGGCAATTCGACTGTTATGCCGAAACGCGGTAAATCACTGCTGCCGAACAGCTTTTTGTCAAGTGCTGCTTCTGTTTCCACTGTGCCGTCTGCGTATACTGCATAGGAAAGCTCGCAGATGTACCAAGTGCCCATACCTGCAGTCAGCTTGTATCTGCATTTCACAAGTACGCGTTCACCGGATTCCTTTGCGTCCATGCCGACAAACACAGACTTTACCTTCGGCAGTTTTTTGCGGTTCCACTTTGGTGTCCATGCATAGGAGTCATTGTCGATTGCCGCGCGGTAGATGTTCGGAACAAAGCCGCATTTTCCGTCTGCGGGGTTCGTGTTCAGCCGTTCCTTGCCGTTTACACAGTAGCTTTCCAATGCACCGCTTTTTCGGTCAAAATACAGGGTGCAGACAGGGGATGCAATTTTATATTTGCCGTTCTCTTCGGAAAGTGTCAGCTTTTCCGCTTTTTGAATTTCGGCTTTCATCGGTGCGTCATTTACCGAGAATTGTTCATGCGCAATGACTTCACCGCTTGCCGTATCCAAATAGGTGAGGTTTAACAGGCAGTCTTTTTTACCGTCGTTCGGTACGGCGGCAATTTCCGCCGTAGCTTCCTTGCAGGGCGGGATGTCCAAAACAAATTCGCCGTTCTGTGTCTGCACGCCGTTTTCGAGGAGTGCCCACTGTACTGTGATGTAATCCGCATTGCGGAAACGGTTCGTATTTGTAAATTTATAGGTTTGCGCACCGATTTTCTGTGCACGCAAGGGGCGGTAAACCTCTTTCATTTCCCATGCGCCTGTGTGCGGCGTGCGGTCGGGATAGAACAGACCGTCTACACAGAAGTTACTGTCATGCAGTTCCTCGCCGTGGTCGCCGCCGTAGGTGTATTCATATTTGTATTTTTTATCGTCGGGCGCATGGAGCACGGCATGGTCGCACCATTCCCAAATACAGCCGCCCATAAGCTTGTCGCTGGAATAAAACAACTGCCAGTAATCCTCTAAACTGCCCGGACCTACGCCCATGGCATGGGCGTATTCACAGAGATAAAACGGTTTGCCGAAATATTTCTTACCGCGTGTGCCGTCGCGGTATTTAGCGATACTGTCAATATCTGTATACATTTCGGAAATCACATCGTACGCTACGCGGTCCGTGCGGATAGCGCCTTCGTAATGCACGGGAATTTCGGGACAGACCGATTTTAAATACTCGTTGCACTTGTCCTGATTGCGGTAGCCGCCGGACTCATTGCCCAAAGACCACATCGTAATAGACGGATGGTTGCGGTCACGTAAATACATACGTTTTACACGGTCAAGATAATGTGCTTCCCATTTCGGGTTGTGGCTGATGAGATTCGGTTTGTAAAGCTTGTGCGGACCGACAGACCCCGTACCGTGTGTTTCAATATCGGCTTCATCCACAATGTAAAAGCCCATTTGGTCTGCAAGTGTCAGCAGAATCGGGTCGGGCGGATAGTGTGAGGTGCGGATGGTGTTGACATTGAACTGCTTCATCAGCTGTAAATCGCGCAGAATATCTGCCGGGGACAGAACATAGCCCGTTACAGGATGGCTGTCGTGATGATTTACACCTTTCATTTTAATATGCACGCCGTTGAATTTGAAAATTTCGCCGTCGATACGGACGTTTTTAAAGCCTGTCACATTCCGAATAACTTCTTTGACTTCACCGTCTTTTTTAAGCGTGATGAACAAATCATATACCGTCGGAATTTCGGCGTTCCATTCTTTTACGGCGAGCGCGTCAAAGGCGAACGAGGTTGCCGCGGCGGCAGGGAGTTCGGCTGTCGCGAATGCGGTTTCTCCGTCAAAAAGCGCCGCTTCTACAGTATATCCGTTACAGTCGCCTGAAACGGCAACGGAAAGCTTTAAGTCATATGTACCGTTCGAGGCGGGCTTCGTTTTCACGTCAAAATCTGTTACGGTGGTTTTATCTAAACAGTAAAGCAGAACATCGCGGAAAATGCCTGTTTCGCGGAACATATCCTGGCACTCTAAATATGTGCCGGTGCACCAGCGGTGTACTACGCACAGCAATTCGTTTTCGCCCTCGTGTACACGCTCGGTAATGTCAAATTCTGCTGTGTTGTGCGAGCCTTCGCTGTATCCGACATATGTACCGTTTACATATACGTCCATACACGGTGCAACACCCAAAAAGCTTAAAATATACTGTTTTTCTGCGTTGTCAACCGAAAAAGTTTTGCGGTACACACCGACGGAAAGTTCCTCAGGCAATTCAGGCGGCATTAAATGAAATTCGTATCTCGAATTGAGATATACGGGCGGACGGTACCCCGTTCTCTGCCATGTAGAGGGGATGGTAACGGTATCAAACTGCACTTGCTCCGTGTCGAACTGTGTCGGCAGAAGCGCGGTCTTATCATAGTATTTAAATGACCAGTCGTCTCCCGACAGCACTTTTACAAGATCGCTTCCGTAGCGTTCGGTGCAGGCGTCTGTTGCCGACAGTGCGGCTCTGTCCGTATACGGAATAAAATATGCGCGTGCGGGCAAAACGCCTTCTTCAAATTTTTGGAAATCACGGTAATTGCTGCGGTTTAAGGTGTACTGCATAATTTGTTCTCCTTGCCTTAGTGATTTTCATCATAATATAGCTATGGTATCATATTTTACAAAGCTTGACAATCTGTTTTTAGAAAACTTATAATAGAAAGATCAAAAACAGAAACGGAGATGCACAGAATATGTCTTTTGCCGATACCGTGTGGAATGCCGCAGAATATAAAAATTTTTTGCAAACACTGAAAAATCTTGCCGACCCGCAGTACAAAGCATTTCACGAACGGCTTTGCAAAACCTCGCGTGCGGAAATTCTCGGTGTGCGCAGTCCCGAAACCAAACGCATTGCCAAAGAGATTGCAAAAGGGGATGCGGCGGGCTTTTTGGCGCTTGCGGGGGATACCTACTATGAGGAATTGTTAATCCAAGGCTTTGTTATTGCATTTTTGAAAGCCCCGCTGACCGAGAAAAGACCGTTGATTGACAGGTTTATTCCGCAAATCGACAATTGGGCGGTGTGCGACAGCTTTTGCGCCGCTTTAAAGCCGAAGCGGGGCGAAGAAGATACGCTGTACCGCCTTTGCTTGGATTATCTCTCGAAAACAGGGGAATACGAACGCCGCGCCGCAATCGTTCTTTTGATGGACCATTTGGTTACAGACGCATATATAGACCGTATTTTTTCGTTGCTGTCAAACGTAACATGCGATTGTTATTATGTGCATATGGCGGTGGCGTGGTGTGTGCAGGTGTGTTTCGTGAAGCAAAAAGAAAAAACGCTTGCCTTTCTCAAAACAAACGCATTAGACGTACCTACACACAACAAAGCCATTCAGAAAATTACCGAATCCAACCGCGTGACCAAAGAAGATAAAGCGCTCGTCCGCACCCTGAAGCGTGCATGAAGCCCGCAAAACCCGTCGGGGGCGACGACTCGGCACCCCGCAAAAATCTGTACAAACTAACAGAAACGCACAACTCCGTAGGGGCGGGTCTCCGTGCCCGCCCGAGCAAGGTTGGAATTTGCACAAAACCAACGGCAACGCATCTACCGTAGGGGCGAACTGTGTTCGCCCGCTAAAATTCGATAAAACTATGCGGAACAACACAGAGGTTGTTCCCTACACATTTATCAAATTCACTTTGTGCTTTGCGAGGTTTTTCGCTTCGTGCAGAATGACAGAAAATCTTAAAAGTTTTCTTCTGCAATACAATCCAATCTCGGCGAGAAAATTTCCTGTGCAAAGCGCGCACCAAGTCGAAAGGCATATAAAAATAAATCTTCTTGTTCCTCAACTTCAATTTGCATTTGTATTTCGCAGAAAGCCTTAAAAGTATCTAAATCCTTTCCGCTGAGGGCGTGTTCAAGCTGTGCGGTAAGTTCTTGCTGTGATTTCTGCAATTTTGAGTAAGCGTGGGCTGTATCACTGTGTGCAAGGTCACGCGTTGAGGGGCAAAGACCGCCTCGGTATAAGTTCTTTAAAACAGATTCCATAAACAGCATTTCCTTTTTTGTAAGTCAATTATTAAGATACCATAGTATTTTTATATTGTCAAGAAATAATATTACAATAGTATTGAAATAATTGACTATAGGAGAATCTGTATGTTAAGTGCAAAACTAAAGGAACTTCGTACAGCCTACGGGTTAAATCAAGTTGAGCTGGGAAAACGGCTTACGGTTACGAAACAAACCGTTTCCAATTGGGAAAATAATAATATACAACCGTCCGTGGATATGCTGATAAAAATAGCGGACTTATTTTCTGTTTCAACAGATTATTTGTTGGAACGTGAAGGAAATGTAACGATAGATGTTGAGGGTCTTTTGCCCGCGGAAATTGCACATGTGACACAAATCGTTGCAGATTTAAAAAGAAAGCATAAAGCTGAATCGGAATAAGCAAGCGGTTGACGGCTTGTCTGATTTTAGTCTGCATCCGCACACGAAAAAACGCCTGTCCGTCCAGACAGGCGTTAAATCTTTTCGATTGTCTGCAATCAAACTGCGCGGGTAACCTTACCGGAGCGCAGGCAACGTGTGCAAGCGTACACTCTTTTAGGAGAGCCGTTTACGATTGCTTTCACTCTTTTCACATTGGGTTTCCATGTTCTGTTGGAACGTCTGTGCGAGTGAGAAACCTTGATGCCGAAAGCAACATCTTTACCGCAGAATTCACACTTAGCCATTTCGTGGCACCTCCCTTTTTTCAGTAACAGCCAATATATTAACAGAAACTGCGCCCAATTGCAAGCCTTTTTTTGAAAAAAACCAAAAAATGAGAAAAAAGCGGAAAAATGACTTCTGTACACGCAAAAAATAAAAAAAGTATTGCATTTTGAATCGGTTTAGTATATAATCACATTAACGAACATTTGTGCGATTCGGAGGAATTTGTTTTATGGCAGATAAAAATAAGGCGCTTGAAACCGCGCTGACCCAAATCGAGAAAAAATACGGCGCAGGCGCCATTATGCGCTTGGGCGAAAGCAAATCGCTGAATATTGAGGCGATTCCGACAGGCTCGCTGCTTTTGGATATTGCCACGGGTATCGGCGGACTTCCGAAGGGCAGAATTGTCGAGATGTACGGGCCCGAATCCTCAGGTAAAACCACGCTGGCACTGCACGCTGTTGCCGAAGCGCAAAAGGCGGGCGGCGAAGCCGCGTTTGTGGACGCGGAGCATGCCTTAGACCCTGTTTACGCCGCGAATTTGGGTGTGGATATTGACTCGCTTTTGGTTTCACAGCCCGACAACGGCGAGCAGGCGCTCGAAATTGTTGAGGCGCTTGCACGTTCGGGCGCATTGGATTTGATTGTCGTGGACTCCGTCGCCGCCCTTGTGCCGCGTGCCGAAATTGACGACGACATGGGCGACAGCCATGTAGGTCTGCACGCACGCCTCATGTCGCAGGCAATGCGTAAGCTGACGGCGGTTATTTCCAAATCCAATACCGTGATTATCTTTATCAACCAGCTGCGCGAAAAAGTCGGCGTTGTATACGGCAATCCCGAAGTGACGACAGGCGGGCGCGCACTGAAGTTCTATTCCACCATGCGTATCGATGTGCGCCGTGTAGAGTCCTTGAAAGGCACGGGCGGGGAATTTGTCGGTTCGCGCACGAAAGTGAAAATTGTAAAGAATAAGGTTGCGCCGCCTTTCAAAACGGCGGAGTTTGACATCATGTACGGCGAGGGTATTTCCCGCGTGGGCGAGGTGCTGGATTCGGCAGTTTCTTTAAATATTGTGAAAAAGAGCGGTGCATGGTTCTCTTATAACGGCGAACGTCTCGGGCAGGGCCGCGACAACGTGAAATCTTTGCTGAAAACCAATACGGCGCTTTGCGGGGAGATTGAAAAGCAGGTACGTGAACAGCTTGCAAATGCCGCGGCGGCACCCGCAAAATCCGACGATGCCAAACCGAAGGCGAAATCGGTTGACCCTGCTGATGAACCGATTGCTTACAAGCCTGTGGTAACAACTAAAGCCGCAGCACGCGCCAAAATTGACGTAGCGGTTGATGATGACGAATGAAACTCTCGTTTAAACCCGGAAAACTGAATAAAATTCATATTTATATTGACGAAGAATACCGTTTGACTGTCGATGATTTGTTTTGGTTTTCGAGTCCGTGGCACAATTTAAAAGAAATCGAATCGGAGGAGCTGGTTGCTTTGGAAGAAGCGGTCGGCTCCCGCCGTGCGTTTAACGCGGTCATGGATTTGTTGTCACGGCGTGATCATACAAAGCAGGAACTTTTAAGAAAGCTTACCGTGAAGTACTCAGAAGAAGCCGCGCGTGCCGCCGTGGAGCGCGCGGAGGCATACGGCTATATAGACGAAACGCGCTTTGCCGAAAATTATGCCGAGTCACTGTACAGAAATAAGCGTTTCGGAGAGCGGCGTATTATACAGGAATTACTGCGTAAAGGAATTTCACGCGAAATTGCCGAAAATGCTGTCGAAAACCTTGACAAAGACGGTGAAAATCGTATTATATTACTGTTGCGCGGAAAATACAGAACCGCGCTCTGCGATGAAAAAGGAAAGCGGCGGGCGATAAACGGACTTTTGCGCATGGGCTACAGTTATGCGGAAATTCGCGCCGCGCTTTCACAAATGGAGACTGAAACAGAGGAGGTCTACGATGCTTAAAAAAATCGGAATGATTTCACTCGGCTGTCCGAAAAATCAGGTGGATGCCGAAATTATGCTGGCACGTCTTGCCGAGGGTGGATTTGAAATTACCAATGAGGTAGACGGTGCGGATGCGGTTATCATTAACACCTGCGGTTTTATTGAAGATGCAAAAAAAGAAGCCATTGAGAATATACTGGATATGGCGGAACTCAAAAAAGAAGGCATTCTCGGCAAAATTATCGTCACAGGCTGTCTTGCCGAACGGTACAGAGAAGAAATTTTTGCGGAAATTCCCGAGGTAGATGCGGTTGTGGGGCTTGGCTCCAATGCAGATATCAGCGCAGTCTGCAAACGCGTTTTAGCGGGTGAATCGGTGGAAACCTTCGGTGAAAAAACCTGCCTGCCGCTGTCGGGGGAGCGTCTTTTGACTACGCCCGAGTGGTTTGCGTATCTGAAAATTGCCGAGGGCTGTTCCAACCACTGTACCTACTGCGCCATTCCATCCATACGCGGCGAATTCCGCAGCCGTCCGCCTGAGGATATTCTCGCGGAAGCGAAGCATCTTGCGGAGATGGGTGTTAAGGAATTGGTGGTTGTCGCGCAGGATACCACACGCTACGGCGAGGATTTGTACGGCAAATCTGCACTGCCCGCGCTTTTAAAGGCACTTTCCAAAATTGAAGGCATTCAGTGGATTCGTGTGCTGTACTGCTATCCCGAACGTATCACTGACGAACTGCTGGATGTGATTGCCGAGACGGACAATATTGCGAATTATTTGGATATTCCGATTCAGCATGCTGACGCAGCTGTGCTGAAAGCCATGAACCGCAAGGGAGACTGTGCAAGTTTGTTGCAGTTGATAAAGAAAATACGTGCGCGGATTCCCGATGTGGTTTTGCGTACCACCTTAATTACAGGCTTTCCCGGCGAAACGGAAGCGGCTTTTGAAACGCTTTGCACATTTGTGAAAGAAGCGCAGTTTGACCGCTTGGGTTGTTTTGCTTACTCCGCTGAAGAGGGTACTCCTGCTGCCTCTTTGCCGAATCAGATTGATGAGGATGTAAAACGGGAACGTGGGGAAACCGTCATGGAAATGCAATACCGTATTTTTGATGAAAAGAATCGCGAGAATATCGGCAAAATTCTGAAAACGGTTGTAGAGGGGTACGACCCGTATTCAGACAGTTACTTCGGCAGAACCTACCGCGATGCGCCCGATATCGACGGACAGGTGAAATTCACCTGCGGTTATGAACTGCACGAGGGCGATTTTGTAGAAGTAGAAATTTTCGATGTGTTGGATTATGATTTAATCGGAGAAGTGGTATAAAATTTAGAAAGGAGCGATACAGCGCCTGAAACAGCTGTGTTTACAGTGCTTTTTGCGCGTTTGGTATCGTATGACAATTCATGAAACTGAATGTTCCGAATCAACTGACAATCGCGCGGATTGTTATTACCCCCGTATTTTTGGCACTGCTTCTGTGGGAAGCGTTGCCGCACCGTTTCCTGATTGCGGCGCTTGTGTACTCCGCAGCCGCCGTTACAGATGCCATAGACGGCAAATTAGCCCGCAAAAACAATCAAATTACCAATTTCGGTAAGCTGTTAGACCCCATAGCCGATAAGATTTTGACGACCTCGGCGTTGCTCGGATTCATGATGATGGATTTATGCAACATTTGGATTGTCATGATTGTTTTAACGCGCGAATTTACGATTTCTTCTATCCGTATGATTGCCGCCGCAGACGGTGTGGTGATTCCTGCGAATTTTTGGGGCAAGCTGAAAACCGTCAGCCAAATGACGTTTACGATTGTCATTATGCTTCTCGGCGAGTGCTATCAGTATTTGCCGCAGTTTTTTTATCCCGGTGTGACTCTGCCGTATTGGATGACACTTTCCAATGTTTCCAACTGCCTTTTGTGGATTACCGCCGTTTTAACGGTTGTTTCAGGTGTAATTTACATAAAAGACAGCAAAAATGTGATAGATTTTAAGAAATAACAGGTGCAAATCCCTGTGATTTGTGCTATACTGTATTAAATGCGTTGACAAAGAGAAGTAACGGCTTTGTGTTTTTTACAGAGAGAAAGCGCCTGTCGGCTGTAAGCGCTTTTAAAAAATATGCCGTGAAATGCACTTTCGAGCAGGCAAAGGGAATTTTAGTATCTTTGTCCGTTTTGCCGCGTTAAGGCGCAGGTACACGACGGAGCGAAAGCTTCAAGGCGTGTGTGCCGATGAGTGATAAAAGCGAAGTGGAACCGCGAATTTTTCGCCTTCGCCGTGCCCAAGCAGGGGCGGCGGAGGCGTTTGTCTTTTTTTGAATTTTTGAACCTTTGGAGGGAAACTATGTTTGAACGGTTAAAGGAGGATATTGCCGCTGTTAAGGAACGTGACCCTGCGGCAACATCAACTTTACAAATTCTTTTGCTGTATCCGGGTTTGCGCGCGGTGCGCATGCATCGGCGCGCGAATTGGCTTTGGCAGCACAATCACAAATTTTTAGCACGTTATGTTTCACAGCGTGCAGTGCGCAAAACAGGCATTGAAATTCACCCCGCCGCCACCATCGGCAGACGGTTTTTCATTGACCACGGCACAGGGGTGGTCATCGGCGAGACGGCGGAAATCGGCGATGATGTGACGATTTATCAAGGCGTCACTTTAGGCGGTACGGGTAAGGATACGGGCAAGCGCCATCCGACCATCGGCAACGGCGTGATGATTGGCGCGGGCGCAAAGGTGTTGGGTCCGTTTAAAGTCGGCGACAATACCAACATTGCCGCAGGTGCGGTTGTTCTGGAGGAGATTCCGCCCGATTCCACGGCGGTCGGTGTGCCGGCACGCGTGGTTAAGCGAAACGGACTGCGTGTAGACAGTCTCGACCAGGTGCATATACCCGACCCCGTATCACAGGAATTGTGCCGTTTGCGCATTCAGGTGGAACGGCTTGAAAAGGAAAAATGCAAATCGGAAAATAAAGGAGAATAAATTTTATGCGTGTTTATAATACTCTGACGCGAAAAAAAGAGGAACTGAAAACCGTTACGCCGAACGAAGTGAAAATTTATGCCTGCGGACCGACGGTTTACAATTTTATCCATATCGGCAATGCGCGTCCGCTCTGTGTGTTTGATACATTCCGCCGATATTTGGAATACCGCGGCTATAAGGTAAACTTTGTACAGAATTTTACGGACATTGACGACAAAATCATTAAGCGTGCCAATGAAGAGGGGACGGATTACAAAACCGTTTCCGAGAAATATATTGCTGAATTCTGGACGGATGTCAAGGGAATGAATATCCGCGAAGCTACTGTGCATCCTAAGGCAACAGAGAATATTGACGAAATTCTTTCCATCATTGAAGCGCTTGTCGAAAAAGGCTACGCATATCCTGTGGAGAACGGCGATGTGTATTTCAGCCCCAAGAAATTCAACGAGTACGGCAAGCTGTCGCATCAGCCGCTGGAGGATTTGGAAGCGGGCGCGCGCATCAACATCGGCGAACTGAAAAAAGAGCCGATGGATTTCGCCCTTTGGAAGGGTGCAAAGCCCGGCGAACCCTCTTGGGATTCGCCGTGGGGAAAGGGCAGACCCGGCTGGCATATTGAATGCTCCGCCATGGTGCGCCGCTATCTCGGCGAGACGATTGACATTCACTGTGGCGGGCAGGATTTGATTTTTCCGCATCACGAAAATGAAATTGCGCAAAGCGAGTGCTGTAACGGTGTGCCGTTTGCGAATTATTGGATGCACAACGGTTATATCAATGTGGACAATGTGAAAATGTCCAAATCCTTGGGGAACTTCTTCACGGTGCGCGACGTCGCGGAGAAATACGGCTATGAGCCGATTCGCTACCTGATGATTTCTTCACAGTACAGAAGTCCCATCAATTACAGTGTTGATATTATTGAACAATGTAAGGCTTCACTGACAAGACTTTACACCTGCCGCGATTCTTTGGATTTCGCACTGCAAAATGCAGGGGATACCGTTCCTGAAAACATCGAGACAGTCAAAGCACAGCTCGATTCACGCCGTGAACAGTTTTGCCGCGCTATGGATGACGACCTCAACACCGCCGACGGTATTGCTGCCGTGTTTGAATTGGTTCGCGACATCAATGTGTCGGTTCTGGAATCTGATTCCAAAGTGCTTATTGAATATGCTATTGCGCTGTTTGATGAACTGACAGGCGTGCTGGGACTTGTATACAACCGCAAAACCGATGCTTTAGACAGCGAAATTGAAGCATTGATTTCGGCGCGTCAGGCGGCACGTAAAGAGAAAAATTGGGCGGAGGCGGACCGTATCCGTGATGAGCTGAAAAATCAGGGCATTGTGCTGGAGGATACCCCGCAAGGTGTCAAGTGGCACCGCATCTGAGGACAATAGGAGGTTCTTATGGAAGTTTTAAACAGAACCGCAATTAAAGCGGAGGCGCGAAATTTCATCGGGCAAAATCGGCTTTGGCTGAAGCTGTTCCTACCGTGCCTGCCCATTCTGCTTTTGAGCGGCGGACTTTCTTACGGTATTTCGTTTTGGAGAACGTATTCCGAACACAGCGGATATCAGGAGGTGCGTTATCAAACAGGCGGCGGAGTGGCAGGGCTTTTGCTGTTGCCGCTGACCGTAGCAATCGCAGGCTTTTTTCTGAATCATATCCGCGGGTTTCATCCCGAATGGAAAAGCCTGTATCAAGAAGGTTTTAATCGGTACGGCAAATATTTTGCGGTCGGTTTCATAACCAATCTTTTAATTGGCTTGTGGACGCTTTTGCTGATTGTGCCCGGTATTATAAAGGCGTTGGAATATTCGCAGGTGCATTATATCATCCACGACAATCCGAATCTGTCACCGAGTCAGGCGCGCGACATCAGCCGCCGTATGACCGATGGGTTCAAAAGCGAACTGTTCATTATGGAATTAAGCTTTTTTCTTTGGTATATGCTGGTCGGTGTGACCATGGGTGTCGCGATGATTTATGTGTACCCGTATGTCAGCACCACACAGGCGATGTATTATGAGAATTTGAAAACCTACGCCATGACTGCCAATCGGGTTTCTCCCGCGGAATTCGGCATTTTGCCTGTTCCGCCTTATACACCGCCGTATAACGGCGGACAGCCGCCCTTTGCAGAGCCGCAGAACGGCGCGGATATATACGGTGCGCCGTCACAGCCGTCTGCGCCTTACGGTACACCGAACAGCGGATTTACACCGCCTGCGTCTGAGGATACATTTCAGCCCGGTGACGCGGCAAATCCGCGGCAGACGCCGATGGACGGCTTCTCTTCCGAAAACGAAGAGCGGCGGTTTTAATTCGGAGAAAACCGATTCAAAAATACAGGGAAAGGAACGGTACGGGTGAAAGCGTTACAGCGACACAGAACGTTAAGAGACCCCGTATCACATGGTGATGAATATGAAATATGTTGTAGTTTTGTGCGACGGCATGGCGGATTATCCCGTCCCTGCGCTTGGCGGCAAAACGCCGATGATGTGTGCCGACAAACCGAATATAGATGCGCTCGCGGGCAAGGGCGAGGTCGGTTTGGTGCGTACAGTCGGGGAAGGGCTGAAGCCCGGCAGTGACGTTGCCAACATGAGTGTTTTGGGCTTTGACCCGAAGCTGTATTATACGGGGCGTTCCCCCTTAGAGGCGGCAAGCATCGGTGTGCAGTTAAAGGATACCGATGTGACACTGCGCACAAATTTGGTTACGCTTTCCGATGCGGAAAATTATGCAGACAAGACTATGGTGGATTATTGCGCAGGCGATATTTCCACTGCCGAAGCGGCAGAAATTATGCAAGACATTGAGAAGCATTTCGGTAACGAACGCTTCAAATTTTATGCGGGCGTCAGTTACCGTCACTGTTTGGTTTGGGCAAACGGCACAACCGACCTCGGCGATATGACGCCGCCGCACGACATTTCGGGGCGCGTTATCGGGGAATACCTTTCCAAATCCGAAAATGCTAAAGAATTGATTGCAATGATGCGGGAAAGCTACGACTTTTTGATGGAGCATCCCGTTAACAAAAAGCGTATTGCAGAGGGTAAACGTCCTGCAAATTCCATTTGGATGTGGGGCGAGGGCAAAAAGCCGATGCTGCCGTCTTTTTATAATACGTTCGGCAAAAAAGGCGCGATTATATCCGCAGTCGATTTGCTGAAAGGTATTGCAAAATGCGCGGAGATGGAAGCCCCCGAGGTAGACGGTGCGACAGGCTACATAGATACGAATTTTGAGGGCAAGGCACAGGCGGCGGTAGAAGCGCTTCAAAACGGCTGTGACTTTGCGTATATCCATTTGGAAGCGCCCGATGAATGCGGGCACAGAAATGAGCCTGAAAACAAGGTGCGGGCGATTGAGATGATTGATTCGCGTGTACTGCCGATTGTGCTCAAGGGACTCTCGGAAATCGGGGAGGATTATAAAATCATGATTCTGCCCGACCATCCCACGCCGATTGTCACACAGACGCATGCCTCTGACCCTGTGCCGTATGTAATTTACCATAAGAATAATGAAAAGCAGGGTGTTTCTACTGTTAACGAGGAAACGGCAAAGGCGACAGGCGTATTTTTGGAAAACGGACCCGATATTATGAAAAAATTTTTGGAGGAAGTCTAAATGCGTGATTATGCAATCGAAACCAAGTGCGTACAGTGCGGTTACAGCCCGAAAAACGGTGAACCGCGCGTGTTGCCGATTTACCAGTCCACCACGTACAAGTATGATACAGGCGAGGCGATGGCAAAGCTGTTTGACTTAGAGCCGGGGTATATGTATACCCGACTTGCCAATCCCACCAACGATGCCGTTGCGGCGAAAATTACAGCGCTGGAGGGCGGCGTTGCAGGCGTGCTGACCTCTTCCGGGCAGGCGGCAAACTTCTTCGCGCTCATCAATATTCTCGGCGCGGGAGACCATTTTGTTTCTTCAGCCACCATTTACGGCGGTACATTCAATCTGTTTAACGTCACCATGCGAAAAATCGGTGTAGAGGTTACTTTTGTTGACCCCAATGCCGATGAGGAAACGCTGAACGCGGCGTTCCGTCCGAATACAAAGGCGGTGTTCGGTGAAACGATTGCCAATCCGTCCTTGGATGTGCTGGATATTGAAAAATTCGCGCGTGTCGCGCATGCACACGGCGTACCGCTGATTGTTGATAACACATTCCCCACGCCGATAAACTGCCGTCCGTTTGAATTCGGTGCGGACATCGTGACACATTCCACCACAAAATATATGGAAGGGCACGCCTCTACCATCGGCGGTGCGGTGATTGACAGCGGCAACTTTGACTGGGAGCAAAACGACAAGTTCCCTGGGCTTACCACGCCCGATGAAAGCTACCACGGCGCGGTGTATACCCGCGATTTCGGCAAAGCGGGGTATGTAACCAAAATTGTGGCACAGCTTTTGCGCGATTACGGTTCTACGCCGTCTCCGCAAAACAGCTTCTATTTGAATCTCGGGTTGGAGACCTTGGCACTGCGTGTGGAACGCCATTGCGCAAATGCCCGCACCGTAGCCAAAGCGCTTTCCGAAAACGATAAGATTGCATGGGTCAATTATCCCGATTTGCCCGACAACAAATATCATGCGCTCGCACAGAAATACATGCCGAACGGCACCTGCGGCGTCATTTCCTTCGGCGTAAAGGGCGGCAGAGCCGCGGCGGAGAAATTTATGAATTCTCTGAAGCTTGCGGCAATCGTTACACACGTTGCCGATGCGCGTACCTGCGTCCTGCATCCCGCCTCTACCACGCACCGCCAGCTGAGCGATGCGGAATTGGAGGAGTGCGGTGTAACGTCCGACTTGATTCGGCTTTCCGTCGGCATTGAAAATGTCAACGACATTCTTGCCGACATTGCGCAAGCGTTGGAAAACGTATAAATATAAGGGGAAACAGTGTTTTGATTTTGTACAGTGTTCCCCGAAAAGAGAGAGAGGAAATCTGTATGCGTAAAGAGAAGAAACCCGTAACAGCGGAAAAAAAGAAGAAAAGAGTGAAAATCTTGGCAGTGGTTTTGGCGGTTGTGCTGACTGTGGCAATCGGTCTCGGCATTTGGGCAATTCCCGTAAAGGGCGAAGCCAATTCCGAAACTTGGTCTGCGGACGACAGCTTCCGTATGGAAGATACCGTGCAGCTGCAAAAAGAACCCGGCAAGGATTTTGTGATTTTAAATCTGACGGATATTCAGTACAGCGATACATTGGATTTTGCACAGCGCGGCTATACCAAAGAAACCATTCGCACCTTGATTGAAGAGACAAAACCCGATTTGGTTACCATGACGGGCGACCAGGTTTGGACGCCTTTCCAAAAGCAGTCGCAGGGTGAACTGATTGCTTTCATCGATTCCTTCAAAATTCCGTGGGCGCCTGTATTCGGCAACCATGACGGCGAAGGCAATGCCGATAAGCAGTGGCTTGCCGACCGTTATTTGGAGTCGGAATACTGTCTGTTCAAAAAAGGACCGAACAACATCGGCGGTGTCGGCAATTATGTTATCAATGTCATGGAAGGCAATAAAATTGTACAGTCGCTCATTATGATGGATTCGGGCGCGGGCTACAATTACAAGGATACGCCCGAATCGGAATTCATGATGTCCGATGCGATTGATTCCAAAACGCAGGAATACATACTGAATGCCGACGGCAGCCGCAAACAGGATTATTTCGGCACCAATTATATGTTTATTGAAAAAACGCAGATTGCGTGGTATAAGTGGGTGATTGCAGGTCTGACTGCACAAAACGGCGGTGAAACGCCGGAATCTACCGCAATGTTTCATATTGCGATTCCCGAATTCCACCTTGCATATCTTCAATGGAAAGACAGTGGCTATGACCCCGCTATGGGCTTCGGTGAGAAGCGTGAGCAGGTTTGCTGTCCGAAAATCAATACGGGATTTTTCGAGGTGATGAAAGAACTCGGCAGTACCAAGAATGTCGTGGTCGGGCATGACCATGTCAACAACTATTCCGTGCTGTATGACGGTATCCGCCTTTCTTACGGCTTGAAAACAGGCGACCGTTGCTATGCGGACAACGACCTCAACGGCGGTACGGTGCTCACGGTTTCCGATGGCGGCGTAACGGTTGAGCATAAGTATGTTGAGGTAAAATAAGCGAAGAAATAAGCACAATAGGGCTGTAGCTGAAGGCGATAAAATGGTAATCAAAACAGAGGATTTTGCATTAGACGTGGATGTACAGTCTACTGAAGAATACTACAAAACAAATACAGTTTGTGACTGTATAGATTGCAGAACTTTTCAGGTACAGGCAAAGCAAAAGTTTCCGTTACTAACACAGTTTTTGGAAAAATTCGGTGTTGATATTAGCCGTCCCGATGAATTGGCGGCGTATGATAAAGGCAATGTAATCTACTATGATTTTGTTGCATATACCGTTTCGGGTAGGATTTTGCAAGCAGATGAATATGTGTTTTATATTACGGATTCTGAAATGCGTCTGAATATTCGTATCAATCATCAGTATATCCCCAACGAACAGCAATCGGATATGTATTTTACAGTTACTGTTTCTGGTTTTCGTTTAGAACAGCAGCGAAAGCAACCGTGCTCTGCACACGGAGAATATTCGAGTGTGCCGTTTGGAAAACGTTTCGTCCAAAGAATGAAACAGTTGTTCACTGCACGAAAAGCCTCGGCTGTTTCTCCGTCTATGCCGAAAAGGGAAGAAATCGTTGAGATGATGTACGGTATGCAGTTGGAAGCTTTCGGTGACAAGGTAGTACGCGTTATTTATTCGTCTGACCGAACAATGCGCTATGTAATATTGAAAGACGAAAAAGACTTATATACCTATCAGCTGGAAGCCATTTATCAGTTCGACGAAGAAGAGTGGAAATACGTTTCCTCAAAAACGAATGCCGTTCCTGCAATGTGGGAGCCTTTTCACAATGCTTTAGGTTCTTCTATTTTTTCTGATGAACAGGATTTGTTAAGAGAAATGGAGTCGGAGCCGGAGTATAAGCAGTATTTCTCGTAATATTTTTCTGAATCTGAAAATCTGTTAAAATCCATCAAAAACGGTTTGTGTTATGGAACAAGCCGTTTTTTTGTTTGCACCGATTCACGGCAAGACAAACGGGAATACATATCCGTAGGGGTGAACGGTGCGTTCGCCGAAATCTGATAAAATTTTGCGGAACAACAAAAAGGTTGCTCTCTGCACATTTATCAAATTTACTTCGTGCCGTGCGGAATTTTTCGCCGACGCTCAGAAGGATAAGTCAGTATGAACCCGTAGGGGTCGGTATCCGCAACGCTCCGCAGACGGATTGCCGCACAATTTGTAGGGATGAGTGAGTCCTCGGACAGGGAAAATGTCTGCGAAGCAGACAAAAGGATTTCCGTTTTGAGAGAACATTCGTGCCTGTCCGAGTAAAGTTGAATTTTTGCAAAACCCAACAGTGATACACAGACCATAGGAGCGATTCCCGAATTGCCCCTGAAAATTGCACAGCGCGGAGCGCAGCTTGCAAATTTTGCAATTCCTGAACGCTATGATAACTCGGGCGGCGGGGATTGGACGTTTATTTTACAGCGTGCAGACGGTACGACAGAGGGAGAGGTTACGATTACGGCGGCAGAACGTATGAATCAATCGCACGGGGAAATGAAGATTCCGTTATATGGATAAAATTATCCCTCTCTTTCTTTAAAAAGAGAGGGACGATTTATAAAATCTTGGTCTTCCTCCCTCTGATGAGGGAGGTGGCAAAACCGTAGGTTTTGACGGAGGGAGAGAAACGTTTATAAAATTACGGATTTTGACTACCCCTCAGTCTCGCTATGCTCGACAGCTCCCCTGACAAGGGGAGCTGTATTGTATTCTTATAGTTCCACTTGCCTCGGGGTTAAGGGTACTAATTTTTTAATTTCCCGAATGACTTTGCCGCAAGGCAGGTTTTTCAAAACAATAAATTCCGCTTCACCGTCTTTTTCGTAGGTGATTACCAAGTTTTCTTCGGTGACGGTTATTTCTTTTTCCTTTATGGAACGCTCAAGAGAAATTATCGCGCCCAATTCACCGAATAGTAATCCAGCGAGCAAAGTGCGCCCGAAATTCTCGTTTAAGACGGTATCGGTTTGCTTTTGTGTCAAAATATCTGCGCTTCGGATTCGCTCTATCGGCAGTTCATAATGCGTACCTGCAACGGTAAAATGTATTCTGTCCACATAAATTCGTATTTTTCCCTCGGCAGTAAAAGAAGCAAGACCGCTGATGTGGGTGCAGTTTGATTCAAAAACAGGAGCTTTTCCCCGTTGAACCTCTTTATCGTGGTTACCTTCTGCTTTTATAGCGGCGATGAAAGCCCAGAGAAATATAAGAGGGAATCCAACGAGTAGGCTTCCGGTAAAAATATCGTGGTATTCTTCTAATGTAATTGTAGGTTTTAGTTTATCAGCAACAAAACAACCTATTGTGAGAGTTAGGATGCCCAATAATAAAAAGATTCTATGTTTATGATTTTTAAACATTTTCTCATTCCATCTCAGTTATGATTTGGTGTGTTCAGTGCCATTCTATAACAGATTCCCATTTTTTGCAAGCCTTTTATTAGTCCTGCCGCCCAAACAGACAACAGACCCTAAAATGCACCGAAAAATCTCTTGTTTACGTTTGAGAAAATATATGCTATAATAATACTATCATAAAAATTAGAGCGCCAGACGCCAATAGAGTGAGTTCTGAAGGACTTGCTTTATTGGCGTTTTATTTTTTATAAAACGCGCCAAAAAAGGAGGAAAAAACAATGTTTCATGATGGAGACAACCCGTTACGTCAAATCGGCATAGGTTATGCAGGCGGTGCAATTACAAACGCCATATGGTTACCGCCGCCAAGCTCATATGTCTGCGAGATTGAGGATGTATCGGGAGCAAACGCAAAGCGCACCGAGGACACGGTGATGCACAAAAAGAAAATCGGGCAGGCAAATACTTTCGTAAAAAATGAATGTAAATGTAGTTCTATTATTTGGTACGATGAACCGAATTTATCCGTTTTTGGGGAAACACCTAAAGAAAATCATGTTATTGTCAGGGTCATAAAAACGCATGTTAATTGCACCCCAAGGTCGTTTGGTTGGCTCTTCGATAATTTTGGCACCCATAGACAATACCTTTTTATACTCTTTTTCAATGTCATCTACAGTAAATGCCAAGCATATATTTTGATTCTGATTATTCTTTATTGACCCATCGTTATAAACTGTAAGTGTGGTTCCTTCGGAGATAAGAAACTGATGGGTTTCATCTTCACAATCGTTTTCAATTTCGAGCAATTCTTTATAAAAGTTTGCAAGCCTTCGTACATTGTTTGTCAATAAACTTACTTCACCGATTTTCATAAATACCTCCATTAAATTACGGTTTATCATTATATTAAAAAATGATACCATGAAATTTTAAATCATTCAACTCATTGAACTTTCAATATGACCGTGCGTGAGGTTGATAACTGTTCCGTCTCGGCAACTTTTACAGAGCTGCCGACATGTATCTTACGAGTTGCACGGTTGTGACAGATACGTTTTTCCGACGGTAAAAATCCTTACAGAGGCCGTTTTGTTTTATCTTCAAAAGCGAAAAAACTTGAAATAAAGGGTTTTCGGGCAAAAAAAGACAACCGACCTCATATCAAAATCGGTTGCCTTATTTGTAAAGATGATATAAAATAGATGTTACTTTGTCGCGTGCATAAAATTAAGCAAAAAAGAAAGCCTCGTACGCGAATTGCGTGTCGAGGCTTTTGCCTTGGCTGGGGTGGCAGGATTCGAACCTACGAATGCAGCAGTCAAAGTGCTGTGTCTTACCGCTTGACGACACCCCAATATTAAATTTTAAAAAGAAAACGCCGCCCTTATGCCTTACGGGCTTGCGGCGGCGTTTTTAAATGGGGTGGAATATCGGATTCGAACCGATGGTCTCCAGTGCCACAAACTGGCGCTTTAACCAACTAAGCTAATCCCACCATGTTGATTTTGCACAAAAAACTATAATTCGCACAAACACTCAACTTACAGCGCAAAAGTGGCGCGCTGAGAGGGACTCGAACCCCCGACCCTCTGCTTAGAAGGCAGATGCTCTATCCAGCTGAGCTATCAGCGCAATTTTAAGTGCTTGATTATTATATATGGGCAGGCGTTATTTGTCAAGTGCAAAAACACAAATTTTCACAATTTCAGTGATTTTTCTCAATGTATTTTCCGTAAAGTACTTTTGAGCAGTTATGTATCTGATATGAAAAAATCAGCCCCGCGTATAGCGGGGCTGAAATACAAATCCCAATTTATCCCCCAAACAAATTCGGGAAGAATTTGGCGATATACCCTTGTATAAAGATGGCAAGCACAATCAGGGGCAGGATGAAGGACACATAAATGCGTATCCATTTCGGGAATCGAATGCCGCTGCCCTCGTTTGCCTCTTTGGTGAAGGCTTTCCAGCCCCAGCCGCGCTTAGAGGTGCAAAATAACAGATAGATAAGTGAGCCGAGCGGCAGAATATTGTTGCTGACAATGAAATCCTCTAAATCCATAATGGTACTGCCTTCGCCTAAGGGCTGCACTCCGCTCAAAATATTGAAGCCGAGCACGCAGGGGAGAGAAAGCAGTAAAATCAGAAGGCAGTTTACAAAAACCGCTTTTTTGCGGCTCCAGCCCTTTAAATCCATCCACCACGCGAGAATGTTTTCAAATACCGCAATCACCGTAGACAGCGCGGCAAACAGCAAAAATACAAAGAACAGTGTACCCCAAATTCTGCCGCCGGGAATGGAAATAAATACGTTCGGCAGTGTGATAAAAATCAGATTTGGGCCGCTGTCGGGTTTCACATCGAATGTAAAGCAGGCGGGGAAGATGATTAGGCCTGCCATCAGTGCCACACCTGTATCCAAAAGTGTTACGCGCAGTGCCTCGCCGGTCAGCGTTCTTTTTTTGTCGATGTAACTGCCGAAAATGGCAATCGAACCCATGCCGATGCTTAAGGTGAAAAATGCCTGCCCCATGGCGTCAAATACAGCGTCCATAAAGTTTCTGCCCGAAAGCTTTGTGAAATCGGGGAAAAGATAGAATTTTACACCCTCTTTTGCGCCCGAAAGCGTTAAGGAATGAATGGCGAGCACCACCATAATGGCGAGCAGACACAGCATCATAATTTTTGTAATGCGTTCCACGCCTTTTTGCAGTCCGAAAGAGCAGACCGCAAAACAGCCAACGGTTACAATCACCATGGCAATACCCATTAAGAGCGGATTGGCGGTCAAATCGGTGAATACCGCGGTGACCTGTTCGGCGGAAAGACCCGTGAACGAGCCTGTCAGCATTTTATAGCAGTAAATGAGCATCCACCCTGCAATGGTGGTGTAAAACATCATCAGCAGGTAATTGCCCGCAAGCGAAGAGTATTTGTGCAAATGCCATTTGGAGTTTTTCGGTTCAAGCACATCAAATGACTGCGCAACGCTTTTTTGGCTGGCTCTGCCGACGGCGAATTCCATGACCATAATCGGCAGTCCCAACAGTATTAAAAATACCAAATACAGCAACACGAAAGCCGCGCCGCCGTATTTGCCTGTGATAAACGGGAACCGCCATACGTTACCAAGGCCAATCGCACAGCCTGCGGAAATCAGCAGAAATCCGAGGCGGGAAGAAAATTTTTCACGCTGCATATGTTTACCGTCCTTTGTTTTATTCGCGTATGGAGACTGCCTCAATATTTTCGTTTGCCGATTTGCCGTCAAAACGGATCAACTCTATGTCTTGGCAGTTCTGCGCGTCCAGCGCGTGTGCGTAGTCGGAGCAGGGGGTGCCGAAACGAACCTTTGTTTTTTCAATCGTTACGTTATCCGCATACCGCAAAAAGAATCCCGCATTTTTGTACTTTTCCACACCATAGTCAATACACGGGCGCAAATCATAAAGCCCGCAGTCCCATTTTGAGGTTTTTGTGACCTCAACCCGAACATTTTCAAAGGTCACATCTTCAATGTGATTTTCTGCGTTTCCGTGAATCAGCACGCCGTTTTCACCTTTGCACGTGATATTTTGAAAACGAATGTTTTTGATTCTGCCCGATTTCGTATTTTCGTCGCGGTTAAAAGTCGTCAGTACAATCGGCTCTGCCGTGCCCCACCAGTCGGGACAGAAACGGCGGGTTTCAATGATGATATTTGAGTAACTGACATTTTCTACATTGCCGCCGTCGCGGATTTGAATGGAAAGCCCGCGGTTACTGCGGGAGATGATGCAGTCCGTGACCAATACGTTGCGGAAATCGCCGACACCCTCTGTACCGATTTTGATGGCGGCAGAGGTAGAAATCAGCGTACAGCCTGAAATGAGAATGTTTTCGCACGGACCGTATTCCGCATTTCCCTTAGAGGTCTTTAAGCAGATGCAGTCATCCGCGCATTCCACATGGCAGTTGATAATGCGTACATTGGAGCAGTGGTCGGGGTCGATGCCGTCAGAGTTTGCCACATCCAAATCGTTGAGAATCCGAATGGAATCAATCAGCACATCGTCACATCCTGCGGGGTGGAGCGTCCAAAACGGCGCGTCGGTAATGGTAATATCCCGAAACGAGATGTGGTTGCTTTTTTCAATATAAATCACAGTCGGACGCGGATAAAAGTCGCCTGTGACATAATATCGGTCTTTGCGCTTGACAAAGCTGTGCCCGTTCGCGTCAATTACGCCCTCGCCTGTAACCGAGCAGTTGTCGGCTTCAAAGCCGTATAAGAATACAAAAGAGGGCTTACCTGTAACTGGATTGCCGACCAATGCGGTTTTCGGGTCGTTGATGCGTGCACACGGGCGGATGTAGCCGTTTATATCAGCAGTTGCCTTTAAGCGCGCGCCTTTCTGTAAATGCAGTTCGACATTGGCTTTTAACTGTAAAGAGTCGCTGTAATAGGTTTTGCCGCTTGTCAGCACCACCGTACCGCCGTTCTCGTGCGCCGCGTCAATCGCCGCCTGCAAAGCCTTAACATCATTTTGCACGCCGTCTCCGACAGCACCGTAATCTTCAGGGTAAAAATAGAGCATAAAACAAAAACACCTTCAAAATCGTGATTTTAAATAATATAGCACGATTTTAAAGGTTAGGCAATAACTTTTTTGCAATGCCGTAGTTGCTTTATTTGTCATTCTGAGGCGAAGCCGAAGAATCCCCACAGCACATCATGAATTTGCACAACCCTGTCATTCTGAGCGTAGCGAAGAATCTCCCACTGTACAATCTGAATTGGTTTCATAACCCGATTTGTGCCGAAATCCATAGGGACAGCCCTTGTGGCTGTCCGCTTGCAGGTCGGCAGATGACCTATTGTTCCGCAAAAAAGCAATTAGAAAGCCATCCCCTCCAACGAGGAGAAGGCTTTCTGTATATCCGTATTCAAAAACCCGTTATTTCTTTCCGTAAATCTCCGCGACTTTCTGCATGGTTGCATTCGCCACAGGAATAGCAACGGAGCTTCCGCCACCGCCGTTTTCCACGACCACGACAATCGCGTAGGGGAGGTCATCGCGTTCTGAATACCCGACAAACCATGCATGCGGTTTATCGCCGCCCTCATTGGTGCTGACCTCTGCCGTACCTGTTTTGCCGCACATTTCGAGCTTTCGGAACTTGCCGTCGCCGTAGTAATTTACGACATTGGAACGGAGCATTTCCTGTAATTTTTTAGCAGTCTCCGTCGAAAACATCTGCGCGCCCATGGTCGGCTTGGTTTCCAAAACGGTGCGGTCTGTCTGCGTGGTGATTTTCTCCACCAAATACGGCTCAACCGCCTGCCCGTTGTTCGCAATCGCGCCGACAATCGTCAGCATATGGCAGGGATTCACAAGCGTCGTGTATTGCCCAACGCCCGCCCAACCGAGGTCGAGATTTGAAGCGGACGAGACATCAAAAGTGCTTTTGGCAAGGCGGATATTGCCCACCGTATGCGTCTGGTTAAAGCCAAGTGCGTTCACGGTTTGTGTCATTTTATCCGAACCGACTTGTATGGCGATTTGTGCGAAAGCGCTGTTGCACGAAACATTGAGAGCCCGCTCAAAGTCAATCGTGCCGTGTGTGCCCATACATTTCACTGACCCGCCGTCTACCTTGTGTACGCCGTTGCATTTGAATTTCTGACTGTCAATGTCTGAAATATTGTCGATTGCCGCGGCGGCGGTAATGACCTTAAAGGTAGAACCCGGGGTGTATACGCCCGAAAAGAATCGGTTTAAATATACGCCCTCATAAGCGCCTGTGCGGTCGTTATTGATGTTTTCTGTCGGCTTGTTACCGATGTCGTAGGAGGGATTTGATGTCACGCATACGAGTTCACCCGTTTTGTAGTTGAAGACACCAACCGTACCCTTATTTTTGCCGAGTGCCTTATAGGCTTCCGCACACAGCTCGGCGTTGACGGTCAGCTGCAAATTGTTGCCCTTGCCGTATTTCTTAATGTCGTAAATCCCATCCGTAAAGCTGTACCCCGTCAGCGTATCTTTATAAGCGGTCTGTACGCCCGTGGCAATAAAGCCCTGCGAATCACCGACCACGTGAAGCGTCGCCGTGCGGATGTCCTTGCTGTCATTGTACACGCGCTTGCCGTCCACCGTGTCCGCCAATACCGCGCCTGTTTCATCGGTGATTGTGCCCGCCGCAATCAGCGTGCCCGAACGGTAGATATGGCGATTTTCCTTTTTCATTGACCAAGTGTCCGCATTTGTAAAAAAAGTGTAAAACAGGATGCACAGTCCCGCTAAAAACGCGGCAACCAGCGCATATAAAATCCAAGCTCTGCGCGAAAGTGTTTTCATTTGGAACGCTCCTTTCCGTCTGCGGTGATTTTGTCATACCGCTTATAGGTGCGCACATCAATCGCCTTAATGAATGCCACTAAGCCCCAGCAGCACATCATACTGGAACCGCCGCGGGAAATGAAGGGGAGCGTAACGCCCGTCCACGGCAAAAGGTCGGTGACGCCGAACACGTGGAGTGCCGCTTGGAACAGAAGCAGGCTGGAAGCCGCCAGCGCCGCAATGGAATAAAAGGTCGAACGCGCCGCCGAAGCGTACCGAATGCTGTATACAACCAATGCTACAAAGGTTAAAAGCACGGTAAAAGCGATGATGATGCCGAATTCCTCGCACACCATGCCGAATGCCAAATCCTCGGTGGCGGCGTAAACGTTTCGCAGTTTGCCGTTGCCGATGCCGAGACCGAACAGACCGCCGCTCACCGCATAAATGAGCAGACGCACCTGCTGGTAGCCGCTGGTGGCGGCATATTCCCAAATGTGGCGATAGGATTCAAAACGCTTTGCAACGTAAGGCTTAAAGGTTAAAATCCCGATACCGCCGAGCAGTGCACCCGTGCAGACCAAGAAAATGGTTTTGATATCGCCCGAACGCAAAAAAGCCATGACGACAAAGGTAAAGAAGAAAATCAAAGCCGTGCCGAAGTCTTTCATCAGGAACAGACAGCCGATACAGCCCAGCGCGAATAATAAATATTTTGTTAAGCTTCTGGTGGACTGTAAATGCTCCAAGGTTGCCGCGCCGACAAATACAAAGGCAATTTTTACAATTTCCGACGGCTGAATCGATAACAGTCCGTCCCCGATAATAATCCAGTTTTTTGCGCCGTTGATTTCTTTGCCGATAATCAGCGTGACGGCGAGTGCCGCAACCGCAAGCACCGCCACGGGCATTCTAAGACGAATCACGCGCTTGGTGTCGCTTAAAATCCACAGCATCACGGCAAATACCCCGATGCCGAGTAAAACAGCGATAAGCTGTGTATATGCTTTGTCAGGGTACACGCTGGTCGTCAGCGTCAAACCAATACCTGTTAAGAAGAAAGCAATCAGTTCAATTTCAAAGCTTTTTCGGCGCAGAAAACCGCCGAAAACAATAAAATACAGCCATTCCACCGCAATGTACACACCGAATACCACAAACAGCGTAGTGGTGCTTTCCTGCGTGCCGTTGATATAGATTTGCAGCATGCAGACCGTTTGAAAAACTGTCATCAAAAGCAGTAAAAAGGGCCATTTTACAGGCTTCCTGTAAGCCTTTCTGCGCTTTTTCTTTGTGTCTTTTCCCATATTTTGTTCCTCTTATTCTCTGAACATAAAGCTGTATTCGCCGACAGAAACGATGTCCCCGTCATATAGCGGATATGCGCCGAATACCATTTCGCCGTTTAAGTACGTGCCGATTTCCGACTGCAAATCGGCGACCATCCAACCCTCGCGGTTGAGGTAAATTTCCGCATGCTCGTGTGCAATCTCCCGCATCGGCAGACAGATATTGCAGTGACGGTCGCGTCCGATGAGACAGCTTCCGTGTAAATAAAACGCACTGTTGTCGGCAAGATTTACAAGGCGCGCAGCATTGGTGAAGTCTTCCACCTCTTGTCCGTCCGCTTCTGCACTGTCCGCGCCGTAGCCGTTTGAACGGAATTTCATCACCGCATTGCCGAACGAGACCGTGTCACCGTCCGAAATGCGCTCTGCACGGCGAATTTGCTCTCCGTTGACGTAGACGCCTGTTTTGGATTCGGTATCAAACACGAACCAGCCCTCCTTGCGGAGCGCCAAAACCGCGTGAAACCGCGAAACCGTGCCATAGTTTTTTAAGGATATATCACAGGTGCGGCTTCTGCCGACGGAGGTTTCCCAATTTTCTATTTCAATTTCGCTGTCGTCGGCAAGATTGGTGAGCGTCGCCATAACCTCCTTGCGCGGACGCAGACGGAAAAGTGAAATCACGCACCGTAGCAGGATAAACACCGCGACTGCCGTAAGTACGTAGCGGGAAAGATATTCAAACTGTGTTAAAAATTGCTCCAAACAAGACACTCCTTCTACTCAGAAATATCTACATACAGAATACAGTTAAACTGATAAAAAGTCAATAAAATATTGGCGCCTTTTCCGAATGTAACAAAATCGTAATCTATATGGTTTTTTCCTGCATTTTTCCCCTTGATTTCTTGACAAATCCAATGCGGGAATAGTATACTTATTAAAATACTTAAATGGGGTGGAAACGGTGAAAATTACACAGACGCTTTACGGCACGACTGCGGACGGCATTGCGGTTCCGTCGTTTACCATAACCAATTCGAGCGGCGCATATATCGAGCTTGTCGCTTACGGCGCAACCTTAAATAAAATCGTTGTTCCCGACCGTGACGGAAAGCTTTCCGATGTTTTGGTCGGCTTTGACACCATAGAGGGGCAGGAGCTTTGCACCGATTCGCAGGGGCGTACCGTCGGCAGAGTCGCCAACCGCATTGCGGGCAAGGGTATTACAATTGACGGGCAGAATTATCAGATTACGAAAAACGTGGACGGTAAATTTACTCTGCACGGCAACCATGAATATGCGAAGGCTGTTTGGAATGCGGAAATGCTTTCGGACAGCAGTGTCTGCTTCACCTACGACAGTAAGGACGGCAACGAGGGCTTCCCGGGGAATGTACATAACGAAGTAACCTTCTCTTTTGATGAAGAAAATGCCGTGACAATTCAGTATGTCTGCACGCCGGACCGCGCGACAGCCATCAATGTGACCAATCACGCCTATTTTAATTTGGAGGGCTTTGACGGCGGGCAGATTTTAGAACACGAAATGCAGCTGCTGTGTGATGCGTATACGCCTACGGACGAAAATGCGATTCCGACAGGTGAAATCCGTTCCGTTGAGGGCACGCCGTTTGATTTTAGAACGCCGAAGAAAATCGGTAAAGATGTCGACGCAGACGATGAACAGCTGAAAATCGGCAGGGGATTTGACCACAATTTCCGTATTGAAAAATATGACGGTACAAAACAGTTGTTTGCCGTTGTACGTGAAGAAAAAAGCGGGCGCGTTATGCGCGGGTATACGGATTTACCGGGCGTACAGTTCTATATCGGCAATTTTATGGACGGGACACAAATCGGTAAGGCCGGGAAACCCTTAAATTACCGATGCGGGCTCTGCCTCGAAACGCAGTATTTCCCCGACGCACTCAATCACACGGAATTTATTCCGTGCCTGTTTACACCCGAAAAACCGTTCGTTTCAGAAACGGTCTATCAATTCTCCGCAGAATAAGAGGTATTCCATTATGTCTGAACAAAAAACTGAAAATTTAGAAAGACTTTTCCTTTCCGCCTTGGTTTACAACCGCACAGGCGTTTTGCTGCGTGTTGTCAGTTTGTTTGCACGCCGCGGCTACAACATCACAAGCCTGACGGTTGCCGAAACGGAAAATCCGCTGTATTCACGTGTCACAATTGTTTCCGATGTGGAAGCCTACAAAGTTTCGCAAGTGGAGCAACAGCTTTCTAAATTGGAAGACGTTATCAAGGTTGTGAAGCTCAACGAAGGTAAGCTGACTTCCAGTGAATTGTTGCTCATTAAGGTGCACGCGACCAACAGCCAAAGAACCGCCGTTCTGAAAACGGTTAACGGCTTCGGTGCAAAGGTCAAGGACATCGGGCATATCACCATTACGGCGGAGCTGACGGGTCTGCCGTCACTGATTGACAAGTTTATTGATAAAATGAGCAAGCATGGGATCATTGAGCTTTCGCGTTCGGGTCTTACTGCGCTTGAAAAGGGCGATACCAATATTAACGGTATCGAGGAGTAAAGGAGCAATTTCATATGGCAATGACAATGACACAAAAAATCCTTGCCGCGCATGCAGGATTAGACAGCGTTTCTGCCGGGCAGTTAATCGAGGTCAATCTCGATTTGGTGATGGGCAACGATGTTACTTCCCCTGTGGCAATTCATGAAATGGAAAGCAAGGGCTTTGCAAACGTGTTTGACAATAACCGCATCGCGCTGGTTATGGACCACTTCACACCCAATAAGGATATTAAATCTGCCGAAAACTGCAAGCAGGTGCGCACCTTTGCAAAGGAATACGGGATTCAAAACTTTTTTGATGTCGGCAAAATGGGTATTGAGCACGCACTGCTTCCCGAAAAAGGACTGGTCATTTCAGGTGATACCGTGATTGGTGCGGATTCCCACACCTGCACCTACGGTGCACTCGGTGCGTTTTCTACAGGCGTCGGTTCCACCGATATGGCGGCGGGCATGATTTCAGGGAAAGCCTGGTTTAAAGTGCCGTCCGCTTTAAAAATTGTGATTACGGGCAATTTCCGAAAATATGTCAGCGGCAAAGATGTTATACTCCACTTAATCGGCAAAATCGGTGTGGACGGTGCTCGTTATCGTTCTTTGGAATTTACGGGTGACGGGATTCGGAATCTTTCCATGGATGACCGCTTTTGCATTGCCAATATGGCGATTGAGTGCGGCGCGAAAAACGGCATTTTCCCCGTGGATGAAAAAACGCTTGCCTATATGGCGGGCAGAACCGACCGCAAACCTGTGATTTTCGAAGCGGATGCGGATGCTCAATACGATGAGGTTATTGAAATCAATTTGGACGAATTAAAACCGACGGTTTCTTTCCCGCATCTGCCTGAAAATACGCACACGGTAGACGAAATTGACGACATTCGAATTGATCAGGTCGTTATCGGTTCATGCACCAACGGCAGAATTGAGGATATGCGCGCGGCGGCATCCGTGTTGCAGGGGCAAACTGTGGCGGACGGTGTGCGCTGTATCGTTATTCCCGCAACACAGACCGTATATATGCAGTGTATTGAAGAAGGTCTTACAAAGATTTTTGTGGAGGCGGGGGCAATCGTCTCTACACCGACCTGCGGTCCGTGCCTCGGTGGGCATATGGGCATTTTGGCGGCAGGGGAGCGTGCGGTTTCCACAACCAACCGCAATTTTGTCGGGCGCATGGGGCATCCGACCAGCGAAGTATATCTCGCCTCGCCCTATGTGGCGGCGGCAAGTGCGGTAACGGGTAAAATTTCCTGCCCGTGCGAATTGGACTGAAAGGACGGTACGGATTATGAAGATTCAAGGAAAAGTACATAAATACGGCGACCATGTGGATACAGATGTTATTATTCCTGCGCGTTACCTGAATACTGCAAAGCCCGAAGAATTGGCGGCGCACTGTATGGAAGACATCGACAAGGATTTTGTCGGTAAGGTGCAGGCGGGCGATATTATGGTCGCAGGCGTGAACTTCGGATGCGGTTCTTCGCGTGAGCATGCACCGATTGCAATCAAGGCGTCGGGCGTTGCCTGCGTGATTGCCAAGAATTTCGCACGCATCTTCTATCGCAACGCTTTAAATATCGGCTTACCGATTCTCGAATGTCCTGAAGCGGGCGAGGCGATTCAAAACGGCGATGAAGTCAGCGTGGATTTTGACAGCGGCATCATTACGGATGTGACTACAGGCAAAACCTTTCAGGCAGAGCCGTTCCCGCCGTTCATTCAGAACATCATTCAAAAGGGCGGACTTTTGGCGTCGCTGAAATAAAATTAAAATACCACCTAACCCTTACTGAAGCCTTATCCTCCCTCTGACGAGGGCGGTGGCACGCGCTTGGCGCGTGACGGAGGGAGAGATTGCTTTTGCAGTTGAAATTCCGTATTCTGAAAGGCTTGGGTGGTATTTTTACAAACACTTTCTTTTTTGTTCATAACCTATTTGCAATTTCCCTTTAAAATACACATTGGAAATGCACATGCTGTGCGGAAGGGTGGAAATTATGCCAAACGAAAAAATTTTAGTGGTCGATGACGACTCCAATATTTGTGAGCTTCTGCGGCTGTATTTGGAAAAAGAAGGCTATGCGGTTAAAATCGTGAACGACGGCGTATCGGCGGTCAATGCGTTTAAACAGGAAAATCCCGATTTGATGATTTTGGATATTATGCTGCCGAAGTTAGACGGTTGGCAGGTCTGCCGTGAGATTCGCAAATTTTCCGATAAACCGATTATTATGCTTACCGCCAAAGGCGAGACTTTCGATAAGGTTTTGGGTTTGGAGCTCGGTGCGGACGATTATATGACAAAACCGTTTGACACCAAAGAGATGGTGGCGCGCATCAAGGCGGTGTTGCGCCGTACAGGCACTGCGGCAACGGGTGAGTCGGTAAAAGAAGTCAATTTTGAAAATCTGAGCGTCAATCTGACGAATTACGAAATGAAAGTAAACGGCACAGCGGTAGATACGCCCCCGAAGGAGTTGGAGCTGATTTATCATCTTGCGTCCAATCCGAACCGTGTGTTTACACGCGACCAACTGCTCGATGAGGTTTGGGGATTTGACTATTACGGCGATTCGCGCACAGTGGATGTGCATGTCAAGCGTCTGCGTGAAAAGTTGGAAGGCGTTTCCGCAAAGTGGGAACTGAAAACCGTTTGGGGCGTTGGCTATAAATTTGAAACAAAGGAATAAAAAAGCATGCGTGACGGCAAAATAAAATCGCTTTTGCGGAAAGCATGGCGCAAATTCAGCCACCAGTCGCTGTTTGTAAAATACTTTTTGATTTTTAATCTGATTGTCTTTATTTGCTTTTCCGTTTTGGGGCTGACGCTCGGTGTATTTGTGACCAATTATTGGACTTCGCAAAAGGCGGTTCTGTTAAAAGAAAATGCCAAAAGCGTGGCGGCGTCCACTTCCGAAGTGCTGTCTTCTTGGCTGCGCAATGAACCGCAGGGTTCGGTTCTGTTTATCTGTAACAACCTGACCAATGTATCCGAAGCCATTGACGCCGACGTGTTTATGTGCGACCCGGAGGGGACGGTCATTCTTTGTAAAGAATTGATTTCTTCCAATTTTGAGGTGCAGAAAAACGGTGAGTGTACCATCCATGCGAAGTATCAGATTCCGCAGTCGGTATTGGACAGTGCTATGAGCGGCGGTTATTACGAACGCGGGAAATTGGACGGCATGTTCACAGAGGAACACATCATCGCCGCAGAACCCGTCACGGTGAACGGGCAGGTTGCGGGCATTATATTTGCCGCAGAGCCGACAGGCGGCAGTTTCCGCGGATTCGTGTTCAATATTATGCGGATGTTTCTGTTTGCGGCGCTCATGGCATTGGCAATCGGCTTTATTGTTATTTATTTGTTTACCGTGAATTTGACCCGTCCGCTGCGGGAGATGTATAAGGCGACCAAAGCATACGCAACGGGCGACTTCAGCCCGCGTGTGTCTGTCAGCGGCAGTGACGAGCTGTCGGAGCTTACGGCGGCGTTTAACCGCATGGCGGCGTCTTTGGCTTTACAGGAAAGCTCCAGACGTAGCTTCGTGGCAAATGTGTCGCATGAGCTGAAAACACCGATGACCACCATAGGCGGCTTTATCGACGGCATTTTGGACGGTACAATACCGCCAGAGCAGGAAAAGCATTATTTGGAGATTGTTTCCACCGAAACCAAACGGCTGTCCCGATTGGTAACTTCCATGCTCAATATGGCGAAAATCGAAGCGGGGGAACTGCGCTTACAGCCGAAGCCGTTTGATATTTGTCAGGAAATTTTTAATACCATGCTCAATTTTGAGCAGATTATTGATAAAAAGCATATTGAAATTGCGGGGTTGGATACTTTACAGCCTACGGTCATTTATGCGGACCGCGACATGCTGCATCAGGTGATTTACAATTTGGTGGACAATGCTGTGAAGTTTACCGAAAACGGCACAATCGCCGTGCGTGTTTTGCAAACGGCGTCAGAAACCACGGTTGCAATTCGCAATACAGGCACATCGGGTATTTCTTCCGAGGAGCTTTCCCGTGTATTTGAACGGTTTTATAAGGTGGACAAATCCCGAAGCTACGATGTGAAAGGCGCTGGCTTGGGGCTGTATATCTGTAAGACGATTATTGAAATGCACGGCGGCACCATTCATGCGCAAAGCGACGGTGCGGACTTTGTGGAATTCTCGTTTACGATTCCGAACCGTCAGTCCGACGGACCGTCAAATTAAATTTGTTCATATTTTTACGCAGATTTTTAAAAAGCCGTTCATATGCAGTTAATATGCAATGCCTATGATAACCTTAAGATAAATCACCGCAAGTATTTGCGGATACACAAACAACGCGGAGGCGCTTTATGAGCGAAGAAACCAATAGAGATTTTTTTGAAAATACCCCGAATACGCAAAATTCGGAAGAGACATCTTCCGCATCGGCGGATACGGAGCAAACCCATACAGAAAATCCGTCCGTGAACCAAACGGCAACTACCGCTTACGGCTCTGCACAGCCGAATTACGGGTATCCGTATTCCAATCCGTACCAACAGCAACAGGCACAGCCGCCGTACGGTAACGGATATGCGCCAAACGGCGCGCCGAATTATGCCTATTACGGTACGCCGCAGTCGCCGCAAAAAAAACAGGTGAACCAAAACGGCTCCAAGCATAAAAATAAAGGCTTAAAGATTTTCTTTGCCGCAGTGGCAGGCTGTTTGGTTTTGGCGATTATCGCCGTGGTCATCGGCGTGACTTCCAAAAACAGCGTCTCTAAAAAACCGTCTGCCGATGAACTGCCGACTGCCTCTATTCAGGAAACGCCGACTGCCGCCCTGACGGACGCGGGCGGGGAACTGACCGCCAAAGGCGTTTATGAAAAAGTTAAAGAAACCTCTGTCGGCATTTTGGTATATGCCAACAGCGGCTTTAACAATCAGGCGCTGGCAGGCGAGGGCACAGGCGTGATTGTCGGCGAGGACGCCACAGGCACATACACCTATATTGTAACCTGTGCGCATGTGATTGAAGGCGGCAAAACGGTAAAAGTACAGTTGCACGATGAAACGCAGTACGATGCCGCAGTCGTCGGATTGGATTCCCGTACCGACATCGGTGTATTGCGTATCCGCGCAACGGGATTGAAAGCGGCAGAACTCGGAAATTCCGATACACTTTCCGTCGGTGAGACCGTATATGCCATCGGAAATCCCGGCGGCGTTGCGTTTGCAGGCTCATTTACAAACGGCATGGTCTCTGCAATTTCCCGCCCGATTGACAGCCAAATCGGATATGAAATGCTCTGTATTCAGCATACGGCGGCAATCAATCCCGGAAACTCCGGCGGCGCACTCGTCAATGCATATGGGCAGGTTATCGGTATCAATTCTTCTAAAATTGCCAATGAGGAATATGAGGGTATGGGCTTTGCTGTGCCGAGTGTAACCGTTAAAGAGGTATTTGATGAGATTGTCAAGAACGGTTACGTGACCAACCGTGCAAAGCTGGGTATCAATTATTTCTCCGCATCCTCCAATCAGATGTACAGTATGATTGTCGGGGCGAACCAATTGCCTGCGGGTACTATTGTGATTCAGTCGGTTACAACGGACAGCCCGCTTATGGGTACGGAAGTACAGCAGGGCGATATGATTGTGAAAGTGAACGGCAAGCCGCTGGATTCCGCAGACACACTGCCCGACCTCATTGAGGATTCCAAGGTCGGCGATGAATTAACTTTGACGATTTGCCGTGTGGACACTAAGAATAACTATTCTATTTCTGAATTTGAAGTCACTGTAAAATTGGTTGAAGACAAAGGGAATGCCGCAGTCGCGGAATCGACCACGCAAAGCAGTTATTATAATCCGTTCGGTGCTTACGGCTACGGGAACTAATAAGTTCCCGCAAGCGAAAGTGCATGCACGCACCGCGGATGTTTATCATAGATAAAAAGTGGAGCATCGGCGCTGTCGCGTCGGTGCTTCGTCAATTTTACCTAAACCCGTAGGGGCGTGCATCGCGCGCCCGTCTTAGGGAAGTCGGATTTTCCGAAAAACAAATGGCAGCGCACAACCGCATATTTCCCTTGCTTTTTTTCATAAAATAGATTATGATTAGAAACCGAACAGGAGTGATACGGTATGTTTCAGGAAACAACCATGCGGGAATTGCAAGTGTCTCCCGTAAAAATGATTGCAGAGGATTGGGCACTGCTTACAGCAGGGGAGGCATCGGCGTTTAATACCATGACTGTCAGCTGGGGCGGTGTAGGCGAACTTTGGGGCAAGGATGTTGCGTTTGTGTTTGTCCGCCCGCAACGTTATACTTACGAATTCATGGAAAAAAGCGATTCTTTTACCTTGAGCTTTTTCGGCGGGGACTATAAAAAGGAATTGGGCATCTGCGGTGCAAAATCGGGCAGAGATATAGATAAATGCAAGGAAACAGGCTTAGAACCTCTCCCCGTGGACGGTGCAGTTGCCTTCAAACAGGCGAAAACCGTTTTGGTCTGCCGAAAAGCGGCATTCCAAGACCTTGACCCCAAAGGCTTTTTAGACCCCTCTATTATGGACACCTACGCTGCAAAGGATTACCACAGAATGTATGTCGGCGTCATAGAAAAGGTACTTGTTGCCGAATAATTTTTGTATATAAATCACTTGATATACCTTGTAGGGGCGTGTAATTCCCCTGATAGGGGAAATGTCGGCGAAACAGACAAAATGGTGCCCGTTTTCGGAGAAAATCCACGTCCGCCCGAACAAAGCCCGATTTCATACAAACCTGTCATTCTGCGCCGTCAGGCGAAGAATCTCACACGGCATAAAATAAATTTGATTTACACGTAGGGACGAACTTACTTGTCCGTCCATGAAATTTTATCGGGGTTTGGCGGGCGCGCAATGCACGCTCCTACGGTCCGCACGTTTCGCGGGGCGTCGAGGTCGCCGCCCCCTACGGTTTGTGCGTTGCCGATAATTTGAAAAATTCAAAAAAATTTGAATTTTTTTGCAAAAAACACTTGCATTCTGTGAGAAGCTGTGCTATACTATGTTTCGCAGTTGAGAGATGTGCACAGCACGGTTTCTCAAAAGTCGGTGTTTATTACGGTGAGGGTCCACCCGTTCCCATTCCGAACACGGTAGTTAAGCTCATTCGTGCCGAAGATACTTGGCTGGAAGCGGCCCGGGAAAATAGGTCGATGCCGACATTTTCGAAAGTAGTTCCCCAATAGGGGAGCTATTTTTTTGTCTTTTTCCATGATATTTAAAAGCCGAACGCAAAATGCGTTCGGCTTTTGCTGATATGGCCGCTTATATGCACGGTTATTCTTTTCTCAACTTCTTTTCCATAATTTCGTAAACCAGCCGAATGTCATTTTCCAACGTATATATACCGTGTCCCACCGTTTTATACCCTCTGTCGAAGCCTTGGTTTTGATAATCGGGAAGTACATATAAACCTGTGATATGGTTATTGTCAAAACATCCCGTGCCGACAACCACACCGTTTACCGTGAGCACACCCATGTTGCCGCTGTCGATGTCCTCTGCAATGTGCGCCCGACTGTGGTGACGGCAAAAGCAATCCACGACTTCTTTCGGGTAATACTTTGGATATACGGTTTGGATAGCCGTGTGTAAAACACGGTGTATTGCATCGACCATGTCAGGGGTTGCAGTTTTATATTCCATTTTTCTATCTTCCTCTTTTGAGACAGCGCGTTAAATCGTCAACGCCGTTATAATACTCGAATACAGCTTTACGGGGTCTTCCAAAAAATTGTTTTTGACAACTTCCAACTGCATGCTGTCTGCTACAAATACGGTTAAACGCATCAACTCATCCCCTTGACTGCCGAGTATAAATGTGACATTATAACCGCCGTCGGACAGCTTTTCGGTGATGATTTCGTTTTCGCGCTTGTTCTGCGCCAAGGTGGTCAGCTTAATTGCGGCATTTACGGCTTTTTCGCGAACCGTTTTCGGCAGCGTCGTCTCTAAAAGCTCCGCCGAATTACGCCCGCGCGCAGTAACGGTCAGCACCTCTTCTCCATCCGCAATGTCTCGGTCAATGTTGCCGCCCTTCAGCAGTTCGGCAATCGCCTCATTAATCTCAAAATAATTGGCAAGTCCGTCGTTCAAAATCGCGTCTACGACCAGCGTTTTCGGAACAGGCTTGTCGATTGCCTTTAAAAGGTAGCAAACCAGCAGACGAATTTCGTTGCGGTTGCGAAGACCGCCCAGTTCGATGCCTGCATCAAATGCGTCAAATTTATCAAATTCCATTTTGTTGCTCCGTTTCGGTTTTTATGTAATGTCCTGTAAACTTCCGTTCTGCACATACACACGCGGTACGCGCTTATGAATATTACAGCAAAGCTCATAGTTGAAGCTGTGTGCAAGGTCTGCAACTTCTTCAACGGATATACGGTTTTGCCCGTCTGTGCCGATAAGCGTTACACAGTCGCCTGCCTGCACATGCGGAATTTCGGTCACGTCCACCATGAATTGGTCCATGCATATACGTCCGATAATCGGTGCAAACTGTCCGCGAATGAGCACGCGCCCGACATTGGAAAGTGCACGCGGATATCCGTCTCCATAGCCGACGGGAACGGTTGCGATAACCGTTTTGTCTTTTTTGGTGAGATACGTGGAACCGTAACTGACCGTAAAGTTTTTACCGACGGTTTTAACGAAAGAGATGTGGCTTTTCAGCTGTAACGCGGGGGAGAGTGCGAAAGAGGCTTTTTGCACTTCTTCGGACGGATACAGCCCGTAGGTCATAATCCCGCTGCGCACCATGTTGAGAAATCCGTCGGAAAATTCAATAATGCCCGCACTGTTGCACATATGTTTGCAGGGGATTTGTATACCGTGTGTCTCCAAAACCTGTAAAAAATCGAGAAAATCTTGTTTTTGCCGATTGCAGGAGGTCTTATCCGCCGTATCTGCACAGGCAAAATGTGTAAAAATCCCGTCGACCGAAATGAACGGCAGTGCGGTAATCTTTTCAATTTCTATAAGACTTTCTTTACACGGTAAAAATCCGATTCGCCCCATGCCCGTGTCAATTTTAATGTGTATTTTTGCAGGTTTGCCTAAGTGTTCTGCACAGGCGGACAGCGCCTTCGCTGTTTCATACTGAAAAACCGTCAGCATAATATCGCTTTCCAACAGACGGGAAAAATCTTCAGGGAATACATATCCCAAAATCAAAATCGGGACGGTAATTCCCGCCGCACGCAATTCCAAAGCTTCTTCTGCGGTTGCAACGGCAAAGGCGTGTGTGCCGATTTGTGCCAGCGCCTGCGCCACAGGCACTGCGCCGTGTCCGTAAGCGTCAGCCTTAATCACTGCCATCACGTCGGTTTTTGCGCCGACCTTTTGCATTACATTTTGAATATTTTGACAAATTGCATCCAAATCAATTTGTGCATAAACGCGGTTCGGTAGCTGCATAAAGCTGAACCTCTTTCCACCGAAATTTACTTAAACTCCATTCTTAATTATAGTATTCTCAAAAAACAGTGTCAACCGCCAATACGGATTTTCTTTTGAAATTTGTATATTGCAAATGAGCCGGCAAACAATATAAAAAGTTTTTTCGAGAGAGGTTCAGAATATGGAATTTTTAACAGTCGGTGCAAATATAGGGGATACAAATTTTCAAATCGGCACAAAGCTTCGCAACGGGGAAATCTGTGATTCGGAGATTCACTCTGCAAGTTTGTTTCGGAACTCTGAAGCAGAAGATGTACTGTCTCATGTATTATTAGGGTATATGGTTCGCCACGGTATTACAAGACAGGTTCGGGCAGTAGACATTCACCTGTCTGAAACGGATACTGTGACGGGTTTTTCACACTTGGAAAAACCCGTTTTGGAACGCGAGCTTTCCGAAAAACTCGGTTTGCATGTGTCGGTGCAGACGCATACGGAAGAAGGGTAACTATATGGGCGCAATGAAAAAAGGCGTAAAGCTTCTTTTGGCGGTATGCCTGTTTATACTGTGTACCGTTTTTGCAGGCTGCGGAAAAGCAAACCGTGCGCCGCATACGGAAGACGGCTCAAAGCCCCGCGCGGCGTATGCTGTGATTTTAAAGCCGCGTTCCGATGTATTTACAGAACTTTTGCGCAAGGGGATAGAAGAAGAGGCAGTACGGCTGGGGATTACAGCCGATATTTTCTATGCGGGCGATGCGGCGGATATTCACGGCCAGCTTCAAATTTTGAAAAACTGTGTGGAAAGAGGCTATAAAGCGATTGGCATTGCGCCGCTGACGGAGGATGCAGACCTTTCGGCAGAAATTGCCGAAGCGAATCAAAAAGGGATTTATATGGTTTTCTTCGGCGATACGGTGAACGCACAGACCATGCAGACTACCAACGGCATTTTTGCCGCCGTGACTGCGGATGCCGAGCGATTGGGTATGCAGGGCGCTAACTATATCGTCAGTCAATTGACAAAGGGCGGTGAGGTTGCCGTATTATCGGAAGGCGAAGCGGATACACCGCAAAAGCGGGGCGCAGAGAAGACTTTTCGGGTTGCAACGGGAATCCGTTTGCTGTCAACCGAATCCATGTCTGCCGAATCCAAATCAGTGCGAGCATATGCAGAACGGTTGATGCAGACAAATCCTGCACTGAAAGCGTTTTACTGCTGTAACGATAAAATTGCAATGGAGACAGTGCAAGCGGTGCAGTCTATGGGAAAGTCAGAGGAAATATTAGTTGTCGGTACGGGCGGTACGGATGTAGCGCGTAAAAGCATTGAAAACGGTACGCTGACGGCGACCATTGCCGTAGATTTTGCCGAAATCGGGTCGGCGGCGCTTCGCGAAATGTGCGATGCCGTTAAAAGCGGCGCGGCAATCGATTTGACTGCCGCGCCTGAAATCCTGTATATAGATGCCTATATTTTGGAGAAAACAAAACAGTAAAGAATTTATATATCTTTCATGGTCAGACTGATTCGTCCTTTTTTCTCATCGACGGAAAGTACACGCACCTTTACCGTTTCACCGACTTTCAAGACCTCGTTCGGGTGCTTGATAAAGCGGTTACAAATTTGCGAAATGTGTACAAGCCCGTCCTGATGTACGCCGATATCCACGAATGCACCGAAGTCGATGACATTGCGTACAGTGCCCTGTAATATCATATCGGGTTTTAAGTCTTTCATATCCAGTACGTCCGTGCGGAGCATCGGCGGCGGCAGTTCATCGCGCGGGTCGCGTCCGGGGCGGGTGAGCTCGGAGATGATGTCCCGCAGTGTCGGTACGCCCACGCCGACTTTTTCGGCAAGTTCGTTTTCGCCGAATTCTGTGACGCGTGCCTGTAATTCTGCCAGCTTCGCTGTACCGATGTCCGTTTTTTGAAACCCAAGTGTATCTAAAAGGGCTTGCGCCGCGGTATAGCTTTCAGGGTGGACTGCGGTTTTGTCCAACGGATTTTTGCCGTCCGTAATGCGCAGGAAGCCTGCGCACTGCTCAAAGGCTTTCGGACCGAGCTTCGGCACTTTTTTTAACTGCGTGCGGCTTTCAAACCGTCCGTTTTCCTCACGGTAGGCGACAATATTTTTGGCGATTGCCGCCGAAATGCCCGAAACCCGTGTGAGCAGAGAGGCAGAAGCGGTGTTCAAATCTGCACCGACTGCATTCACGCAGGACTCCACCACGAAATTCAGTTCGGCTTCCAATTCCTTTTTCGGCATATCGTGCTGGTATTGCCCGACGCCGATGGCTTTCGGCTCAATTTTTACAAGCTCCGCCAACGGGTCTTGCAGACGGCGCGCGATGCTTACGGCGCTGCGCAGAGTTAAGTCAAACTGCGGGAATTCCTCAGCCGCCAATTTGCTTGCGGAATACACCGAAGCTCCCGCCTCGCTGACCACCATATACGAGACCTTTTGCGGAATCGTTTTCAGTAAATCACTTACAAAAATTTCTGTTTCCTTGCTTGCCGTACCGTTGCCGATTGCAATTACGCCCACACCGTGCCGTTGAATCAGAGCTTTCACTTTAGAAGCAGCGGTTTGCTTTTGGGCTTCGGAATGTGTAATATACAGCACATCGGTTGCAAGCACTTTTCCCGTGCCGTCCACAACGGCGCATTTACAGCCTGTGCGGTATCCGGGGTCAAGCCCCATGGTTACCTGATTTTTGACAGGCGGCTGCATCAGCAGTTCTTTTAAGTTTGCACCGAAGTTTTGAATTGCACCTGCTGCCGCGCGTTCTGTCAGCATATTGCGGGTTTCACGTTCAATAGAAGGTGCAATCAATCGGGTATAGCTGTCTTTGCAAACTGCCTGTAAGAACACGGCACAGGGGGAAGAAGGGACTGTAATCATTTCCCGTGCGGCAAGCTGAAACGCTTTTTCTTCATCCATGGAAACGCTGACTTTCAAAAAGCCCTCTTTTTCTCCGCGGTCAATGGCAAGTATACGGTGGTCGGGAATTTTCTCCACCGCTTCCCGGTAGTCGTAATATCCGGTGTATACGCTTTCGGCGTCTTTGTCTGCCGCTTTGGAATAGAGTGTGCCTGTCACTTTATACAGATTGCGCAGTCTGCGGCGCAAATCGGCATTGTCCGAAAGCTGTTCTGCCAGAATATCCTGTGCGCCTGCAAGGGCTTCTTCCGCAGTGACTGCGCCGTTTTCGGGCTCGATATATTTCTCTGCCTCTTTATACGGGTCACCGTGTATGGCTTGTGTCAATAAAAATTCGGCAAGCGGCTCTAAACCTTTTTCCCGTGCAACGGTTGCACGGGTGCGCCGTTTCGGACGGTAGGGACGGTAAATATCCTCTAATTCCGAAAGCGTCTTTGCGTTTTGCAGTGCGGCGCCGATTTCCTCGGTCATCTGTCCGAGTGCGTCAATCGCCGTATGAATTTCGTCACGCCGTGCTGAGAAATTCCGCAGGTAATCCAGGCGCTCCAATATCTTATGAATCGTTTGGTCGTCCAGCGCACCGTGCGCCTCTTTGCGGTACCGTGCAATAAACGGGACTGTACATCCTTCGTCATACAGGGACACGACTGCGGCAATCTGCCAAGTCTGCAATTCAAATTCCTGTGCAAGTGTTTGTTGAATATCCATGTGGTTCTCCTTAAAAAGGGGTTCGGAAGAAAAAGACCTGCCCGCGGGCAGGTCTTTCCTATGTAGAAACGAGATTATCTCTTAATATCGTCCCAAGCAACACCGTTGATGTGGAACAAATCATCAAACTCATAACGGTTGTTCTCATCTTTTTTGTGGCTCGGATACCAAACCTGTGCGAAGAACGGATTGGTTTTTGCAATCGAGTCATAATCCCAAGCCTTGTGCGGAATGAAGCATTCGGGGCACCAGTGACCGCCGAGCAAAATCAGTGCGGGGCTTGCTTCAAATTCTGCACCGCAGTGACCGCATTTCCATGTCAGTTTAGTTGCCATGTCGCCTTTGGTCATGGAATCGGAGAGACACTCACCGCCGCGAAATTTCGCCGCCTGCTTCATGTCGTCGATGTCCAATTCTGTTTCGGGTTTGCTCTCGTCATAGCCGTGGTCGAGCTTGAACTGTTCCGCCGCGCTGTTGTCTTTGTCAAACTTGATGATGTCGAAGTCTTCCCACTTGCTCGGAATCTTTTCCCATTCCTCTTTAGAACCGTAATAAGCGCTCATACGGACTTTGTTGTCTTTTGCAACCCAGTCCAAAGTGCCGAAATCGGGGGTAGTCGCAATCTTCTTCATGAACGGTTTTGCGCAAGCGGCAACAAGGTTCTTCGGAAGATAGCGCGGAATTTTGAAGTAGAATTCCACCTGGTCTGCCAAACGGTTGAAGTAGTCCTGAACAGGCAGATTCTCACGGAAGTGCAGGAAGTTTTCCAGCTTGTCGCCGTCCGCATAGAACTGACCGTGGAAGTTTTTGGTGATGAACCAGTTGGGGTCGAACAGCTTCTCGGGACCCGCAAGACCGAGTGTGCCGAGAAGCAGGCACTCAAATTCATAGTTGGAGATTCTGTATTCTTTACCGGAACCGATGTTGAAGAAGTGATTCCAGAAATCCGCGCCGAGATTACCTTTTGCATCCTCATCGCAAAGATTTGCAAGCAGTCTGCCGGAATCTTCTACCGTGCACCATTCCAAAACGCCGTTAATCGGTACATGGAACATAATGGGATCCATATTTTTCAGAATGTTGGGATACAGAATACCGGACTGACGCATAACAACCCAGTTTTTCAGACCGCTTTCCACGAACACACGTTCAGCAATGGACTTGGAAACTGCATAATGGTCGTAGATAGAAATTTTCAGCGGGTCGCCGCAGCGTCCCCAGTGAATCGGATAGTTACGTCCGCCTGTTTCGGCAACCGTACCGATATAGCAAACCTTTACAGCATCGGGATTGGGCTGTGCAAGCACTGCCTTGCAGATTTTTTCTGCCGCGCCGATGTTGGTTTTCTGTGTGCGGTAAGGTTTCCAGTCTGCGGTGGGGGAAACCATGCCGCCGACATGCAAGACATAGTCGGAACCTGTAACCGCTTCCAAAATGCTGTCATAGTCTGTCAGGTCGCCCCAAACGATTTTTACGGAAGGATCGTTCATGTAGGGGGCAAATTTCTTTTCGTTTTTCTCGCTCTTGCGCAGTAAAAGAACTGTGTTAAACTTATCTTTCTTTTTATACAGTTCTTTGAAGCCGGCAAAGCCCATGTTACCGGAGGCGCCGGTAAGCATGACGGTTTTCTTTTCTGCCATTTCAATCCACCTCGAATTTCATAGTGATTATAGTATATAGTTTTTCATATAAAAAGTCAAGAAACCTGTGCAATTTTTTGCCGATACATGACAAAAAATCGGTCTCCGAAATGTTCCGAAGACCGAAAAATATGTTGCTTAAAAGGTTACCATGCGATATTGAATTCTTTATCCAAACCGAAGGGGATGGACAATTTCATCCCAAGTGCTTCCAAAGAAAGTGTCCAGACAAAGTGATATTTTGCACTCAAAACATTTCCGGTTGCTTTGTCAACTGTGACAACAATGTTTGCATCCTTATGACCTGTCTGCACATTTTTGATAATGTTTGCGGCGCCGCCTGCGTTATCGGTAACAATTGAGGGCATAATAACCGACATTGCTTTGCCGACATGACCTTGACCGTGCGCGGTAGAAGCACTCGGTGCATCTTCCTTAATTTTAATAGTGATTGTGTATTTCCCGTCAGCCTCTGTACAGGTTGCACTGTCAATATCTGCTTCCGTTAATTGGCTGGACCAATTTTCGTTTTCAACCGGGAACATAGCGTTCTTCTGCTCTGCAGTAGTTGCGTTTACCATACCGGGATCCAACTTTGAAAGATCCTTTGCGCCCATATTGCTGGAAATCAAACTGTTTGCCAAACTTGTTAAAGTGCTGGGAAGGTTACCTTCAATACCGCCCGCTTCACTGTTTGTTTCGCTGACCAGTGTAACCTGCTTTGCACTCTTTTTAACATTATTAATAGAAGTGTTGAAATAAGCGAGAATTTCTGCCTGGCTGCTGGATGCAGTTAATTCTGTTACAGTCGGTGTCTGGGCATTGTTATCAGAGGAGGTGCCGCCCGGTGTGTTTGCATTGTTGTTTGCGTTGTTGTTCTGTACAACGCCCGGAGAAACAGTGTTACTCGAATCAGCTTCACCCTGCTTTACAGCCGGCTTTACGAGTGCCATATACCCTACGGAATAAATCAGCAAAATAGCAAGACAAACAGAAAACGCCTTAAGGAAGGTGCCGGTAAACGCCTTGCGAAGCATCTGCTTGTGGGCAAGTTTTTCAGCTCTCGATTCCGGAGTAGAAGGTTCCATTTCTTTTTTAGACATTTGCGAATCCCCTTTCAGATCATCGCCCAACAAAGGTCAGGCGGCGCATACTAAATGTTACTTTTATAATTTACAATAAAAAATGCAAAATGTCAATCTATTTTCTGATAGATTCTATATAATTTTGCAAATTTTTCGCCCGAATTTTCGGAAAATCTGTTTTTCTTTTGCCGGCAAAGAGTTTTACCAGTATTTCCCGTTATCTTGCGGGGCAGTGAGACGTACACCTCTACATTCTGTATTTCCATTAAAAAATGTTATACAGGCACACGCATATCACATCAGCAAATTTTTATGCAAAAATATACATAGCTTTTCAAACGAAATTTCCGAAATGTGTTGAATAATCGACAGCTTTATATTATAATACGATATGTCAATTATTTACTGTGGAGGAAATTGTGATGAACGACGGAAATGTAGACAGCCGTGTCCGACGCACCAAGCGTTTGCTACGGCAGGGGTTAACAGAATTACTGCGGGAAAAAAGCATCAAAAAAATTACCGTGCGGGAGCTTTCCGAACGGATAGACATTAACCGCGGTACATTTTACCTGCATTATAAGGATATTTATGATTTGGTAGACCAAATTGAAAAAGAATTGTTTGACGAGTTTGAGGAAATATTGGCAAGTTACTGCATTGCTGATTTGAAAACCCGACCGCGCAAAGTATTTTCGGATATGTGCAACTTCTTATATGCCAACCGCGAAATCTGTGCCGCCCTTTTAGGCGATAACGGCGATATCAATTTCATTTTGAACCTGCGTAAATTCCTGCGGCAGAAGTGCCTATGCGATATTGCCGAAAATTATCATTTGGAAAATTTGACGGAGTACAATTATATTTATTCCTATTTTGAAGCGGGCGCTGTCGGTATTCTCCGTTATTGGCTGGAACACCCCGAGGACGGCAAAACCGCAGAGGAAATTGCCGTCTTAATTGAAAACATTTTTTCACAGGGTGCAGGCTGGTTTGCGGCAACTGTATCGGACAGTGAGGCGTAAGTCATGGCGGAACTGCTTGCAAAACTGTTTATTAAAGATTATCAGAACACCAAAAATCCGTCTGTCCGCGCCGCATACGGGGAACTCAGCGGCGGCGTCGGCATAGTTGTCAACCTGTTGCTGACAATCGCAAAGTTTTTTGTCGGTACAATTACAGGCAGTATTTCCGTATCTGCCGACGCGGTGAACAACCTGTCGGATGCGGGTTCGTCCGTGATTACGCTTGCGGGCTTCAAAATGGCAAAGAAGCCTGCCGACAAAGACCACCCTTACGGGCACGGACGCATTGAGTATATCACGGCGCTGATTGTATCGTTCCTGATTTTGCTCATGGGCTTTGAGCTGTTAAAATCCTCCGTGGATAAAATCCGCAATCCCGAACCCGTTACATACAGCACCGTAGCATTGGTGATTTTGCTTTTGTCCATCGGCATGAAGCTGTGGCTTGCCTATTTTAACCACCGATTGGGCAAAAAGATTGATTCCGCCGCCACAAAAGCGGTTGTGACCGACAGTCTTTCCGATACTGCGGCTACCGCGGTTGCGCTTGCGGCACTGATTATTTCCAGATTTACGGATATACCCGTGGACGGTTGGTTCGGCATCGTGGTCGCGCTGTTCATTTTCCGTTCGGGGTTGGAAATTCTAAAGGATACGATTGCGCTTTTGCTCGGCAAACCGCCCGAAAGAGAATTTTTTGAGGAAATCGAAAATGCGATTTTAGCGTATGAAGGAATAGTCGGCGTGCACGATTTGATTATTCACGACTACGGTCCGGGGCGCACCTTTGCGTCGGCGCATGCGGAAGTTCCCGCGAATGTGGATATTATGCAAAGCCACGATACCGTAGATTTGATTGAACGGGACTTGTTTCAAAAATACGGCATGCTGATTTCCATTCATATGGACCCCGTAATTGTAGACGATGCGCGAATTGACGCACTGAAATCCATGTGTGCCGAAGTGCTTGCAGAGGTGGAAACATCGGTTACTTTCCACGATTTTCGTGTGGTGGAGGGACCGACGCATACCAATCTGATTTTTGATGTGGTTGTACCGCTCGACTGCGGCAAAGAGGATAAATGGATTTGCGACGCTGTCTCGGAAAAATTGAGCAAAATAGACGAAAGATATTTCTGCGTGATTACGGTAGACCATGCATTTAACTGAAATTTCAGCCGTCTCTGCTTTTTCTGCGGTTTTCCCCTTGCAAAAACCGCAGAATATAGTAGAATAATACTGTAAGTCATCACATAAACACAAATAAAGCCGCTTGGAGGAAAAAGTATGCCGGATTACACTGAAGATTTTACTACCATCCCTTACGGACCGCTTGGTATTATCGCCTTGCCGGGCTGTGAGGAGCTTGCCCGCAAAATTGACAATTATATTGTGAAATGGCGCGCGCAGAAGCAAAGCGAACACAAAAGCAGTATCGCTTTTGCGGGGTATGAGCGCGACACCTACATTATCAATGCGGGATTCCCGCGTTTCGGTACAGGTGAGGGCAAAGGTACACTTTCGGATTCTGTCCGCGGATACGATATTTTTATCGTGGCGGATATGTTTAATTACGGTCTGACCTATAAAATGTATGGGCACACTGTTCCCATGAGCCCGGACGAGCATTATGCAAACTTAAAGCGTGCGATTTCCGCCATCGGCGGCAAAGCGCACCGCATTACCGTTATTATGCCGATGCTGTATGAAGGCCGCCAGCATAAGCGTTCCAGCCGTGAGTCTTTGGACTGCGCCATCGCTTTGCAGGAGCTTTGCAACAATATGGGTGTGGATAACATCATCACCTTTGACGCGCATGACCCGCGTGTACAAAACGCAATTCCGCTGAAAGGTTTTGAAAATGTTCAGCCTGTTTATCAGATGATTAAGGCGTTGGTCAACAATGTACCCGATTTGAAATTCGACAACGACCACATGATGGTCATTTCCCCCGACGAGGGCGGTATGGGCCGCTGCATTTATTATTCCACCGTATTGGGTATTGAGCTTGGCATGTTCTACAAGCGCCGTGATTATTCGCGCATCGTCAACGGCAGAAACCCGATTTTACAGCATGAATTCCTCGGCTCCAATGTTGCGGGCAAGGACGTCATGATTGTGGACGATATGATTTCGTCAGGCGAATCCATGCTGGAGGTTGCCGCAAAGCTGAAAGAGCTTGGTGCATCCCGCATCTTTATTTTCTCCGCGTTCGGTCTTTTCTGCGAAGGCTTGGAAAGCTTCGACAAGCAGTATGCCGACGGTATTTTTGATAAAGTATTTACCACCAATTTGGTATACAGAACGCCCGAGCTTTTAGAGCGCGATTGGTACTGTGAAGTGGATATGTCAAAATACGTTTCTTATATCATTGATACGCTCAATCATGATATGTCTGTCAGCCAGCTTTTGAATCCTGCGGACAGAATTGATGCTTTACTTCGCAAAAAAGGGTATAAAGCATAACCGTACATAGTTGTTGTTTGTAAAATCAAACAGGATACGCCCACATATGGTGCGTGTCCTGTTTTTTTACTGTTCGTGTTCTCATTTGTTATTCTAAGCCACAGTCTGTCATTCTGAGCCGTAGGCGAAGAATCTCACACGGCACAATGTCCGTTTGATTATCTGTAGGGGCGCTTCACGAAGTGCCCGAGCAGTGCACATTTTTGAAAAACACGTAGGGGCGAACTGCGTTCGCCCGAAAACGGACAGCCGCGAGGGCAGTCCCTACGGATTTTGCGTTACATTCGGTTTGTACGATGCGAGATTCTTCACCGCGCTCAGAATGGTAAATTTGCACGAACCATGTAGGGGCAGGATTCCTGTCAAGCAGCACATAGATTATACAATGTATGAGGACATGGTTTACAGTTTTTTTCTTGGACTGAGGTGCAAAGCTGATATGATGCCGGACATTTTTTCGCCGCTTCCGAAGGACCCCTCGTTGTTGGTGAAAAATCCGATACGTTAAAACAGATGCACCGCAGGTTTGCGGTGCATCTGTTTATAGAGAAAAAGCGAAACGCCGCATGGCTTGCATAAAGCCTGCGGCATTTAATCTGTACTCATTTCAAAAATGGGCGGTTACGCCTTATTCAGTTTGGAAACGAGGGCGGACTTTTTACGGGCAGCGTTATTTTTGTGGAGAAGCCCCTTCGCAGTCGCCTGATCAATCTTTTTTACTGCTGCGGTAACAAGCACTTCCTTGTCGGCTGCACCTGCTTCAATTGCAACATTCGCCTTTTTGATAGCGGTTTTGAGCGCAGAGTTCATGGACTTATTGCGCTGGGCACGCTTGTTGTTCACAATAACGCGCTTTTTCGCTGACTTAATATTCGGCATGGTCACACCTCCCTTACATTAGCAATACACATATTACCATTCTTTTTCGGAAAAAGCAAGTTTTTTTTCAAAAAACCGCAATACTTTTTCCTGTTTTGCCCATAATAAAATGAACAGGAGGCGATACAATGGATTTTCGAACGGATTTGGCGGTGGAACGTCGGGAAATCTGTGAAAACCGAAATTCCGAAAATGTTACATCGGAAACGTATTCGCGGGGCAATGTAAAGATTACCCGTATCGAAATTCAAAACGAAGCAGGCGCGCAGGAGCTGGGCAAACCGAAAGGGAAATACATTACAGCGGAAATTCCCGAATTTTCGCACGACAGCGAACTGCTGGATGAACGGCTGGATGTGATGACGGAGCTGATTCGGGAACTGCTGCCGACGCCTTGCAGTAACGTGCTGGTGGCAGGACTCGGCAATGACAACATTACGCCCGATGCACTTGGACCCAAAACGGCGCGCGGTATTTTTGCCACGCGGCATATCAACAAGTCGCTTGCCAATGATTTGGGATTTCCTGATTTGCGCGAGGTGTCATCCGTTACCTTCGGTGTGCTTGGTCAAACGGGACTGGAAACCGCAGAATCCATTCGCGGGATTGTGAATACTGTGTACCCGAGCGCCGTAATTACGGTAGATGCACTGGCAGCCCGCAGCCTCTCCCGACTCGGCAATACCATTCAGCTGACCGACACAGGCATTACGCCGGGGTCGGGCGTCGGCAACCACCGTGCGCGGATTGACCGCGAAACACTCGGTGTACCTGTGATTGCCATTGGCGTACCGACAGTGGTGGACGCAGTCACCATGATTCGGGACTTTACCGAAAATGCAGATTGCGGCAGTATTTCCGAAAATGCACGGAATATGATGGTGACCCCGCGCGAAATTGATACGCTGATTCACCGTGCCGCACGCTTTCTGTCTTTGTCGCTGAACTGTGCTTTACAGCCGCAGATTGAGCCTGATGTTTTGCTGAATATCGTCTAATCCTTTTGTCCGTAGCATATAGTGTAGAAGATATATGCTTTTTGAAAGGACAGACGATTTGTGAAACCGCAAAACAAAAGACGAAAAAAATCGAATATCAACCAAAAAAACAGCCCGTTTTCGGCGGCTGTGATGCCGCTGTTTTTGGCAGTACTTTTTTTCGGCGGTCTGCATTTTTCGGAACCCGTTTCCAAGCTGGCACTCGTCAGTGCGTCTTTACAGATGCCGCAGGGTTCGGTACAGATTCTCAAAAATGATTTGCAGTCTGCCGCGCAAAAGCCCGTTTCGGATACTGTGGATGAGGTGATTGCGCCGATTCAGCCGAAAGAGGTGTCTCCGAAGCAAACGGAAAGCGGCGGCACCACCGATACACCGCAGGATATTTTGGACATGCAGCGCGCGGCGGAGGCGCAGTTTGCGAATGCGGAAAAAAGCGGCAATATCGTCGAAAAGCAATATGATTCGGCGAATGCAACGGCAGTTTATAAAAATATAACCGTGCGCAACACCACGCCTTCCCACGGCATTGATATTCAAAGCGCAGTAGAAAAGCCTGTATCTTTAAGTGTGGAAAATAAAGCAGAACCGACAGTACTGATTTTTCATACGCACACAACCGAAAGCTACGAAATGTTGAATAAAGGCTGGTATACATCGGACTATGTGACTCGCAGTGATGACCCGACCCGTAATATGGTACGCGTCGGTACAGCGCTTTGTGAGGAACTTGAAAAAATGGATATCGGCGTGATTCACGACACACAGATTCATGATGCGAAGTACACGGGCGCATATGACCGTTCCAGAGCAAGCATTGAAAAAATCATGCAAGAGAATCCGAGTATAAAAGTGGTTATTGATGTACACCGCGATGCGATTAAACAAAGTGACGGTACACGCGTAAAGCCGACGGCAACCATTAACGGCAAAAAGGCGGCGCAAATTATGATTATTGCAGGTTGTGAGGACGGTAAGGTGACGGATTTTCCGACGTGGGAAGAAAATCTGACCTTTGCTTTGCGTTTGCAGGAAATCGCCGAAACACAGTATCCGGGGCTTATGCGTCCGATTTTGTTTTCCGCGCGGAAATACAATATGGATGTGACACCCTGCTCTGTCCTTTTGGAAATGGGCAGTGATTCGAACACTTTGGAAGAAGCGGAATATTCGGGCAGACTCATCGGCACGGCGCTCGGCAAGCTGGTTACCGAGTATGCAAAGAAATAAAAGTGTTTTTGAAACCGTACAGGCGTGCAGGCAAACGAAAACGTACAAAGCGTAGGGGCGAACTGGGTTCGCCCGCAGACGGTCAAGGATGTCCGTCTCTACGCATGTATCCATTTTACTCTGTGCTGTGTGAGATTCTTCGCTTACGCGCAGAATGACAAACCCGTACTGTTGCGCGGGCATACCATACTCCCTTACAAAAAATTCAAACGGAAGTGTAAAAATGAAACCCAAAAGTGTCTTTGCAAAATATATTGTATCTCTGACCGCGCTCCTTTTGCTATTTGCTGTGGCGTTCGGTGTGGTGCGCGCGCAGGAAAATTCCGAAAAAATGCGGACAGGACACGGACCGCGCACGGTGGATTACCGCGATGTTTCCGCATTTTTTGAGGAACGGTTCTCCGATTTTAAATAGAAAAGAACCGTGATTGGAATTTGAATTTCCAATCACGGTTTTACATATATACGCCGTTAATATAATCAATCAACGCCTGCGCGGAGCAATCACGCAGGGGCAGGGGGGCGGCGGGTTCTATCATATTTTCCAAATAATGCGCATCGGAATTCCGCAGAATCCGCATTCCGCGCAGCAACGGGTGTGCCTCGAGAAAAGGCGGCAAATCCGCCTGCGGCGTGAACTCTGCGGCGGTGAACTGTAACTCAGGATATAAAAATCCGAATACGGACAAAAGACTGTAAGACACACGGTCTAAATGTGCGGGAAAACACGCGCCGCCGAACCCCTGCACAAGCGGCACCAAAATATCCACAGAAACGGACGAAGCGGTTGTCAGTAACAGCGATTCTGTGTCTAATACAGCATCGCCGCAGTCCATGACGCGCTGTTCTCCGAAAATCTCAGGTTGATTTTCTACGGGCGGCAGCGTTTTATGTATGTGTTCCGAGAATGCTTCCGCCGTGTCGCTGTCAGGCATTAGACAGACGCAGTGAATTTCTTCCGCGGTGCAAAGCTCCATGCCCGAAACCACCGTCAGCCCGATTTCTCTGCCGATTTTCTCCGCGCTTTTGCAGTTTCGGCAGGTGTTGTGGTCGGTCAGCGCAATCATATCATACCCCAACAGCTTCGCCATCTGCACCAGATTGTAGGGCGTCATATCGTTGTCCCCGCAGGGAGACAGGCAGGAGTGCAAATGCAAATCGGCATACACGTCCATCACAGTACCGTACCGAGTGCATTTGCGAGTACAAACGCATTCCTGTCGGAAATGAGAATATTGACCCCTTGCTGTTCCGCCTTTTGTTTTGCATCCTCGTCTAACGGTGCATTTTCACAGAGCACAATGCACGCGCAGTCCGCCAAAACGCTGACTGCAACGGCGTTAATATTGCCCATGACAGTAAACCAACAGTCATCGCTCTGTGCCCGGGACATGACCCAGCTTAAGAGGTCGCCGCAATAGCCGCCGCCGATTTCCCGCGTCATATCCGTATCTACTAAAACAGTTAAATTCTGCATTTCTGCAAATTCACGAACGGTCATAAATTCACCCCTGTGTAAAATTGCTTTATTTCATTTCTGTGCTGTCCTTGGCGTCGGATTTTCGGAACGGCGCAGGAATCGGAATAAAGTCACGGTTGTCGGATTTGTCACGCGTAAAGAATACGCAGTCCTCAATCGACCCTTTCCCGCGCACAATATCCTCTGCCAAATCACGGCAGGAGGGTGCGCCGCACGTGCCGCAGTCGAGCCCCGGCAGAACCCTTTCGATTTCATTCATCTTCTGCATTTTCTGCATCGCTTTGCGCAAATCTTCATCCAGCTTCATAATGTTGACGGATTCCAGCGGCTTTTCCCAGCGCATTGCATCTGGGATTTCACTTGCTTCCAAATGGTTGCAGGAGACGGGCAGATATTTGCGCAGACGCTGTAACCGTGCCTTTGCAACATACGGATTTTCCACCGTCAGCGGCCCGCCGACACAGCCGCCCGCGCAGGCGTTCAGTTCAATAAAATCCAAATCGTTCAGCTTTTCGTTTTCCAGCTCTTCCAATACCTGAATGACGTTTTCAATGCCGTCAGCGGCGAGATACCGCTCCTTGAGCAGTGCGGCGGATTCCCCGCCGGACGATGCCCAGCCCACGCCCATCAGCCCTGAATTTTTCAGCGGCACGGTTTCCGTGAGCTTATCCATTTGCCCAAGCAGAACAGGGTAAATATCTTTAATACTGAATACACCGCTGACATGCGAAGACGCATTGCAAATCGGCTGCTTGATTGCCGTAATTTTTGCCGTACATGGTGTGATGAAGAATACGCCGATGTCGCATGCTTGCAATCCTGTTTTTTTCATCGCACGTTCGCGCGCCAAACGCGCCGCTTCTTCCATCGGCGCATTTAAGTCCAGAACATTCGGAATCAGATTCGGAAACCGCACGCGGATAAGACGAACAACCGCAGGGCAGGCGGAGGAAATGACAGGATGCGCGGTGTCCTTTTTCTGCATATACAGTCTGGTGGCTTCCGAAATTAACTCCGCCCCGACGGAAACCTCGAACACGTCATCAAAGCCGAGCCGCAAAAATGCGGTCAGCACATAGTCCACATCGTCTAAATTGTTGAACTGCCCATACAGTGTCGGGGCGGGCAGAGCAACACGGTACTTATAGTCGAGAATTTCGTTGAAGGAATATTTCTCGGCATATTTTGCATGGTTCGGACAGATGCGGATGCACTCGCCGCAGTCGATACAGCGTTCCGAGATGATGTAGGCTTTGCCGCGCCGCACGCGGATTGCGCCTGTCGGACAGCGCTTGATACAGTTGATGCAGCCCTTGCATTTTTCTTCGTCAAGCCGAACCGAATGGAAAAATTCAGTTGTTGCCATATGTATTCACTCCGTTGCAGAAAGAAAGGAAAGGACAACCTGTGTTATACATCTACGCGCAGGGACATCGTAGTACCCACGCCGATTTCCGTTTCAATCTGCATATCGCTCGTATATTTTTTGATGTTCGGCAGGCCCATACCTGCGCCGAAGCCCAACGCACGCACGTTGTCGGGTGCGGTGGAATACCCTTCCTGCATGGCGAGCGCCACATCGGGGATACCCGGACCGTGGTCGCGCAGTACCATGCGGATGCAGTCGGGGTCAATGGAGACGTCGATTTCACCGCCGCCCGCATGAATGACCATGTTGATTTCGCCCTCATAAAGCGCGATAACCACATTCCGAATGGCGGCGGGGTCAAAGCCTAACTGTTTCAGTTGGCGCTTGACGTCACCCGAGGCTTCGCCCGCACGGGTAAAATCGTCGCCGGGCACTTCGTAGTGCAATTCGATTAAGCTCATCGGATTGCGCCCCCCCGAAGTCCGTTTTCATACAGCATCCCGCACGAAGCGAACATCGGCAAGCGTGTGGAAAGCAAAACGATGTCTCTGTCCTTGGCGAGGGAAACGATGCTTTCGTCAGGACGCTTGCCGCGCACGAATACAATGCACTGCATATCCATCATTTCCGCAGTGCGCACAACCTGTGGATTCATCAGCCCCGACAGCAGTACAGCCTGCTCTTTCACATAGGCGAGCACATCGCTCATCATGTCACTGCCGCAAGCGGAAAATACATCCCGCTCCAAAAATTCCTCTCCGCAAATAATTTCCGCGGAAAGAATATCCTGAATTTCACGAACCTTCATAGGAAGCCCCCGTTTCAAAATTTATAATTGTTATTCAAAATATATAATCATTATACCTAAAAAAAGTAATCAGTACAAGTACTTTCGGTGAAATATGCATAGAAAAGTTTACCGATTTGTCCACTGTCTAACTGAAACGAAAACAACTGCAAGAAAAAAGTATGAATTTGCTTGCTCTGCACAGAAAAATATAAAAAATAACGGTAATACGCAAAGGTATTACCGTTATTTTTCTGTGGGGTACGGAAAAGATGTTTTTGCGTTTTTAGTGAAGAGAGCTGAACTCTAGACAAATGAAACAGTACGTTTCTTTAATAAATGAAATAATCCTTACGGATTGTGAAATTTTCTGCTTCGCAGAAAGTGAAATAAAATAAATCCACCCACGCCCGCAGGCATTTCATACGCCATAGGCGTATTTCACGCGCGAAGCGCATTTCACAAATCTGTAAAGTGGATTTATTTCATTGAAAAAAGCACGCTTTCGCGTGCTTTTTTCTGGTGCGGATAAGAGGACTTGAACCTCCACCGAGTTGCCCCGACTAGAACCTGAATCTAGCGCGTCTGCCGATTCCGCCATATCCGCATATGTACTCTCTAAATTTTACACGGCGAGAGAAAACCGAGGCGGAGCATAAAGCTTAACCCGCAAATACCGTTCTGCATCGGAATCCTCCGCAGAACGCTTCAATATAATAGCACGATTGTTTTGTATTGTCAATCGATTTTTTTATTTTTTTGACCGCCTTTTCAGAATTTTTAAGCCGATACAGATTGCAGGCAGGCTTTTGTAAGCAGAAGAGCTTGCCGATATATGTATTTCCGCAGAATGGTTATTTCCCGGATAAATTTTGTGGGATGCACGCTGAAAAAATGATTAGTCCTCCGAAATTTTGCCGGATTTTATTTCTCTTCCGTTTTTATCACATTTATTTTGCTTGCCTGAAATCGATTCTATTTCGATTTTCCACACGGCAGTATGTGCAAGGTGCTTTTTAACTTCACGGTTAAACGCAGGCATATTGGACGGTGTATGCCGTTCGCATAAAAGCCGAAGAGCTGTTATTTTTTCCTGTACCTGTAAAACCTCTGAAGCAGTGCCCCGTATGACTGTAGATTCAAATTCAGTGGTAAACACATGCGCCATACGGTGTGTATCACCGACACAGACAAGACATACTTGCGGATGCGCACGCAGACAGACAAGCTTTTTGCCTGTATTTGCACAGTGGAAATAGATTGTGTTTTCCATGCGTGCGATGGAAATCGGCACGCTATATGGCTTGCTGTCGGTGTCTGTCATGGAAAGTACGGCGTATTCGCATTTATCCGCTGTACTGAGTGCGAATTCTCTCGGCATTTCCCTGTCTTTTCTTCGCATGCTGCACCCGTCCTTCAGTTTTTTATAAATTTTACCATGGGGTATCGGAATAGTCAATCCGTGTTTTTGTACAGATAGATAGCTAAAGAAACGGAAGTGTAAGGTGTCAGCATTGCTTCGGCACAATAGGCAGTTCTCTTTCGGCAAAACAAAAAGCAACGGCATCTTTCATTTTGAAAACTGCGTTGCTTTTGTTCTTACTTTCTGTGCAATGTCTGCACAATTTTCCCGCAGGCAATACGCTCTCCTGCATTTCCCGCAGGCTGTGACGTGAAATCGTCCGGTGCACGGTGTATAATCACACTTTTTCCAAGAATTCCGTTTAATGTGAAGCCGTCGCACAGCACAGCGCCGAACGCTTTTCCGTGCGCATTGGCAATCAACGGCGGTAGGTCGCCTGCATGCATGGGATGCGGACATCCTTCGGGATTGTAATGCCCGCCTGCATCCTTGAACGGTTCTTCCGTTGTACCGCGGCACATATCGTTTTCATGAATGTGTATGGCGAAAAAACGTTGTGTACAAATGCCTGCTTCCACAGGCAGACCGCGTATGTTCGACACAACTAAAATACCTCGGTCACCTGCGGGGTAAAAAAGAATCCGTCCTGCCGTTTCGGGATAAACATCACTTCCTCTTACATATGCGGCGGCGTATGGACGGTGTGTCAGAAAAATACGCGCAAAATCTGCATTTTCGTTTTGAAATGTATACAAAAAATCACCCCTGTTTCAGTATATGCAAACAGGGGACGGAACTTGTTTCCGTATTTTTACTTACTGCTTGCTTTGATAGGTGTGCAGCATATCCTTCAGTTCAGCGGCGTGCCGTGCTTCATCGACGGCATATTTGGCGAATGCGCGGCTGTATTGCTCGTTGTCGTTGAATTCATGCGAATAACCTTCAAAGTCGCGTGCCATTTCCATGGAATTCTCCCATGCGCGCAGCAGTCTGTCACGTACAGTGACTTCAATACGGTGTCTGTCCTGTTCGTTTTTCATAGAAATTCCTCCTTAATATCAGTATTTCTGTTTTTTGCGTGTAAATACAGTCAGAGAATTTTTATTTGTGAAAAAAATACAACTTGCGGGGGGATGTTTTTTAATGCATCTTTCTGTTGCTATGCATTTGAATGGATTTGGATTGCCGTTGCAGATGCGTTTGATGCAATGACTCTGACTTGACTTTTTCAGTGCCAAGGATTAAAATGGAACAGTCAATTACTGTTTACGGAGGTAAAATTATGGATTTCAGCGTATTTTCCGCGTTTGACCATTCGGTCTTTCAGTGGATACAGGAACATATTTGGTGTGAATTTTTAAACGTACTTATGCCAATCATCACATTTTTGGGTGAGGGCGGCTGTTTTTGGATTGTACTTGCCGTGGTTTGCCTGTTCTCGAAAAAGTATCGCAAGGTCGGCGTGACTATGGCATTTGCGCTGATTGTCATGATTTTGGTCAATGACCTGACACTGAAAAACATATTTGCGCGTGTGCGTCCGTTCAATTTTGAACCGTTTGCAGATTTGTATGCGGGCTTCCCCGTTTCGGCAGACGGCAAACCCGAACTGTTAGTTTCCCTACCGTCCAGCTACTCTTTCCCGTCAGGACACACATCTTCGTCCTTTGCGGCGGCAACGGCAATTCTGCTCAACAAAAAATGGAAAGTCGGCGTACCCGCCTTTGTTTTGGCGATTCTCATCGGCTTCTCCCGCAACTATTTGATGGTGCATTACCCGACTGATGTGCTGTTCGGCGCGCTGATGGGTATGGTTTATGCTGTCATTGCGTATTTCCTCATTGCGAAGTTCGTTTATCCGCTGTTTGACAAATATGTCGGTCAAAAGGTCGATGCATTTTTCGCAAAGAAATTCGGTAAAAAGGAAAAAGCAAACTGAAGCAGGCGGTGGTAAGATATGACAGCTCCACTCGGTAAAACAGCGGATTTGTATTTCCATGCGGACGGCAAATTCCGCATTATGCAGGTTGCCGATACGCAGGATACACAGGTGACCTCGAAAGATACTTTGGCTTTTTTGGCGGCGGCGCTCGACGAAGCCAAGCCCGATTTAGTTGTATTTACAGGTGACCAGTTTAAAGGCTACGGTGTCAGCTTCCTGTTGGGTGACCGCGAAGCGAATTATAAAAAGGCAATCGACAATTTGATTGCGCCCTTAGAACAGCGCGGGATTCCGTTCACGTTTGTATTCGGCAATCACGACGACCAGGCGTTCGGCATTCCGAAAGAAAAACAGCTTGCAATGTACCGTGCACACAAAAACTGTTTGGCGGTTGCTGGTGACGAAAGCCTTGCGGGGCTGTGCAATCAGTACCTCAATATCCGTTCGCACGATGGCGAAAAGATTTTATTCAATTTATATTTGATAGATTCGCTTTCCACAACGCTCGACGGCAAATGTGCAAGCGTCACGGCGGAACAAATTGAATGGTACCGCACGGTACGCGAATCTTTAAAGAAAACGGCAGGGGACTATGTACCCTCAATTCTGTTCCAGCATATTCCTGTGCCCGAAATGTGGGATTTGTTAAAGGAAGTGCCGAAATCGCATAAACCGCACGCACAGGGGTTCCGCGAGCATTACGGCAAGTTTTATGATATTGACGAGCAATTTCTGCAAAAAGGGAATTGTGATTTTCTGCTGGAGACCCCCGCCACACCTGCCGAAAACAGCGGTGAATTTGCGGCGGTTGCGGAAAAAGGCGATACGCTTGCCATGTTCTTCGGACATGACCATAACAACAGCTTCGTAGGGAAACACGGCAATATGCTACTCGGTTATACCCAAGGGTGCGGTTTCAATGTATACGGTCCGCGCCTCAACCGCGGCGTGCGCTTGATTGACTTGGACGAGCAAAATCCGAATGCATTTTCGACATACACACTTTTGTACCGCGATTTGTTCAGCGCAAAGGATATTCAGAATAAACCGAAATATCTGCTGTATTCCTACGCACCGCCAAGCGTGGAATCCGTATTGCCGACACTCAAAAAGCTCGGCATTGCCGCAGGTGCGGCGGCTGTTGCAGGGATTGCATATACAGTTTGTAAACAAATAAGAAAATAAATCTGCAAAGTATCCAAGCAAAAACGGCTTCCCGCATTTTGGGAAGCCGTTTTATACTTTCGTAGGGAACGATCTTAGTGTCGTTCCGTAAATTTTTTGAAAAATTGCAGGCGGCGGCCTCAGTGCCCCGTTATCGCGCATTAAGAATCAAACCAATGCAGATGCATTTCTGATAAGAATTCTTGCGTAATCGGATATCCGCTGTACGCACCGATAACAGAATCCACAAAGCAATATGGACAAATGGCCGTGCCGGTTGAATCTTCAATCCAATTTTCAATTTCGTTTGGATGAAAAATTTTCAGACAATAGAAACAACCACATTTCGAATCTTGCAAAAGCTTTTCTTTATTGTTTGTGCAGTATGCATGCGCTGCAATATAATCTTCCATGCGGTTAATGCCTTTCCTCTTTACAGTCAAATGTCTCACAAAACCGTGCGGCGAATGCGGGCGGTTCGCCTTTTGCATACAAATGCGAAATATCGCCGAACGATGCACAGCGGAATACGGCAATGCCTTCCTCGCGCTCCTCGGTATACAGCGTTGTCACCGAGGTTGGTGCGGCGCAAAAGCCCTGCCAAAGCGGTACGGGGGAGATGCCCAATAAATGCGAGAGCATTACACATTCCACGCCGAAATGGCAGAAGAAAACAATTGTATCGCGGTTCGGGTGTACGGCTTTGTAATATCTGCCGTGCCGCTCGTACCCGTGCGCTTTTAACACCTTGTCAAGCCCACGGCCGACGCGGTTGTATTCCTGCTTTACTCGCAGACCTCCGCGCATAAAATCGGTGTCTGCCCATTTTTGGGGATGGTAAAACTCATCCACCTTTGTGAAAAATGAGGGCAGCAAATCCCACGGACCGCAAAGCTTTTTGTTTTTTTTATCGTAAATCGGCGCGTGGAATTCCCGAAGCCAGCTGAGCGTCTTTGCGGTTTTGCCCGTACGCTTTAACGTGCAGTCCGCCGTGTTTCGGGCACGTCCGAGCGGAGAACAGTATATCGCGTCTAAGCGCTCTTTGCTTAATTTCTCAGCAAGATATTCCGCCTCGCGCCACCCCTTTTCCGTTAAGGAATCAATGGAATAATCGGGGTCGCCGTGCCGAATGATGAGAATCCGCATTTATGCGTCCTCCATTTTGGCTTCACGTGCGGCAACGAACGCCTGTACCTTTTCGGAAAGCTCACCGTATAGCTTATATTTTCGGGAGAATACCAAGAACGAAATAAACACAAGAATCGGCGGAATGACAAAGGTCATCACACTGATGGTTGTTTTAGCGGCGTCTGTCTGTGCGGCGGCGGCACCGTCATAACCTGAAAGACCGAGTCCCGAAAACAGGATGATGGTCTGTACTGTGTACGCCATTTTCTGCAAAAAGCCTTTCATAGAAAACGTGGTGCTTTCTGCGCGTTTGCCGGTTTTGTATTCACCGTAGTCCACAATATCCGCAAGCATCACGGTCTGATTCACAAACATCGAAGCAATCCCGATAGAAGCAATGATGTACGCGATATTGAGAAGCAGCATTTGGTGTAAAATCGGACCGCACACAATCATTGCCGCATACCCGGCAATTACCATAATCAAGCAGAACTGATAAATGGTGCGGCGGGTATATTTTTTGCTCATCAGCGGAATGACAAACAAGCCGAGGAAGGAACCGACCGCGCCGAAAGTGGCAAACATACTTTGCTTGGAGAGGTCGCCCTCTACGTTTTCAAAATAGTATGCGCCGACGCCGCTGGTTAAGTACCAGCCTGCGTTCGAAATCATTGCAAAAACCATAAAGACAATCAGCTGGTCGTTGCTTTTGAGCACGGCGAACAGCTTTTTAAAGCTGAACTTGTCTTTGTTGTAGACCACGTGGCGCTCCTTTGTGACGGATGCGCAGACCACGGCAAATACAATCAACAGCACCGCGCAGAGAATCGCCCAACGGCTGAAGCCCTGTGCGCTGACTTTTTTCTCCGCATCTGTTGCGCCGCTGCCGAGCCAAAGGAGTGCAAGGGGCGTAAAGATGGTAATAATGCCTTGCCCGATGCCGCTGAACGTGCGTGCGATGGTGGAAATCGTATTGCGCTCTTTCGGGTCGTTCGAAAAGCTCGGCACCATACTCCAGTAGGGGATATCCGCCATCGTGTTGGTCATGCCCCAGGCTATATACATAATTGCAACATAAACATACAGCCACACGGAGTTTAAGGGAATGCCGGGGTTTGTAAACAGCAGTGCCAAAACCACCGCGTTTAAGCACGCACCAATCATAATCCACGGACGGTACTTGCCCATACGCATTTTGGTGCTGTCTACAATCGAGCCCATAATCGGGTCGTTAATGCCGTCCCAAATTCGTGCAATCGGTGTCAAAATCAGCAAAAATGCCGCAGGCATCAGCAGTACGTCTGTCAGATACTTGGCGAGATACGAATAAAACAGACCGTAGCTCAAGTCCAATCCGACCGCGCCGATGCCGTAGCCGACGTACCGCGCGTATTTGGATATTTGGCTTTTATTGGTTTGGGTTGCCAAAAAAATCACTCCACATTCTTGATGTATTCTTCACTTTAATTATATCATACCTTTTTTACACGGATTCGTCAACCGCGCTGTCTGAAAAAATCAACAGAAGTCAAAAAAAGAGCGCCTGACTTTCGTCAAACGCTCTTTCGATACACTGTTTATTTCGATGCCTTTGCTTTTCTGGCTTCGACCTCTTTTACCATTTCCTGCTGTCTCTTTTCCGTAATGTTGTAGAAGAGTACGGGAATGATTGTGCCGACCATGCTTAAAGCGCCTGCCAAAATCAGAATGTTCCACAGCAGATTTTCGCCGTCTGCCGTAATTGCAGGTGTTGCTTCGGGGTTGATACCCGCCCAGCTGTAAGAGAACACGCCGATAAATGCGCCGACTGCCATACCGATTTTATTGATAAGCGTCTGCATGGCAAAGCAAATACCCTCTGCACGTTCGCCGGTTTTCCATTCCAGATAATCGACGGTATCGCCGATCATCGCATAGGAGAGAATGTTGTTTGCGCCCTGCGGAATGCCGAGAAGCACAAGACCGATTGCGCAGACCACCAATTTCCAAGGCGCATCGTAGCCGATGAAATACATCGCAAACATAACGACTGCGCCGAGAACATGTACATAGATGTATGACCATTTTTTTGTAAACTTTTTGGTCATCCACGGGACGAGCAAGGAAGCGACCAAGCCGCCGGGTACAACCAGCAGGGTAATCAGGGAGTACATGCCCTCATTTTTAAGAACATATTTTGCGAAATACAAACCGCCTGTGTATGTATACACCATTCTCGCACCGCCGAGTACGCCCGAAATGACGAGCAGAAGCAACTGTTTGTTTTTAAACAGGAGTTTCAGATTGTGCCCGAGTGAGGGCGGATTGTCTGTTGCTGTATAGCGCTCTTTAGTGTTTTTAAAGCCGTAATAGAACATCGGAATGGCGATTACGGTGAATACCAAAGCACAAATGAAATAGGTCCATTTCAGTGTGTTTGCATTTGCCTGAATGAATTCCGGTAACACATTACCTGCATCGTCTCTGTACTTTGCCGTTACCGCAGACGTAATAATCGGTACACCAACGGTCACAATGCCGGCGCCGAGTGTGCAGACAAGACGCGTAACGGTCATTAGATTGCCGCGCACCACCGTGTCATTGGTCATACAGGTGGAAAGTCCCCAATACGGTACATCGGCAACCGTGTAAACCACCGACCAAATGACATAGACTACCGAAATAATCACGAAAGTCGATAGGCTTTTAGACGGCAGGAAGGGGAAGAAGCAAATAATCGTCATTACAGCAATGGGAATTGCCATCCACTTGAGATACGGGCGGCATTTGCCCCATTTGGTTCGGGTTCTGTCAACAATAGAACCCATAATCGGGTCATTCAGCGCATCGAACACGCGTGTGCCGAGCATCAAAAAAGCGACTGCCATAGCGCCTGTAATACCGCCGAAGATTCCGCCCTCGGGAATCGAACCGAACAACAGTGCGTCGGTCATGAATACAGTCAGGTAAGAACCGATAATGGTACAAATCAGATTCTGACCGAATCCCGTAACCGCATACGCAATGGCTTCTTTCGGCTGCATATTTCCGTCGTTCGGCGTGGTGCCGTAGACTTTGTGCAGCAGAGCATCCAGTTTCATTTGTTTTCCTCTTTCCTTTATCAGAATATTTCTATTATAAAGCTTTTATCAACATTCGTCAATCATATTTTAGCAAAACTGCATATTTTTTATCAAAGGACTGTTTTTTTATTTTATAACTTCGACAAACTGCCGCTCTGCAACATTTTTATGATCAGCCGAATTTGGTAAAAAAGCGGGGGAGAGAGTTCTGAAAATGCGGGATTTATTGAAAAATAACGGCTTGACAAGCCAATTATAACGTGTTATAGTATTTCCATACCAATTCGATAGGAAATATACAGACAAAGGAGGCTGTTTCGTGACGAGCAGAGATAGAATTCAAATCCGACAGTGCAACTGGCGTAATAGCCGAATGTGTATACCGCTTTCAACATGTTTTTAAAAAGCAGTTAAAAATTTTTTATATTGAAAGAGGTATACAAAATGTCAAATTCCTATAAATTCGAAACTTTGCAGTTGCATGTCGGGCAGGAGAGTCCCGACCCCGCAACGGATGCGCGCGCCGTGCCGATTTATCAAACGACTTCCTATGTGTTCCGCGACAGTGCCCATGCGGCGGCACGGTTCGGTCTTGCGGATGCAGGCAATATTTACGGCAGACTGACGAACTCCACCCAAGAGGTTTTTGAAAAGCGGATAGCCGCTTTAGAGGGTGGTTCTGCCGGCTTAGCGGTTGCCTCGGGTGCGGCGGCAATTACCTATACAATTCAAGCGTTGGCGCAGAACGGCGACCATATCGTGGCGCAAAAGACCATTTACGGCGGTACATATAATCTTTTGGCGCATACGCTTTCGCAGTTCGGTGTGTCCACAACATTTGTAGATGCACACGATTTGGCGGAGGTCGAAGCCGCGATTCAGCCGAATACCAAAGCTATCTATATTGAAACGCTCGGCAATCCGAATTCCGATATTCCCGATGTGGATGCGCTTGCCGACCTTGCGCACCGCTACGGTCTGCCGTTGGTGGTAGACAATACCTTCGGCACGCCCTACCTGTTCCGTCCGATAGAGCACGGTGCGGATATCGTGGTGCACTCCGCCACCAAATTCATCGGCGGGCACGGCACCACACTTGGCGGTGTAATTGTGGAGGCGGGCAAATTTGATTGGAAGGCGTCAGGCAAATATGCGCCGATTGCCGAACCGAATCCGAGCTACCACGGTGTATCCTTTGCCGATGCGGCAGGGGAAGCGGCGTTCGTTACCTACATCCGCGCTGTTTTATTGCGCGATACGGGCGCAACCCTGTCTCCGTTTGCGGCATTTCTGCTGTTACAGGGGACAGAGACCCTTTCTCTTCGTTTGGAGCGTCACGCGGAAAACACCAAAAAGGTGGTAGAATATCTTGCCGCGCACCCGCAGGTAGAAAAGGTCAATCATCCGTCTCTGTTTGACCACGCACTGTATACGAAATATTTCCCGAACGGCGGCGCCTCTATTTTTACTTTTGAAATCAAAGGCGGGCAAAAAGAGGCGCATAAATTCATTGACAGCTTAAAAATCTTTTCATTGCTTGCGAATGTAGCGGATGTGAAAAGCTTGGTAATTCACCCCGCGACCACCACGCACAGTCAGTTAAACGAAGCGGAGCTTGCTGAGCAGAACATCAAGCCGAACACCATCCGTCTGTCTATCGGTACAGAGCATATTGATGATATTTTGGCAGATTTCGAGCAGGCATTCCAAGCCGTAGCGGAAAAGTAATTCAGATAAGGAGCAGAGTAGAAATGGCGAATATTTATAAATCCCTGACAGATTTGATTGGCAGTACGCCGCTTTTGGAGCTGGCCAATTACGAAAAGGACAACAATTTACAGGCAAAGGTGCTTGCAAAATTGGAATATTTTAATCCAGCAGGCAGTGTAAAGGACCGTGTTGCTAAGGCGATTATCGACGAAGCGGAGAAAAGCGGAAAATTAAAGCCGAACAGCACGATTATTGAGCCGACTTCGGGCAACACAGGCATCGGACTTTGCGCGGTGGCGGCAATCCGCGGGTATAAAATCATTATCATCATGCCCGAAACGATGAGTGTAGAACGCCGCAAGCTGATGAAGGCGTACGGCGCGGAATTGGTATTGACCGACGGCGCAAAGGGAATGGCAGGGGCGATTGCCAAGGCAGATGAACTTGCCAAAGAAATCGAAAACAGCTTTATTGCGGGACAGTTTGTCAATCCCGCAAATCCCAAGGCGCACTATGAAACCACAGGTCCTGAAATTTATCGCGATACCGACGGCAAGGTCGATATTTTTGTCGCGGGCGTCGGCACGGGCGGTACGCTTTCGGGGACGGGCAAATATTTGAAGGAACAGAATCCGAATGTGCAGATTGTCGCAGTGGAGCCCGAAACCTCTCCCGTGCTGTCGCAGGGCAAAAGCGGCGCGCATAAAATTCAGGGTATCGGCGCGGGATTCGTACCTGAAACCTTGGATACGGAGATTTACGACGAAATCATCACCGTGCCAAATGACGAGGCATTCCGTTACAGCCGCGCGGTGACACATTCCGACGGATTGCTGGTCGGCATTTCTTCGGGCGCGGCGATTTATGCGGCAACCGAGCTTGCCCGCCGTCCCGAAAACGCAGGCAAAACGATTGTTGCGCTTTTGCCCGATACAGGCGAACGCTACCTTTCCACCGCGTTATTTGACGAATAAGCTTAAAGTTGCTTTAACATTTCAGCACCTCCGCGGCAAACCGTTTTCGGGCAGCTGCGAGGGTGCTTTATAAGAGGAAAGGCAGAATTTTATTTTGCCTGTGCTGCGCGGACAATCGGTATCTGTACAAGCGGCACACAAATCGTTGCCGTGCATATACAGGCAACACTGCACATAATCGCAAGCGTCACAGCAACACGGTATAATTTTTCCGTTTTTATCCATATGTGTTCCATCCCCTAAGCAGTCTTGTCCTAAATTGCCGGGCATTAAAGAAATGCCTGTAATATCTATAATCATTTTTATTTTTCTCCTTATAAGCACAAATAGCATATAGACTATTACATTATATAATGTAATAGTCTATATGTAAAGAGGAATTATAAGTTATTATCTCCTTATCTTATAACTTATGGAGAAGTATCTTATGATTAAATTAGATGTTCTGAATTTATTGGAAAAACATGGGAAAACAAAATATTGGCTATACAAACAGTTGGGGATGAGCTATCAGAATTTTAATAAAATGGTAAACAATCAAACCAAATCCATTCGCTATGAAAATATTGAAACGATGTGTTTGCTGTTGCAATGCACACCCAACGAACTGTTTAAAATCACCGAGGAATAAAAAAACCACCGAAAGACTGAACAAGTCCGTAAAAAATGGACAATAGAAAAAAGAGCCCTCTTGATGTAGAATATATACATCAGGAGGGAATTTT
>ERZ808028.71-NODE-71-length-114031-cov-10.352616_pt1 | contig 114031 bp, 84 predicted proteins | sample MGYA00380184_ERZ808028 | MGnify/ENA primary metagenome ERZ808028 (study PRJEB31490, sample SAMN06133397) | mouse gut metagenome | isolation source: J8_1 | host: mice | place: China: Chengdu | collected 2015-05 ... | reverse complement strand
GTTGATCTGTGTTGATTTCATAAAGCGGTATACCGTATCTTTAGCAAAAGCCGGCGTATTTCTTCCCGACAGCAGATGCATGTACATGCTTCTGTTTGAAAAGATCAGAAGAAACAGATACTGAAAAATCTGTGTCACAGGTGTACCTTTCTTATGATAAGCGCCCGCCGTTTTCAAGGCAGACGTGACATGAAATCTGGCGAAAAATTTTTTGATCGTTTTAGAAATCTGGTTATCATTCTGGTTGTCTTGTGTTATACTGTTATTCATAGCATGAGCCTCCGTTGGTATGTTGTTTCTGAGCAATTCAATTATACCAAAAACAGAGTGTTTCATGCTATTTTATTGCCAGTTTTTATTGAATTTTCAAGGTGCATAGGCACTTATTCAAGTGCGAAGTTTGAGTAAGTAACATGAATACATCCTCCAATGTTTTCTTTATTGTACTTGAAACGTGGAGGAAATGCAAAAAAACTTTTCCGGTTTATCCGGGTTAGGGTAGAGCTATCGGATGCGGGAGAGGTGTTACAGGAGAAGGTTGCGTTTGTTTACTATTCCAGACCGCAGTACGATGACATGGAAAACTATGTACAATCTGTTTTGGATCAGGTCAATGTGTTGCGGTTATGCCTTTGTCCGGCGGTACTACGCCAGGAACCATATGAAGGACTGCTAGAAAGATTAGAAAGGTATAACGAGGATTCTGCTACTTATTTAGCATGTGATGACCAGAAAGAAGGGGTATTTGGACAGGTGATCAGTATTTTGGATGCAGATGGTAATGAAATACATTGTACAGTTGTTGGCATGGGGAAGGGATTATGTGATCTTCCCGAGAGTTTGTTTTGGGTGCGGGGAGAGAATCCATGGGAAACAAGATATCAAAGAAACCGCTAATCCGCCAGCTGTGTTTTAACCTGACCCATGAGTAAATATAGCTTTTGGGATATTTTCTAAGAATATTTTATCGCCGGAAATAAATGCGAATGAAGTTATCAGCATATGAGACAAGTGCAGGAAAATATTTATATCGTTAATCTTGTGTACCCTATGATAATTTGTTAAAATCAACATGATAACTGCAGGAATAAGGATATGTATTTGTCAGCACAGGAAAACTTCAATCATGGACAAACAATTCAGTAGAAAAATCATCTTTTTTAATTTTCTATATTCCACCATCATACTGCTCTACCATGCCGATGCAGGAGTACATTTCTCTGGTATTGCTTCAACCGGCACAGCCCTGGACAGCACAGCACAGAGGATTAATATGCTGCTTGCCGGTTCCAACGGCACTTATTTTTTTATGCTTTTATCGGCATTTCTGTTGTATCGTGACTTGTCGGGAGATAAGATCAAAGGCAAGCTGCACAGAAGGATTCAGACCTTACTGATCCCATGGCTTCTCTGGAATGGGATCGGTCTTTTGTCTTATCATGAGTTTGACAAGGGCTTTTCTTATCTGCTGCGTTATTATTTTACGTCACGATTCTGCGAACAGCTTTGGTTTGTGGAAGCGTTGATGATTCTGTTGTTGTTTATCCCTTTATTTCGTCGTCTCTTCAAGATTAAATATGTACGGGAAGCAGTGCTGCTTGCCGTTTTTGTGACAGGATATTTCAGGTTTCCTTTCCTGCGAAGTGCAGATTTTTTCCCGTCGGAACGATTTCAGATGGAAGTATTGCGGGTGCTTGAGCATGTGCCGGTTTATTGTCTGGGGGCCTATCTCGGATTAAACTTTGCAGATTTTGTTGTGTCTGAGGAATATAATACCCGGCACAGAAGGTTGTCTTTGGCGGCCGCGTTGTTGATTCTGTTTGTGTCCTGCGCATTTCCCTATTGTTTTGCCGGTTATGTATCAGGGAGGTTGCAATCCGTAGCGATTTGGATTATTCTGAGTAAAAAATATTTTACTTTTGAGCCTGCATGGTGGATGCAGCTTTCTTTCTATACTTATGCAATTCATAATTTTGTATTGCATTGGGAGGGAAAGATCATCCGGATCACGGGTATCTTCGCGGAGGAGTTTGCCGGAGCGGCTGTTTCGGAGGTTTTTGCGCTGTTATGGAGGGTTTCTTTGTCCGGGATTGCATTTTTGCTGATCATAGTAAGTGCAAAGATTCTCATGAGGTTTACACCGGGATTTTATAAGGCATTGTCGGGAGGGCGGCTGCCGGGGAGGAAGTCATAAACTGTACGTATTGCATGAGGACTGATAATCCTGTATAGTTATATGGTATCCAGTTGTGTTTGCCCGTACCTCATGTCAGCTTTGATGCTGCCTTGCATGTTTATTGAAAGGACACTCTATGAGAATCGTACTGATCGGACCGGTATATCCATACAAGGGCGGTATTTCGCACTATACGAGTCTTTTATGCCGTGCGTTACGGCAAAAGCATGAAGTTATTATGGTCTCATATAAAATGCAGTATCCTAAATTCCTGTTTAAAAAGGAGCAGAAGGACTACAGCAATAAAAGTTTCCAGGTAGATGATACAAAATACTGGATTCACACGGCGAATCCAATCAATCTGTTTCTGGCAGCGCGCAGGATCAGGAAGCTCAGGCCTGATGCTGTGATCCTGCAGTGGTGGCATCCGTACTTCGCACCCTGTTATCGTATTCTCGCGACGTTATTAGGGGAAATCCCGCTCCTCATAACCTGTCACAATGTCTTTCCTCATGAGCGGTTTCCGTTGGACAGATTTTTGACCAGGATGGTATTAAAGCGGGCGGACGGTTATATCGTGCAGTCCCATCTGGATGAGAAGGATTTATTGACAGTGAAACCGGATGCCAACTATGTGGTAACACCGCATCCTACCTATAATGCATTTAAGATGAAGAATATGAGCAGAGCAGAAGCGAGAGAGCTTCTGGCAGTAGGACATGATTCGCCGATGCTCTTGTTTTTTGGGTTTGTCAGGGAGTACAAGGGATTGAAGTACTTATTGGATGCGCTTCCGGAAGTAAAGAAGCGGATTCCGGATATATCACTGTGGGTCGTGGGCGATTTTGGGGATGACAAGGATGTGTATCTGGAGCAGATAGAAAAAAACAGGATCGGTGATAATATCAGACTGGTGGAAGGATATGTGCCGGATCAGGAAGTGGAAAAATATTTTGCGGCGGCAGATCTGGTAGTGCTTCCTTATGTGTCTGCAACACAGAGCGGGATTGTACAGATTGCGTATGGGTTTGATAAGCCGGTGGTAGTGACTGATGTGGGCGGTCTGCCGGACGTGGTGCGGCATAAGGAGACCGGATATGTGGTTCCGTCCGAGAATGCACGGGAAATCGCCGGGGCGATCGTCAGCTTTTATCTGGAGGATCGGGAGACGGACTGGGAGGGCAATATCAGGAAGCAGGCGGCGGAATTTTCCTGGGAGACGATGGTGGAGCGGATTGAGAAATGCGTGGAAAATATTTAAAGCGCGACCTTTTCGGAATTTTGATAATAAGAAGGTTGCAGGGAAAGGAGGAATGTGATAGACTATAAACATAGTCGTACTACTGCGCTAAAAAGGACAGATTAGTACGGAGTAACGGACTTTGAGCGGAGGCAATATGCAGGAAAAGAAAAAAACCTGTAAACAATTGAAGAAGAAAGTGATTCGAAAATGTAGCTGGGTTTTTTACTGTGTGATTGCTGTAACTGTTTCAGCCGTTGCAGCCAGCTGGTTGGGAGAGATATATTATGTTGCGTTTGCGAGTATGTTGAAGTCATTTCTGTGTGATTTCTCTCAGCTTCTGAAGTTATTATCTCATGCCAATATCCTTTTGGAAAACAGCCGGGAAAACTTATGTGAATATATTTATACTCTTAGTACGGTAACTGCTGCTGTGGTAGTGTTGTATTACACTTTGCAGGATAATCATAGAGAAGGAATTCCCCACAGGAAAGTGGTTGCATATTTTGCGGGTTCATGGACAATCGGATTGTTGTTTTTCTTTGAAAATACCACATTAATTTTGTTGCCTGTCTTTTCGTCCGGTCGTGGATTATTTGGTTTGATTGCGGGTGCATTGATTCTCCAAGCCAGTATTCTGATTATCATAATACTGTCATCTTCCAGTGGTTTTTGCCGTTGGAGTGTAAAAAGAACGGAATACAGGCAATTCTATTATTTGATGAAATATACGATCAAAGACAGGCAATACGTATGGAATTATTTAGTACATCATATGCCGCAGGTAATTGCAGGAGATGATATGATGTTCGATAAAGCAGTTCTTGTAAGTAAGCTGTTAGATGTTCCGATTACATATAGTAAGAAGATCAGGCAAAAACAAAACGAAAATTCATCAGAGAGGAGAAAATGGAGAGTTTTGATTTATGAGTTCTATTTTCGTAATCTATTGATGAGTTTTGAACAACTGACAGAATCATCAGAGGACTGTAATCAGATGTTCGAAACGGTTTATGAGTTTTTGGAGACATTAGATCCGGATAACGATCTTCTGGATAAGGAAGATTATCTGCTGGTGATCTCAGCAGTTTTAAATGCTGCACAAGTCAGCAGTCTTGCTAGGGGAGAGGCTTTTTGTTGTCATGTACTTAATAAGTGTATCTCTGATGTTGGACTTAGAAGCAAACAGATTTTCCTTTACTTATTGTTTTTGGATCATTTGCATCGGACAGAGGCAGAGAAAGTCCAAATGAAGGAGCTCGACACGATTGACGGATTAAAAGATCTGAACTTTGTCTCGGAGGATATATATGTAGAATTCTGGCATATTTGGGCCGAGCAATCAGATATACCTTTAAAAAACAGCATTAAATATCTGGATTATGCATTAAAAGGGCTTAAAGGAAAAAATGGAGCGTCCATGGTGATGGACTATTACATGCATATAATCGGCAGGTGAGGAGATAATGAGATGGTTGTTAGAGAGATACAGATGATCAGCAATACGTATGGTTCTGAGAAACCGGGGCTTAATCAGGTACTGGGGCAATATTGTGTCTTCGGCCCTTTTGATGCGATGGATATAGCAGAAGAGACCATGCCGTGGAATAAGCATGGAGCGGAAGAATGCTGGGAAGATTTAGAAAAAGAAATCGGGACGGAACTTTCAGGCTATGATGGAAGAAACAACCGATGCAAGGTATCCTGTTTTTTTTCAGAAGATGAAGAGGAACAGAAGTTTGTGGATCGTCTGAAGCAGTGTCCGTTTTTATTTGTATCATTTATACTCCTTCGGCATAAATATAACAAAAAAGAGGAATTAAGGAATGTGAAAGCAATTATCAAGGACATCAATGCGAATAGTAATGTCAGAGTTTATTTGTCTTTGGGTAAAAATGAATTAATCCTGTTACACTACTGCAATAGTTTTACATATGGCTTTAATACAGTGTCCGGTTATCATAGAAAATTTGACTTGTCCAAGTCCTCAACTATATTTGCGGTTCGGGAACAGGCGTTGGATTCCCCCAATTCTTTGTATGAGCAGATTGATTCCGAAGAAAAAATAAGATGCAGACTTCGATGCATTGTAAAAGAGTATACGGCAGCGGATGCTTTTATAAAAAAGCTGTATGATTTTATCATGGAAAAGAGTAAAAACCAGGCAAAGATCAGATGCTACAATATGATAGGTGGAAATGATATATTAATAGAAATTGATAATTTTGCACTTGCAGATTTATTACCATTGTATAAGACAAAAGAGCTTCTGACTCATATGAATCCTGACTATTCTTCTGCATGGTTTAACATTGAGACAGAACTGATCAGTGAAAGGGAAGGTATTGTTTGTGAAGCGAGGTGATAAGTGTGGAGATTCGAAAACTGGAAGAATTGAAAGAATTATGCAGAAAATGCTGTGGGCAGAAAGCATTGTTATGGCAGGTTATGTATGTGACCAGACTGCAGAATGAAATGGCTCGAATGGACGAACAGATTTTTCATGGGTATGAAAAACAGATTTTTGAGAGAGCAATGCACATATTTTTAAAGCATTTTGTAGAACAGATACAATGTGTATTGGACTTGGATAACAGGGACGGACTGAAGGGAGATGGATTGGCAGTTCAAAAGCATGTAATGATTGAAGATATTCAAAATGCTGTGATCAAAATGGTTGAAATTTTTCAAAGTATGATGGGCAGTATGAAGAATGCCGATCAGCCTATATTTCCTGTGATGACAGGAAATATGTATGTTTTTAATACTTCGCCAAAGATAATCATGGCTTATTCGCAAATATTATATGCGCTGACAGAATTCTTAGATTGCAATAATGATTATGCATTTCTCTTATATCCTACAATGACAGACATTATTTATACAGATATATTGTTTAAAAAGAGGGACAAAGGCGGCAAAGTTATTGTAGTTACGTTCCCGGAACGGCTTTCGGAGTCTCCGGCCGTTGTTCCGATATTATTTCATGAGGCATTTCATGTGGTTGAGCGTAACACGCGCTGCAGAAAGTTAAGAGCGCGATGCTACTGGGAGAATATTTTGTGCCAGATAGAAGGGTCCGCCTTTGGAAAAAACGTATTTCTACAGAAGGGAGCAGAAGAGCAGAGGGAGATTAGAGAAAAACTGATTGATAAATGGTTTGCTGCAGTTACAAACGGGTTTTTAGAGAAGCTGAGTAATTCAAAAGAAACAGATAGGGAGTTATATGCCGATCGGCTGGTAAAGGATGTGGGTAAGAGACTTTCCACCCGATTAATTGAAATAGAGTCTGAGATATACAGCGATCTTGAAACAGAATTGCTGGCATCTTGCCGGCAGGAGGATGAATTTGATTTTAATGACTATTGTAGAGTTGTCAATGAACTTCACGAGTGTGCGGCTATAGTCAGAGCCAATATAATCAGTGTGTTGACTAGGAATATGTTGCAGAAAGCAGGAGAAACTTATATGGAGATATATAGGGAGGGATACGCGGATGTGGCTGCCTGCCTTTTTCTGCAACTGACTTCGGAGGATTATGACTTGGCATTTCAATACTCCTGCCAGTTCGCAGTACCTGAATATATTGACTGGCATCGGATAGTGCGCCAATATCTTGTATGTACTGCACTTGCATCAATAGGGAAGGGAGAAGAGTGGAAGAAGAAGGCAGAAGAGTACGAGGATGTAATAAGAAGTTATAGTGGCTGCCCATCGGCAGCGGAGATAGAGTCTGCACAAAATATAGATGGAGAAGAAAAGGTGATAGTTCTTTTGAGCGAATTGATTTTAGACTCATATAAAAACTATTTTGTTGAGGTGGCCCTTCAGCTGTCTGAATACTTTGATGATATACCGGGAATTAATGAATTTCGTAGCACCGTTCGGGCAGTCATGAACCTGGATGAGGATGTGATGACGGACATACTCTTGGGATATTTTAGATAGGAAAGTGAATAACAAGTGTAAGGGGCGATATTTCAGAAGCTGTCTAGCAGAAAATAGGTTTGCTTTAATGAAGTAAAGGTGATATAATACAGCCATGTTTTTATAAAAGCAGTATATAGCTATTAGGATTGACAACATGGGGGTAAACAAAAGCAATGATCTTAAAGAAGGGAGGGGATGCTGTGAGAACTATTTCTGAGAATATCCAGAGCATGAAGGATGTGACTGTCCTGGATAAAGTTTCTTTTTCTGGTGTCAGTAGTACAAGAACTGAAAAGAGAAGCTGTTTTTACGAATTGGGGGCTGACAGAACAGCAATTTTTGGTGCGTATTCACCAGAGAAAGAATCCGCGTTGATTCAAAAAGTAAGAAACTACTCTATAAAATGAGTATAGACTGCAGCTGTTTTTACGATGGCACAGGCAGTCAAATCTGGAAAAGGTTTTGTTGCCTGTGCTATTGTTTGTATCCTTGTAGTTTGATCAAGGATAAGGCTGTTGATGAAGCTTTTCATAGAGTTGTCATTATTGTAGATCAAAAGACATGGATCTATGAACTAAATAGAGATATTATCTGGAGTGTGTAGGCTTCTGCTGAGGTGGACTACACACTTTGTTTGTGCAACAAAATCTTGAAGGATTAGTACGAATATATTAGAATAGATATAGTTACCGGAGAATGGAAGAAAGCAGGGCGAGCGTTTGAGTAAGTGCGAGAGAGTGAAAATAATGCCAAAGATCAGTTTGTTGGACTGTACGCTGCGCGACGGCGGGTACTTGAATGACTGGGAGTTCGGACATGATAATATTGTGAATATATTTGAGCGTCTTGTCAGTGCGGAGATTGATATTATTGAAATAGGTTTTTTAAATGAATCCAGGGAATATGACACGAACCGAACGATCTTTCCGGATGCGGTATCAGTGAACAGGACTTTTGACGGCCTGTCAAAAGGGCAGTCGATGATCGTGGGCATGATCGATTATGGAACATGCGGTATTGGACAGATGATACCTGCCGGAGAGAGTTTTATGGATGGCATACGTGTGATCTTTAAGAAGGAAAAGAAGGAGGGCGCGATTGCATTTTGCAGGCAGGTAAAAGCGCTGGGATATAAAGTATTTGCGCAGGCAGTTTCCATTACCAGTTATAATGACGCAGAATTAATGGAACTGATCCGGCTGGTAAATGATCTGGAGCCGTATGCTTTTTCTCTGGTGGATACTTATGGCCTTTTTCATAAAAACAGGCTGATGCATTATTTTGAATTTGTAAATGCGCATATGAAGACGACGATCGGGCTTGGATACCATTCTCATAATAATTTTCAGCTGGCTTATGCGAACTGTATCGAGGTCATGGAACTGCCGGGGATCAGGCGGCAGGTGGTTATAGACGGAACTTTGTACGGCATGGGCAAGAGCGCCGGCAATGCACCGCTTGAACTGCTGGCAACGTATATGCACGACAATCTGGGAAAACAATATCATTGCAGTCAGCTGTTGGAAGCGATTGATGTTACCATGCTGGATTTGTATAAGCAGATTCCGTGGGGATATTCTTTTAAGTTTTTCCTTTCGGCTTCCAAGGACTGCCATCCCAATTACGTGACCTATCTAATGGACAAGAAGAAACTGTCCATCAAGTCTGTGAATGAGATTTTGGACAGGCTGGAGGATTCCAGAAAACTGTTGTATGACAGGGAGTATGCGGAGCGGCTTTATGTGGAATATCAGAAGGCGGAGTGTGATGACGGCAAGGACAGGGCGCATCTGAAAAACTGGCTGCAGGGCAGGCAGATTCTTTTGTTTGCACCAGGTAAAAATGTGATGGAGCAAAGGGACAGGATCAGTGCCTGGATCAGGGAGAAAGCATCAGAGAATGTGGTGAAGATCGCGATTAATTTTGTTCCGACAGGGCTGCCTGTGGATGCCGTTTTTATCAGCAATGCCAAACGATACGTCCCGTTATCGACTAAACTAAGCCAGAGCAGGGAAAAGCTGACGACTCTTGCCACTTCCAACGTGACCAAAGCATCAGGCGCCTTTGATTATGTGTTTAATTACAGTACACTTTTGGATGAGCAGGCGTTGATCGTGGACAATCCGATGATCATGCTCTTAAAGCTGTTGCATGAAGTGGGAGCGGAACATGTAGCGTTGGCTGGTTTTGATGGATATGTGAAGGCAGATGCTCCCAATTACGTGAATCCAAATATGGATCATGCTTTCAGCAGGGAAAAAGCACAGGAAATCAACCGGGATGTGGTAAGTAGTATCAGAAGACTTGGCGATCTTGGGTTTACAATGGAATATATTACGGATACATTGTATGCGTAGTGTAGTCTGTATTATATATGGAGATACGGTGAAATCACGTGACTGTGATATCCGGAAAGGCACGGAAGAACGATGAAGATAAAAATAGCTGATTATATAGCGAGGTTTCTCGCAGACCATGGCGTCAAAGATGTATTTACCATCACCGGCGGCGGCGCTATGCATCTAAACGACGCGATCGGACACCATGCATCATTACATTGTACGTACAATCATCATGAACAGGCATGTGCCATTGCAGCGGAAGGGTATGCAAGACTGACCGGGAAGGTGGCGGCAGTCTGCGTGACTTCCGGTCCCGGCGGCACCAACGCCATCACCGGTGTTCTGGGCGGATGGCAGGATTCTATTCCTATGTTTGTGATCTCCGGGCAGGTAAAAAAGGAGACGACTACCTGGTCTACTTCTGTACCGCTTCGGCAGCTTGGCGACCAGGAGTTTCAGATCGTGGACTGTGTAAAAGGGATGACAAAGTATGCGCAGATGATCACGGAACCGATGCAGATCAGATATCATCTGGAAAAGGCGTGGTATTTGTGTAACAATGGAAGAAAAGGGCCGGTTTGGCTGGACATTCCGCTGGATGTGCAGGCAGCGGTCGTGGAAGAGCAGGAAATGAGAACCTTTGTACCCGAGGAGGAGACGGTGCAGTCCATGAACGGCATGGAGATGATGCACCTTCATGAGGAACCTTCCTACGATGTACGGTTGACAGGCCAGATTCTGGAGAGGATCAGAGAGGCGAAACGGCCAGTGCTTTTGGCCGGAACCGGTGTGCGGCTTTCGGGGGCGTATGAGGAATTTTTAAAATGTATTGATGCCCTGCAGATTCCGGTGGTGACCGCGTGGAATGCCCATGATCTGTTGTGGGACGGGCATCCTCTTTACTGTGGAAGGCCGGGCAGTGTGGGGACCAGAGGCGGTAATTTTATAGTCCAGAACAGTGATCTGCTGCTGGTGTTTGGCTGTCGGATGAATATCCGTCAGATCAGTTATAATTATAAAGAATTTGCGAAAAATGCTTATAAGATCGTGGTAGATATCGACGAGGCGGAACTGCATAAGCCTACGGTGTCCGTGGATATGAGGATACATGCCGATGTGGCAGACGTGATGAAGGATATCGCCGTTCAGGCACAGGACGCGGGAAATCATCGGGAATGGCTCGGGTGGTGCAGACGTGTTAACGCAAAATATCCGGCAGCTCTGCCTTCTTATTTCCAGAAGCAGAAACCTTTGAATCCTTATGCATTTATACAACGGTTTTCGGAATGCCTGGAAGAAGGCGATTCGGTGATCTGTGGCAATGGAAGCGCCTGTGTGATCACTTTTCAGGCTATGCAGATCAAGAAGGGGCAGAGGCTGTTTACCAATTCCGGCTGCGCGGCGATGGGCTATGGCTTTCCGGCAGCATTGGGCTGCGCAGTGGCCAGACAGGGGGACAGAGTGATCTGCGTGGACGGTGACGGCAGTTTTCAGATGAATCTGCAGGAACTGCAGACGATAGTCTATAATTGTCTGAACTTGAAAATTTTTATTTTGAATAATAATGGTTACCATTCTATCCGTCAGACACAGACCAATCTGTTTGACCCACCGCTGGTGGGGGTTTGTGACGGCAACGGTCTGAGTTTTCCCAGTCTTGAAAAGATCGCCTGCGCCTACGGGATACCGTATGAGAAGATTGACGGGCTGGCGGATATTCCGGGAAAAATGAGGAAGGTTTTGCAGACAGAAGGACCGGCCCTCTGCGAGGTAGTGGTGGATCCGGAACAGAATTTTGAGCCGAAGCTGTCTTCGAAGGTCCTTCCGGATGGCAGGATTGTGTCTCCGGAAATCGACGATATGTATCCGTTCCTGCCAAGAGCGGAGTATCAGCAGAATAAACTGGTATAATACAGGTGTTATCAAATGCGGGTACGATGAGTAGTTGGGAGCGGGGAACAGCAATTACAGGGAAATAACAGGGAGGTGCAGGCATGAAAGTAGTAATCCTGGCCGGCGGTCAGCGAAGCACGATCAGCAATGAGCAGGAAGGAATTCCCAAGCCGATGGCGGAAATCGGCGGGAAGCCCATGCTCTGGCATATTATGAAAAGTTTTTCCGCTTACGGGTTGAATGAATTTATCATCTGCGGCGGCTATAAAGTGGATATGATCAAAGAATATTTTATGGACTACTATATTTATCAGTCAGACATTACGGTGGATCTTTTGACCAATACCATTGAGATTCATAAGAACCGCACGGAGGACTGGAAGGTCACGGTAGTGGATACCGGATTGTATTCGGCTACCGGGCAGCGTGTGGCGCGGATTCGGGAGTATATCGAGGAGGATACATTCCTTGTGGTGTCCGGAGACTGCCTTTTTGATATTGATGTAAACCGTATGATCGATCATCACAAAGAGCAGGGGAGGATCGCGACGATGGCGGTAGCCAGACCGACAGGGCGCAACGAGGCGCTGGATATTGATGCTGTGGGCCTGATCAGGAAGATACAGCAGAATGAGCCGGTAAATGAGGCGTGGACGAATGCCTGTCTTTATGTGCTGGATCGGAAAGTGTTCGACGTACTGCAGGGAGATTACAGTCTGGAAAAGCTGCTGACGGATAATCTGGCGGAGAAGGAACAGTTGACTACTTATAAGCATAAGGGTTTCTGGACACCGGTGGAGACATATCGCGACAGGGTAAATATGGAAAATCTGTGGAATGCGGGAATAGCGCCCTGGGCCGGGTGAGAAGGTCTGCGGCGCCATGTATGCATATGCAGGTCCAGTGTCTGCGCCGCACTTTTCAGAGAACATTTGTGTCAAAAATAATATGGGGGCCAATATGAAGGTAGTAATTTTAGCGGGCGGAAAAGGCAGCCGGATCAGCGAAGAATCGGTATTGAAACCAAAGCCGATGGTGGAAATCGGAGACAAACCGATCCTGTGGCATATCATGAAAATATATTCTGCGTATGGATATCATGATTTTATTGTATGCTGCGGTTATAAAGGACATATCATTAAGGACTATTTTGTCCATTATTATATGTATCAGTCAGATGCTACGTTTCATTTACAGGATAAGGTGAGGGAATATCACAATTCTTCTGCGGAGCCGTGGCGTATTACGCTGGCCAATACCGGCCTGGAGACGTTGACAGCCGGCCGGATTCTGCAGATCAGGGATTATATCGGTGAGGATGAAACTTTTATGCTGACGTACGGGGACGGCGTGGCGGATGTGGATATTCCGGCGCTGATTGCTTTTCATAAAGAGCATGGAAGAATAGCGACCATCACGACGACGCAGCCGGCCGGCAGATTTGGAGCGATCAAGATTGATGAGCATGGCAGCATTGAGAGTTTTAAGGAAAAAGCGCGGAAGGATCAGTCCTGGGTAAATGCCGGGTTCATGGTGTTGAACAGCGGGATTTTTGCGTATCTGGGAGACGGCTCGGAAATGCTGGAGGCGACGCCTTTTGAGCGTCTGGCGGCAGATCACCAGATGGCGGCGTACCGGCACCCCGGATTCTGGTCGCCTATGGATACCGTTCATGACCGGGCCTATCTGGAAGGGTTGTGGAGCAGTGGACAGGCGCCGTGGCGGATCTGGGAATGATTTGTGGTCAAAGATAATAGATATATCCTGCGGGCGGCAGGGAGTTTGCTGTGAAGGACAGGATAGGTATATAAACGAAAAAGCGAAGAAAACAGAGACGAAAAAGACAGGAGAAGCATATGAACGAAAAAACAGAACAGCAGGCAAAAGAACAGATCCTGGATCTGGTAAAAGAGTATTGCGAAACTTACCATAATGTAAAGAAGCCATTTGAAGCAGGACAGCGGATTCCTTATGCGTCCCGTGTATATGACAGTGCGGAAATGGTCAATCTGGTGGACAGTGCATTGGAATTCTGGTTGACTTCCGGAAGATATACGGATCAATTTGAGAAGCAGATGGCTGCGTATCTGGGAGTTCGGTACTGTTCTCTTGTCAATTCGGGATCTTCGGCGAATCTGCTTGCCTTTATGGCGCTGACCTCTCCGCTTCTTGGCGAACGGGCCGTGAGAAGAGGAGACGAGGTGATCACCGTGGCGGCCGGCTTTCCGACAACAGTTGCCCCTGTCATTCAGTATGGGGCGGTCCCGGTATTTGTGGATGTGACGATTCCACAGTATAATATTGATGTAAGCATGTTGGAAGAGGCGTTGTCTGATAAGACAAAAGCGGTGATGATCGCACACACGCTGGGGAATCCCTTCGACTTAAAGGCAGTCAGTGCATTTTGTAAAAAGCATAATTTATGGCTGGTAGAGGATAATTGTGATGCGCTCGGTTCCGAGTATACGATTGACGGTGCGGTCAGGCTGACAGGAACCATCGGGGATATCGGTACCTCCAGTTTTTATCCGCCGCATCATATGACGATGGGCGAAGGCGGCGCGGTATATACGGACAATGCCCTTTTGAATAAATGTATCCGTTCTTTCCGCGATTGGGGACGGGACTGTGTATGTCCGTCCGGATGCGATAATCTCTGCGGACATCGTTTTGACAGGCAGTATGGGGAACTGCCTTTAGGATATGATCACAAATACGTATATTCTCATTTTGGATATAATCTGAAAGCGACTGATATGCAGGCGGCGATCGGCTGCGCGCAGCTGGAAAAGTTCCCCTCTTTCGTGGAGAAAAGAAGGCATAATTTTGACCGCTTGAAAGCAAAGTTGCTGGCGGCAGAGGAGGCGGAGCATATTTTGGACAAGCTGATCCTGCCGGAGGCATGTGAGAATTCCGCACCCAGCTGGTTTGGGTTCCTGATTACCTGTAAAGAGGGCGTCAGTCGTAACCACGTGGTACAGTATATGGAAGATCATGGTATTCAGACAAGGATGCTGTTTGCCGGAAATCTGACGAAGCACCCCTGCTTTGATGAGATGCGTGCGGCGGGAGCGGGCTACCGTGTGGCCGGCAGTCTGACCAATACGGAAAGGATCATGGCGGATACTTTCTGGATCGGCGTGTATCCGGGGATGACGGACGAGATGATCGATCATATGGCAAAGACATTGATCGAGGCTGTGAGACAGTAAGGAACAGGTGGATTGACAACTGAGATTTTGTGTTTGAAAAGAGAGAGCAGGCTATGTTTAACTTTGGATTAGATTTCTATCGGGGAAAAAGGGTTCTGGTGACTGGGCATACAGGCTTTAAGGGAACGTGGATGTGTGTCGCGCTGCTGCAGGCAGGCGCACATGTTACAGGATATGCACTGGAACCGCCGACAGAGCCGAGTATTTATGCACTTAGCGGCATGGGTGAGAGAATACATTCCGTTACAGGGGATGTCCGGGATCTTGCGCACCTGCAGCGGGTGTTTGATGAGACACAGCCGGAGATCGTCATTCATATGGCGGCGCAGCCGATCGTGCGGGAATCCTATAAGAATCCTGTCTATACGTATGAGGTCAATGTGATGGGGACGGTCAATATTCTGGAATGCGTCCGCACGCATTCCTGTGTACGTTCCTTTGTCAACGTCACGACGGATAAGGTGTATCTGAACAGGGAGTGGCACTGGGGATATCGTGAGAACGAGGAATTGAACGGATATGATCCTTATTCCAATTCGAAATCCTGTTCAGAGCTGGTGACCAGCAGTTATAAGAATTCTTTTTTCAATGCCGATTTGGTGGCGATTTCAACTGTCAGGGCCGGCAACGTGATCGGCGGCGGCGATTTCGCTGTGGACAGGATCATTCCGGACTGTATCAGGGCCGCGGTGGAAGGACGGGATATCATTGTGCGTAATCCCTATTCGGTCAGGCCGTATCAGCATGTTCTGGAGCCGGTGGCGGTGTATCTGATGCTTGCGGCAAGACAGGCGGAAGATACGGCCCTTGCGGGCAGTTATAATGTGGGGCCGGATGAGACAGACTGCTTCTCCACAGGGAAACTGGTGACGCTGTTCTGTGAGAAGTGGCAGCAGGTTACAGGACAGAAGATTTCCTGGAAGAATGAATATGACGGCGGTCCGCATGAAGCGAATTTCCTGAAACTGGATTGTTCCAGACTGAAATCGACCTTTGGCTGGGCACCTGTCTGGAATGTGGAGAAAGCGATGGAGATGATCGTGGAGTGGAGTGTGGCCTGGCGGGATGGCAGACCGGTTGCGCAGGTTATGGAGCGGCAGTTACAGGAGTTTTATCATCCAACCGTGTAGGAAACAACCAGACTTTGTGCAGGATATTAGAAAAAGGGAGAATCAATATGAACGCATTAGTAGGCTACACAGGATTTGTAGGCAGCAATCTGTACAGCGAAGGCAGCTTCGACGCAGTCTATCATTCTAAAAACATAGAGGAAGCCTTTGGAACAAAGCCGGATCTGCTGGTCTATTCCGGACTGCGGGCCGAGAAATATCTGGCAAATCAGGCGCCGGAACGGGATATGGAGTTGATTCTGCAGGCAGAGGAGAACATCAGCCGGATTTCGCCGAAGAAGCTGGTTTTGATCTCTACAGTGGATGTATTTAAGGCGCCGGACGGTGTACAGGAAAGCACCGGGATCCAGACGGAAGGACTGCATCCGTATGGATACAACCGATATCAGTTGGAGGTGTGGGTGAGAGAGCGCTATGCGGATGCTTTGATCGTTCGGCTGCCGGGACTGTTCGGGAAGAATATTAAGAAGAATTTTATCTATGATTACATGCATGTCATTCCGTTTATGTTGAAGCAGGAGAAAATGCAGCATCTGTTGGGTGACGATCCTCAGTTGGAAGAATATTATCAGATACAGGAAAATGGGTTTTATAAAGTGAAGGATCTCGACCGGCAGCAGGAAGCTTGTCTGAAAGAGAAGTTTCAGAAACTGGGGTTCAGCGCACTGCACTTTACGGACAGCCGGAGTATTTATCAGTTTTATCCGTTAAAGCGGTTGTGGAAGGACATTCAGACGGCGATGCAGCAGGACGTCCGCCTGTGGCATCCGGCGACAGAGCCTGTTTCTGCGGGAGAACTTTATCAGTATCTGACGGGTGAGCGCTTTGTGAACGAACTGCCCGGTGTTCCGGCAAAGTATGACTACTGGACGGAGTATGCAGAGCTGTTCGGAGGACAGGGGCATTATATCATGTCCAAAGAGGAGGTCATGGCGGCGGTTAAAGATTTTGTATCGTGCGCATAAGGCATCTGAGGAGGGGAAGTTATGACAGGAGTAGTGATTTCCGGGCCGACCGGGGCTATCGGTATGGCATTGATTGAAAAGTGTATCAGAGAAAATACGAGAGTCCTTGCGATCTGTCATAAGGGCTCCGCCAGGATAAAAAATATACCGCAGTCCCCGCTTGTGCAGGTGGTGGAGGCGAATCTGGCCGACTATAAGCAGTTGTTTCGTCAGAAGAATGCAGACATGCATCAGTTTGATGTTTTCTATCATTTTGCGTGGAGCGGAACGGTGGGAGAGGCCAGAAACGATATGCACCTGCAGACCGGCAATATTGCGTATGCCATGGATGCTGTGGAGCTGGCTGAGCGGCTGGGATGTCATACGTTTATCGGTGCAGGGTCTCAGGCGGAATACGGCAGGGTGGACGGGAAACTGACACCGGACCTGCCGGTGCATCCGGAGAACGGATACGGTATGGCGAAGCTCTGTGCCGGGCAGATGAGCCGCATTGTCTGTGCAAAGAAGAAGATGCGGCATATCTGGACGAGAATCTTAAGTGTTTACGGGCCCTACGACGGTTCCGGCAGTATGGTGATGAGTGCGGTGAGAAAGATCGGAAACGGGGAAGCTACGGCATTTACGCCCGGCGGGCAGATGTGGGATTACCTTTACAGCAGGGATGCGGCGCAGATTTTTTATGCGCTGGCAGAGAAGGGAACGGATGGCGCGGTGTACTGTATAGGCAGCGGTCAGGCCAGGGAGCTGAAAAGTTATATCAAGGACATCGACAACGTGCTGCAGGAGTACCGTGGTGAATTGATAAAGGAGACGGAAGAAGAGCAGGAAGCGCGGCTGGGCATCGGCCAGATTCCCTATGCGGAGAAGCAGGTCATGTATCTGTGTGCGGATACCACTCTTTTGGAGAAACAGATCGGGCAGATACCGCATACGGATTTTAAAGAGGGGATTCGGAGTATATTGGAAACGGGATTTATATAGGATAGAATTGAACTATGTGGAAAGTATCTTTATTAGTGACAACTTATAATGTAAAAGAGCAGGCAAAGATAACGCTGGACAGTATCGAGCAGCAGGATTACCCTGACATAGAGGTCATTATCGTGGACGGGAAGTCGCAGGACGGAACGTTGGAGGTTATCCGGGATTTTTCTAAAAAATACGGACGGAGCGGTCATGACAGCCAGACGGCCCAGGGCGGCGGAGCAGATAAGAGACACGGCCGGCAGCTTACCGTCAAATGGATCTCCGAGCCGGATAATGGCCTGTATGATGCCATGAATAAGGCGTGGCGCATGTGCAGCGGCGATGTCGTGGCGGTTTGCAACGACAGATTCTGTACGCCCGATGCGGTCACGAAACTGGTGCGGGCGATCGAGCAGGGCGGCAGGGACTGCATCGGCTCTCACGCGGATCTGGTTTACGTGGAGGGAGAGCGGATCATCCGCACATGGCATATGGGGGACGGGCGGCTGGCGGACGGCTGGCTTCCGGGCCATCCGACGTTATTCCTGAAACGCAGTGTCTACGAGAAATACGGCGTTTACGATACCGGCTACCGGTGCGCGGCGGATTACGAGTTCATGGTACGTTTCCTGAAGGACGAGAAGAACCGGCTGGCTTATGTGCCGGAGCGGCTGGTCTCCATGTTCTACGGCGGGACGAGCAATGCCGGGCTGCGCAATTACTGGGTGTCTGTCCGGGAAAGCTATATGGCACTCAGAAGACACGGAGTCAGACATCCGCTGCTGATCATACTCAGGCGGACGGTGCGGGTGCTCAGACAATTTTAACCAGTATGGCCGGTAACAGCCACATAGAGGTAACGATGAAATTTCAGAAATCATTTTATACATTTGTAAATACAGCAATCCGCATCCTGCTGGTACTGATCGTATCGGGCCTGCTGCTGCAGAGCCTGTTCAGCACCAGTTTTATCGGTGTTGTTACGTCGGAAGCAGGAATCGGCATGGAAAGGACAAGAAACATTGCGGACGATCCCTGGCGGCATCTTTTGGTGTTTGCGGTCTTTACCGCAGTGGGCATACTGATCCGTCAGATTGTGAAAAGGCGGGCAAGCCATCCGGCACTGCAGACACAGGCATACGGTCAGACAGGTAATGCATACGCAAATACCGACAAGCCAACAGAGAATGCAGGAAACAACCGCATTTTCTGCTATCTCAGTCTCTTTACCATAGCGCTCTGGACATTCTGGATTCTGATCACGCAGCTGGAACCTGGTTCTGACCCGGCCAAGGTCTACGGGATCGCCATGCAGTGGCGGGAGGGGAATTTTTCAGCCTACGCGGAAGGCGGTTATCTGTTCCGGTATCCGTATCAGGCGGGCATTATTCTGTTTTATTATCTGCTTTCTTTTGTCTTTGGCGTGGACAATTATATCGGTCTGCAGTTTGTCAATGTGATCGCACTGGCGGCAGTCTACGTGCTGCTGTCGAAGCTGGCGGCTTTTTTCTGGAAAAAGGAGGAAAAGCTGCCTGTTCTTGTGTATGTGGCGCTGCTCCTGTGGACGCCGCTGGCTTTCTATGTGACGTATCTGTACGGCATTCTTCCGGGTATGGCGTTGTCTCTGGGAGCCGTCTACGGTGTTGCGAAATATCTGGATACGGGAAAATACCGCTATGTCCTGCCGGCCTGTATCTGTATGGGATTTGCCACGGTCATCAAGATGAACTGTCTGATCTATCTGATCGCGGCGGCCTGTTTTCTTGTCTATGATGCAATAGTGACATTGGTGTCAGAAAAAAGAAATGCAGCCAGGGCGCTGGCTTCCCTGTCGGTAATCGTTCTGATGAGTCTTGGCGTGGCGGGATGCAACGAGGCAGTCAACAGGTATGTGGAGAAGCTGTCCGGGTATGAGGCCGGGGAAGGGCTGGAAATGCTCTCCTGGGTTGTGATGGGACTGCAGGAGACGCCGCTTGGGCCGGGCGGTTACAGTGGCTATATCGGTGATATTTATGTGAAATACGATTATGACGCGGAGAAGGTGAAGGAGGCCTCCTGGACAGACATCAAAAAGGCACTGACAAGAATGTCAGAAAATCCGCTGGATGAAGGCGCGACCTTCTTTGCCCGCAAAAACGCTTTTCAGTGGAATGACCCTTCTTTTATCGGTCTGGACCGGACGAAGGGAAGAAATGCGGCCATCGAACTGTCAGGAGCCGTGCAAAGCCTGATCGAAGGACGGGGGAGCGTTCTGTTCTACGTGGTGATGAACTATGCACAGACGCTGCTGCTTTTCGGAATGCTTTTGTACGTGTTTTTAAACTGGCGAAGCAGGAATGTGCAGGAACTGCTGGGGGCGGTGATTTTTCTCGGCGGTTATCTGTTTCATTTTATATGGGAGTCCAGCGCTTCCTACACGATTCCGTACTTTGTGGTCATGATTCCCTACGGGGTGAAGGGGCTTGTTGACTGGCTGCGGTATGTGGAGGGGCTGCCTGCCTATATGGCAGAAAACAGACGCGGCGCGGCCGGAAAAAGAGAGCTTGTGAGAAAGCTGGGTGCGCCGGTGGGCGGTACTGTGGCAGCGGTGGTCCTGGTGGTGCTGCTTGCCAGTACAAACCTGTTCGCTAAGACATTTGCGCTGGATGACGGGGAGGAAGCGCGGGCGCAGTTTTACCAGGAAGAGGAAAAGACGCCGGCGGGCGTTTTGGATGGGTATTATTTTTTGACACCTTACGCGGCACAGGATATGACAGTGGCGGAAAGGGAAGGAAAAGTGACATTAGTGTCATTGAATCAGCCTGCAGAGGCAGACGTGGATGCAGAGAATCTGGAACAGAAAATATATTTTCACAATATATCCCGCAGAAAGCTGAAGCAGTCCGGCAGTGCTGCCGCGGCGGGGATCAGCCTGCGTTTCCGCAGCAATGAGCAGGTGCTGGCCGTGGAGCAGTCGGGAGACGGCGCCGGGCTGACCGTGTATATGGACGACGGCATGAACATGTTCTACGAAGAACAGGACAAGGTAAGTTACTTATGGAATCTGTACGGCACACCGGAGCAGGGATACTATATCGTGCAGAACGGTCTGGCGCTCACTTACCGGGACGGTGCAGTGACATTGGAAGCGCATGGAGAGCGTGAAGAGCAGCGATGGATGCTCAGATAGTTTGACGGATGATGTTGATGATGAAACGATGCAAAAAAGAATATATCCCGTTTCTGGCCGGTATGCTGGTGGTTCTGCTGGCATTATCACGTTATATCGTGAACGGCGAGCCGGTGGATGTGAGAAGCGATGCTGCTGATCTGGCCGATGGCATCATGCTGTCTGACGGTATGGAGATCATGCAGCCGCTGACCATTCCGGAGGGAAGCAGCTGGCGGCAGGGGTATTATGCGCTTTTCGTATCCGAAAGCAGCCCTGACAGTGCCGGTAAGCTGGTCTATACACTGCAGCAGGGCAACCGGCAGGATACGCAGAGTCTTTCTTTAGGAGAAATGACGGGCGGAACCTGGGTCAGGCTGCAAAAACTTCCGCTTAAGAAGCTGGAAAGCGGAACGGCCACACTTTTGCTGCGCACGGAAGGTGTGGCAGAAGGAGAGCTGGAGATTGCTGTCGGGCCGGACTTTTACGGCTTCGGTAATTTCAGTCTGAACGGCAATGCACAGCAGACGACGTTGGCGCAGGCCTGTCATTACCATGTGACAGGGACGGAATATACGATTCGGCTGGTGTGTTATGGGATTGTGCTCCTGTGTGCGGCAATCCTGGTGTTTCTTGTTTTTGCAGGGGCGGAAAAAAGAGAATCGGCTGAGAAAAGTCCGGACCTGCGGATCAGTGACAACGGCAGATGTTTTCTAACGTTTTCGGTGCTGACGGTATTCTTTATGGCAGTCATTTATCTGGTGGACAGTTCTGTTTATCTGGAACCCACTTATGCGGAAGCGGTGACGAACTTCCTGCGTTTTGCGAGGGAAGAAAAGCTGACCGCCAATCTGTTGATTGCGGATGCGGGATATCTGCCGCTTCTGCCGCGCCTGATCACGCTTTTTTATGTGAAGCTGCTGCGGGTGCCGGCTGCTGCCGCGCTCTATTTTATGCAGGGGACGGCCTGTCTTCTGTGCAGCATGGTGTGGGCGTTTTTTGTCTTACCGCCATTTAAAGGTCTGATGCGGTTTCCGAACAGGATCTTGTGGTGTATGCTTGTGATGATGACCTGTTTTTGTGAAGAGACGTTGTTTTTTACCAATCATGCCTATTGGGGGATCTATCTGCTGCTGTTGCTTCTGGTGGCTGATCTGGCGGTGTTTCCTGGATGGGCCTATGCCGGCCTGCTGGGCGCGGCGTCCCTGGTCTGTCTGTCCAAAGGTACGTATGCGGTGATGCTGCCGCTGATGTTTCTTTATCTGCTCCTTTTCTGGAAAAGTATCGGCAGGCGGGAGCGGCTGTTTGCTTTTGTGACGGGAGCGGCGTCTTTGCTGCAGCTTTTGTATTCTTTTGGCGGGCAGGGAGACGGCGGCGGCTGGATCGATGCAGCGTCCATGGGACAGGCGGCGTACTGGCTGCGGCTTGCCGGCAGACTGGCGGTGGAGCTGGGTGCAGTTTTATTGACGCCGCTTCGGGAAATCTTGTGGCGGCTGCCCTTTTCCGGTATTCTGGCGGGAGCCGCAGGAGTCACCGGACTTGTCGTGCTGGCGGCAGGGTTTGTCGTGCAGGTGCTGCGTCCTTTATCCCACGGCAAAAAGGTTGACCGGCAGAGGGTGACTTTCTATACGCTGGCGTTGTTTCTGGTGATTGTGTCAGCCTTTTTCCTGGTAACGGTGAAGCGTGTTCCGGATTTCTGGGAGGCGGTAGGGAAAATCGGGGCGGCGCAGATGGGCAGCAAATATGAGATTTTTTCCAATGTGGGATTTTATATGCTGCTGTTGACGGGCTGTGCGATGCTGAGGGAGAGAGAAAAGTGGGGAAAGACCGGAAGCAGGAAGGGACTGATTGCTGCGGCGGGACAGGCTGTGGCTGTGCACTGGGGTGTTGTGCTGCTGATGGTTCTTTTTGGGCTGACGAGTCCTGTCCTGCAGCTTACGGGCTGGGCCGGGGCCGAAATCTCCGACGAACGCGTGTATGCGGGAACGATCAACACAGCCTGGCAGGATGGCCGGAAGCTGTTGTCGGAAAACGCTTTCTTCCTGCCGGTGCGCGAGGATTATTGGGCCTACAGCCGCAATATCAATCTGTATCAGGTGGGAACCGCATTTTATTTCGAGGAGACGTCGTGTTTTAATGTGGAGGAAGAGCTGGCAGGCCGTCGCAGTTCTTATGAGATTGAGGACGAGTCGCTGGGACAGAATGTGATCGAGGTGTTGATCGAAAGACCTCTGCGGGTTGACCGGCCGGCATACCGGGTGAAGCTTCTGGATGCGGCTGGCAACGTGATCGCCGAGGCAGACCAGATGGATGCCGGCAGGAATAAGAAGTGCCTGTTCCGTTTCGCGGAGCCGGTGAGCGGGGTTAAGACGATAGCGGTGACAGATACAGAAGGAAATCCGGTATTTTTTAAAGAGTATATCGCATGGGCGTGCGCCTGGTAGAGCACGGTTTACATCAGAGCAGCAGCTTAAAAAGTCCGGACAGCCGGCAGCGGATGCAGGCGGCGTAGAGCTTGTTGTGCAGGCCGGTGATATCCTTGAGAGGAACGGCTTTGAAGGCTGTGCGGATATATGGATTATCGCATTCCTCCAGAAAAAGCCGCCGGAAATCGCCGGATGTTTCCCGGATCGTGCGAAAGACCGGAACGAAGGTGAGCAGGCTCTGGTAGACGAAGAAGTAATGCAGCTGCTTTTGCATAAAAGGGCGGGCTGCTGGAACGATCAGCTGTTCGTAAGTCTCGAACATGGAGTGGTTTTCGATCAGGCGTTTTACGTCCATCTGATGGCAGAGGGAACTGTCATTGCTCCTGTAATAGTAGTACGCCTCATCACAGAAAAAGACGGATTCGGCTTCCAGCATACAGGAATAAGTGACGGGACCGTCCTCGCCCACGACGATGTCGTGCGGAATACGGAACAGACAGCGTTCCAGCAGGCTTCGCCGAAACAGCTTGTTCCACAGGTTGGGGGCGATGCCGAACACGAAGAAGGTTCCAAAATAGATCATATTAGGGTATACTGTCTCCATAAGCCTTTTTTTGTCATAGAAGCCGGACGGAAAAGGGATGCCGCATAGTTTCTCTTTGTGTGGCATGACGGAGGTGTAGTTGCAGTGCACGATGTCTGCGCCGGTATCCCGGGCGGCAGTGCACATGCGGTCGTACATTTCCGGGGCCACCCAGTCGTCGCTGTCCACGAAGGCGATGTAGGTTCCGAGGCTTGCGCGGACGCCTGTTTGTCTGGCTGCCGTATGGCCGCTGTTTGCCTGGTGCAGGCAATGGATCTGTGAGTGACCGGCGGCATATGCATCGCAGATGGCGGGTGAACGGTCCGTGGAACCGTCATCCACCAGGATAACTTCATAATCTGTAAACTGCTGCGCCAGAATACTGTCGAGGCAGCAGGGCAGATAGGATTCGGCGTTGTAAACCGGTATGACGATACTCAAAAAAGGGTTGACAGACATGGCGGCGGCTCCTTGTGTGGTAGTTTGTCTTATTGTAGCGCGTTTTTTTTAGATTGGCAATATGGAGGTACGGGTATGGTGAAAGGGAAGATCGTTTTTGTCATTCCGGACATGCCGGGCGGGGGGACGGAGCGGGTGGTGGCACTGTTGGCGAATGAGTATGCCGCCAGAGGGATTGCGGTGTCGATCCTTCTTTTTGCAGGACATCAGACGGCCTATCCGCTGGATGAACGTATCGAGGTGGTGTCGCTGGGGGAGCCTTCCGGCGGCAGCATTGGCAGACGGATAGAGCGGATCCGGCGGATGCGGTCCTACTACAGGGCCAACAGAGGATGTCGGATCTGGGCGTTTAGTGTTATGGGGGCCGTTTTTTCTGCGGTGGCCGTCATCGGATGCAGAAAGGAGTATGCTTTCCTGATCTCGGAGCGAAACGATCCGCAGCGCTATGAGCATCCGCATATCCGCAATTTTTTTTACCGGGGAGCTGACAGGATCGTTTGTCAGACACAGGATGCCATCGACTCTTTTCCAAAAGCGATCAGGAGAAAGGCGCTGGTGATACCGAATCCGGTGGAGATTGGCGACACCGCAGTCTGGAGCGGGGAACGGGAAAAGCGGATCGTCGCCGTAGGACGGCTGGAACCGCAGAAAAATCACAGTCTGCTGCTGCAGGCTTTTGCCCGGTTTCGGGCGCAGTATCCGGCGTATACGCTGGAGTTATACGGTAAGGGATCTCTGGAGGATGCTCTGCGGGAGCAGGCGAAGGAACTTGGAATTGACAGAAGTGTCATATTTCGTGGCTTTTCCCGGCAGGTCAGGGAGGAGATACGCGGGGCGGCCATGTTTGTGCTGTCTTCTGATTATGAGGGAATATCCAATTCCATGCTGGAGGCGCTGGCGCTGGGGATTCCGGTTATTGCCACGGATTGTCCCTGCGGTGGTTCCCGAACGTATATCCGGCAGGAGGTGAACGGTCTGCTTGTGCCCACTGGAAATATGACAGAACTGTCAGATGCGATGCTGCGTCTGGCGGGCGATCCGCAGCTGGGGGCAGGATTTGGCCGGGAAGGACAGAAGCTGAAAGAGACACTTGGTGTTTCGCAGATCGCGGACCGCTTTTTGGTCTCGTAATCCGGTCTTTGTACGGCCGGCGGCCGGCAGGAATGTGTGCCGGGCAGGGATACAAAGTCCGCGGCGGCTAAAGGAGAACGACGAAATGAGCAAGATACTGATCATCAATCCAATCTTATACACGGCGGAGACAAACAGGATTCCCAAAGTAAGTTCCATTAAGGATACCATGATCTATGCCCTGTGCATGGGGTTCGTTCATGGCGGGCATAAGGTGACGCTGATCGCGGCGCAGGACTACCGGCCGCTGCGTGAGGAGGAGTATCCTTTTACGGTTCTGTACCAGAAGACTGTATGGCACAAAATTTTTATGCCCAGATGTTTTCCGTATATGCCGGGGCTGCGGGGATATCTGCGGCGGCATAGAGAGTTTGATCTGATCCTGACAAGCGAGGTATTTGCACCGTGGTCTTATACGGCGGTCAGAATGCGCCCGGACAGGACCATTGTCTGGCATGAGCTGGCGGCCCATAACAATATGCTGCACAGGATACCGTCGAAGGTCTGGTACAATGGCGTGGCCCGTCTGCTGATGAAAAGGGCGCTGGTGGTGCCGCGGTCTGAGGCGGCGTCGGTTTTTATCAGGCAGTTTATGAAGCGGGTTTCGAAGACGGTGGTGGATCATGGCGCGGATCTGACAAAGCTGGATACCATCATGCAGGCGAAGAAGGAACAGGACGCCAGGGAACAGTCAGCCGCCGAAAAACCGATGGCGGGACGGCCTGTATTTCCTGAGAAAAAGAAACAGTTTGTGGTCGTTTCCCAGCTGATCGAGAGAAAAAGGATCCACAGGATCCTGGAAGTCTTCGCAGAGCTGATCGGCAGAGGATATGAGGATTATCGCCTGTATCTGATCGGCAGCGGGGAGCGGGAGACGGCGCTGCGGTCACTGGCGGAGAAACTGCAGCTGCGGGAAAAAGTCATTTTCTGCGGACAGATGCGGCATGAACAACTGCTGCCCGTGGTTGCCGCTTCCAAGGCGATGCTGGTCTATACGGAAAAAGATAACAATATGGTGTCCATCGTGGAGAGCATTGCCGTGGGTACGCCTGTAGTCACGACGGCAGTTCCTTACAATGCGGCCTATATCCGGCAGGAACAGCTGGGGATCGCGGAGGATGACTGGAGCGTGGAAGCACTGGTAAAAATGATCAGGGACAATGAATTTTATCGGCAGAATTGTCTGCATTACCGGGAGAGACTGTCTGCAGATTTCTGCGCGGGGCAGTTTTTGCGCATTTTAAGGGCAGAGGAGGATTCGTTGTGCTGATAATGCAGGGCGCATAAGTTTTTTTGCGCTGTTTCGTTCTATTTGAAAAAATCATGGATTTTGTATATAATAAAGTGGTTGAAGTATGACGGATGATGGAATAAGGAAGAGGAGACAACAATTTTGTATATAAATACAGCATTTTGTTTTGACCACAATTTAGTCCGTCAGGTGCAGGTGGCGGCCGCTTCCCTGCTGGATCACAGAGGATCGGAGCAGACCCATTATCATATTTACTGTGTCTGTACCAAAGAAGCGGCGGTTGTGGAGGAGGACCTCAGACAGAGCGTTGCCGCAAGGGATCCGGGGTCAGAGCTTACCATGAGGGTGGCGGACAACCCCTATGCAGATTCCTACCAGGTGAGGGGCATTTCTGCGGGTACTTATCTGCGGCTGGAACTGCACAGGCTTTTGCCGGAAGTGGATAAGATATTGTATACGGATGTGGATATCCTTTTTCAAGGCAGCCTGCGGGAACTCTGGGAGACACCGCTGGAGGGAAAGTTTCTGGCGGCGGTACGGGGCGGTGCGAACCTCGCTGACCAGTGGGCACGCAACAGCGAGCGGCCTTACTGGCATCATCTGGAGAAGGTGCGGGGGAATTATATCAATGCCGGAGTGACGCTGATGAATCTCGCCCTGATTAGAGAACGGCAGATGGAGAAGCAGTGGCGGGAATGGGCGAAGGAGAAGCTCTATTATCAGGATCAGGATATTTTAAACATCACCTGTCAGGGGGCGATCGCCTTTCTGCCTTTTCGCTATAACAGCCTTGCCTATATGACGGACGTGGATTATGATAATTGTATCAGGGAAGGGATCTATTCGGTGCAGGAGTGTGAGGAGAGCAGGAAGTGTCCGGTGATCATTCACTATGCCGGCGACAAACCCTGGAAAAGATACGATACCAACAGAGGAAATCTCTGGTGGGATTATGTAAAAAGCCAGCCGGATCTGGCAGGCCTGTTTGACGAGGCGGCGGCGCGCAGTTACCACGGACCGACAGTTACGCAGCGGGCGCTGCGCAAACTCAGGCGGTTGCTGGGGCTGGAGTAATAGAGGAGAGACGGCGGCAAAAAGGGTATGTGTAAAAGAAGAACGGAGGAAAAGATGAAGATAGCAGTTGCAGGAACAGGATATGTAGGCTTGGTGGCAGGTGTATGTTTTGCGGAAAAAGGGCATAACGTCACTTGCGTGGATGTGGACGAGAAGAAGGTCAGACTGATGGAGTCCGGCATCTCTCCGATCTACGAAGAAGGATTAGAGGAGCTGATGCGGAAGAACAATGCCACCGGCAGGCTGCACTATACGACAGACTATCAGAATGCCTATCGGGATGTGGACGCTATTTTTATCGGCGTGGGCACGCCCGAGCAGCCGGACGGTTCCGCCAACTTAAGCTATATCGCGACGGTTTCCAGACAGATCGCAGAGTCTGTGGAGCGGGACTGTCTGGTGGTGGTGAAGTCCACGGTTCCGGTGGGCACTAATGACAAGGTGGAGCAGTTTATCAGAGATTTCCTGATCCGGGATGTGAAGGTAGAAGTGGCCTCCAATCCGGAATTTCTGGCACAGGGATCCGCGGTGCACGATACGCTTCATGCGGCGCGCATCATTATCGGCACGGAGAGCAGGGAGGCGGAGGCTGTGCTGAAAAAGATCTACGAGCCTTTTGAGTTGCCCATCGTGTCGGTAGGCAGACGTTCGGCGGAGATGATCAAGTATGCCTGCAATGATTTCCTGGCCCTGAAGATTTCCTATATGAATGATATCGCCAACCTGTGTGAGCTGGTGGGGGCGGATATTGATGCGGTGGCGGAGGGGATGAGTTACGATGCCAGAATCGGTTCCCGTTTCCTGAATGCGGGTGTGGGCTACGGCGGCAGCTGTTTCCCGAAGGATACGAAGGCATTGAAATATCTGGCCAGACAGAACGGCTATACGCTGCGTACCGTGGAGGCGGCCGTGGATGTGAACGCGGAGCAGAAAACGAAGCTGTTCCACAAAGCCAGCAACCGGATGATCACCTTCCAGAACCTGAAAGTGGCGGTTTTGGGGCTTGCCTTTAAGGCGGGCACCGACGATCTGCGGGAGGCGCCGTCGCTGGACAATGTGCAGCTTTTATTGGAGAGCGGCGCGGATCTCTATGCTTATGATCCGGTGGCGGCAGACAACTTTAAGAAACGGTATCCGGAAGGGGCAAACGAGAAGGGAACGATACAGTATGTGTCCACACCGGAGGAAGCGCTGGAAGGAGCGAATATCTGCTTTATCTTTACGGAGTGGGGCGAGATCAGGGCTGTCACACCGGAAACCTTTAAGGAAAAGATGCGGATCCCGCTTGTCTATGACGGGCGTAATCTCTACAGTCTGGATGCCATGCGGGAAGCGGGCGTGGAATATTACAGCATCGGCAGATAGATTTTTGCGGCCGCTGTCCGTGCAGATGACGGCAGGCAATGCGGCAATGCAGGAGCGTCGGACTCTGATATCAGACCGGGAAAGGTACAACGAATAATATGAATGTATTAGATACAAGCAAGACGTATTTGGTGACAGGCGGTGCCGGGTTTATCGGCTTCCATCTGTCCAGAGGCCTTCTGGAAAAAGGCGCCAGGGTCATCGGTTTCGATAATCTGAACGATTACTATGACGTAAAACTGAAAGAAGACCGCCTGAGAATCTTGAGGGAATATGAGAACTATACTTTTATCAAAGGAGATCTGGGGGACAAGGGAGATGTGTTCCGGCTTTTTCAGGAATATGTGCCGCAGGTGGTGGTGAACCTGGGGGCGCAGGCCGGTGTGCGTTACAGCATCGACAATCCGGATGCCTATATGCGTTCCAACATGATGGGTTTTTTTCATGTGCTTGAGGGATGCCGGTATTTTCCGGTGGAGCATCTGGTCTATGCTTCTTCCAGCTCGGTTTACGGCGGCAACGAGAAGACGCCTTTTTCCACGGAGGATAAGGTGGACGGGCCGGTGAGCCTGTATGCGGCGACCAAGAAATCCAATGAGCTGATGGCACATGCCTACAGCAAGTTGTATCATATTCCGGTGACGGGGCTTCGCTTTTTTACCGTATACGGGCCTTATGGCAGGCCGGATATGGCGTATTATAAATTCACACAGAAGATTCTGGCGGGCAGGCCGATCCAGATTTATAACAACGGCGATATGTACCGGGATTTCACCTATATAGACGACATTGTCAGGGGCGTGGAAAATATCCTCTGCAACCCGCCCACGCAAAATGACAAGGGTGTCAGCTACAAGTTGTATAATATCGGCAACAACAAGCCTGAAAAGCTGATGGACTATATCGAGACACTGGAAAAATGTCTCGGAAAGACTGCGGTGAAGGAATACCTGCCGATGCAGCCCGGGGATGTATACCAGACCTACGCGGATGTGACGGAGCTGATGCGGGATTATGATTTTAAGCCGGATACGACCATTGAGGAAGGTTTAAGCAGGTTCGTGGCCTGGTATCGGGAGTATTATCATGTCGGGCAGGACGCCGGCAGTGCGCAGTGATCGCGGGAACGCTTCTGCCATTTTGAGGCAATGAAAGAAACAGTCAGGATAGATGGAGAAAGAGGGGGCTGACAGGATATGAATAACAGCATAAAGGCGGAGAGGACTACGCCGGTCTTGTATCTGGTAGTACCCTGTTATAACGAAGAGGAAGTCATTGAGAGATCCGCGCAGGTGCTTGGCGGTAAGCTGCGGCGTCTGCAGCAGGCCGGGCGTATTGCACCCGGCAGTAAGGTCATGTTTGTCAATGACGGCAGCAGAGACGATACGCTGCGGCTGCTGCATGAGGCGGCTGCCGCGGATCCGCTGTTTTCGGTGGTCAGCCTGTCCGGCAATTACGGGCATCAGAGCGCGATCCTGGCCGGCATGATGACGGCCAGACAGTATGCGGACGCGGTGGTGACCATTGACGCGGACTTACAGCAGGACATCGAGGCGCTGGATAAATTTCTGGACAGCTATATGGCAGGCAGCGAGGTAGTGTACGGTGTGCGCAATGACAGACATTCGGATGGTTTTTTCAAAAAAGGAACGGCCACGATGTATTATAACCTGATGCATCTTCTGGGCAGCCGTGTGATCACAAACCATGCGGATTACCGTCTGATGTCCAGAAAGGCGCTGGATGCGCTGGCGGAGTACAAGGAGACGAACCTTTTCCTGCGGGGGCTGATCCCGACGATGGGATTTCCTTCCGATGTGGTGTATTTTGATGTCAAGGCCAGAGAGGCGGGCCATTCCAAATATACGTTAAGTAAGATGATGACACTGGCCATGGACGGAATCACCTCCATGAGCACCAGGCCGCTGCGGATGATCAGCGTGCTGGGTTTTTTTGTCTGCGTGTTCAGCTGTGTGATGCTGGTGGTCAATCTGGTGGACTGGGCCAATGGTAATAACGTGCCCGGTTATACGACGACCATGACGGTCTCGCTGCTGATCGGCGGCATCACGCTGCTGTCGTTGGGGATCATCGGGGAGTATATCGGGAAGATCTATATGGAGACGAAGCAGAGGCCGCGGTATATTATCGACACTTTTGTATGGAAAGAAGAGAAGCCGGACGGGGAAGAGAGCTGAAGCAGTGGGATTCAGTATGGCCGGATGCAGCTGGTATTGTGGATCGGAAGAAGCGCAGTCCGGAAAGTGAGCAGAAAGGACAGACAAACACATGGTTAGAACAGATATACACGCAGACGACTACGCCCTGACGCTGCAAACTTCTCAGGATATGCTCTCCTGTATGCAAAAAGGACAGCTGGACAGCATCAGCATCGTGCCCAACATGTCCTGTTTTGAGGCGTGTATGGAATTGCTTTATGCGGCAGTACCGAAGCTGCCGTTTCTGCCGCTTATGTCTGTGCATCTGGATTTTGTAGAGGGACGGTGTCTTGCGGGCGCTTCGTCTGTGCCGCTGCTTGCCGCAGACGGGGGCAGGAGCGGTCAAAAGGGCCTGATCGGGTTGTCCTGGGGCGGCGTATTCGTTCTGTCGTATCTGCCCTGGAAGCGCAGGGCGGCCAAAGAACAGCTGAAAAAGGAGATCAGAGCGCAGATCGGCACGGCATGGACGGCAATGAAGCGTGCAATGGCTGTTGCCGAAGCGCATGGAATTGCATGTAAACAAAAAGGACTGCGCATTGATTCCCACCAACATGCCCATATGATACCGGTGGTATGGGAGGCGCTGACGGAGGTGCTTGCCGAGGAAGACTATCAGGTGGAGTATATTCGCAATTCCAAAGAGATGATGGCAGCCTTTGCCGGACAGGTATCCCTTTGGAAGACTTACCGTCCGATCAATTTTGTCAAAAACAGACTGTTAGCGTTCTATTCCCATAAAGTGGACCGATACTGTAAAAAGCATGGTCTGGATCGGATGTATCTGTGGGGGCTTATTATGAGCGGCCATATGGATTATGACAGGATTGTCACATTGTATCCGAAGATCGCACACAAAGCGCAGAAGGATGGGCGTGTGCTGGAGATTCTTTTCCACCCGGGCCGGATGCTGCCCGAAGAGGTGACAGAAGAGATCGGCAGGGAAGCGGCGGAAGACTTTTATCTGCGGCCGGACCGGCATGTGGAGATGGAGGCGGTAAACAGGATTCGGGGCTTACTTTTAAACTAAGAGTTCATTGCTTTGGGCACTTCGGAGAGAAAGGAAAGCGTGGATGGCAAAAAAAATCGGGATTGGCAATCAGGATTTTGAGAAAATTCAGCAAGAGGGCTGCTTCTATATTGATAAAACAAAATTTATACGCGAATGGTGGGAAAGCGGAGACAGTGTTACACTGATCACCCGACCGAGGCGTTTCGGCAAGACGCTCAATATGAGCATGGTGGAGAATTTCTTTTCTGTTAAGTATGCAAACAGGAGCGAGTTGTTTGAAAGGTTTTCTGTCTGGCAGGACGAGAAATACCGTCGTCTGCAGGGAACCTATCCGGTCATCAGTCTGTCCTTTGCCAATGTGAAAGAGTCGGATTACAGGGGGACAAGGCAGTCCATCAACCGGATTCTGGAGGATATCTACAATAAAAATATATTTTTGCTCGAGAGCGGACTTTTGACGGAAAATGAGAAAGATTATTTTCGGAGTGTGAACTGTGACATGGAGGATGGGACCGCGACATGGGCACTCCATAAGATGTCGGATTTCCTTTCCCGGTATTATGAGAAGAAGGTGATCATCCTGCTGGATGAGTACGACACTCCCATGCAGGAAGCATATGTCAACGGATATTGGAAAGAGATGGCGGTGTTCATGAGGAGTCTGTTCAATTCTGCTTTCAAGACAAATCCCTGTCTGGAGCGTGCCATTATGACAGGAATCACCAGAGTCAGTAAGGAATCCATTTTTTCCGATCTGAATCACCTGAAAGTGGTGACAGCGACTTCTGATAAATACGCAGACTGTTTTGGCTTTACCGAGAAAGAAGTATTTGATGCGCTGGATGAGTATGGTATGTCTGCACAGAAGCAGAGGCTGAAAGAATGGTATGACGGCTTTTCGTTTGGAAAAATAACAGATATTTATAATCCGTGGTCCATCATTAATTTTCTGGATGACGGTGAAGTGGCGATCTATTGGGCGAACACCAGTAGTAACAGTCTGGTCGGAAAATTGATTCGGGAGGGAAGTCCGGAGATCAAGATGACGATGGAACAACTGCTGCGGGGAGAAACTTTCAGCACTTCATTCGACGAACAGGTCGTATTTAACCAACTTGACCAGGGAGATGATGCCATATGGAGTCTGCTGTTTGCAAGCGGATATCTGAAGATGGAGCATTATGAATTTAACGTTGTGCGCGGTAAGGCGGAGTTTGTGCTGAGCCTGACAAACAGGGAAGTCCGTGTGATGTTTGAGCGGATGATAGAGGGATGGTTTGAAAGGTATCGCAGAGTCAATAACGCGTTCCTTCAGGCATTGCTGGCGGGTGACGTAAAAGGGATGAATACATTTATGAATAAGGTAGCCCTGCAGTCATTCAGCTATTTTGATACGGGTAAGAGTCCCTCCGGAGAAGAACCGGAACGCTTTTACCATGGGTTTGTGCTGGGCTTGATGGTGGAGCTTGCCGATAGATATGTGGTCACATCAAACAGAGAAAGTGGATTTGGACGGTATGACGTGATGCTGGAACCCAAAAAGCAGAGTGACGATGCGATCATTATCGAATTTAAGGTACAGGAGGAGGACGAAAAGGAACTGGCCGATACCGTTCAGGAGGCATTGCGGCAGATTGAGGAGAAGGCGTATCAGGCGAGCCTGACGGCAAAGGGCGTCCCGGCGGATCGGATACGCAAGTATGGATTTGCCTTTTGCGGGAAAAAGGTCCTGATCGGTTGAGAAGATATACCAGGAAGCTGTTTGTAACGCCGGACGGCTTCCTGGTTTTTTCATTGAAAACGTTTCATCTCGGGCAGTTCGTTCCAGAGGATGCTCATAAAGTAGGCGGCTCCTTCCGGATTCAGATGATCGGAGTCGGAGAAATACTGGAGATTTTCCCGAAACCGCTCGTCGAAGGAATAGTCATAGTAAACGACACCTGTGTCAGATATAATGCCGGAGACGGTTTCCCTGAATTCCTGCAGGAACTCCTGCGATACCAGATCGGTGTAATATTTGGAGAAGGGAGTGGTGATCAGCACAGGCGTGATCTTGTGCTCCTGACAGTAGGCGATGATCGCGCGCAGCTCTTCGATCCGCTCCGGCATAAAATATTCTTCTTTCTTATCGAAATGTCTGCTGTAACGTTCCCCGGCCCTGCGGGCAAATTCCTCCACGTCAATGCCTTCGTTGGCGGCATGGGCGGTCAGCACGGGGCTGAGATTCGGGAACAGCTTCAGGATATCTTCCCCGGCGGAGAGGATGGGCAGCCTGTTGGTGATGATGTCCACATAGGGATCATAATCGGGAATGTTTTCAGGAGAGAGGAAATGGTAGTAGCGCACACTCATGGCCTCAGCCTCCGACCGGTTCACCACTTCGTTGTTGAAGGAAAAGTAGGAGACGGGGATAAAGAGGACGCTGCCGTCCACCATATACTGTCCAAACTGCTGCAGGATCGCATAATCGTAATTATAACTCTGGCTCGTGTTGGCAAAATTAAAACAGACATAGCCTCTGGCCATAATGTCGTCATAGACGAAGTCGTAGGCGCCGTGGGAACTGCCCAGATTGCCGATATGGACTTCCCAGTAATTTCGCCCCAGCATGTCGAATTTGAGGATATCCTGATATTTCTGCTCGTCGATGGCCTTGTAGGGCCTGTTCATCAGATAGATGAGGAACATGGCCGCTGCCGGGATCAGGACACATTTCAGTGCAAAGCGGATGATATCGAATCTTTTTCTCATCATTATATTCCTTTTCGTATTATATTCTTTCCGTTCCTGTTTACCTGTTTCCATTTTAGAAATCGTTCCTGTTCACCTGTTTCCATTTTAGAAATTTTAGAACTGGAAGTAAATAAACTCCGTTGCCACTCCCTTTGGGGAAAACAGTGCGATCACGACAAGCAGCAGCACATACACAGGCCAGCGGATGAAAAATTTCTGTCTGGAAAATGCGGCGATGACGTCACATTTCAGGGAGGCCAGATCGTAGAGGGCAAGAAACAGTACGGAGAGTCCCATGCCCATGGCGGCGATCGGCGAGATACCGAGGCATGTGATACCGGTCTGCAGGTAGTTCATAGGCCGTTCAATATCCCAGAAAACCCGGGAGATGATCCACAGGGCATCCTGAATGCTGTTTGCCCGGAAGAAGATCCAGGTGAAGCACAGCAGGACAAAGGTGATGGGCAGCTGCCACCAGTGCCTGCGCCTTTTGATTTCCAGGCCTTTTCTTTTTTTTGGATAAAGGAAGGTCTCCAGGATCTGCAGCAGGCCATGTATGCCGCCCCACAGAATATAAGTCAGGCTGCTGCCGTGCCAGAAACCACTGACGAGAAAAGTCAGGAGCAGGTTCAGGCAGTGCCGCCATCTGGCAGTCCGGTTGCCGCCCAGCGGGATGTAGACATAGTCCCGGAACCAGGTAGACAGAGAGATATGCCAGCGGCTCCAGAATTCCCGGATGGAAAAAGCAAAGTACGGGCTTTTGAAATTCGTCATCAGTTCGATACCGAACAGCCTGGCACAGCCGACGGCGATATTAGAGTAGCCGGAAAAGTCGCAGTATATTTCAATGGCAAACATGACTGTAGCTACAAGGAAAGCCAGTCCCACATAGGCCTGCGCGTTGTCGTAGATGCTGTTGACGGTGACGGCCAGCACATCGGCGACCACCAGTTTCTTATAATATCCCCATGCCATCAGTTTTAAGCCGTAAGTCACGTTTTCGTAGACAAAGGGCCGTTTCTTTTTGTACTGCGGCAGAAGGCTGTCTGCTCTGCCGATGGGACCGGCCAGCAGCTGCGGGAAGAAAGAGACGAACAGCGCATAATAGCCGAAATGCCGTTCCGCCTTGATCTTTCCCCGGTAGACGTCGATCAGATAGCCCATGGATTGAAAGAAGTAGAAAGAAACACCTGCAGGCAGCAGGATAGTCAGCGTGACAGGCTGCAGGGAAATCCGGCCTGCCGCGATCAGCTCATTGAGCCTGCCGATCAGCGGGCCGGCCGTCTTATAGACGAGCAGGATACCTGTGAGCGGCAGGACACCGCCCCACAGGCAGAGCCTGCGGCGTGCCGCGGAGGGCGCAGCCTCCAGTTCACGGGCAAGCGCGTAGGTCAATACCGTGGTGAACAACAGCAGCAGCCCATATCCTACATGAAGATTCATATAAAAGGCGTAGCTGGCAAGCAGCAGGAACGCCCAGCGGTATTTGTGCGGCACAATATAATACAGAAGAAATACAACCGGCAGAAATACAGCAAAGGTAACGGAATTAAAAAGCATAGAAAAGTCCCCTTTTTCTGGATATCTTATAACGGCTTTATTGTACTCCTTCTTTTTGAATTGTGCAAGACAATGGAGCGACAGAAGCGGATACACAGAAAAAGAAACGTGATAAACGATATGCCTTCTGCCAGACGCCAGTGCCATGGTTCACGAAAATATATTTTCAGGGTTCCCTGATACTGGTCGGGGAGGTCTATATGTATTTTATTGTTGAAGCCTCTCGTAATTGGAAAAGATTCCAGAGTCTCTACATCTGTGCAGCGATAGTATCTGTAGGCAAAGAGAGGCAGTTCCAGCCAGGCATCCGTCGTGGCGAGGCATGCGACTTCCATGCTGGTTCCTTTTCGCGCCAGCAGTTCGGTCTGTATGTTCTGGCCGGTCAGATCCAGGTCTATCCAGGTCAGGTTCGTGTTTGTATCGGCCAGCAGGTATTCTCCGCTCGATGCGATCCTGCTGAGATTCAGATTGGGCGTAAAGTCGTAATAGACAGCGTAATCATCCGCATTTCGGCTGATCAGATCCATGCAGTAGAGGCCTTGAGAGGCGCAGAGCATGCATATGACGAGCAGCAGGCGGTTCAGACGCTGTCTGCCGGCGATCTCTTTTATCTTGTCAAAAAGCAGGCAGGCGGCATAAGTCAGAAGAGGGATTGCAATACTCATGAACCGCCAGGGGAATTGAATACTGGCGACAGCATTTTGGACCAGAGGAAGACCGGCAAGTCTATTCCATGGAAAATAATAAGTAGTCATCCACAATGCCACGGCACTGAGGCCCAGGGCAAGGAGCAGCTTCTGTTTTTCGAAAGGTTTCCAACTCCGGCAGCCGGTCAGTATGAGAAAAGCCAGCAGCAGGATGATGAGCATGGAGATTCCAGGAGATTCCGGGATTCTTCTGGACAGTCCCCCGAGGGAATCGGCGGCGTGTCCGTAGGCAGTCGTGCCAAAGGAGAAAAGCTCATGGATGCTCAGCCCGTAGCTCTGAATGCTGTGAGTCTGTTTATCGCCAAATACTTTCAGCGTATCAGTCGAATAATCCAGAAGCGGCAGCAGGAAGCCAAGATTGAGAAATAATGCTGTCACAGCGCTTTTCAGCAGAGATAAAAATATTCTGCCGTTCATTTTTTTGATCAGGAGAAGCACGGTTGCCAGCAGGAACAGGCAGACCATCTCAACACTCAGGATATGGGTCTGAATGATGCCGGTCATGCCCAGGCACAGCACAAGCCAGCCGTGTTCCGGATGCTCTTCGGATTTCATGGAGTAGATCTGCTGCATGCCAAGGATGATGAGCGGGAGAAACATAAACGCCGAAAATTCCCCGGCAGCTGCCCGCACATAGATGTTTAATATGCGACTGACAGAAAGACAGTATAAGGCGGTGCAGGTTATGCCGATGCAGGTACTGCGGCTCAGCTTCCGGAAACAGACAAAGGAGATCAGTATGGTTCCGGTATTGATAAATAGAATATACAGTTTCCAGGTATGGACGAGTGGTACACCCAGAGCATAAAGTATGGCGAAGGGATAAAGCAGCAGATCTCCGTAGCATACCGAGGCGGCATAGCCGTATCCATGAAGCCAGCCGGGCTGTATCTTTACCGGAAAACTGCCGTTTCGCAGGCCGTCCGCCAAGCCCAGAATTCTGGCATAATGAAAGATGGAATCGTGTCCCTGCATAAAGAAATTGCTCAGGGCGATGGAGGAGCTGATGATAAAGATACAGGTAAGGCCCAGAACAACATATCTGTTTTCCGCCAGTCTTTTTCTGTTCCACAGCAGGCAGATCACAGCGTCAAGAAGGAGAAGCCGTGCCAGAAGTTTCAAAAATTTATAGCAGACGGTAGTCCGGTAATCCCGGCTGATTTCTATTTTGTCCAGGATAAAGGAACTGTCAGTCTCAGAGAGTTCTTCGGTGATCAGGCCTTCCAGCACAACATCCAGATAGTCGATGTTGCTGGTCACCCAGACCCGGTAGCTGAAATCGTGATAGAGGGCACTGAGCGTGTAAGACTCGGAAAGGACAAGCGGATAAGGTTTGCCGTCGTCTTTGCCGGCAAGACAGCGGATGGAATAAGTGTCCTGCTCTGCTGTATAATAGACGGTAACCGTATAGATGCCGGACTGCAAAGCGCCGGTTCTGCCGACAAAACGATGTGCGCTTTGAGAACAGGAGGAAGGTATGTCGTACAGTGTAATGTCATCCTGATGACCGCGCAACAGGAAAAAGGTGCCGGCAGTCAGGAACATTGCATGGAGCAGGATGATGAGAAGCAGTGTTTTTCGATTCATGATCGTCGTCCTTTCACAGAGTTTCTTTTTCTAAAAGTACAGGTATGAGTATGATAAAGGGCAGCGTAAAAAGCAACGGTGCGATATAGCGCAGGGAGACGGCAAGCGGTGTGGCGATCATCAGTGTCAGCCAGACAGCCATCTGCGGCACAAAAAGAAAACAGTTACGAAAACCGTAATGTTTCATGACAAATACGGCACAGACAAAAAACAGCCAGAAAAACCAGGCACAGCTTATGTAAGACCGTGGGTTTACAAAATGCTGGAAAGAAAAACCGGTCAGGCGTTCGAACCAATCAGTCTGTGTCAGGCCGTAGTCATTGCTCCAGACATGGGTCTGCACATAGCCATTCGGGCCGGATACGTCAACATTCCAAAAGCCCAGTGTCTCCAACAGGTATTCTTCCAGATAGATTTGTGGATTCTGCAGGAAGAGATGCTTCCAGAGATCCCAGAATTCTGCTTTGTGAAGCTCCAGATACCACCAGTCCATGCCGGCAGACCATTTAATACTGTCTACTACACAGGGCTTAAAATATTCAGGTATGTTTTCGTAAGGGATAAAGCGGTCAATGCTTTCCTTCTGTGCCTGTGAGATTTTGCCGTCATGTACGACTACACTGCAGATCTGTTGGATCGGGATACCGATATCTTCTACCACATCTGTCGGGATCACGCCGGCGTGCCGATAGACCGGCCCCTGTATAAAAGTGATCGTCAGCGCGGACAACAGCACAACGCCATAGGTGACCAGTTTTTTCTGAAACTGGAAGGTGAACGTCAGTAAAAGAAAAAGGACGGTTGTGGCCAGCACGACATAGATGCCGTTGTTTCTTGTAAAAGCGACCAGAAACATGCCCAGAACAAAACCGGCAAGTGTCCCTGCATGCCATTTCTGACGGCGTATATTCAGATATAAGTCCACCGTGAACAGAAACCAAAACAGAAAGGCCATCGAAAACGGTGTATCTTTCCAGACAGAGACAGCATATAAGGGCATCAGCGGAAAGAAGACCATAAAAAGCATGATGCAGGTATAGATCCTGTGATTGATGTGATGTATAAGCATCCAGTGCAGAAAATAGAGTATTTCTACCTCCAGCAGGAGCATTTGAGCGGCCAGAAACAAACCCATGGACCACTCCAGATCCTGATGAAAAAGGTTGCCGAAACGGATCGCCAGACCGATCAGGGCGTTATAGAAGAGAGGATGCCTGTTACAGACAGTCCCGGACAGGCAATAGGATACAGAGGTAAACGTATCCGAATAGATCCCGCCCGGATAGTAGGACAGATAATAAGGCAGCCAGGCAGCTGCGATCAGGATGCCCCAGAACCGGATGACTCTCGGGCGGTCATATTGGCTATCAGCGTGAGAGCAGAGTTTTTCCAGAGAATTGTACAGTCTGGAATCCAAAAAGGGGATGATAAAACAAAGAACCGTCAGCAGGAATAGAAACAGGACAACGGCGGAGATACCGAACCTGGAAAAATAATTCTGGTCGGCAGTTCCGCTTACCGTTCCCGAAAACTGCACTCTTGTCATAAGAACGGCGGCGAATGATAAAACAACAGAAAGAAAGATGTGATAGAAACTGTTTTTTGCTACTTGCCTGTCATGAATGGGGGGGGGGTAAAATGGTTGAATGTGCTCATATGAATTTTCTGTCACCTCGTATTTTGAAATTTATGTCAATTTTAGATGCTTTGTGTGGTAAAGTCAAGAGATAATCCTCTGTGACGATGTTTCATCAAAATGAAAAGTAGCAAAAAAGCCGTTCCTATGATACTATTAGGATATTATATTTTGGTTGGAGCGTCAGATGGGTATCACATCATTTTATTTTTTGTGTTTTTTTGCGGCAATTTTAATCGTATATTATCTGATTCCGGGCAGGCTGCAGTGGCTGCTGCTGCTGGCGTGCAGCGTGGCATACTACCTGATGACAGGCAACGGCCTGCTGATCTTATATCCGGCAGTGTCGGTGACGGCCTGCTTTCTGGGAATCCGGCTGCTTGCCGTGATACCAGCAGAGGAGCAGCGCAGGCGCAGGTGGATTCTGACAGTGACGATTCTGGTGAACATCGGTATTCTGGTGGTGCTCAAGTATGTCAACTTCGGCATCTATACGATTGACGGTATTGCGCAGCTGTTTGGCAGTTCAAAGACGCTGATCAAGAGTGTTGACTTTCTGATTCCGCTGGGTGTGTCGTTCTATACCTTTTCCCTGCTGGGCTATGTGATCGACGTGTACTACGGCATTGCGAAACCGCAGAGAAACTACTGGAAGCTGATGCTGTACGGCATGTATTTTCCGGTCATCCTTTCCGGGCCGATCCTGAAATACAGGGAGCATGGAGAGCAGTTCTTCGTACCGCACCGGTTTGATTACCGTCTGGTAACGCGGGGAATGCAGCGGATGCTGTGGGGATTCTTCAAGAAGCTGGTGATCGCGGAGCGGCTGGGAACGCTGGTGGATACGGTGTATGGCGGGTATATGGAATATCCGGGCGCCTATATCTGGTTTGCCACGGTGTGTTATGCGTTCCAGCTTTATACGGATTTTTCCGGTTGTATGGATATCGTGCTGGGAATGTCGGAGAGTCTGGGAATTGTTCTGCCGGAGAACTTTCAGACACCGTTTTTTGCAAAAAGTGTGGCGGAATACTGGCGCAGATGGCATATCACGCTGGGGGTGTGGATGAAAGAGTATGTGTTCTTTCCGGTTCTGCGGTCGCCCTTTTTTACGGATCTGAACAAATCCTGGAAGGAGAAATTCGGTAAGAAGAAAGGAAAACAGTATGTGACATTCGCGGCCATGTTCCTGTTATGGCTGACGGTGGGCATCTGGCACGGCGGGGACTGGAAGTTTGTGATCAGTTCCGGTCTGCTGCACTGGGTCTATATCGTGTCGGAAGAGCTGCTTGCGCCGGCCTGCGGCCGCTTTATGGACAAGTGCAGGATCCGGACGGAAGGCAGGGCGGTGAATCTGCTGCGCATATTGAGGACGTTTCTGCTGGTATGTATCGGGGATCTGTTCTTCCGTGCGGCGTCGGTGGGAGACGCATTCGCCATGCTGGGCAGGGCGGTTTCCGTGTGGAATCCGTCGGTGCTCTGGAATGGAGCGTTGTTCGGGCTGGGACTGGACTGGATCGAAGTGATGATCGCGGGACTTTCGCTGCTTTTGCTTCTGGCAGTGTCGTTGCTGCAGCAGAAAGGGTCTGTGCGGGATAAGATCGGCGGGTATGTGCTGCCGGTCAGATGGGCGCTCTGGTACGCTTTGCTGTTTGCGGTGATACTGTTAGGGTGCTACGGGCCGGGATACAGCGCCGGGGAGTTTATCTACCAGGGATTTTAGTCAGCGACAGCGTTATGACAGGATTTTTGTCATAGTGTCCATGGCAGAAGATAACATAGAAAGATAAAATGCGGCAAAAGGCCGGCTTCTGCCTTCTGTCGCATCTTTGATTTTGCGCACCTATTCCTTTTTACAAAATGGATTCTCTTTGGAATATGCAACCGCCGCATTGTTAAATTCATCAGAACTCATATTGTCAAACCGCTCTCGTTGCCACTTCGTATAATCAAACCGTTCCCTGTTAATCACAGCAATAAACCTCTCTGTCTCTACTACACCCAGTTTCTCTAACAAACAATGAATCCCTCTGTTCATAATCTCAATATCACTGACCATATAAATCTCCTTCCAATCTTCTGATAAAGTCTATGGGGTTTAACATCTGAATTTCACTTGTCTTATATTTTAACAGCCTGTCGTCAGTAGTAAGGAAACAGTCACAGGACGAGTAAACCGCACAGGCTACATGGTAAGCGTCTTTCATTTTGATTCCTGTTTTCATTATTTCCTCTGCTTTGGACTTTATGACATCTGTTTTGTCAATATCTATATATTCCGTACTGTTCCTCTGTATAAACTCACTGATTGCCGTTCTTTTTGTCTCATATGGATTCTGGCCATTCTCATACCACAAAACATATGATGTTACCAGGTTCAATTTCTTATTTTTTACCAAATCCTGTACATACAGCTTTGCCTGTGTCTCCAATGAGATACGGATTTGCGTCTGGTCATCATATGGACGATTGAAACAGCAGTTATCTAAATATATTTTCATGGTTCACCTCTTTTTCGTTCATTATATACTGCCATAAGAAAATTTACAAGGTTTGCACCACTTAAAGCAGTTTATAAGTTTACCTGGTTTGTTGGGGTTTTGTATGGCAAAGAGCGCAAATATATGGTAGAATGTGTAAAGATATCGCGCTGATACCGTGAAGAAAGCGGAGATACAAGAAAGGCTGAGACATTAGAAATGGACAAAATTGCAGTTTTAATTCCGTGTTATAACGAAGAGAAGACGATCGCCAAGGTGGTGCGGGACGCGAAAGCGGCTTTGCCGGAGGCGGTGGTCTATGTGTATGATAACAATTCCAGCGACCGCACCGTGGAGCTGGCTGAAGCAGAAGGGGCGGTGGTCAGGCATGAGTACATGCAGGGCAAGGGCAATGTGATCCGGCGCATGTTCCGCGAGGTCGAGGCGGAGTGCTATATCATGGTGGACGGGGATGATACCTATCCGATGGAGTACGCGGCCGGGATGGTGGACAAGGTGCTTAACCGCAATGCGGACATGGTAGTGGGTGACCGGTTGTCGTCCACATATTTTACGGAGAATAAGCGGCCCTTCCACAACTTCGGCAACACCATCGTGCGCAGCAGCATCAACAGGCTGTTCAACTGTGAGATCAAAGATATCATGACAGGTTACCGGGCGTTCAGTTACGGGTTCGTGAAGACCTTTCCGGTGCTGTCCACCGGATTTGAGATAGAGACGGAGATGACGATCCATGCAGTCTATAACAATATGCAGATCGAGAATGTGATCGTGGATTACAGAGACCGGCCGGAGGGCAGTGAGTCCAAACTGAATACCTTTTCCGACGGTTTTAAGGTGATCAGGACGATCGTGAAGCTGTACCGGGATTACAAGCCGCTGGGATTCTTCGGGATGTGTGCCGCGGTGCTCACGGTGATCGCAGTGCTTATGTTCATTCCGATCCTGATCGCTTATCTGGAGACCGGGTTGGTGCTGCGGTTCCCGACTTTGTTTGTCTGCGGATTTATCGGTCTGGCGGCTCTCCAGTCGCTGTTCGCCGGATTGATGCTGTCGAACATGGCGTTGAAGAACCGCAGGGATTTCGAGTACAGGCTGACGCTCGTGACCCGCAGGGTTCGCAGGGAAGAGTAGCATCGTTGCAGGCAGGTGGTTTGGTATGCGCAGCAGGCTCTGAGACGCAGCGGTCCCGGATCAGGGCGGCCGCAGTCCGGTTAGCCGGTGCGGCCGCAGTGCAGTGCACAGCCTCAGCGCAGTTGATACACCCGGTATTCGGCGCCGCCTGCGGTGAAGGTGTCGGCCACATGGCAGTCCACATCGTAGGTATGGCGGTAGTACTGGATGACGGGATGCTCTTCGTTGTGGGGAGCATCCTGCAGGATAAAATAAACATGGTCATTTTCCACCAGATCCCGGCCGAAACTGTCGATGCCGTGCTGTGCCAGCTTCGTTCTGGTATTGGGGTTTAAGACAACGCCCCAGTTTGTGTAGATAAAGTTGTTATACGTGTCCAGAGTCAGATCAAAAGGCGATTCGCAGTAATGTTCCAGTGTCCCCGAACCGTAAGTCCATATGTAAAGATTTTCCGGATGGGAATGGCAGTATTCTTTCAGCTGCTCCCAGGTTTCCTGATGCACGTGATAGTTGGCGTCCACATTGTTCTTCGTGATGAGAAGTGATGCGGCGGAAAAAAGAAACACCACGGGCAGAATGATCAGGTAACGTCTGGACTTTTCCAGCCGGAGCAGGTTAAAGGCCAGCAGTATGGCAAAAAGTACGGCATGATCGACGGTGATCAGGGGCTGTATGATGCGCTTCGGAAAACGCCCTTCGTAGAGCACGTAGACCCAGCTGACCGTGCGCCCGATCAGGTAGAACAGATAGACGGGCAGGGCGTTGTGATTGCGCTGCACAAGGATCAGCAGGAATGTTACCAGGATCAAAAGGGCTGCCAGCAGGTTGGCCGGCTGCATACCGTCTTCGTACAGGAAAACGGTGAGGCCGCCTTTGACGATGTTTTTCAGGCGGTCGGAGAAATTCGTGCGGGCCAGGTAACATTCGCGGGCGATGTCGTGCATCTGTTTCCAGTCTTCCACGGACATGTCGTAGCCGATATGCGGAGCGCCGCTGCGCCGGTAATTGTATGCTTCCTCTGTGATGCCAAGGTCAGTCAGCGCATCGGCACATTCTTCATATTCGGGCCAGGTATAGAAGTCCCCCACCCGCTCTCTGTAATGATTGATCCTGCGAAAGTCGGACCATTCCTGCCCGGAGTAGGCGACAGCATTCAACCCGTACAGAATCCCCATGCCGGCCAGCAGTATGGCGGCAAAACTGAAAAGTTTGGCGGGAATTTTCTCACAGCCGGTCCTGTATGCGATCAGCCATTTGGCAAGCCACAGCATACCGGCAATGGGCAGCATCAGATAGAGGATATTCTGACGCATACTGAAGGCGATCCATGCAAAAAACAGGGTCGGCAGATTCCCTTTGAGGAAGGCGGACACCGGTCCGGCGCTTTTGGTCGTCGCGAAGCAGAACAGCGCCGCAGCGGCGGCAAGGCCCGCAACGGTAGTATACTGCGCCTCGGAAATGACATTAAGATTTACGAGGAAAAAGAGAATGCAGACGGTGGTCAGGGCCGGCTTCCAGAAAGGATCCTGGCTGTTATGGCGCTGCCACAGATGCATACTGCGGATATAGACGGCGTAAAGGCATGCGATCTGCACGCCGTGCATAAACAGGCCGTACCACGGGATAAAGCTGCACAGCGTATACAGACAGGCCAGAAGCCGGGATAACGGGTATAAAAAAAAGAGCACGTGAGCATCCGGATCGCCGAGGTAGGCCCCGGACAGGGTGCTGTACATGCCCCAGTCGTCGTTGATGCCGTCCACAGGGCCGATCCACAACAGTTCGATGGCATAGAAAACTGCCAGAAAAACAAGGAAAAAGAGTCTCCATGACCAGGGGGTGAAGCATCGGGAAGTATCTTTGGGCCTGCGTATACCTGATAAAAGCGGGGATGGCGCGGCGGGCTGGGAACCTTGATTGACAAATGACATAGACGGCTCCTTTCTCTATCCGTAAATTCACATCGTTGAATATTTCCAGTTTTTTATTATATACTATAACAGAGGATACTTACAATACATTTCAATTCTTAAGATTTATGGAAGGTTTTGTTAATAAATCGTGAGAGGACTGGTCATGGAATTTGAAAAGTGATATAGTAGACATAACGTAATGTTTAACAGTTAACAGGATACATACAGGGCATGGTCCCGGGTGTATGACAGATAGAGAGAAAGGCCGGGTTTTGAGAATGGATAACAGAGAGAGCAGGAATCTGCGAAAAAGAAGATATAACACGAATGTGGTGCTGCTGGCGGTGATGATCGGCTTTTGTATTCTGGCCATCATAGAGATCATTTATGGACAGGTACAGATCAAAATGCAGAAGGAGCGGCTGGCGCTGGAGCAGGAGAACCATCAGACGGTACAGGAGCTGAAGGCGGAGTGGGACCAGCTGAAAGGGGACCCGAGCGTGGGGACGGAGGTTCCGGCTACGGCAGGCGAGGAACAGACAGGCAGTGGCGAGACGGAGAAAACGCTGACCAGTACGGAGCAGACACAGAACGGCACGTCCGCCCAGACAGACCAGAGCGCAGCCCAGAATACGGCCCAGCCGCAGGTCTCAGTGTCGCAGAACAGCCCGCAGGAGAAGCAGTATGATATGCAGATCGTCTTTATGGGAGACAGTATTCTGGACAATGAGCGGGAAGACCATGGTGTGGCGTCACTGATCTCTGATGGCTGCAATGCCAGAGTCTATAACATGTCCATCGGTGGAACGACCGCGGCGGTCATGCCGGGCGAGCAGCTGGGCTTCGACAAATGGGAGTCCAGAAGCCTTTTGGGACTGGTCCATGCGATCCGCGGAGAGATCAAGCCGGATATTTTTGAAGGGTATCGGGCCGGCGAGATTTTGAAGGAATGCGATTTCAGTAAGACGGATTATTTTGTGATCGAATACGGCATCAATGATTTCCTGTCGCAGAAGATCCCGCAGAGTAAGTATCTGGCAGACGGCAGTACGCTGAATGTACTGGATTCCAACACCTTCTCGGGAGCGCTGCAGACAGCGGTGACCCTGCTGCAGGACAGATTCCCGAATGCCAAGATCCTGCTCGTTTCTCCTCATTACTGTCAGTTCTTCGACGCAGATAAATTTATAGGAGACGCCTACAGTCTGAACCATGGGTACGGAACTCTGGTGGAGTTTTCCAGATGCGTGGGGTATGTATATGAACAGAATAAGAAAAACAACGTTCTGATCTACAATGCCATGGAAGAGAGCGGGATCGACGGATATAACGCAGATAAATATCTGGAGGACGGCATACATCTGACGACGGAAGGCCGGATCCAGTATGCGGATTATCTGATCCGGATCATCAAAGGGGATTTCTATCCGCAGGAATAACGTGTTTTTTTGATAAAGTGGGTACAATGGCCTGCCACATACGGCAGGCCATTATTGCGCGGCTGCGGTGGAATATGGTATGATATGGAAGGTTACAATTTCGGGAAGGTTTGGAGGAAGAGATGAAAGAACTGGAATACCCTTTTGACAGTGAATATATTTTGAAGAAATCGAAGAAGATCAGACGACAGCTTTTAGAGTCCGGGACGGGCTTTCTGGATAAAAAGATCGCGGTACTCGGCGGCAGCACGACTCATGACATCATCAGGGTGTTGGAGGTGTTTCTGCTGCAGCAGGGGATCCGCCCGCAGTTCTATGAGTCGGAGTATGCGCAGTACTGGCAGGATGTGATGTTTGACAATCCGGAGCTGGAGGCGTTTCACCCGGATCTGATCTTTATCCATACGAGCGGCCGGAACGTGACGGCATATCCGGCGGTGACGGACTCTGCGGAGCAGATCGATGCGCTGCTGGAAGAGCAGTATGAGCATTTTCGCGTCATGTGGGAGAAGATCGCGGACAAGTATCAGTGTCCGGTGATACAGAATAACTTCGAGTATCCTTTTTACCGGGTGCTGGGCAATCAGGAAGCGGTGTACCGGCAGGGGCGGATCAGCTTCTTAAACGGACTGAATGAGAAGTTCTACCAGTATGCGAGAGAGCACACAGGCTTTTACATTCATGATATCAATTATATGGCGGCGGCCTACGGGCTGGACAGGTGGGCCGATCCGTTTTACTGGCATATGTACAAATATGCCCTCTGTATGCAGGCCATTCCGGAGTTTGCTTTTAATCTGTCCAATATCATCAAGGCCGTTTTCGGCAAAAACAAAAAGTCGCTGGTGCTCGATCTGGACAATACGCTCTGGGGCGGCATCGTGGGGGACGACGGCGTGGAGAATCTGGAGATCGGACAGGAAACTTCGATGGGACAGGTCTATGCGGAGTTTCAGCAGTATCTCAAGGCGCAGAAAGAGATCGGCGTGATGCTCAACGTCAACTCCAAAAATGAGCAGGAGAATGCCGTGGCGGGACTGGAGCATCCGGAGGGCATCTTAAAACCCGATGATTTCATCGTGATCAAGGCGAACTGGGAGCCGAAGAGCAGGAATATCGCAGCGATCGCCGAAGAGCTGAATATTCTGCCTGACAGTCTGGTGTTTGTGGATGACAACCCGGCGGAGCGGGAGATCGTGGCGGCGCAGGTGTCCGGTGTGGCGGTGCCTGATATCGGTACGCCGGAGCAGTATATCCGCAGGCTGGATCATGCCGGATACTTCGAAGTGACAGACCTGTCGGAAGACGACCGGAAGCGCAATGAGATGTACAAAGCCAATATGGCCAGACAGAGACAGCAGATGAATTTCGGCGATTACGGGGAGTATCTTCGCTCGCTGGCGATGAAAGGGACGATCAGGGCTTTTGAACCGATGTATATGGCGCGGATCGCCCAGCTTACCAATAAGAGCAATCAGTTTAACCTGACCACAAGACGTTACACGCAGGGCGATATCGAACGGTTTGCAAACGATGACACTTATGTCACAAGATATGGCAAGCTGGAAGACAAGTTTGGTGACAATGGTGTCGTTTCTGTCGTGATCGGGCGCAAAGGAAGCATGGAGGAGACTGCAGGCCCTGCAGACAGGCCGGTATTGCATCTCGAATTGTGGCTGATGAGCTGCCGCGTCTTAAAGCGGGACATGGAGCTTGCCATGATGGACAGCGTGGTGGAAGCCTGTCAGACGTGCGGCATCCACACGATCCTGGGTTATTATTATCCCACGGCCAAGAACGGGATGGTAAAAGAATTCTACGGGATGCTGGGATTCACGAAGATCCGGGAGGACGAAGACGGCAGCAGTGTATGGCAGTTTGACATTCCGGAGGCATACGAGCGGAAGAATAAAGTGATCACAGTGTGTTAAGACGGAGGTTGTCAAATCACCGGAAAAATATTATAGTACTAATTGAGAAGTACAGTATATATAGTAAACGAAATTTCTATTGTCGTTAACTATAAATGAGTTTTGGCGGTTTGGTAGGAAATCAGAACAGGAAATGGAGAGAAAGACATGAGCAGAGAAGAAGTATTTGAGAAGTTAAATGAGGTTTTCAGGGACGTGTTCGATGATGAGGAGATTACCGTGACGGATGCGACGACGGCGGACGATATTGAGGACTGGGATTCTCTGGAGCACATCAATCTGCTGGCGGCTGTGGAGCAGGAGTTTGGCATGAAGTTCAATATGGGCCAGGTGGTGTCCATGAAGAACGTAGGCGAAATGGCGGATATCATCATCAGCCAGATCGGATAAAGCGGCTATGGCGGATAGACTGATCGGCAGGGTGCAGGGATTTTATAAGCGTCTGGAGAAACTCGACGGCAGGGCGGAAGCGCTCCTGGTGTGGGGTTTCTTTTCGGTGCTCGTATTCGGCGTGGTGCTGGGGATGGGGACGCTCACTTCCGGTTTCCATCTGGTGGATGACTGGGAGTTTGCCAAGTATGTGGACTGGATGACACTGGAAGGCAGAAGCGTTGCGGACTGCCTGCGGGAAGCGGTGGGCTACGACCTGACCATGCGGTTTCGGCCGCTGTATTATATCAACCGCGTGTTGATGGCGGCGGTGTTTGGCATTAATCTGACAGCAATGTCAGTAATCAAGGCGGCGGAGATCGTGGCGGCCTTTGTGCTGCTCTATTACTGCGCAAGGCACATGCGCTGCAATATGGTCTATGCGGCGCTCTTTTCCCTGACGGTGCTGACAGGATACCAGTCGGCGGTCTGGTGGAAGCTGGGGCCGCAGGAGTCCTACGATATCATGATGTTTGCGCTGGGCTTCTGGTTGATGCTCAAGTGGCTGCGGACAGGCAGGCGGTGGTATGCCGCTGCCAGTGTGGGCGCTTTCTTCCTGATGTCAATCTACAAGGAGCCTTTTATCCTGCTGCTGCCGTTTGTGGGGCTGTATGTATTGTATGAAGAGATGACGGGTAAGAAGGTGACGCTGTCTGCGCTGTGGGCGGCGGTCAGGCGCAGGCTTCCCTATCTTATGGCCCTCGGCCTGATGTTTGCGGCGGAGATGTTTTTGATCGTGTTTGTGATCGGCACCAACAATTACTCCTATGTGGGCCTGGATGAGAGTGTCACGCTGGAACAGTATGCACAGGCGTGGGCGCTGGCGGCGCATACGGACCTGAAATGGTATGTGCGGTTCGGCTGGCTGTTCATCCTGCTCTTTCTGACTTACTGGGAGCATGTGAAAAAGCTGGGCTGGGAGATTCTGCTGGCGCTTTCGATCATCCTGCCGCAGTGTGTCAGCTATAGTAAGACAGCCATGACGGAGCGTTATCTGCTTCCGGCAGTGCTGGGATTTGCTTTTTTCTTCGTGATCGTGGGCTGCAATTTCCGGCCGCTGAGCGGTAAGAGAAGGATCGCGTACGTGCTGTGCCTGTTTTTGATGCTGGCGGCCCACGGCAGAGTGGTGCTGCGGGAAGCGGCTTATTTCACTTACCGGGGCGAGAGTATCCGCACCATGATGGAATCGACGCTTGCACTGGTAAAGGGAACGGATAAAAAGGTGCTGTCCTGTTTTGCCCCGAATCTGGAAGGCAACAGGACAATGTATTACTGGTTTCGTCTGCAGGGATACGACGAAGTTTTCTACTGGGAAGAAGAGGAGAACAGGATAAACCGCTCGTTTGGTCCCAGAGAGGACGAACAGGCGGCGTTTGAGGAGATTGATGTGATCGTGATGTACAACCGGGAGGACCGCCACTGGTGCTATGAGCCGAGTCTGGATCTGAGCGGTTTCACCGAGAAGGTGTGCGGGACGATCACCATGTATGTCAGAGAGTGATGAAAAAAAGTCAGGATTGTCGGCGGAAAGGCTCAGCGGATGAGCTCGATCATGCCGATGTCGGCGTTTGTCAAAAACACGACGTCGCGGCCGCCCAGCGCGGGTGCGGGGGTCGGTGTGTCGATGGCGATAAACCCGCCTGCGGTCAGTTCTGTGAAGGCCGCGTCAAAGTCCTCAGTCTGGTAGCAGATATGATAGGGGCTGTTCTTGTACTTCTTCATCAGGCCGGAGACCACGGAGTCTTCGGCGGCCGGGGATACCAGTTCAATGCGGCAGCCGTCCTTGACAAGGAAGCAGATGTTGACTTTGCGGAAAGCATCATAGACGATCTCCTGTTCCATCCGGTAACCGAGTGCGAGGAAAGTCCGGGTGGCTTTTTCTATTTTTTTGACTAAATATCCGATATGGTGTACACTTAAGGCTGACATGGGCGCCTCCTTTCGGCTGTTTCATACAATAAAATTTTAACATAAAAAACGGAAATGTAAATTGAAAAGGTGATTTTACGTAAAATGAAAGATTTTTATTTGAAAAACAAAGACTTCATCATGGAGGTGATCCACTTCGGCATGGTGGGGGTGATCAATACACTGATGGGATGGGTCATCATGGCGGTGCTCTATAACCTGATCCATCTGAATTACTGGCTGTCCAGCGGGATTTCTTATTTTATCGGGAGCGTTTTCTCGTATCATGCCAATGCCAAACTGACCTTTAAGGTAGAAAATAAGGACAAGTGGCTGCCCTGGCGGTTTGCGGTCAATATCATCGTCTGCTATCTGGCGGCATTCAGTGTGGCACAGCCGCTGGTGAGGAAGGTGCTGGCGTCACAGCCGCAGGTGATCGTGGATAACGTGGCCATGTTCCTTGGCATGTGCATGTTTATCGTGCTGAACTTTTTCGGGCAGAAGCTGTTTGTATTCCGGAAGACGAAAAAGCACCAGGCCGGCATGTAAAGCGCCTGAAGGCGGATGCAGGGCAGAAGCCGGAGTTCTGCCCGCGTTCTCAGCGCAAAGCGCTTCGGAATGGAGGAAAAGATGAAGGATCTGACGCGGCGCAAATGGTTTGTGTGGCTAACTGCATACTGGTTTCTGTTCCCGGTGGCGGGGTTTCTTCTGCTGGCGGCGGGTGTGTTTTTCGGGTACGGGGAGCGCAGTTATATAGCGGTCCACGACAATATGGATCTGTTTCTGGCCCAGTTTCAGATGCTGAAAAATACCAACAGCTTTCTGGCCCATGGGGTGGAAATTCCGTTTCTGGGCGGGATCAGCAGGGATAATCTGCCTTCCGAGATGTCGTTGTATACGGTGTTGTATATGTTTTTTCCTACGTATACGGCGTATGTGCTCGGTATTTTGGGCAAAATACTGCTGGGGATGTTTTCTTTCCGCCTGTTGGCGGGAGAACTTTTTGCTGACAAGTATGTCATATACAGGCCGGTCATTTATATGACGGGATTTGTATATGGGATCGTGTGGTTTTTTCCGGCGTTCGGATTTGCGTTCGCATCTATTCCGCTCTGTGTCTATTTCCTGATCAAGATCTACAGAGACGGCGGAAAAAGGTGGTATCTGGCGCTGTTTGTGTATCCGATGGTGTCCTATTTTTCCTATCACGGGCTTTTTCTTCTGGGATATCTGGTCATCGCCATTGTGTGGTTGTCGGTCCGGGACAGGAAGCCGGTCTGGCGGCTTATGGCGGCGCTTGTGGTGTTGGCGGCCGGCTATGTGGGATGCGAGTACCGGCTGTTCGGGCAGATGCTTCTTGGCGGGGAGGAGACGATCCGTTCCAGCATTGTCAACGCTGATCTGTCCTTTTCACAGATCCTGCAGGAGATCGGGACGGTCTGGAAGGACGGGATCTTTCATGCGGACGGGGTGCACGCAAAAGTGGTACTGCCTGTCTGTGTGATATATTTTCTGCTTTTAAACGGCAGGTATCTGTATCAAAGACAGTGGAAGAAGATATTTCACGATCCCTTTAATTTTGTGATGGCATTTCTTTTGTTTAACTGTGTGGTTTACGGGTTGTATGATTGCGGGCCGCTGCGCAGGCTGGTGGAGGCGCTTGTGCCGCCGCTGGAGGGATGGCAGTTTAACAGGACGATCTTTTTCAATCCTTTTCTCTGGTACGGAGCGCTGTTTCTTGTACTGATCAGGCTCTATGACAGGGGAATCTGGACGATGTGGCTTGCAAACGGCATTGTCTGCGCCGCGGCGCTGGCGGTCATTTTGACGCCGAACCGATATAACGATCTGTATTTTACCTGTTATAACAGGGCCTATGAGCATTTCCACGGGACGGAAGTGGATGAACTGGATTATGAACAGTTCTACGCGCAGGCGCTTTTTGAGGAGATCAGGGAAGCGATCGGTTATCAGGGGGAGTGGTCGGCGGCTTACGGCCTTCATCCTGCAGTGCTTGAATATAACGGGATCGCCACGCTGGACGGTTATCTGGGATTTTACAGTCAGCAGTACAAGGAGGACTTCCGCAGGATCATCGCGCCGGCGCTGGAGCGGGTGGAGCAGACGCGGATCTACTACGATGACTGGGGCGCCAGAGCTTATCTGTATTCAGGGACGGATCTAAGCATTGTCCAGGCGACGAAGACGGTGTATGCGACGGACTATGATATTTATATAGATGTGGATGCATTCCGGGAACTGGGCGGAACTTATATCTTTTCCCGGCTGGAGCTGACCAATGCTGCGGAAGCGGGACTGGTGCCGGTGGACAGCTTCACGGCCCGGGATGGGAGCTGTACGGTTTATGTGTACAGGGCGCACGAGTAAGAAAGCGGGAAATAAACATGGAAGTGTATATCTGCATTAAAAATTTCGGCAAGATCAAAGAAGCAAGAGTGAATATCAGTCATTTTACTGTATTTGTGGGTAACAATAACAGTGGAAAAACACAACTGATGGAGTTGATATATGCTATTGTAAAGCATGTGTCGGCACTGGGGCCGGACATTGTGACTCCTCAGATCGGTGATATTGATGCTTTTTCAATAGGCGATCAGGAGATCAGGCATTTAAATGAATGGGTAAATGAATATTTGTCACGACATATACAGAAGATCATTGAAGATACCTTTAATGCGCCTATACCGATCGATGAGGTATCAGTAGAATTTCTGGGAAATGAAAGCAGCTATGAAATATACTTCCTTACAGATAAAACAATAGAATATCTGTTGGCAAAAGGTCTGATCAACCAGGAAGAGTTGATGGAAATGCTTTTGAATAAGGAAAGGTATTATAATGCACTGGTCTTAAAGAAAACTGCCCAGAATGTGGAGAACTTTAAGTCGAGTACAGGATTTTCGAACAGTATTCCGATTGAAACTGCGAGGAAAATAGAAACAGGCGCTATATTGTCAGGAATCATGGGTGGCGATTCTCCGGTCTCATCAAATGTCTTGTTTCTTCCGGCATCGCGTATGGGTTTAATGCTGCTGTATAAACACTATTTTGGAAGTGCAGGCCGGGATAAAGAGGAAATGATCCGTGATAGAAATCAGAATTCAAAAGGTATTACAAAACCGGTATTAGATTTTCTGTCATTTCTATTAAAATACAGTTATACGGATCGTGTTGCAAAACAGAATGAGGCATTAACAGATTTTATATTTCAGCATCTGATCGACGGCAGGATCAGTGAAAAGGGCGAAGCAACTGTGTATACGCCGAATGATCAGAACAGGGAAATTCCTATTTTTGTAGCGTCCTCTATGGTCAATGAAGTAGTGCCGGTAGTGAAAGCGCTGACAGACTCCGACAAGATAGATTTTATATTTTATGATGAGGTGGAGACCAGTATGCACCCGCTCAAACAGATTGAGATGGTAAAGCTGCTGAACCGCCTTAATAACAAAGGATTTCGTTTGATCGTCAGCACACATAGTGATACTATGGCGACCAAGATCAACAATCTGCTTTTGTTGTCTCATGGAGAACTCGATTTTGAGTCGGTCAAAGAAGAACTGGAAAAAAACAAAATCCTGATAGAACAGGATGATCTGCTGAGCTCTGCCGATATACACGTGTACCAGTTTGTGAATGACATGCAGGGAAAAAGCATTGTAGAAGAGTTGGAATTTAAAAAGGTTCCATGTACGGGATATGATTTCAGTCTGTTCAATGACAGTACGATGAATTTGTTTGAAGAAGCGAAGATAGCCATGAGGATAGATGATGAAAATTAAAGGAGATACGGTCAAAGATAACAAAAGGCTGCTTTCAGGCCGCTTATACAGGATTGATATAAGCAGGACGATTGTTTTTGAAGAGAAGGACACGGATGATGTGGTTCATATCAATTTTCAGATTAACGACGGTCAGTACGGAATCTATGGAAACGAATACAAACCTTCCTTTGTAGAGGATCAGGGCAGTAAAAAGGCGGATATCCTGGCACTGGTCATAGACGATAAACACAGGCGGTACAGCTCCTGGGTGTTTGATGTCAAAAAGACGATAGGCGGGGAAGATGTCATATGTCATTTGGTAGAACAACTGATCGAATCGGTAAAACATAAAAAAGCGATCACAACCTATTTGGAAGAGTATGAGGAAGAAGCGCACATAGGATATATCACCAGATGCCTGCAGCGTGATAGAATTCAGGAGACGATTCTGAGAAAACGCTCTTATCTGGAAAAAGAGAAAGAGAATGCAAAGCGGATGCCGAAGCTGATCGGGATGGACGTCCGTCGGAGACTATTGAGGGAAGAGGCCAGACTTAAGGTGCTTACAGCATTCCAAAATGATCGCATGGAAATTGGAAAAGATATGGTTGCGATTGAAAAGCATATTTCAGAAGAATCGGATGGCAGATTTTTGTATTATTTAAATGCCGCCTGTTTGTAATATTTATGCATGAGCTGACGGTATGGAATAAAGAGAAAAAAGGCGCAGAAGAAGTGGCGCGGAAACGGAGTAAATTATGTCAATAAGAGTACACAATTTTGCAGGCGTGTTGGGGTGGAATGCCAGAAAGTACCTGCCCAGATTATCCAGTGAAAGCTATCTGAAGCTGCAGTTTGTGGCGAGAAGGCGGCAGCAGAAGAAATATATCGACTATTTCTACAGCCAGAAGGAGACGCCGCATCCGGTGGTGGTCAACCTGGAGACGGTGAACCGCTGCAACAGTACGTGCGAGTTCTGTACCGCCAATATCAACGCGGAGAAGCGCCCCTATATGAAGATTGATGAGAGTCTGTATTATTCCATTATCGACCAGCTGCGCGACTGGGGTTACAAAGGGCATCTGACGCTGTACGGCAACAATGAACCGTGGCTGGACAAGCGTATTGTGGAATTTCACAAGTACGCCAGAAAGCAGCTGCCGGAGGCCTTTATCTTCATGTCCACCAACGGGCTTTTGCTGGATGTTGATAAGGTAAAAGCGATCGTGCCATATCTGGATCAGCTGATCATCAACAACTACTGCCTGAACATGAAGATGCATGACAATGTGCAGGTCATCTATGAATATGTAAAAGCGCATCCGCAGGAGTTCAAGGGGGTGGATATCCTGATCCAGATCCGGTATCTGAAGGAGGTGTTGACGAATCGGGCCGGCAGTGCGCCGAACAAGCAGTCCAAAGGGAAGGTGATCAAGGAGACGTGCCTGATGCCTTATACAGATATGTGGATCATGCCAAACGGCAAGATGGGTATCTGCTGCTGCGATAATTTCGAGACGACGGAGCTGGCGGATCTGAATAAGGTTTCCCTGCAGGAAGGGTGGAACAGCGCCAAATACCGGGAACTGCGGGATGCGGTGAAGGACGGGCGGCAGAACTATCCGTTCTGTAAATACTGCGACTTTATAGACGCCGGACTGCGTATGGATGCGGTGAACGATGTGCTGAAACATCATGATAAGATGCATGGGGCGCGCCAGTCCATGTTTCGGAAATGAGATTTTGGATGACGGATTGGATGGGGAAATCGTATGAAAAGAAAAAAGTGGACAGGGGCGGCACTGTGTATTGTGCTGGTGTTGCTGACGGCCTGCGGCGTGGCCGGACAGACAGTTGAAAATGACGCTGCGGATATGGCTATGGAAACCGGAGATGCTAATGAAACGGAGGAAACGGCCGAAACCGGGCCGGCTGACAGTGACGTGAACAGGACAGAGAGCGCAGGCTCTGCCGACGGCAGCAGCCAGCCGGGAGTGGCGGATGGTCTGCCGGGTGACGGTACAGGTCAATCGGAGACGGACGCTGTGGCTGACGGAGAAGAACGGACAGCGGAAGAAAGTGCAGATGCAGCGGACGGAGTCCAGGAGGAACCTGAGACAGGAGAAGCAGCCGGTGCAGCTGGTGATGCTTCGGAGAAAGGGATAAGGACGGCTGAGGCAGGGATGAAGCTCTCGATTTTGGGAGACAGTATCTCCACTTTCAAAGGATGGATTCCGGAAGGAAACCTTGTTTTCTACCCGGAGAATGGAACGGTGAAGGACGTAGCGCAGACCTGGTGGAAGATTGTGCTGGACGAGTTGGGGCTTACGCTGTGTGCGAACGGTTCCAGTTCCGGCAGTGCAAGTTTCGGATATTCGCAGGAGGCAGATCCGATGTATGGCTGCAGCGATCACAGGATTTCCCAGCTGGCGGGAGCAGACGGGGAGGCACCGGATATCATCATCGTCTATATGGGAACCAATGATGTGCTGATGAGCGCAGCGATCGGGGATAATGACGGACTGCAGGCTGTCGAGGAAGGATTGGTGGGGAGTTTAAGCGATGGCTATACCATGATCCTGGATAAGATCAAAAGGCAGTATCCGCAGGCGCAGGTCTATTGCTGTACGCTGTTGCCGATGGGAGACTGGGGGACTACAGAAGCGCAGCCATTCGTCCCGTTTGTCAATGGACAGAATGTAACATCGGAGGCGTATTCTGAGCGGATCCGTCTGATCGCCGGGAACAGAGGTCTGCCGATCATAGATTTGGAAAAGTGTGGCATCACCATAGACAATATGGCGGAAATGACCGCAGACGGTGTCCACCCCACAGCGGAGGGGATGCGCCTGATCGCCGACGCGGTCAAGAAGTGTCTGACAGAATAAACAGGATAATCAGGATAAACAGGATACCACCGGAGCTGCTCCGGCGTATTTTGGAAAGAACTTTGTGAAAAAAGTAATCTTTCCGGGATACGCCGGAGTTTTTTATGCAGGAAACTTTTTAAGGAAACAGAAAGCCTTTTTAAGAATATCTTAATAAAAACTTGAAGAAAACCGGAAGTTTTTATCGTTATGATAGATATAGTAAACGAAAGTTCTCATGTCGTTAACTATAGAAAGAAAAACAGTGAAGATTTACTATGAAAGTCTTCGACTTTCATAGCATGGATGGCCATGCGGCCCACTAAGCGGCAGGCTGAGCATGATGAAAGTTTACAATGCAAAGATGAATACAATACTATGGAGGTAAGCTATGAAGTACATAACATTTACGGTTCCCTGTTACAATTCACAGGATTATATGGAGAGGTGCATCAATTCTCTGCTCCCCGGCGGAGAGGATGTGGAGATCATTATTGTAAATGACGGTTCCACAGATGCCACGGCACAGATCGCAGACGACTATGCGGCGCGGTATCCGGGCATTGTCAGGGCGATCCACAAGAAGAACGGCGGTCATGGATCCGGCGTCAACAAGGGCCTGGAGCTGGCGACAGGAGCCTATTTTAAGGTGGTGGATTCGGATGACTGGCTGGACGAGACGGCATATGCCAGACTGCTTGCGAGGATCAGGGGATTTTGTGTGAGAAAAGAAACCCGTCTGATCGGTGAGGTGCCGGATCTGTTTGTCTGCAATTATATTTACGACCATCTGGAAGAAGGAACGAGCCGTGTCATGAAGTACGGCAATGTTTTCCCGACTGAAGAAATGTGTGACTGGAACGATATCGGGAGATTTCATGCGTCGCAGTATTTGATCATGCATGCGCTGGTCTTCCGGACAGAGGTGCTGCGTCGCAGCGGGGTGGTTCTGCCGGAACACACTTTTTACGTGGACAATATTTTTGCTTATCAGCCGCTGCCGTTCGTCGGGCATATTTTTTATATGAACATCGACCTGTATCATTACTACATCGGCAGGGAAGACCAGTCTGTCAATGAAAAGGTGCTGATGAGCCGGATCGACCAGCAGATCCTGGTGACGGAGATCGTTTCCAAGTGTGTTGATCTGAATGAAGTGAGAGAGATCTATCCGAAACTGGCGGAATATATGTGCCGGAATATCTCGATCATGATGGCGATCTCTTCGATCCATCTGCTTCTGATCGATTCCCGGGAGGCCTACAGTAAGCGCAGACAGCTCTGGAAGGGCATTAAGGAAGAGAACAGCAGGCTGTATTTCCGCTTGAAATATACGACGCTGAGCGGACTTACCTACCTGCCGGGCAAGGTGGGCGGCATGCTGACGAAGAGCGGCTATCGGGCGGCAAGGAAGATCTATCAATTCCAATAAAAGAACATGAAGATATACTAAGGCAGCAAAGAACGCTGCCTAAGTATATCTAAATCATGTTCGGAAGAATGCCAAAAGCAGGCATTCTTCCCAGGCTGAGAAGGAGTGGGAAGCAGGCATTCTTCCCGGGCTGAGAAGGAGCGGGAGGAAGGCCGGGAGGCAAGAGGTGAATGAGGTAAGGATATGGAGTATATTTATATTGCCATGGTGGATACGCCGGGGATTTTTGCGGCGGTGATCAGGGGATTCTTGAAGCAGAGATATATTCATGTGGTGATCGGGCTGGATGCCGGGCTGCAGGAGGCGTACAGTTTCGGGCGGCGCAATCCGCGCATCCCGTTTTTTGCGGGATTCGAGAGAGAGGATAAGGAGAAGATCCTGCGGGCTTTTCCGACGGCGGCGTACAGGGTCTGCGAGCTGGCGTGCAGCGGGGAGCAGAAGGAGGAGATCCGGGAGAGGCTGCGGCAGGATTATAAGAAGAGACTGCGGTATCATTATGCGGTGCCGGGCCTGCCGTTCATTGTGCTCGGGCGCCCCTTTTATCTGAAAAATCAATATACCTGTTCTTCTTATATCGCGCGGCTTCTGGAGGAGCATCAGATCCGGATTTCGGAAAAGCATTTTTCGCTGGTGACGCCGAAGGACTTTTATCTGTATCCGTATCAAAGGGTGGTCTTTGAGGGAAGTCTGGCCGGCTTTATGGGTGCCGGTGCAGTCGCGGCAGCGGGTGTGGAGGCTGCGTCCGGAACGTGGAAGGACAAAGACAGGGAGAGAAGGATGCCAAAACCATACGGGACGGGTGCGTCGGAAAGGGTGGTGGCATATGGAAGTTAGCCGGAATCGGGTAAAAGGGATCTCTATAAACCGGAAAAGAGTCCTGGAGGGGGCTTTTTTCCTGCTCGTAATGGTGTTGTCCTTCTATACGATCTTTCATGGACAGGATATGGAGAAGATCCGCCATGCGCTGGGCAGGCTGTCGCCGCTTTCTCTGTGCGCGGCCATGGCTGTGGCGTTGTTTTTTGTCAGTGCGGAGGGGATCATGATCTATTATCTGCTGCGTTCTCTGAACGGGCGCAGCAGTCTTGGCAGGTGCATCTGCTATTCCTTCATCGGGTTTTTCTACTCGGGTATCACGCCTTCTGCTACGGGCGGACAGCCGATGCAGCTCTATTATATGAGCAGGGATGACAACCGCCTGTCGGAATCCTCGGTGGTGCTGATGACGGTAGCGCTGATCTATAAGCTGGTGCTGGTGTTGATCGGCATAGCGGCGCTGGTATTCTGGCAGAAACCGCTGCGGGTCTATCTGGAGGAATATTTTCCGCTCTTTTTGCTGGGGCTGGCACTGAATACGCTGCTGGTAGCCATTCTGCTGGCGGTGATGCTGGCGCCGGCGACCATGAAAAGAATCATTTCCGGAATCGAAGGGCTGCTTGTGCGCGTGAGGATTTTGCCGGAGTCCGGGACAAGACAGGAGAAGATAGCGCAGTTTATAGACGGTTACCAGGGGGCTGTGCGTTTTCTGCTGGCGCATAAGGGCAAAGTGCTTGCGGTATGCCTTTTTACGTTTGTGCAGCGGGCCAGCGTTTTTGTACTGACATGGATCATCTATCTCGGTTTTTCGCTGGAGGGAAAGGACGGGCTGACGATCATGCTGCTGCAGGCATCCGTCTACATTGCCGTGGACATGCTGCCGGTGCCGGGCGCGCAGGGGATCACGGAAGTTATGTACAGAGGGGTGTTTGGCGGGATCTTTACGGGGGAATATCTGATGCCGTCGCTGTATGTGACGCGGGGGATCAATTTCTATTTTGTGCTGGTGGTCAGTCTGGCGGTGGTGGCGCTGAACCACCTGTATGTGCGTCGCAGGAAAGGCGGCGGGGCTTCGTATGAACTGTTGTGCAATAATGATAAGGAATGAGAAAATACCTTTCGCGGGGAAGCCGAAGTCCTGGATTTCCCGCGGAAGGTATTTTTAAAGTTGTTTTAAGGGCAGCCGGTTCAGGACTTCGCCTCGTGGTAAACCTTCTCCGTGTTGACGTTCCATATATTATCTTTGGACTTGACGCCGTTTACGATGTTCTTCACGGTCTCGAAGGAGGTGACCATGGAGTGGTCGATGTTGTTGTAGCGGTGCTGTCCGTTGCGTCCGACACAGTAGAGGTTGTCGATGGTCTTTAAGTAATCCACAAGGGTGTCGATGTCCTTGTAGGTGTCGAAATAGGCCGGATAAGCCTTCTTGACACGCTCTACGTGGGAATCCATCACATCGGCCGGCGAGTCGATCAGGCCCATGCGGACAATCTCGTCCACTGCAAACCGGGTGAAATCTTCATCCGGCATATTCCAGTACTTATCGCCCTCGAAACAGAAGTATTCCAGACCGATCCAGACGGTGTGTTCCAGATCACGGATCATATAGGGCGACCAGTTGTTGTAGATCTGGAAACGCCCCAGCATGACATCGCGGTCATGCACATAGACCCAGCAGTCGGGAACGATATTGCCGATGGTCTTTAGTTTCGTCTTATTTTTCAGGTTCAGCTTCGGCAGCAGGAGACCGACGGTCATATAATCACGGTAAGGCAGGCCGGCGGCAATTCTGGCCGGTTCTGCGGGCACGTCGTTCATGCCGCCCACCAGATCCTTGACGGGCATGGAGGAGATGAAGATATCGCCTTCCACAGTGATCTCCCGGCCGTCTCTGCGGTAGGTCAGGGAAGTGATATGGTCATTGGCATCTTTGTGCAGTCCGGTCACGAGACAGCCGGTGAGGATCGTGCCGCCCATCTTCCGGATCTCATCCGCAGTCACGTCCCACAGCTGCCCGGGACCCAGCTTCGGATAACTGAATTCTTCGATCAGGGACGTCTCCACCGCCCGGTTCCTGCGGCCGGGTATCATCTTGGAGAAGATATCCTTTACGATGGCAGCGATCGACAGACCCTTGGCGCGCTGGGCGCCCCAGTCCGGCGCGATCTCGCGGGGATGGCGTCCCCAGAGATTCTCGGTGTAGTATTCAAAAAACATGGAATACAGTTTGCGGCCAAAGCGGTTGATGTAGAAATCTTCCAGAGAATCTTCCCTGCGCTTGTGGATCACGGAAGCCAGATAACTGCAGCCCGCCTGGATCGTATTGACAAATCCCATATTGATAAAGGTTTCCGGCTTAAAGGATATGGGATAATCAAAAAATTTCTGTTTAAAATAAATACGGGAAACCCGGTGGCGCCGCAGCATCACCCGGTCTTCCTTCTCCGGATCCGGGCCGCCGGGGGTAAGCGTCATCTCGCGGTGCAGTACGATGTCGTCATAAGTCGGTGCACCCTGCAGGGGGAGCATGTTGTTCCACCATGCATTTACCTCGGGCACCTTGGAGAAAAAGCGGTGGCCGCCCATATCCATGCGGTTGCCCTTATAGTTGACGGTCTTGGAGATACCGCCCATGGACTCGCTCTCTTCCAGGACGGTAACCTCGTGATCGCTGCTTTGTTTTAATAATTCGTAAGCGGCTGTCAGTCCTGCGGGACCGGCGCCAATGACGTACACTTTTTTCATGGAATACCTCACATTGTATGAAAAATTTCCGGCCGGTGCAGAAAATACGCAGACCTGGAAAAATTTATTATTTAAGTTTACCATATTCAGGAATGATTGTACAGCGACACCTTGCCCCGTTTCCTGTGAAATGATATACTGGTATAGCTTAAGAGCGTTTTTGTGGGTTATACCAGGGTGCAGTACAACGTGTAAGTGAATGGAGAGTTGGCAGATGATTCAGATAGCAGGTATCCTTTTTTGGCTTGTCATCATACCGTTTTGTATCGGACTCATTCCGGCCGGTTTCATGCCGGAAGATAAGAGGAAGCCGGGCATTGTCCTTCTGGCGGGCTATTTTACCATGTGGGCGGTGTTCGGGCTGGTGACGATTCCGGTGGTAGTATTTGTAAGATATGATAATTTTATTTTGGCTTCCCGCTGCTTTATGGCCCTTGCCATTTTGGGTGCGGCCGCAGGCGTGTGGCTTACGTATCGCCGCAGGCGTTTTGGCAGGCTGCGGGAGTGGATGTCCTTTGCGGACTGTATCAGGGAAATGTCTGTGGCGGAGCGGATCGAATGGCTGCTGTTTTTGCTGCTGCTGGGATTTCAGCTGTATAAGGCGGTGGCTTATGCTTCTTTTGACGGGGACGATGCCTATTATGTGGCGGCGTCGCTGATCGCGCAGCAGGCGGACACCATGTACACGATCCTGCCTTTGACGGGGCGGCATACGGGACTGGATATCCGGCACGCGTTGGCGGTCTTCCCTATGTGGATCGCTTTTGTGGCGCAGAAAAGCCGTATCCATGCCACGATCCTGTCCCATACCATTATGCCGCTGGTACTGATTCCCCTTACTTATCTCGTATATTATGAAATAGGCAGGCTTCTCTTTGGCCGGCCGGACAGACAGGTGAAGGCGGAAAGAAGCGGTGAGAATCTGCCGCTTTTTATGATATTGATGGCGGTGTTTCAGATATTCGGCAATGTGTCGATCTATACGAACGAAACCTTTTTCCTGACCAGGACCTGGCAGGGCAAGGCCGTGGCGGGCAGTCTGGTGATCCCTGCGCTGCTGTGGCTGTTTCTGCTGTTATACGGCGGCCGGAAGAAGGGGGCTGCAGCAGAGCGCGCAGGGATCTGGCTGCTGCTTGTCTGCGTCAATATCACGGCCGGCATCTGCAGTTCGATCGCCGTCTTTCTGGTGTCCATTCTGATGGCTGTGGCGGCGTTTTGTCTGGCCATTGTGGAGCGGGATTATAAAGTGCTGTTCAAAATGGGAGCGGCATGTATCCCGAACGTGTTCTATGTACTGACCTATCTGATCGTCGGATACAGTTATCTGTTCAAACAGTAGCGGGAGACTGGCAGCGGTTTTCTAATAAAGAAAGGGTAGAGAGAAGCATCTATGTGGGGCATTTTTTTAGAGAGTGTTGTGATTTTTAAAAATTATATGGGATTTCACCAGCACAGATATCTGGCGTTCCTCTATCTGGGGATTCTGCTGTATCTGTGGTTTGCGGAGAAGGACAGGCACCGGCGGGCGGTATTTGTCTATGCGCCGACATTGCTTTTGGTGATGTTTTTCTGTCCGCTGTTCCGTAAGTTGTTTGTGCGGCTGCTGGACGATTCCGAGACTTACTACAGGCTGCTGTGGCTGCTGCAGATGAGTCTGGTCAGCGCCTACGGTGTGATCAGGCTGTGCGCCGCTCACCGCAGGATCGGGACGGCGCTTGCGTGTGCGCTGATCCTGTTTGGCGGCGACTATGTGTATGACAGCGAACATATTTCGAAGGCGGAGAATGCCTACCATCTTCCGCAGGAGACGGTGGATATCGCAGAGATGATCGAACCGCAGGAAGGGCGGATCACGGCGCTTGTGCCGGCGGATCTGATCTATTATATCCGGCAGTACAGCTCAAACATCGAACTGCCTTACGGGCGGGAGATGCTGATCTCGAGATGGGCCTACCATCATCCCATGTATGAGGCGATGGAAGAGGCGGAAGTGATCGAGACGGAGACTTTCGTGGAGCTGGCACGGGAATATCCCTGCGCCTACATCATCCTGAAAGAGGACAGGGAGACGACGGAGCCGCTGACGGCGTACGGCTATGAAGTGTACGGGCAGGTAGACGAGTTTGTGATCTATCGGGATTTGGAGACCGGTATGGAGTGAAGCGATGTTATTTAATTCCTATATTTTTGTATTTTTGTTTTTCCCCATATGTCTGGCCGGTTATTATGGTCTGCTGCACCTGCAGAAAAAGGAAGCGGCCGGGATTTTTCTGACAGCTATGTCATTTTGGTTCTACGGCTATTTCAATGTTTCCTATCTGCTGATCATGGTCTGCAGTATCGCGGGGAATTACCTGTTTCACAGGCTTTTGTCGCGCAGGCCGGCAAAAGCGCTGGTGACAGCGGCAGTGGCGGCCAACTTGGGCGTGCTGTTCTATTTCAAGTATTTCGATTTTTTCCTGTCTACCGTCAATACGGTGTTTGGCACGTCGGCGGCGCTGCGGGGGATTCTGCTGCCGCTGGGGATCAGTTTTTTCACCTTCCAGCAGATTTCCTTTGTTGTGGACACGTACCGGGGAGAGGTGAAGGACTGTCCTTTCGTCGCATATGCGCTGTTTGTGTCCTTCTTTCCGCAGCTGATCGCGGGGCCGATCGTCAATCATTCCGAGATGCTGCCGCAGTTTGAAAGTCTGGGGAAGAAACCGGTGCAGTGGGAGAAGATTGCCGGGGGTTTTGGCCTTTTTATCCTCGGGCTGGCGAAAAAGGTGCTGCTGGCGGACACTTTCGGGGCGGGCGTGGATTTCGGCTATGCCGGCCTGGCAGCGCTTGGCCGGGCGGATGCGGCAGTGGTCATTCTGAGCTATGCGCTGCAGCTGTATTTTGATTTCAGCGGATACTGCGACATGGCCAGGGGGATCGGCAGGATGCTTGGAATCGAGATCCCGGTCAACTTCGATTCGCCTTACAAGGCCGTTAACATCATTGATTTCTGGAAACGGTGGCATATTACGCTGAACCGTTTTTTTACGAAATACGTGTATATTCCGCTGGGCGGCAACCGCAGAGGGTCGGCCAGAATGTACTTGAATCTGTTTGTCGTCTTCCTCTTAAGCGGTCTCTGGCACGGCGCCGGGTGGCACTATCTTGTGTGGGGCGCCATGCACGGCGTCCTCTATGTGGCGACCAGATTCTGGCAGAAATACAGGGCGGACAGAGGCGGGGTGCGGCGTGAAGCAAAACATAGATTTATGACGATTGTGTCACAAATATCGGTATTTCTGTATGTGGCAGTGGCGTGGGTGTATTTCCGGGCGGAGAGCATCGCCCAGGCCAACCGGATGCTGCTTACGGCGCTTCGGGGGCCGGTGCAGAAGCTCTCCATGGAGCTGGCGGACTGTTTCAGGCTGGACGAGTTCTGGTATGTGTTAAAGGTACTGCATCTGGACAATATGGCTTACAGCAGATATATCCTGATGTGGCTGCTGCTGGCGGCAGGGCTGTATCTGTCCATGGTCGGCAAAAATGCGGCCGGGCGGGTGGAGCGCCTGCGCTTTGGGGCCGGCTCCGCGGTGGTGCTTGCGGTTTTGACGCTCTGGTGTGTGCTGACGTTCTCCGAGGTGAGCACGTTCCTGTATTTCAACTTCTGATTTTGAGCGGATTTTTGAGAAAGGCTTTGTTGCGATGAATCGATACAAGAAGTGGCTTCTTTCCATACTGGGCATCGTCCTTGCAGGCCTGGTGTCTGTGGGGGCGCTGGTGGTCTGGGTGGATCCTTTTTTTCAATATCATGAACCGCTGCCGGATTTTCCTTATCTGGTGGATAACCAGCTGAGCCAGAACCCGGGAATGGCGAAAAATATGGACTACGACAGTGTGATCCTGGGTTCTTCGATGACGGTGAATTTCAATACGAACTGGTTCGGAGAACTGCTGGGGCTTGATACGGTCAAGCTCAATTACAGCGGCGCCTATCCGAAGGATCAGTCCAATATCATGCAGATCATCTTCGACAGCGGCAACCAGGTAAAGGCGGTCTTTCTGGGTGTGGATGTGATGACTTATACCGGCGGGGTGGAAGAGACGAAGTACCCCATACCGACTTACCTGTATGACAAAAATCTGCTGAACGATGTGCAGTATCTTTTCAATAAAGATGTGCTGCTGAATTACATCCTGCGGCCGCTGGCGGATCCGGATAAGACAGATCTCGCCACGGTCTATCAGAGCTGGTGGACGGATGAATATTATAATATCCAGTGGGTGATGCACAATTACGAACAGCCGGAAGCGGTGGAGACAGAGACGCCGGCGGATGCCTATCTGGAGAGCGTGGCCGCAAATCTGGAGGTGAACATCTGCCCGTATATTGAGCGCAATCCGGATACGGTCTTCTACATTTTCTTCCCGCCCTACAGCATTCTGTACTGGAACGATGTGATAAGAGAGAATCATCTGGAGGCGACCATGGCGGAATATCAGCATATTGCGGATACGATGCTGGCCTATGAGAATGTGAGAGTCTTTTTCTTCCCCGATCAGGAGGCGATCGTGACGGATCTGAATAACTATGCGGATTACAGCCACTATCACAGGGATATCAACTATTATATGACCGAATGCTTTGCAAATGGGGAATGTGAAGTAAAAGACAGCGCTGATATGGCGCAGGCGCTTCGTGAGATGCGCGGTGTGATCGAGCGGTTTGATTTCGAAGAATTGTTTTCTGTGGAATATTAAAGGCAGACGCCGGGGAGGTTTATTCCCCGGCGGTTTTTTCTTTTGGAAAGATGCATTCCGCAAATCTGGTTGCCAGCAGTTCGCGTCCGGCATCGTTGAAGTGGATATAATCTGTCATATAGTCCAGATAGTTGTCCTCATTGATGGAGCCGTAGAAATTGTCAATGAAAGAAACGCCCAGTTCACTGGTGGTATCCAGTTCCTTCTGCAGATAATGGCTTAATGTGCCGTGGCCGAGATCTACCCGGTCGCCGTTCTCGAAGTTGCCTTCCGCATTGACGTTGTGGCAGAAAGTGTGGGACATCACCACGATGCGGATATGGGGCCAGGCTTCCTGAATTGCCTGTATGCCTGACCGGAGGGCGCCTGTGTAAGTCTGCGGATTATCCGGATGATTCGGGTCTTCACAGGGGCGCTTGTTGATATAGTCGCTGCCGTCGTACATGATGCAGATCATATCCAGAGTGTTCATATCGATCGACTCCAGCGTGCTGACGGTCTGAGGAAAAGCCTGGTCGAAGCTGTAGGAGGCCGCCGTGCGCATCAGGTCGAAATTGCCTGATGCCAGGCTCTTCGCCACGTTGACGAAAGCAAAGGCATCCAGAATATAGCCGTCGTTGTAATCTTCAAACTGGACGGCCATGGTAGTACCCGTGAAGGAACCGTTGTAGACGGTGGCGCCTGTTTTGGCGGCGATCTGCTCCGCCAGACCGCCCGGTCCCTGATCCAGGGAAAAAGGATCGTCGCCGAGACACAGAATCGTGGTCACACCGTCGTCCTCGCGGCCTTCCAGCTTGTCCGGCGCCAGCGGAATGATATAGTCCATCGCTTCCGTGTCGAAATCGGTAGTCTGCCGGTTCGGGTCATAGTCGGAAGGGACGCCTTTATTCCATATATAGAGTTTGACGGCGCAGAAGATCACGATCAATACGATGACAGCCAGAAGAATGAGATGGATATTCAACCGGAACTGTTTCTCTTTCTTCGCCGGCGCCTTTTGGGGTCTGTCTTTTTCTTTGTTCTGATTCATGGTTTCTTACCTCTTTCTTATTTCTTATAACTTTCATATAACACTCTCAAAAGAGTTTGTTTTGTGTGTTTATATTGTCAGTTTACTATGAAATATCATAAAAATCCATGTTTTCTGTTTTTTTTAATAAAATCTTATATTTTTCGCTTACATAACGAAAAGGAGCGCTGCCAAAACCGAAGGGGTTCTGGCAGTGCTCCCGGACTGGTCGCCTGATCTGACTGCATAGTAAAATTATGGGATCAATTCAATATCTGAAAATGTTTCTCGTTCAAATTTATTTCCAGACTTTTGGCAGGTGAAAGCCTGTCAGTCTTGTCTTTTAGCGGATAGGTGAGAAGCGTGGTCTGAGGCACTTGAGCCTGCAGTTCTTTGTACCATTTGCTGTATTTGTACATTCGGTATGTAGTGCTCAATGTCTGTAATTGTTCTTCGTCTGCACAGCAGTTACAGAACTGGATTCTTTCTTCCTGATTCATAGTGACGTAATCCATGTAAGAGATTTTCAATTCGAGAAACACTTTATGACATTTTGGACATTGCTGCTTATGTCCGTTCAACATATAGACCCGGCGGCAACTTTTGCAGTAGTGCATATACATCATAATCAAACTTCCCTTCTATTAGAGTAAAATAAACATGGTGAATGTGGTAAATATTGAAGCTGTATGTTGAAATTGTAAGGCTGTACTTGTATTGTGTCAGTTATGGTAGATAAAGTCAAGCGGATATACCGTAAAAATGTGCATTTTTGGGTGTAAACTATCGCGGATTTCAATAACATTATGTAAATCTCTTCTTTTTTCCGGCAAAAATGACAGAAAGCCAAAAAATCTTGAATAGCATAAGGTTTTATGCTATAATGTTACAGATTTGTTAACGAAAAAGTTTACATAAGATGGATACCTTTTTTGCTTCACAGGAAGACGTGTGAGGTACATTTTTGTTGTTAAGATCCGGTTATGGAGGTAATAATGCAGAGAAGAAAAAATAACAGAAAGAGTAACGGAAAGAAGACGGCACGGAAGACAAACCGCAGAGATATTTTCGCAGAAGATTTTTTCCGGGAGGAAGACGGGGACTTTGATGAGGAAGATGTGGACAACGTGACAGACGACACACTGGAGTTTCTGAGTCTTGATGATGAGATGATAGAAGCCTATAACCGTGCGCACAAACGCAAAGAATCCGGCCGCAGAACCTCCGTGCCCAAAGCCTCCAGAAAAGGCAAAGTATACGAAGACATTGAAGAAATATATGAAGACGAAGAAGAGTATGCTGCTGTGTACGAGGATGAAGAGGACGACGGGTACGACGGCGAAGCGTACGAAGAGGAAGAGGACGACGGGTACGGCGACGAAACGTATGCGGAGGATGACGGCGCGTATGGTGAATATGAGGCGTATGCGGAGGATGATGACGAAGACGGCGAATATGAAGCCTATGAGGACGAGGAAGATGACGGGTACGGCGACGAAGCGTACGATGAGGAAGACGACGGGTACGACGAAGAGTATGATGAGGAAGATGACGGGTACGGCGACGAGGAGTACGATGAGGAAGATGACGGGTACGACGAAGCGTACGAAGAAGATGATGATGAGTACGAGTATGGCGAGTATGATGACGACGAAGACTATGAGTATGACGAGGAAGAGCGGGACGGCGTTATTGTACGCATAAGAGATTTCATGACGCATATGAGTACACTGGACGTGGTAGTGGCGATGCTGGGTATCGTCGTGCTGGCAGGTGTTTTTCTCAGCGGCGGATTGTATCTCAATGCCAGATCTGTAGCCAGACAGGTAGACGCTTTTGCATCGGTGGGAGAAGAGCTGGCAGGTATTTCCGTGATCGGGGAGAGCGGTCTGGTCGCTGTGTCGGAGTCGGCAAAGCTGTCCAATATGATCGATCTCGAGGAAGAGACTCCGGAAGAAGAAGTGCAGGAGGAGATACAGGAGGACCAGAAGAAAGGCGTGGAAGTTACACTCAATCTGACCTCGATCCAGTCCGACTTAAAAGTCAAATTTGTAAATAAGGCCACCGGCAAGCTGATCGGCGGTGTGCCTTTTGAGGTAGAGGTTTCCGGTAAAAAGTCGTTCGAGATGAAGGATGACGATAAGGACGGTATTATTTACCAGACCGGTATAGCTGCCGGAGATTATAGTGTAAAGATCAAACCTTTTGCAGATAATAAGTATGCGGACTATAAACTGCCGTCTTCGGCCGGCAGCGTTACGGTCAAGGATACCATCACCTATAAGAAAGTGGATGTGGTGGACGAAGTCAAGACTGAGGCGGAAGTCAACGCAGCAGCAGAGGACACTGCCCAGCAGAATACGGTCGTGGAGTCTGTCCTGAAGGATACGGTGGAGTGGGTGGAATCTACCAGGACACCTATCGGCGAGGAAAAGGCGACTTATACAGAAGTGAATAAGAAGGATATACCCGATCCGTGGAAGATTGCCGGTATTGGCGGCACATTCATGAAGATGGTGAATGACGGAGTGCAGCCGACTACCGAAGGTGTTGATACACCGGGTGATCTGACAGATCCGGTAACGCCTCCAGATTCAACAGATCCGGTAATGCCTCCAGATTCAACAGATCCGGATCAAACTCCCGATCCGGGTACAGATCCAGGTCAAACTCCGGATAAACCGACTGACCCGGATAATCCGGTAACGCCACCGGAACCAGATAAGCCGGACGTACCACCAGAACAGACCAAACCGTCACTTTCGCTGACAACCAGCCTTTCACTGCAAGTGGGCGGGGCAGGGTCTTTAACGGCAACTAATGTGAGCGCCGGTGCGTCAGTTAAATGGACTTATAACACCAACGGAGTGATAGCGGTATCAGAAAGCGGCAATACAGTCAATGTGTCTGCAACAGGTGCAGGTCAGGCCACGATCACGGCCACGCCTACACTGAATGGGGTGGACGGTGACAGCGTATCCTGCGTAGTTACTGTTACAGAGGATCCGAAGCCCTCCGCGACAATCTCTCTGGATACCCAAGCCATCACCCTGAAAAAAGGGGAAAGCAGGGTTTTAAAGGCGACTGTAAGTACGGGTGCCACACCCGTATGGACGTCCGGGAACAAGAACGTGGCGACCGTTGATATGAACGGTACCGTAACGGCTGTGGCAGCCGGCAGTACCACGATCACGGCTACGGCAGAAGGGGTTTCGGCATCCTGTACAGTTACGGTCACGGACGAGCAGGCCGCATTCAGCCTGAATCCGGCCAGTCTGGAACTGAAAAAGGGCGAAGCAAAGGACATCGCCGTAGTCTCCAATGTACAGATCAAGTCGGTGGCATGGGGCACGGACAACCCGGCTTCCGTAACGGTCAGCGGCACCGGACAAAACGGGGCGACCGGGCGGGTGACCGGCGTGAAAGAAGGAAATGCGACGCTGACGGTCAGCATTACCACAACAGATAACAAAGAGACCAAACTGTACTGCAAGGTGGCAGTTAAGGGCAACTATACGAAGGTTACCGTCACAGGAGCCGCGCAGCTGGCGATCGGGAAGACGACCACACTTACGGCGGTGACGGAACCGAAGGACGGCAAGATCACATGGACCAGCAGCAACGACAAGATCGCCAAGGTGGATGACAAGGGTGTTGTGACCGGCGTGGCGGAAGGTCAGGTGGAGATCAAGGCGGCCTGCACGGATAATACGGCGGTATATGCAGTCCATAAGCTGGCCGTTAAGAAGACCGTGGCAGACGGTACGACCAAGCTGAAAGACAAGGACGGCAATCAGATGTACTACCTGGACGCTTCCGGCGCATACAAGGAAGCGACCTATGACGATTACAGCAAGTATGAGAAGTTCTACAAGATGGACAAGCAGGCGTCGGCCTACAAGTATACGGGATGGCAGACCATTGACGGCAGCGTATTCTTTTTCGACAAAGAAGGTAACTTCGTGACGGGTGAGCAGGTCATCCAGGGCGCCAAGTATAATTTCGGCAGCGACGGTAAGATGGCAACCGGCTCGGGCAGCATGGGAATCGACGTTTCCAAGTGGAACGGCAATATTGACTGGAACGCGGTAAAAAATTCCGGTGTTTCCTACGCGATCATTCGCTGCGGTTACAGAGGTTCTTCCACGGGAGCGCTGATCGAAGATCCGAAATTCCGGAGCAATATCAAGGGCGCCAAGGCGGCGGGACTGAAAGTGGGCGTGTACTTCTTCAGTCAGGCGGTCAATGAGGTGGAAGCAGTCGAAGAGGCATCCATGGCGTTGTCGCTGGCCAGCGGATACGGCCTTAATTACCCGATCTTCCTGGATGTGGAATCCAGCGGCGGCCGCGGGGACGGCATCAGTAAAGAGACGAGGACTGCGGTTTGTAAGGCTTTCTGCAGTACCGTACAGAACTCCGGCGTATCCGCAGGAATCTATGCGAATAAGACATGGTTTACGGAGAAAATCAATACAGGCAGCCTGACAGGCTATAAGATCTGGCTGGCACAGTACGCCAGCGCGCCCACCTATACGGCGACCAGATATGACATGTGGCAGTACTCTTCCAAGGGTAAGGTCAGCGGTATCAATGGCAATGTGGATATGAATATCAGTTATCTGAACTATTAAGGGTTGCATTTTAGGGTAGAGTGGCGGTATCATTAGGGAAGAGATTTTTTGAGAAGACGGAGGAAACTTATGAGAACTTATCTCGTTACAGGAGGAGCCGGCTTTATCGGATCCAATTATATTCATTATATGTTCCGCAAATACGGCGGGGAGATCCGGATCATCAATGTGGATGTCCTGACCTATGCGGGCAATCTGGAGAACCTGAAAGAATTCGAAGGGTGGGACAACTATACGTTTGTGAAGGCGGATATCTGCGACAAGGAGGCGATCGCGGCCATTTTTGCAGAGAATGACATCGACCGGGTGGTACACTTTGCGGCGGAGTCCCATGTGGACAGGAGCATTAAGAACCCGGAGGTGTTCGTGCAGACCAACGTGCTGGGTACGGCGGTGATGTTGAACTGTGCGAAGGCCGCGTGGGAGCTGCCCGACGGCAGTTACAGGGCGGACAAGAAGTTTTTGCATGTGTCCACGGATGAAGTGTACGGTTCTCTGGAGGAGGACGGCGGTTATTTCTATGAGACGACGCCTTATGCGCCCCACAGCCCTTATTCGGCCAGCAAGGCGGGCGCGGATATGCTGGTGAAAGCCTATATGGACACCTATCATTTTCCGGCGAATATCACCAACTGTTCCAACAACTACGGCGCTTATCAGTTCCCGGAGAAGCTGATCCCGCTGATCATCAACAATGCGCTGCAGGGGAAGAAGCTGCCGGTATACGGCGACGGTAAGAATGTGCGCGACTGGCTCTATGTGGAGGATCATGCCAAGGCCATCGACATGGTGCAGGAGAAGGGCAGGCTGTTTGAGACGTACAATGTAGGCGGCCACAACGAGAAGCAGAATATCGAGATCATCAAGATCATCATTAAGACACTGCAGGAGATGCTGGCGGAGGATGACCCGCGCCGGGCGCTTGTCAGCGAAGACCTGATCACTTATGTGGAGGACCGCAAAGGCCATGACAGAAGATATGCCATTGCGCCGGACAAGATCAAAGAAGAGATCGGCTGGGAGCCGGAGACGATGTTCGAGGAAGGAATCCGCCGCACGATCGCGTGGTTCTTTGAGAACGAAGACTGGATGAAGAATGTCACAAGCGGCGACTACCAGAAGTATTACACAGACATGTATAAAATGTAAAAGGAAATCATAAAGGGATCGGGTGACTTTCATGAAGGGAATTATTCTTGCGGGCGGCTCGGGCACAAGGCTGTATCCGCTGACAAAGGCAGTCTCCAAGCAGATTATGCCTATTTACGATAAACCGATGATCTACTATCCGCTGTCCATACTTATGCTGGCAGGGATCAGGGAGATCCTGATCATATCCACACCGAGAGACCTTCCGTCCTTCCGGGAACTGTTCGGAACGGGCGAACAGCTCGGCCTGCGGATGGAATATGCCGTGCAGGAACACCCGAGAGGGCTGGCGGACGCTTTTATCATCGGGGCGGATTTTATCGGAGATGACAGGGTGGCGCTTGTGCTGGGCGACAATATTTTCTACGGGCAGAGCTTTTCCAGGGTGCTCCGGGAGGTGGCTTCCAGAGAAAAAGGGGCGACGATCTTCGGCTACTATGTGCGGGATCCCAGAGAATACGGCGTAGTGGAGTTTGATGAGAACGGCAAAGCGCTTTCCATCGAGGAGAAGCCTGCACAGCCGAAGAGCAATTATGCCGTGCCGGGGCTTTATTTCTATGACAATGATGTGGTCAGTATCGCGGCCAATGTGAAGCCCTCCGCGCGCGGGGAGATTGAGATCACGAGTATCAACAACGAATATCTGCGCCGGGGCGACCTGCGCGTGGAGACGCTGGGGCGTGGTTTTGCCTGGCTGGATACGGGCAATCATGATTCCCTGCTGGATGCGGCGGATTTCGTGGCTGCTTTTCAGAAGCGGCAGGGGCTGTATATTTCCTGCATCGAGGAGATCGCCTACAAGAGAGGCTTCATATCGAAGGAACAGCTGCTGAAGCTGGCGGAGCCGCTGATGAAGACGAATTACGGACAGTATATGATCGAGGTTGCAAATGGGCTCTAGGAAAATCAGAAGAATGCTGTTTATCATGATCTTCCTGTTTCTGCTTCTGGTGGGCGTGATCGCGGCAGCGAATCTGGATCAGGTGAAACAGAAACTCGGCCTTGGCGGGCAGGGAGGAACGGAAGAGGAGACAGAAGAGGCGCAGGCCGATAGAGGCGACGGACAGAGAGGGGATGATCTGTCTGCTTTTCTGCGGGACGAAACCTTTTTTGATCCGGAAGTGCAGTTTAAGAGCATCGAGACTTATTCCGGCAGGACCGTATCCCTGATGATGAGTTCCGTGGCGAAGGATCTGCGGATCATGATCGTGGACAGTGTGGGGCAGCTGGTGACCGGCACCCCTTTTCAGGTGACGGTACAGGGCGCCGGGAAATATACAGACAGTGATGAGGACGGTATCATCTATATTGACAATCTGCGTGCCGGGGAGTACAGCGTCTCACTGGAGGAAGCGGAAGGCTACCGGGTGCCGAACACGATCACGTCGATCCAGGTCAAACAGGAAATCGAATACCGCGTGCTGGACGATATCGAGTATCTGATCCTGACAGAGGATGAGATTGATGCGGAGAAGGAAGACAGGGAAGTAAAAGGCGCGGAGGAAGACGCCGACGGCAGTGAGAATACGGATCTGCTGACTGCAAAAGGCAATGAGAAGATCGGCATAGACGTTTCGAAATGGAATAAGACGATCGACTGGGAGGACGTGAAAGACGCAGGCGTGGAGTTTGCGATCATCCGCTGCGGCTATCGGGGTGCGTCAAGCGGGGCGCTGGTCCTGGATCCAATGTATGAGCGGAATATCAAAGGGGCGATCGATGCGGACATTCCGGTGGGTGTCTACTTCTTTACACAGGCTGTTGACGAGGTGGAGGCCGTGGAAGAAGCCAGTATGGTGATCAGCCTGATCGAGAATTATGACGTGGATTATCCGGTCTTTCTGGACAGTGAGAGTGCGGGCGGTTCGGGCCGTGCGGACTGGCTGGAGGCGGATGAGAGGACGAAGGTACATAAGGCCTTTCTGGAAACAATCTCTGCGGCAGGGTATGAGACCGGTGTTTACGGTTCCAGGAACTGGCTCAACGAGCAGGTCAACATGAAAGAGCTGTCAGACTATAAGACCTGGCTGGCTGAGTATGCGGAGGTTCCTCAGTACGACGCGTATTATCATATGTGGCAGTATACCTCCAAAGGTACGGTGGACGGTATTGACACGGATGTGGATCTGAATCTCTGCTATATGAATATTGACACGTCCATCAACCATGCAAAAGGCGCGGCAGGCTATTCCGGTGTGATCGACGGCGACAGCGGGAATGTGCCGGTGGGCAGTGATGACGAATAAAGCAGGGATAAGCGAATAGAAATCAGGAACGGGAAGGACAGGAACATGGGTAAGATAACGGTAGAGACATGCGGGATAGAAGGGCTTAAGGTGATCACGCCGACTGTTTTCGGAGATGCCAGAGGCTACTTTATGGAGACCTATAATTATAATGATTTCAAGGAAGCGGGGATCGATCAGGTTTTTGTGCAGGACAACCAGTCGGCTTCCGTGAAGAATGTGCTCCGGGGGCTGCACTTCCAGATTCAGTATCCGCAGGATAAGCTGGTGCGTGTGGTGAGCGGGGAGGTCTTCGATGTGGCCGTAGATCTGCGGCCGGGTTCCGCGACTTATGGCAGGTGGTTCGGCGTAGTGCTCTCGGCGGAGAATAAGAAACAGTTCTTTATCCCGAAGAATTTTGCGCACGGTTTCTTCGTGTTGTCCGATTATGCGGAATTTACGTATAAGTGCACGGATTTTTACCATCCAAACGATGAGGGCGGCATTATCTGGAACGATCCCAAGATCGGTATCGACTGGCCGATCCCGGCAGGAACACAGCCGATCATGTCTGAAAAAGATACGAAATGGGAAGGCCTTGCGGCATACACAGAGAAGTATCGCAGATCGTAGGCGGCCGGATCGGACAGACAGCAGAAAATCTAAGAACAGTCATTCAGGAAAGCAGGAACGTGGAAAAGACAGAATATACGAATCATTCCGATAAAAAAATAAAGACACCCAAAAAGTCCGCAGGAGTTGCCATTTTCTGGGGACTTGGTGTGATTTTGGCGGCAGTGCTCGTTCATCATCACAATCCGCTGGCGGATCAGGTGACAGAGCAGATGAAAAAAGTCAGCGGTTGCGTGCTGATCACTTTTACATGCATTATTTTTACGATCTACTATGAAAGGATCCTGACGATCCCGGCAGAGCTTTTTCAGAGCAGGAAGATGATCTGGAAGCTGGCGAAGAACGACTTCAAGAACAGATATGCCGGCTCCTATCTGGGGATCATCTGGGCGACGGCGCAGCCCATCGTCACGGTGGTCATGTACTGGATCGTCTTCGACAAGGTATTCGATACGAGAAGCCAGATGGTGGCCAGCGGGCTGGAAGTGCCTTATGTGCTCTATCTGACGGCCGGTCTGGTGCCCTGGTTCTATTTCAGTGAGGCGATCACACAGGGAACGATGGCTCTTTTGGAGTACAATTATCTGGTGAAGAAAGTGGTGTTCAATGTCAGCATCCTGCCAATCATCAAGGTGATTTCGGCTACGTTCATTCATGTCTTTTTTATGGTGGTGCTGTTGTGTGTTTCGGTTGGATACGGATATTATCCCAATGTCTATACGCTGCAGCTGCTCTACTACAGCTTCTGCATGTTTCTTCTGGTGCTGGGTATGAGCTATCTGACCTGCGCGTTGGTGGTGTTTATCAGGGATCTGCAGCAGGTCATCTCCATCGCCCTGCAGATCGGTATGTGGGCGACGCCGATCCTCTGGAGTATTTCGATGCTAAAAACGGATAATATGAAGATGCTCTTCAAACTCAATCCGCTCGTCTATATTGTAAATGGTTACAGAAGCGCGATCTATGAGGAAGTATGGTTCTGGGAGCACTTTTATTCTTCCACGTATTTCTGGATCTTTACCATCAGCCTGTTCTGTATCGGGACGCTCATATTCAGGCGGATGCGGGCACATTTTGCGGATGTTTTGTAATGACAGGAAACGACATAGGGGTAACGATGGATAAGATAGCGATTCAGGTAACGGATGTCGAAAAAGTTTATAAATTGTATGATAAGCCCTCGGACCGGCTGCGGGAGGCGCTGGGAATCGGGCGCGGAAAGCATCATAAGGAGCATCATGCCCTGAAAGGGATCAATATGACGATCCGGCAGGGGGAATGTGTGGGGATCATCGGCACCAATGGTTCCGGGAAATCCACGATCCTGAAGATCATAACAGGTGTTTTGAATCCCACCAGAGGAAACGTGGAGGTCAACGGACGTATTTCCGCGCTGCTGGAGCTGGGCGCCGGATTTAACAATGAATATAACGGGATCGAGAATGTCTACTTAAACGGCACCATGATCGGTTTCAGCGAGAAGGAGATTGACGAGAAACTGGAGTCGATCCTGGAGTTTGCAGATATCGGGGACTATGTGTATCAGCCGGTAAAAACCTATTCCAGCGGTATGTTTGTGCGTCTGGCTTTCGCGGTGGCGATCAATATCGATCCGGAGATTCTGATCGTGGATGAAGCGCTGTCTGTAGGGGATGTCTTTTTTCAGGCGAAATGCTATCATAAATTTGAAGAGTTTAAAGAGATGGGCAAGACGATCGTCTTCGTCAGCCATGATCTGAGCAGCATCAGCAAGTACTGTGACAGGGTGATCCTGCTGAATCAGGGCACCAAGCTGGGTGAGGGATCGGCGAAGGAGATGATCGATACCTATAAGCAGGTGCTGGTGGGGCAGTACGTGCCGCCGGAGAACGAACAGGGGCGGCTGCTTGACGACGAACAGATCCGGGATGCGGCGAAGGTTAAGAAAGGCGGACAGAGTCAGGCAGGAGAACCGGGAAAAGATGTCGGGACGGCCGGCGGGAACGGCACGGCAGAAAGTCAGGTGACTGGCGGGGATGGCCCGTCAGGAGGTTCGGCGTCCGGCGGAATTGCCGAGAATCCGGAACTTTTGGAATATGGTTCTAAGAAAGCCGTGATCAAGGAATACTATATCAGTGACGACAAGGGAACGGTTACGTCGGCGATCCTGAAAGGGAATCCGTTTACAATCCATATGAAGGTGCAGATGATGGAAGATCTGCATGCGCCTATATTTGCCTTTACGATCAAGAATGTGCGCGGTACGGAGATTACGGGTACGAATACGATGTTTGAGAAGGCGTTTCTGGAGCCGGTGCAGGCGGGGGAGACGTATGAGATCGCCTTCAGCCAGGAGATGAATCTGCAGGGCGGAGAATATCTGCTCTCTCTGGGCGTGACCGGGTATGAGGAAGACGAGTTCACGGTGTACCACAGGCTGTATGATGTGCTGAACGTGACGGTGATCTCGGATAAGAATACAGTCGGGTTTTATGATATGAATTCGCAGATTGAGGTTAAGAGGGTGTAAGTACGGCGATGCATTGACAGGCGGATGCATAGACAACAGGCGGTTCCGGCTGGAATTGGGGAAGACGTTGATGGTTGGGGATGGAAGAGGATGGCAGAGGGTAAGATAGAGGAGATTGGTAAGATCAGGCTGGATCTGACGCATTATCCGGGAGAGGATCTTTATTGTGACGGGGATGTGGAGGATGAGCTGCTTAAGATTACGCGTGATTATGCCGAGGTGGAGTATCAGCGGATCATCGAGGAGCGCAGGAGCTGGCCGGTGTTGTATCATTTGTCGGGGCTGCGGGAGAATATCGTGGAGTGGCTGCCGATTGGCCGCAATGACAAGGTGCTGGAGATCGGGGCGGGCTGCGGTGCGATCACGGGGGCTTTGTCACATAAGGCCGGGGAAGTGACCTGCATCGATCTGTCCGGGAAGCGGAGCAGAATCAATGCATACCGCCATATGGAGGCCGGCAATGTAACGATTCATGTAGGAAATTTTCAGGATATTGAGCCGGATCTGCCCTGTGATTATGATTATATCTGCCTGATCGGGGTATTTGAGTATGCGCAGGCCTATATTGAATCTGAGAAGCCTTACGAGAGCTTTCTAAATATTATCAAGAAGCATTTGAAGCCGGAAGGACATATCGCCATCGCCATAGAGAATAAATTCGGGCTGAAATACTGGGCCGGATGCAGGGAAGACCATCTGGGGACGTATTTTTCAGGCCTTGAGAATTATCCGGACGGCGGTGTGGTGAGGACGTTTACGCGGGACGGACTGCTTGGCATCGCGAAGCAGTGCGGTTTCGGGCAGGCACAGATGTATTATCCCTATCCGGATTACAAATTCATGACCTGTCTTTTTTCGGACGAAAGGCTGCCGAAGGTGGGAGAGCTGTCGTCAAATCTGCAGAACTTTGACAGAGACAGGCTGTTACTGTTCGATGAGAAGAAGGTATTCGATACGATCATACAGGAGGGACAGTTCCCGCTGTTCTCCAATTCTTATATGCTGCTGCTGGGGCCCAGGCTGGATGTGCAGTATGTGAAGTATTCCAACGACAGGAAGGCGGAATTTCGCATTAAGACCGTGCAGCGGGCGGATGCGCAGGAGAAAACGGGGAAGATCATAGAAAAGCATCCGTTATCGAAAGAGGCATGGAAACACATCGAGCATACGGCGGAGGTTTACAGGAAGCTGACGGAGCGGTATATGGGCGGCGGCCTGGCCGTTAACCGGTGCTGTCTGGAGCGGACAGGGGCGGATAACAGCCCGCTGCTGCGTCTGGAGTATGTGGAGGGCAGGAGACTGGAAGAGTTGTTGGACGACTGTCTGGAGCGGAATGATGTGGATGGTTTCCAGAGGCTGTTTGGGGAGTATTTGGAACGGATTTCTTACGGAAAAGAAGTGAAGATATCAAATTATGATTTGATCTTTGCGAATCTTATCATTCCGGAAGATGCTGAGGATAAAAACAACAAGTGGAATGTTATAGATTATGAGTGGAGTTTTGAGAAAGATATTGATATAAAGGAGATTGCGTTCCGGGCAGTCTACTGCTATCTGTTGGAGAATGAGAAACGAAATAAATTAAATCTTGATTTGGTGATGGAAAAACTGGATGTCACGCAGGCGGATGCAGAGCAGTACCGGAGACAGGAGATGGCTTTTCAGCAGTATGTGACCGGCAAATATCTGTCTATGGGACAGATCCGGGAGGCAATCGGCAATCCTGTCTATACGGTGGAAGATTTTCTGCGGGGACAGGAGAAGGCAGATGACAGAGACCGGATACAGATCTATGAGGACACCGGCAGAGGGTTTCAGGAAGAACAGTCGTTTTTCCTGGATGACACGGCGGAGGAGCAGGTCTATGTCACACCGGAGGGGATGACGGAGCTTTCGGTGGTGATCGCAGGAGGCAGGAGCGCGCTGCGGATCGACCCGTGCAGTGATTTCTGTATGGTGTATCTTAAGGAATTGAAGTGGAACGGCACCGGCCTGTCCGTGAAGGGCCGGCAGGTACAGGTCAACGGCTTCAAGGCAGGGGAGAGTACTTACGTCTTTCCGACCAGGGACCCGAATATCACGGTTTCGCTGTCGGGCCTGCCGGGAGGAGAGAGGAATCTGCTGCAGGTGGTGATGGCGGTGACGAGACTGCCGGAGGAGACGGCAAAGCATATGCAGAAAAGGGGACTGTTTTAGCGTATGAGCAGAGGAGCAGAGCAGTATAACTGGGCCGCTTATTATGCGGCGGTTTATGAGAAGGCGCGCAAAGAGAATATCGTGCTGGCAGAGAGGATTGCCGACGCGGAGAGAAGACAGGCCGATCTGCAGGATAACCTGGACCGGATCTGTGCGACACCGTTTTGGAAGATGACGGTGCCTTTCCGGCGGTTTCATGACAAGATCAGGGAGCGTCTGCAGCAGCATAGGGATAAGGACAGGTGTTCTGAGAAGAACGCCTGTCTTCTGCGTTATACGAAAGAGGTACAGCGGCAGAAACAGCCCTATCAGGAGTGGCTTCGTCAGGAGATGGAAGAAAATAACAGTCGATACGAAAAAGAGGCCGAAGACAGTCTGGCCGTCAGCGGATGGCAGGCGGTACGGGTGCCGGAATCCGAGATCATGCTGCTCACATACGGCGGAGGCCTGCTTTCTCCGGCTGTTTTCGAGAAAATTAAATCTTACTTTAATGAAAAGAAAACGTGTGTTATAGCCTATACGGACGAGGATTTTTACTGGGAAGAACTCTCACAGCGTATGCAGCCCTGGTTCAAGCCCTGCTATTCACCGGACACCCTGTTATCTTACAATTACTGGGGACATCTGGTGGCGGTACGGGAGAAGCTGCTGACGGAAGTGCTGAAGGAAGAAGGGGTGCGTAATCTGGCATATGAGAATATGTATGGCCGGAATGCGGAGGGCGCGGATTCGCTGGAGGTCAGGTTCTATAATCTGTGTCTGTATCTGGAAGAGGCGGTGATCCGGCAATGCGAGATGAAGGGAACGCCTGTTGCGGAAAGTATCTGCCATATTCCGGGAGTTTTTTTTCACAGGCCCTACGAGCCGGAGGCCAAAGAGAAGGAGAAGATCGCGGCGTGCGGGAGCGCACCGGAGCGGTTTCTTTTGGCGGAGCAGTGTCTTTGCCGGGAGCTGGAAGAGGGGCTTCATCTGACGGGCGCCGGAGCGGAATATGTGGCGGTACGGGAGGCGGCGCTGTACAGGCGCGGCAGAAGAGGCAGCCTGCAGGTGGGGCCGGAGCCGGATATTTACCATATCGTCTATGATACCTCGATATCCGGCCGGGACCGCTGCGCCCGCGCACAGAGTGCCGAGGGGCATATCCACCCTCATCCTCTTGTGTCTGTGGTGATTCCCTCCAAAGATCATCCGGAAGTGCTGGAACAATGCCTGCGGTCTTTTCGGAAGAAGACGCTTTATGACTGCTATGAGTGGATCGTGGTGGACAACGGCAGCAGCGGGGAAAACCGCGACCGGATAAAGAAGCTGCAGAAGGAATATAAATTCCTTTATTTATATGAAGAAATGCCTTTTAACTTTTCCAAAATGTGCAATATGGGCGTGGCGCGGGCACATGGGGACATGATCCTGCTGTTGAACGACGATATTGAGATCATCGAGAAAAACTGGCTGGGGCGTATGGTGGGGCAGGCGCTTCTGCCGCATGTGGGCGCGGTGGGAGCCAGGCTGTGGTATGCGGGCGGCAGGCTGATCCAGCATGCGGGCATCACGAATCTGCAGATCGGCCCGTCCCATAAGCTGGTGACTTTTCAGGATGATCAGGATTATTATTACGGCCGCAGCCGTGTGGCTTATGATATGATCGGTGTGACGGCGGCCTGCCTGATGGTGACGAAGAAAAAATACGAGGAAGTGGGCGGACTGGACGAAACCATGGCGGTTTCCTACAATGACGTGGACTTTTGTTTTAAACTGTGGGAGGCCGGCTATTACAATGTACTGCGCAACGATGTGGTGCTCTATCATCACGAATCCTTAAGCCGCGGTCTGGATGAGCATGATGAGAATAAGTGGGAGAGACTGCTGGCAGAGAAGCGAAATCTCTATGCCAGACATCCGCAGCTGGACGGCAAAGATCCTTTTTATCATGAAGCGCTTATTGACAATGCCTCTGATTACAGGTGTAATTATAAGTTCCCTTACGAGGATCCGCTGTATACGGTGGAGGTGAAGCCGCTGCAGGAAGCGGAGCTGCGGGGGATCAGGGAAGAGCGGCTTAAGCTGATGGTGGACCGGGCCGAGATGCAGCACAAGATTCACGAGGAGGAGCCGGATATCGTCTGGATCATGGGCTGGTGCTATGTGCCCGGGGAGGATAACGCCCTTTATGATAAAAAGATGCTGCTGCGGCGGGCGGACGGCCCCGGCTATACGGCAGTGCCTGCGGACTGGCATCGTAAGGATGTGGTGGAGAGTCTGCGGGGAGAGGAACATATCGAACTGGCAGGATTCGTATTGCGGGTTCTGAAAAAGGATCTGGAGGCCGGAAGCTATCGGATCGGGATGCTTTGTACGAACCAGGTGACGGGGGAAAAGGCGTTATCATGGAGTGAGAAGGAGATAGCGGTGCTTTAGATAACGGTGTATTGCCGGAGGCCGTGCGGCGGCATGGTTCAGTGACAGACTGGTGAGCGGATGATGTCCGGAAAGGAAACGTTATAATATGGAACAAAAGGAACAGGCCAGAATGACGGAGGAAGAGGCCCTGCGGTTTTACCGGGACGCTTATATGCGGGAGCAGAAGAAAAACCGTTTCTTAAGCGGCAGGCTGGCGGACGAGGAATATAAGAACAGGGAGCTGGAAAAGAAGCTGGCGGATATCAAGGGGACGCTTCTGTGGCGTCTGTCCAAACCGCTGCGGAGCCTTGTGCACTGGGTACACCGCACGAAGGAGCGGGTGGACCGGTACGGGGATCTGAAAGGGATCCTGCGCAAGTTAAATGCCAAGGGAATCGAGCGGAAGGCGCGGACACAGCATGGAACGGCCAGTTTTCCGAGCGCGGAGGAGGCCGGACGGCAGCGGCAGACGAAATTTGACAGGAATGTCAGGTTTAGTATTTTAATGCCGCTGTATAATACACCGGAGAAATTCTTAAGGCAGGCCGTGGAGTCTGTGACGGCTCAGACGTATCCGGGATGGGAGCTGTGCCTGGCGGACGGTTCCGACGCAGAACATGATGCGGTAGGGCAGATCTGTAAGGAATATGCGGCAAAAGATGCACGGATACGATACCGGAAACTGGTTAAGAACGAGGGGATTTCCGGCAATACCAATGCCTGTCTGGATATGGCTACCGGTGATTACATTGCCCTGTTTGACCACGACGATGTGCTGCATCCCAGTGTGCTTTATGAGTATATGAAAGTGATTTGTGAAAAGGGAGCCGACTATATTTACTGCGATGAGACTACTTTTCAGGGCAATAAGACCATCGACGACATGATCACCCTGCATTTTAAACCGGATTTTGCGCCGGATAATCTGCGGGCGAATAATTACATCTGTCATTTCAGCGCTTTTGACAGAAAACTGCTGGAATGTATGCCTCTGTTCCGCTCGGAATTCGACGGCAGTCAGGACCACGACATGATCCTGCGGCTGACCGCGAAGGCCAGATGTGTGGTGCATGTGCCGAAGCTGCTCTATTACTGGCGCTCTCATGCGGGCAGCGTGGCGTCGGATATAAGTGCCAAGAGTTACGCGATCGAGGCGGCCAGAGGCGCGGTGGCGGCCAGCTTAAGACAGCAGGGATTTGACAATTTCGAGATCACCTCAACCAGGGCTTTTGAGACCATTTTCCGGATCAAGTATGAGATTCTGGGAAATCCGATGGTGAGTATCGTGATCGCCAACAAGGATCATCTGGAGGATCTGCAGCGGTGCATCACTTCGATCATGGACAAGAGCACCTATGACAATTATGAGATCATCGTGGTGGAGAACAACAGCACCAGCGATGAGATCTATGAATATTATAAGAAGATACAGGAACATGCCAATATCAGGGTGATCACTTACGAGGGTGAGTTTAACTATTCAAGGATCAATAACCTGGGGGCAGCGCAGGCGCAGGGCGAGTATATCCTGCTGCTCAACAACGACACGAAGGTGATCACGCTGGACTGGATCGAAGAGCTGCTCATGTATGCGCAGCGCAAAGATGTGGGCGCGGTGGGCGCGAAGCTCTACTACGAGGACAAGACGATCCAGCATGCGGGCGTGGTGCTGGGCCTGGGCGCACACAGGACGGCGGGACACAGCCATTACCGTGTCAGCAGCAACAATCTGGGTTATATGGGAAGACTCTGCTATGCGCAGAACGTGATGGCGGTGACGGGCGCCTGCCTGATGATGAAAAAGGCGCTGTTTACAGAGCTTGGCGGGTTGGACGAGAGTTTTGCCGTCTCCCTGAACGATGTGGATCTGTGCGTGCGGGCATGGAAGGCCGGCTATGTCAATGTGTTTACGCCTTTTGCGGAGTTGTACCATTTCGAGTCCATTTCCCGCGGTCTGGATAATACCGGGGAGAAAGCTGCGCGGTATGACAGGGAGTCGGAGGCATTCCGGACGAAGTGGAAGGAAGTGCTGGAGACGGGAGATCCGTATTATAATGTGAACTTCTCGCTGGATCGAAGTGATTTTGCGTTGAAGATTTAAAGAGACAGGGCCGGGATGCGCTTCGGGAGATGGAGCATTCCGGCCCTGTCTGCACAGGGGCAACAGGGGCTATTGTCTGCCCGACATGGGAATCTGCAGGTAGTCGATCAGAGCAGTCTCCATCAGACGGGAATAGTTGACCTTTTGCTCTTCGGCGATTCTTTTTAACCATGCCGGCAGTGTGATGTTTGTCTTAATGCGTTCGTTGTCCTTTTTGATGCGGAATAAATCCGGATGGATGGTAACAGGCATTATAACATTGCCTTCGGTATCTTCTTTTGGCAGGTTTACGGATGGAACGGGGATTTCTTCATGATCACATTCCATACTGTATACATGGAGACTGGCGGCTTCTGCTGCCATGCGTGCGGCCTCTTCAAGATTCTTTCCGAAGCTGATGCATCCCGGCAGATCGGGAAAATAGATACTGTAAGAGCCGTCCGCAGAGGGCTCAAAAACTGCAAGAAAAGTTAAGTTCTGCATAAATCCTGTTCCTTTCTCAGAGAATTGCAGCGCTCATTGCTGCTTAAGACCGGCCTGTTTGTAGATACTGTTCAAAGTTCCGGGTTTCAAGTCTCCGCCATGATTTGCAACTGTGACTTTACCGGGTTTTGCCGGGTGCTTCAGGCTTATATGTGATCCTTCCTGATTGACGATGTACCATCCGTCTTTGCGAAGCACTTTCAGTATTTCGCGAACTGTCATATAGTATTCTCCCTGCATGATTTATTATACGCCTTATTTATACGTATGCCAATGGATTTGTGTAAGAAAATAAAAATTATGAATCTGAAAATATGGTATAGAAATATCATCGAGCCCGAGAAAACAATACTGTCAGAATGCAGCAGGCGTTGTGATGACTATATTGTACTACGTATATAGATTCATCGCAATATCAATTTGCTGTGGGATAGATTTCCAAAAGAGGTTTACTGATAGAACAACCTTGTGTTAAAATATAGATGTTGATTTATTTGTGTAGGAGCGTAAAAACAAGAACGGGAACGCTTCGGAAATGGAGGAAAACATGGGATATCAGGAACAGTTTAATTTTTGGGTGGAGGACTCTTATTTCGACGATGCGACGAAGCAGGAGCTTCTGGCGATCAGGAATGACGAGAAAGAGATTGAAGAGCGTTTTTACAAGGATCTTGAGTTCGGAACAGGCGGTCTGCGCGGTGTGATCGGTGCGGGCACCAACCGCATGAACATCTACACGGTTCGGAAAGCGACCCAGGGACTTGCGAATTACATAAAGAAACAGGGCGGCGAAGAGAAGGGTGTTGCGATCGCTTACGATTCCAGAAGGATGTCTCCCGAATTTGCGGACGAGGCGGCGCTTTGTCTGGCGGCCAACGGGATCAGGGCTTATGTGTTTGATGCACTGCGTCCCACACCGGAATTGTCCTTTGCACTGCGGGAGCTGGGCTGTATCTCCGGTATCGTGATCACGGCCAGTCATAACCCGCCGGAGTACAACGGTTACAAGTGTTATTGGGAGGATGGCGCGCAGGTTGCGGCTCCCAGAGACAAGGAGATCATCACGGAAGTGAACAATGTGACCGACTACCATGCGGTGAAGACGATGGACAAGGAGGAGGCGATGAAAGCCGGCCTCTATGTGGTGATCGGCAAAGAGATCGACGACAAGTACATGGTTGAGTTGAAGAAGCAGATCATCCATCCGGAAGTGATTCAGGAGATGGCTGAGGATATGAAGATCGTTTACTCTCCGTTCAACGGCACGGGTAATGTACCGGTAAGAAGAATCCTTTCCGAGCTTGGCTTCAAGAATGTGTTCGTAGTGCCTGAGCAGGAGATGCCGGATCCCGACTTTACCACCCTGGATTATCCGAATCCGGAAGATCCCAAGGCATTTACTCTGGCGCTCAAGCTGGCGAAGGAGAAGAATGCCGATATCGTGCTGGCGACAGACCCGGATGCGGACAGACTGGGTATCTATGCACTGGATACGAAGTCCGGCGAGTATGTGCCTTTTACCGGTAATATGTCCGGTATGCTGATCGCGGAGTATATCCTGAGAGAGCGGACGGCTACCGGTAAGATGCCTGAGAATCCGGCTCTTGTGACCACCATCGTGACCACAAATATGGCCCGTGCCATTTTCGATGATTATAAAGTGAAGTTTATCGAAGTGCTGACAGGCTTTAAATATATCGGTGAGCAGATCAAGCTGTTTGAGCAGAACGGTTCCAACAACTACGTATTCGGTCTGGAGGAGAGCTACGGCTGTCTGGCGGGCACCCATGCGAGAGATAAGGACGCCATCGTTGCGGTTATGTGCCTGTGCGAGATGGCGGCATGGTGCAAGAAGAATGGTAAGACCGTATGGGATCAGATGATCACCTTATATGAGAAGTACGGCTACTTCAAAGAGAGCCAGTATGCGATCACCATGAAGGGAATCGACGGCGCGAAACAGATCGCGGAGATCATGGATAAGCTCAGGAATGATCCGCCGAAGAATTTCGGAGAGTTGAAGGTGAAGGAGTTCAGAGATTACAATACAGGTAAGACACTGAATCTGGAGACCGGTGAGGCCGGCGAGACAGGTCTGCCGCAGTCTAATGTGCTGTATTTCGATCTGACCAATGATTCCTGGTGCTGTGCACGTCCGTCCGGCACGGAGCCCAAGATCAAGTTCTATATGGGTGTGAAGGGAACGAGCCTGGAAGATGCGCAGGCGAGACTGGAGAAGCTGACAGAGGATTTGAAGGCATATCTGTAATAAACGGGTAAACTGTTATGATAGTAAACGAAATTTCTAATGTCGTTTACTATAGAAAGAAGAGTACCGTCGCCCTGCGAAATGCAGGGCGACGGTTGTTTCAAGAGGGCATGGCTATGGGAAAAGGGATCTGCAGTATCAATAATTTGAAGAAAACCGTTCGTTATTTGAAAAAGAACGGCATCAGTCATGCTTATTATGCGGCCAGAGAACGGATCGAGGAGGAGAAAAAGGAGCATTATCATTATGTGGAGCCTTCCGGCACCGTGCTGGAGGCACAGCGCAGGGAATCGGCGGCCTGCCCATATCTGTTCAGCATTGTGGTGCCGGCTTATGAGACGAAAGAGGAATTCCTGCGGGAGATGATCGATTCCGTGCGCAGGCAGAGCTACACAAAATGGGAGCTTGTGATCGTGGATGCGGGCAGCAGCGACGCAGTGGAGCGGATCGTGGAGCAGATTCTTACGGAGACAGAAGAGACGCGCATCAGATACAGGCATCTGCGGGACAATAAAGGGATCGCCGGGAACACGAATGAAGGAATCGGAATGGCCACAGGGGATTACATCGCTCTGCTGGATCACGATGATTTCCTGACGCCGGATGCCCTGTATCATATGGCGCAGGCAGTGCAGGATAAGAAACGGCAGGGGACGGTGCCGGCACTGCTTTATTCAGACGAAGACAAATATGAAAACAGCGGGCGTTATTATACGGATCTGCATAGAAAATGCGGATTTAATCTGGATTTGATCTTATCCAATAACTATATATGCCACTTTACGGCAGTGGAAGCAAATCTGATGAAAAGCCTGTATTTACGCGGAAAATACGACGGCGCCCAGGATTATGACCTGGTGCTGCGGGTGGTGGATTCCCTGTGGAAACGTGTACCGGTATCGGCGCTGGAAAATTTTGTAGTGCATATACCGAAGGTGCTCTATCACTGGCGCGTTCATGAGGAATCCACGGCAGGGAATACGGCCAGCAAGACTTATGCCTACGAGGCAGGGAAAGCGGCGCTGGCGGATTTCTGTGCCGGCCGGGGCTGGGATGTGGAAGTGGCGCACAGCCTGCATCTGGGCTTCTATGAGATCGGTTACCGGCCGGCGCTGATGAAGGTCAGGCCGGAGGTGGGGATCGTGGGTGGCAGGCTGTTAGACAGGCAGCACCGGATCTGTGGGGGTGCCTACCGGGAAGACGGGGCCTGTATGTATGAAGGGCTGCATAAAGAATACAGCGGCGGCAGGACACACCGCGCGGTGCTAAAGCAGGATGTGTCTGCGGTGGATATCCGCTGTATGCAGGTTGGCTCTGCACTGCGGCCGGTGTTTGAAGAGATCACGGGACTGCCCTACCGGGAGAAGACCATCCGCTGTAAGAGTCGAAGCGGCGAAGCAGAGCGGCAGATTGCGGATGTTTCGGGACTTTGCTGTGACGAGGCCGGGTATCGCAAGCTGAGTATGGAGCTTGGCAGGGCAGCCCGGCAGATGGGATATCTGGTTTTGTGGGATCCTGCGATAACATGCGAAATGAATAAATGCTAAATCAGGATTAGATATAGAAGGAAATGATAAGCGGATGCGGAATGGAAGCCGAAAACAGTGAATCGTGCTGATATTGCGGGATTGAGGGCCAATGGAAGAAAACACAAAGAAAATAAGATCGACTGTTATTATCCCAAATTATAACGGGATTAAATATATAGAGAACTGTCTGCGTTCTCTGGCGGGAGAGCGGGCACACGTCATCGTGGTGGACAATGGCTCGACGGACGGCAGCAGAGAGCTGGTGCGGGAGAAATTTCCGGAGACCGGGCTTCTGTGCCTGGACAGAAATTACGGTTTCTGTAAAGCTGTAAACTGTGGTATCGACAGGAGCAGAACAACGTATGTTATCCTGCTGAACAACGATACCGAGGTAGAGACCGGCTTTGTGGCGGCGCTGGAGCGGGCGCTGGATGAGGACAGTCGTGTCTTCTCCGGGGCGGCGCAGATGCGGAATCTCCGACAGCCGGAGCTGATCGACGATGCGGGGGATTATTACTGTGCTCTCGGCTGGGCCTTTGCCAGAGGTAAGGACAGGCCGGCGGCCGGATATATGAAAGGATGCCGGATCTTTGCATCCTGCGGGGGCGCGGCGATCTTTCGCAGAAGTGTGCTGGAGAGGCTTGGCGGTCTGGACGAGAATCATTTTGCCTATCTGGAGGATATCGATCTGGGGTATCGCGCCAGGATTCACGGATATGTGAATATCTATGTTCCGCAGGCGGTCGTCTACCACGCAGGCAGCGGGGCTTCCGGCTCCCGATACAATAAATTTAAAGTGGATTTAACGTCGAAAAACAGTGTATATCTGATCTATAAAAATATGCCGTTATTGCAGATTCTCCTGAATCTGCCCCTGCTGTGTGCCGGGTTTGCGGTCAAAACACTGTTCTTTCTGCGCAAGGGACTCGGCGCGGATTATGTGCGGGGGTTAGGCAGAGGATTCAGGCTGTGTGTTTCTGCGGAAGGGAAGCGGCACAGGGTTCCTTTTCAGCGAAAGAATCTCCGTCATTATATCGTGATCCAGCTGGAATTGTGGCGTAACATTTGTTATAGATTTCTGTAACGGATTTCTCGGCGCTTTCATATAACGGCTTGTGCTTTTTGCTGAAATAATGTAATATTAAATCTATATATTCTGTGAGATTTTACTGTACAAAATGTCAGCTGTTTTCAGACCATGCAGTGCGGTAAAGAAAACTATATTCAGAAATGCAGGACATAATGGAACATGATCAAAGATAACCAGAAATACTTTAACAGACTGCACTTAGTGTTGGACGCTGTGGTGGTAGCGGCGTCCTATATGCTGGCCTGGTATTTGAAGTTTGCCAGTCCTTTTTCCAACAGCGACCCCAGTGTGGGGGCACTTTCCATGGGCACCTATTTTGAGATGCTGATCGTGATCGTGCCCGGCTGTCTGATGCTCTATTACGCTTTTAACCTGTATACGGCGAAGCGCGCGACAGTCCATAAGTACGAGATCCTCAATATCTTTCAGGCCAACACTGTGGGCCTGATCATCCTGATGGCCGGCTGGTATATGGTTTCCCAGATTCATTTTTCCCGGTTGATGATGGGCTATTTCTATGTGCTCAACATCATATTCACGACCCTGGGCCGGTCTCTGATCCGCATTCTGCTGCAGTATTTCCGCGAAAAAGGCTATAATCTCAAATATATTCTGCTGGTGGGGTATTCCCGTGCGGCGGAAGAATATATCAACCGCATCAACGGCAACCCGCAGTGGGGATATGTGGTGAGAGGGATTCTGGACGACAGTGTGCCGAGCGGCACTCTTTACAAGGGGGTCAAGGTGCTGGGCCGGATCGGGAATCTGTCCTATATCCTGCCCCAGAGCAAGCTTGATGAGATCGCGATAACCCTTTCCCTGAAAGATTATGATCATCTGGAGCAAATCGTGGACATGTGCGAGAAATCGGGTGTTCACACGAAGTTTATCCCGGATTACAACAGTCTGTTCCCGAGCAGGCCCTACACGGAAGATCTGATGGGGCTGCCCGTGATCAATATACGTCATGTACCTTTGTCCAATACGCTCAACTGGATCGCCAAGCGGATCGTGGATGTGATCACGGCGCTGGCGGGGCTTGTGGTTTCTTCGCCGGTCATGCTGGCGGCGGCCATAGCGGTAGGCTGTACTTCGAGAGGCCCTGTTATTTTCAAGCAGGAGCGGATCGGCCTGCACAATAAGCCTTTTCGGATGTATAAATTCAGGACGATGGAAGTGCAGAAGCCTTCCAGAGAGGCCCAGGGGTGGACGACGAAGAACGATCCCCGTGTGACCAGAGTTGGCAGATTCCTGCGGCGGACAAGCATTGATGAACTGCCGCAGCTGTTCAATATCCTGATGGGTGACATGAGCGTGGTTGGACCAAGGCCTGAGAGGCCGCAGTTCGTCGAGAAATTTAAAGAAGAGATTCCGCGGTATATGGTGAAGCACCAGGTGAGGCCGGGTCTTACCGGCTGGGCGCAGATCAACGGCTACCGGGGCGACACCTCCATCAAAAGGCGCATCGAGTACGATATTTTCTATATTGAGAACTGGACCATGTCCTTTGATATTAAGATCATGTTTTTGACGATCTTTAAAGGCTTTATAAATAAAAACGCTTATTAGTGAAATACTAATCCGAAGATAAATTCTTAAGATTTTCGGAAAAAACAGGCAATTTTATTGCAAATTCAGGAAGATACCGTATAATATTAGACGTGCTTACGCTACGGCTTGCTTTTTGTTGTAGTTTGTGAGAGAATATTTGCTGGAAGTTTTTTGTAGAACGGTAATATGAGCATGCAAAAGGAAAAATCGATCGTGTTAAGGAGTACATTGTATGGCTAAATACAGAGATGAAGATTATGAATATGAAGAGGAGCGGGTAGCGCCGAAGAAGAAGAAATCTTCCGGGTCCGGATCCGGTTCGGGCAGTAAGAACGGTAAGAAAAGCAGCGGTAAGAAGTCTTCGGGGAGTTCTTCCTCATCCGCCCGTAAGGGATCTGGTAAGAAATCTTCCGGCAAGAAGAGCAGCAAGAAGGCACAGGCTAAGAAACAGCGCAGAAGGATCATTATTTTTATTGTAGAGATCATCATCCTGATCATCGCGGTATTCGTCCTGTACAGCGTTATGTCGGGGACGAAGAGCGGTAAGCTCGATCTGAATGAAGATGATATCATCATTAATGAGCAGGTCGTGGAGGCACAGGAGACGACGATGAAGGGCTTCAGGAACATCGCGTTGTTCGGTGTGGATTCCACCACGGGTGCATTGACGAAGAATACGCGAAGCGATACGGTCATGATCGCTTCCATCAATCAGGATACGGGAGAATGCAAACTGGTATCCGTATACCGTGATACGTATCTGAATCTGAGCAACGACTCTTACAACAAGTGTAATGCGGCGTATGCGAAGGGCGGTCCCGAGATGGCGATCAGTATGCTCAATCTCAACCTTGACCTGAACATTACGGATTTCGTTACCGTCGGCTTTGCCGGTCTGACAGATACGGTCGATGCCCTGGGCGGTGTCAGCATTGAAGTGGACGATGTAGAGATCAGCCATTTGAACAACTACCAGCTGTGTATCGCCGAGGATCTGAAACGTACCTATACGCCGGTCAAATCCGCAGGAAGGCAGATGCTGGACGGTCTGCAGGCTACGGGTTACTGCCGTATTCGTTATACGGCCGGAGACGATTTCAGACGTGCAGAGAGACAGCGTGAAGTGCTCAGCGCGATAGCGGATCAGGCCAAGAAGGCATCTGTAACGCAGCTGACAGAGACAGCGAACGCAGTGTTCAATGAGGTATATACTTCACTGGATCTGACGGAGATCATTGAGCTTTTGGGGAATGTCAATTCCTATTATATTTCAGACACGTCAGGATTCCCGCAGGAGTCAAACCGTGTGAATGCGAGGATCGGTTCCAAGGGTGACTGTGTCATTCCGCTCAGTCTGGAAGACAATGTCAGGTGGCTGCATCAGTTCCTGTTTGATGACAGCAGCTATGAGCCTTCCGATGATGTGAAGCGATGCAGTGAACAGATTTATAACGAGACAAACGGATATATCAAAAAATAAGCAGAGCAAAGAGGCCGGTCTTATACAGAGCGGCCTCTTTTGGCGCGGAAAGCGGAAATAAAACAGGTAGGGCAACGGAGGAGAACAGTGTGGAAAAGGCAGATATCATCATCCCTGTCTACAAGCCGGACGGCAAATTCCTGACATTGATCGAGAAGCTGGGGAAGCAGAGTGTTTTGCCGAACCGGATCATCATCATGAATACAGAGCAGAAATATTATGACCGTCTGATCTACGGGACGTCTTTTCAGAAAGAGCACCGGGATATGGTCGTAAAACATTTATCGAGACGGGAATTTGATCACGGCAGGACAAGAAACCGCGGTGTGCAGTATTCGGATACGGACTTTTTTATCATGATGACGCAGGATGCCGTTCCGGCTGACGAGTATCTGGTGGAAAGACTATTGGAGCAGCTGGGCAAAGAGAATGTGGCGGTGGCCTATGCCAGACAGCTGGCGGCCGAGGACAGCAGCGAGATTGAGAAATATACGCGGAATTTCAATTATCCGGAGCAGTCGAAGATCAAGACGAAGGCGGACCTTGAGACACTGGGCATCAAGACGTTCTTCTGCTCCAATGTGTGCGCCGCATATAACAGGAAAATATTCGATGCATTAGGCGGTTTTGTAAAACATACAATATTTAACGAAGATATGATCTATGCCGCCAGGGCGGTGGAAGCCGGTTACGGGATCGCGTATACGGCGGAGGCCAGGGTGGTCCACTCTCATGATTATTCGAACAGGGAGCAGTTCCAGCGGAATTTTGACCTGGGGGTTTCCCAAGCGCAGCATCCGGAGGTCTTCGCCGCTTATCCTTCGGAATCGGAGGGGATCCGTCTTGTACGACAGTTGATCAGACACCTGCGCGAGAGCGGTCACAGGAGTCAGATCCCGCATGTGGTGATGCAGAGCGGAGCCAGGTACATAGGGTATCAGCTTGGCCGGCATTACCGTGCGCTGCCGGATAAAATGGTGGTCAGGATGTCTAATAACAGGGAGTACTGGGGTTAAGGAAGGTGTGTGCAGCAGTTTCCGGGACAGGAGGATTTAGAGTATGTGTGGAATTGTGGGCTATATCGGAACGAAACAGGCGGCGCCGATCATTCTGGACGGGCTGTCCAGGCTGGAGTACCGCGGATATGATTCGGCGGGGATGGCGATCTATGACGGGGAGAAGATCAATATCACCAAGTCTGTGGGCAGATTGAAGATTCTGGAGAACCTGACCCATGACGGGGAGACGATGCAGGGAATCTGCGGGATCGGGCACACGAGATGGGCCACCCACGGCGTGCCCAGTAATGTGAATGCGCATCCGCATTTTAACACGGAAGGAACGATCACGGTGGTGCATAACGGCATCATCGAGAATTATATCCAGCTCAGGCAGATGCTGACGGAAAAGGGCTACCAGTTTGTCTCCGAGACGGACACGGAAGTGCTGGCGCACCTGCTGGACTATTATGATAAAGGCAATCCGATGGAGACGATCACGAAGGTACTGCACCGCGTGGAGGGCTCCTATGCGCTGGGCATCCTGTTCGCGGACTGCCCGGATCAGATTTTTGCGGCGAGGAAGGACTCGCCGCTGGTGGTGGGACAGAACAAGGACGGATGCTTCATCGCGTCTGATGTGCCGGCGATCTTAAAATACACGCGGAAAATATATTACGTGGACAATCAGGAAATCGTGCGGCTGCGCGCGGATCATATGCATTTCTATACGGTGGACGAGGAGGAGATCCACAAGGAACCCGTGACCATCGACTGGGATGCCAACGCGGCGGAGAAGGCCGGCTATGAGCATTTTATGTTAAAAGAGATGTATGAGCAGCCAAAAACTGTAACGGACACCCTTTTGCCCAGGATCAAGGATCATGATATCGTGATCGAAGAGCTGAACATGACCGATGAAGAGCTTAAGAGCATCCGCAAGATTCATATCGTGGCCTGCGGGTCGGCCTACCATGCGGGCATGACGGGCAAGTATGTGATCGAGGGGCTGGCCCGCATTCCGGTGGAGGTGGATCTGGCGTCCGAGTTCCGCTACCGTAATCCGATCCTGGAAGAGGGCGGCATGGTGGTGGTGATCAGCCAGTCCGGTGAGACGGCGGATACGCTGGCAGCGCTGCGGGAAGCCAGGGCGCGCGGGTTCAAGGTGCTGGGCATCGTCAATGTAGTGGGCAGCTCCATCGCCAGAGAGGCGGACAATGTGATGTATACCTGGGCCGGGCCGGAAATTGCGGTGGCTACCACCAAGGCCTACAGTGCCCAGCTGGTGGCGCTTTATCTGCTGGCCATGAAGCTGGGCCGGGTGCGGGGGCAGATCCGGGATCAGGAATTTGCGTCCATGCTCGGAGACCTGCGGTGTCTGCCGGATCAGATCGAACTTTTGCTGAATAACAAACTGAAGATACAGAAATTTGCCAACCGGTACATAGGCGCCAAGGATGTGTTCTTTATCGGGCGGGGGATCGATCATGCGATCTCGTTGGAAGGTTCCCTGAAACTGAAGGAAATCTCCTATATTCATTCCGAGGCTTATGCGGCCGGTGAATTGAAGCACGGCACGATCTCCCTGATCGAGGAGGGCACGCTGGTGGCGGCGGTGTCCACACAGCCGGAGCTGTACGCGAAGACCATCAGCAACATGGTGGAAGTAAAAGCCAGAGGGGCCTTCGTGCTGGCAGTTACCTGCGAGGAGAACAAGGAGATCGAGAAGGCGGCGGACTATGTGATCTATATCCCGGAGACCAATCCTTTCTTCGCCAATTCGCTGGCGATCATACCGCTGCAGCTGTTCGGGTATTATGTGGCCGTCGGCAAAGGGTGTGATGTGGATAAGCCCAGGAATCTCGCGAAATCGGTGACAGTTGAGTAAAACACAATTTTTATAAAATTTTGTCACAGTTTGAACACAATTAGCAGATATACTGTCCTCAGAAACAGAGAAAAGAACGGTGCAGGCAGTGCCGGCCGAAAGAAATATACAGCAAAGAAAGGGGCAGGAATTATGTTTGATAATCATTTTAGTGACAAAAACACAGGTGCACAGGATACGATGCAGGGACAGAGCCAGAGTGCAGGTACACAGAGCCAGACAGTGCACAGCCAGAGCACAGGTACACAGAACCAGACAGTGCACGGCCAGAGTGCAGGTACACAGAACCAGACAGCATACAGCCAAGGGGCGCAGAGCCCGAACGGTGCATCCCGGTATCAGAACGGCTACGGCGGTTACGGCGGGAGCTACGCCCAGAACACAGGGCAGAATCTTTACGGGACGAACCAGTCGGGATATTACCAGAGCGCCGGCGGTGCAAACGGCACGAATGGAAATTATCAGTATGGCAATACGTATCCGCACTATGCGGGTGTGGAGCAGGGAAAGCACAAAGATAAGAAAAAGAAAGAAAAGAAGCCGAACAGTTTCTTAAAGAAGGCGGCGGTCTGTCTTTCCCTGGGGCTTCTTTTCGGTATCTTTGCAGGGACCGGGATGTTCGCGGTACAGGCCGTGACAGGAGCAGTGATCGGTAATAAAACAGTGGAGGTCACGGAGAGCGACCGGGTCATTCTGGAAGACGAAGATGAGGGCAATACAGCCGGAACCCAGACGGACGATACGGCAAAAGCCGGGGGAAAGACGGTGCAGAGCGGTATTCGTGAAACGGACAATATCAGCACGATCGTTGCGGATGTGTCACAGGTGGTAAAAGAGGTTATGCCGGCCATCGTGTCCATCAACAATCATTATACCGAGAAAATGTCATATTTCGGGCAGACGATGACGAGCGAAGCGGATGCCAGCGGCTCCGGCATCATAGTCGGGCAGAACGATACGGAGCTTCTGATCGTGTCCAACTATCACGTGATCGCGGATTCGGATGAGCTGACGGTACAGTTTGTGGAAGGCAGCGAGGCCAGGGCTTCGATCAAGGGAACAGACCCGGATATGGATCTGGCGGTGATCGCGGTTCCGATCGGCGATGTTAACAGCAGCACGCTGCAGGAGATCGCGGTAGCTACGCTGGGCAACTCCGATACGCTGACGGTAGGCGAGCCGGCGATCGCCATCGGTAACTCTCTGGGATACGGACAGTCGGTAACGACCGGCGTGATCAGTGCACTGAACAGAAGTATTCAGCTTTCGGACGGCACGGACGGTACTTTTATACAGACCGATGCGGCGATCAACCCGGGTAACTCCGGCGGTGCGCTTTTGAACATGAAGGGCGAAGTGGTGGGCATCAATTCCAATAAGATCGGCGGCAGCGCCGTGGAAGGCATGGGATACGCGATCCCTATCTCGGCGGCAAGCCCGATCATCGCAGAACTGATGCTGAAGGAGACGAAGAATAAAGTAGCCGAGGAAGAAAGAGGCTATCTGGGTATTTCCGGTATCAGTGTCACCCAGGAAGTATCGGCGGCATACGGTATGCCGGAAGGCGTATATATCTCTCAGGTGTATGAGAACACGGCGGCAGCGGCAGCAGGGCTGCGCAAGGGTGATATCATCGTGGAGTTCGACGGAGACAAGATTTCGTCCATGGATACCCTGCAGAAGGCGCTGGAATTCTATGCCAAAGGTGATGTAGTGAACGTCACTGTCATGTCACCGGGCGTAAGTGGCTATGAGAGCAGGACGGTAGAACTGACGCTGGGCAATAAAGCGCAGTAGGGACAGCATAACAAAAGTGCAGGACAGAGAAAGACGGCCGGACGGCTGTCCTCCTCTGCTCTGTGCTTTTTTGTCTGTACTTTAGAAATTGTTTACTTGTGAGGAAGGGGGTTTTATACTATGATAGAAGCAGGTGCCGGTTTTTCAGATGTTTGGTAATACTATAAAACGGAGATCGACATGCATGGTAAAGACACTGTTGGAATGAGAATGGGAACAGATAAAAGATAGACGGGAGCGGATATGAGAGACGACAGATTTGACGGAGCGGATGAGAACAAAGATTCACGGTCGTGGGATTTCCGGGAGCTTGAGGACGGCGAAGCGCTGCGGGAGAGCCTGCGCCGGCAGAGGAGTGAACGGAAGGAAGAAAGCACACAGAATAAGCAGGACGGGCAGGAAAGACAGCCTGCACCTGCACAGGCCAAAAGCGATGCGGGAAAAGAGCCGGCGGCAGCAGAGCAGGACACGCAAAAGAATGGGCAGGATCCGGGCCAGACGGAGGAGAAAGAAGAGCTGGCGGTGAGCAGTTATGCAGAAGACGGAGCGGAAGCGGAGAAGAATAAAGAGGATGATCCGGGCAGGGAGTATGAGGATGTCTGCTTTATCTGCCGCCGGCCGGAGAGCAGGACGGGTAAGATGTTCCGGCTGCCGAATCATATCTGCGTCTGTGACGACTGTATGCACAAGACCATGGATACGGTCAGCCAGTTTGACTATCAGGGCATGCTGAATCATCCTGCCATGGCCGATTTAAACAACGGCAAAGGCTTTCCGAAGATCAGTTTCGTCAATCTGGCGGATCTGCAGGGAGACGGAGGCATCCCCAATAAGCAGAAAATCAAGAAAAAGAAGAAAGACGCCAAACCGGAGATTGATATACGGAACATCATGCCGCCTCATAAGATCAAGGCCAAGCTGGACGAGTATGTGGTGGGACAGGAGTATGCCAAGAAGGTCATGTCTGTGGCGGTCTACAATCACTATAAGCGCGTTGCCACGGGTATGATGGAAGAGATCGAGATCGAGAAATCCAACATGCTGATGATCGGGCCTACAGGGTGCGGCAAGACGTACCTTGTAAAAACACTGGCCAGGCTTCTGGATGTGCCGCTGGCCATCACGGATGCCACCTCTTTGACGGAGGCTGGCTATATCGGTGACGATATCGAGAGCGTGGTCTCCAAACTTCTGGCGGCGGCCGAGAATGATGTGGAGCGGGCAGAGCATGGCATTATCTTCATAGACGAGATCGATAAGATCGCCAAGAAGAAAAATACCAACTCCCGGGATGTCAGCGGGGAATCCGTGCAGCAGGGGATGCTGAAACTGCTGGAAGGGGCCGAGGTGGAGGTGCCGGTGGGCGCCAATTCCAAGAATGCCATGGTGCCGCTTGCCACAGTCAATACGAAGAACATCCTGTTTATCTGCGGCGGCGCTTTTCCGGATCTGGAAGAGATCATCAAGCAGCGATTGAACAAGAAGACTTCCATCGGTTATGGGGCGGAGCTTCGGGACAAATACGATAAAGAGAAGAATATCCTGAGCAGGGTCACGGTGGAGGATATCAAGAAATTCGGGATGATTCCCGAGTTTATCGGACGTCTGCCGGTGATCTTTACTCTGGAAGGGCTGGGGAAGGAGATGCTGGTCAAGATCCTGAATGAGCCGAGGAATGCGATCTTGAAGCAGTATCAGAAGCTGCTGGAGCTGGATGAGGTGAAGCTGGAATTTGAGCAGGGAGCGCTGGAGGCGATCGCGGATAAGGCCATGGAGAAGGATACCGGCGCCCGGGCGCTGCGTGCGATCATCGAGGAATTCATGCTGGATATCATGTATGAAGTGCCGAAGGACGACAACATCGGCCGGGTGATCATCACCAGAGAATATATCGAAGGAACCGGCGGACCGATCATTGATATCCGCAGCAGTTCGGCGGAACATCCTGACAGACTGCTGGTCACGGGACAAATGCCGCAGGCATAGTATAAGGCATAGCATAACAGGAAAGTTGATAAGCGTTTTAGAAGATGACTTGCAGGGAAAAGATCTTATCAAACGACTATGCCGACCTGATCACGGATTATGTGGTGGCGGAGGAGCTGTCGGGTACGTCCCCGATCGACTTCTGCTTTCACGGCATCGACGACGGTTACGGTGTGGCGAATGTCAGGCGCAGCATGTTTCCGCCGATGTCTATCGGTTATTACGGCTATTCGGCGATTCCGGTACTGTACGGACTGATGCAGACGGGGGAGGTTGTTTTTGATCCGGAGAATCTGGCGCAGACAGGCAGCATCCGGGTGCAGAATCCGCCGCTGTCCCTGCAGGGGGCCGGTGTGGTGCTGGGATTTATCGACACGGGTATCCGCTACGAACTGGACGTGTTCCGCAGGGAAGACGGCAGCAGCCGTATCATGGCGCTGTGGGATCAGACGATTCAGGACGGGGAGCCGCCGGAAGGCTTTCTGTACGGTACAGAGTATACCAGAGCACAGATCGACCGGGCGCTGCAGACGGAAGAACCGGCGCTTCTCGTACCCTCTACCGATACCAACGGACATGGCACACAGATGGCTTCCGTGGCGGCGGGCAGTATTCTGGATCAGGGGCTGGCTTTTCGCGGGGCAGCGCCCCAGGCGGATATTGCAGTGGTCAAGTTAAAACCTGCCAAGCAGTATCTGCGGGACTATTATCTGGTGGCCGACGGGGTGCCGGCTTATCAGGAGAATGATGTGATGGAGGCGGTCAGGTATCTGGAGCGGATGGCGATCGCACTGCACAGGCCGGTGGTCATTGTACTGGGCCTCGGCACCAATCTGGGCAGTCACAACGGCACTTCGCCGCTGGCCTCCTATCTGAACAGCGTAGCGAGGCGCAGAAGCCGGGCAGTGGTGGTCTGCGGCGGCAACGAAGGTGACAAGGAACATCATTACGAACATACCGTACCGGATACGGTGGAGATCCGTGTGCCGGAGAATACGAACGGGTTCTGTATGGAACTGTGGGGCACGCTTCCGGATATCTACACAGTCAGATTGCGGTCTCCGGGCGGGGAGACGTCCCCGGAGATTGATTTCAGAAGCAGGGAAGACCGGGTGATCGATTTCATTTTTGAAAGTACCGTGGTCACGGTGAGCAACCTGATCGTGGAGCGGGACGCGGGAGAGCAGCTCGTCTTTTTCCGGTTTGAGGATCCTACGCCGGGCATCTGGAATCTGCAGGTGTATTTGATGGAAGGGCAGAAAGGGACGGGAACCTTCCATATCTGGCTGCCGATCACGGAGTTTATGGAACAAAACGTGACCTTTCTGGCGCCAAGCCCGGATGTGACCCTGACCGAGCCTTCCAATGCGGAGCGCATCATTACCATATCCGCTTATAACGGGTTGACCGGCAGCTGGTTTACGGAATCCGGACGGGGATATACCAAGAGCGGCGTGATCAAGCCGGATCTGGCGGCGCCCGGCGTGCAGGTGCCGACTGCCCTGGGGCCGGTGACTGGCTCCAGCATGTCGGCGGCCCTAGCGGCAGGCTGCGTGGCCCAGTTCATGGAATGGGCGGTGGTGGAGGGCAATACGCCGACGGTGGAGAGCCGAGGCATCAAGAGCTTCCTCATAAGAGGGGCGGACCGGTCGGAGAATATCGTGTATCCGGATAATCGGTGGGGGGCGTATGGTAATATAGTGTCAAGTTAGCAAGGAGCCAGTAAAATCAAGGGTTTCCGCTGATTTAGTCCTATGAAAAATTTGCTTTGAAAAAATTTTCGACATGTCGAAAATGAGCAAAATTGGATTAAGACGGGCCTGTTTTTAACCAGAAAACTGAAAATCAAGCAACTTGACACTAATATACCACCAAGCCGTTTGGTGTTGTAAAACGTGTCCCTAAAAAGGAGTGATAACTTAATATTTGAAGTTTAGGTAGGACTAAATCAGCTTTTGCATCGGACAAGCGCCGTATCTGCATAGCTGGTTTAGTCCTATTTATTTTAACAGAGATAAACGCCTATGAGAAGGAGAAAATTTATGGCAGATTTAAACCTATTATTGAAGGAAGCCCAAAACCTGAATTTGAGCATCAGGGGCATATTAAAACTTTCCACTTATGAAGATTATGATGATCTGAGTGGATTACATATCAACTATGAGGACGGGCAGCAGCTTTTCCTCCAGTCAGAACTCCGGGAGGTCATGGGGAAACTTTCGGATGTGGAGCGGAGGATTGCATACCTCTCACGTCCGGTTAAGGAAACGAGCCGTCTGCACAAGAACGGAAGCGGAAGATATGAGACAAAGAGCGGGCATTATTATACCAGTGGAAGCGGTATTGAGGTACTGATAAAAGATGATTACCGGGAAGTGCCCTATTGGGTGTGGACGAGCGTGGAGCATGACGGCAGGGACTACTATCTGGTGGGACATAAAGACATACGGATGGATGGTTTGACTGTCCGGGTGAGAGAGGCGGTGTGAGTATGGGTGCGACAATCTATTGCTTATGTAATCAAAAAGGAGGCTGCGCAAAAACAGTGAGTTCCATCAGTATCGGGATCGGCCTTGCCCGTGAGGGCAGGCGTGTCCTTCTGGTGGACGTAGACAGTCAAGGGTCAATGACTGCCAGCCTGGGATACCAGCAGCCCGACCAGATGGAAACCACGCTCTCGACTATTCTGAGCGGGATAATCATGGACGAGCCGCTTCCACCCGGAAGCGGGATTCTCCACCATGAGGAGGGTGTTGACCTGCTCCCGGCGAACATAGAATTGTCCGGCATGGAGGTTACTCTGGTCAATACCATGAGCCGGGAGACGATCCTGCGGCAGTATCTGAATACCATGCGTGAGGAATATGATGCGATTATTCTGGATTGTATGCCCTCACTTGGTATGCTGACCATCAATGCGCTTGCGGCGGCAGATCAGGTCATAATCCCGGTGCAGGCGCAGTACCTGTCGATAAAAGGGTTGGAGCAGCTTATCCGCACGATTGCAAAGGTAAAACGGCAGATCAACACACACCTTTCCATAGCAGGGATATTGATAACAATGGCGGATATGCGGACAAATTATGCAAAGGATATTGTGGAACTTCTGCACATGAATTATGATGGGAAACTGCGGATTTTTGAGAACATTATCCCCCTTTCTGTGAGGGCGGCGGAAACAAGTGCGGCAGGAAAGAGCATCTATCTCCATGACCCTTCCGGTAAAGTGGCAGCCGCTTATGCCGCACTGACGAAAGAGGTGATAAGGGGATGAAAAGCGTTGCAAAGAATATCCAGATGACTACCTATGAGGATTTGCTCTCAGGAAGCAAGGGAAGGCGTCACCCCGACAGAATGGGAAACCACCGGCAGGGAGGAAGAAGAACCCCCGGATATGGTGGAGATCGAGGGCGGAGAGATTGTAACGGAAGGCCCGGCAGAAGGATACAGCACAGGGCTTCCTTACGATATTGTCATAGAGAAACTCCATTTCGGCCCTGAACGCCATAACTTCCATATCACGGACGACGCGCTGGGAACCGGAGGGCAGAAAGCAAAATATCAGGATAACCTTGCCGCAATCCGGACGCTCACGCAGATCGAGGCGGAAAACCGTCTCGCCACGGAGCAGGAACAGGAGGTTTTATCAAGATATGTAGGGTGGGGCGGGCTTTCCCAGGCATTTGACGCGGACAATGAAAAGTGGGGGAAGGAATATACAGAATTAAAAGAACTCCTGACCCCGGCAGAGTATGAATCGGCGCGAAGCACGGTCTTAAATGCCCACTATACCAGCCCCATAGTCATCAAGGCAATGTATGAAGCGGTGAAACGCATGGATTTTACGCCGGGGAACATTTTGGAGCCGTCCTGCGGCATCGGGAACTTTTTCGGGCTTGTGCCGGAGGAATTTGAAAAATCCAACCTTTACGGCGTAGAACTGGATTCCCTGACCGGGCGTATCGCAAAGCAACTTTACCAGAAGGCAGAGATTACTGTTGGCGGTTTTGAGACAACGGAACACCCCAATGACTTTTTTGACCTTGCGGTGGGGAATGTGCCTTTTGGGGAATATAAGGTGCATGACAAACAGTACGACAAACAGAACCTTTTGATACACGATTATTTTCTCACAAAAACACTGGATAAGGTGCGTCCGGGCGGTGTGGTGGCTTTCATCACCTCGAAGGGGACAATGGATAAGGCAAACGGCAAAGTACGGGAGGCACTGGCACAGAAAGCCGACCTTTTAGGGGCGGTGCGCCTGCCGAACAATGCTTTCAAAGCCAATGCAGGCACGGATGTGACAGCGGACATCCTGTTTTTCCAGAAACGGGGCAGTGCGCCGGAAAAGCTGCCGGATTGGGTAAACGTGGGGCAGACGGAGGACGGCATACCCATAAATAATTATTACCTGCAAAATCCGGATATGGTGCTGGGCAAAATGGCCTTTTGGGAGAACATGTATGGGAATGCCACGGAAACGGCATGTGTACCGCTGGAAGGGGCTGACTTAAAAGAGCAGCTTGCAGAGGCAGTCATACATATCAGAACGCCAGACAGGGAACTTTTGCACATGGACGCGCCGGAACAGGCAGAAGAAGAAAAGGCGGAAACCATACCGGCAGACCCCAATGTGCGCAATTTCAGTTTTACGGAAAAAGGCGGGAAACTTTATTTCCGTGAAAATTCCCGCATGAAACAGATCGAAGTGGGGAAAACGCCTGCAGCCCGCATCCGGGGCATGATCGCCATCCGGGACAGTGCAAGGCGGCTCATTGATTTACAGCTTAGCGGCGCGGAGGATGCGGAAATCGGGAAGGAGCAGGCGAAGCTCAATGCACTGTATGATAATTTCCAGAAGAAGTACGGGCTACTTGGCAGCGCCGGGAACCGTCTTGCTTTCCGGCAGGATTCCTCTTACCCGCTGTTATGCTCTTTGGAGGTACTGGACGAGGAAGGGAACTTAAAGCGCAAGGCGGATATGTTCACAAAACGGACGATCCAGCACCGCCAGCCGGTGACAAGCGTGGATACGGCAGTGGAAGCGCTGGGCGTTTCTATCGGGGAGAGGGCCTGTGTGGATCTGGGGTTTATGGCGTCCCTGATGGGAGGCGGGGATAAGATACCCCAGATCATTTCTGACTTAAAGGGCATTATCTTCAAAGACCCGGACAGCGGCCCGGCAGTTATTTCGGAGGAAAACACAGACTGGCATAAGGGCTGGCAGACTGCGGACGAGTATCTTTCCGGGGATGTGCGCAGGAAACTGGAAAAAGCGAAGAAAGCGGCGGAGGAATACCCGGAATTTTCCGCAAACGTGGAAGCGCTCCTTGCCGTGCAGCCAAAAGATTTGACAGCACCGGAGATCAGTGTCCGCATCGGCGCTCCCTGGATAGACACAAAATACTATAAGCAGTTTTTATTTGAACTGCTCCAGACACCGGGACGGCTCCAGAACGGGAGGATAGACGTGCTGTATTCGGATGTCACGGGTGAATGGCGGATAAAGGGGAAATCGGAGGACAGCATCACGAACACCCGCGTCCATACTACCTACGGCACAAAGCGGATCAATGCCTATGAGATTTTTGAGGCCAGCTTAAACCAGCGGAGCGTCCAGATTTTCGACACGCACAGGGACGCTGACGGGAAGGAAATTCGTGTCCTGAATGAGAAAGAGACAGCCATCGCGCAGCAGAAGCAGGACGCCATGAAAGAGGCTTTCCACGACTGGATTTTTAAAGACCCGGAGCGGCGCACGGATTTATGCGCTGTTTATAACAGGATGTTCAACTCTACCCGTCCCCGTGAATATGACGGGAGACATATCAATTTTATCGGGATGAACCCGGAGATCAAACTGGAGCCGCACCAGAGGAACGCTGTCGCGCGCATCCTTTACGGCGGGAACACCCTGCTTGCCCATGTGGTGGGCGCAGGAAAGACCTACGAGATGATAGCGGCGGCAATGGAGAGTAAGCGGCTGGGGCTGTGTAAAAAGTCCATCATGGTTGTGCCGAACCACCTGACAGAACAGTGGGGCGGCGATTTTTTAACCCTTTATCCCGGTGCGAAGGTGCTGGTGGCTACAAAAAAAGATTTTGAACCAAAGAACCGCAAGCGTTTTTGCGCGAGGATCGCTACCGGAGACTATGACGCTGTGATTATCGGCCACAGTCAGTTTGAGAAAATTCCCATTTCGCCGGAGCGCCAGATGGCCATTATCCAGGATCAGATTGACGAGATCGTGTTTGCCATTGCGGAAGCAAAGGCAAACAGGGAAGAAAAATTCACGGTCAAGCAGATGGAGAAAACGAAGAAGAACCTGGAAGCGAAGATTAAGAAACTCTATGATAAGAAAAAAGATGATACGGTCACATTCGAGGAATTGGGTGTTGACCGTCTTTTTGTGGACGAGGCGCATAGCTTTAAAAACCTTTACATGCATACGAAAATGCGTAATGTGGCAGGCATCAGCCAGACGGACGCGCAGAAGTCCAGCGATATGTTTGCGAAGTGCCGCTATATGGATGAAATCACCGGAGGGCGCGGTGTGGTATTTGCCACCGGCACCCCGGTAAGTAACTCAATGGTAGAATTATATACCATGATGCGCTATCTCCAGTATAGTATGCTGGAGGACGGCTACCGGGACAGCACGGGGAAGATACGGAGCCTGAAACACTTTGACAACTGGGCGGCGACTTTCGGGGAGCAGGTGACGGCGGTGGAATTAAAGCCGGAGGGCACGGGATTCCGCCTAAAGACGCGGTTTGCCCGTTTTTATAACCTGCCGGAGCTGATCAACCGTTGGAAGGAGGCCGCGGATATACAGACGGCGGATATGTTAAAACTGCCGGTGCCGGAGGCAGAGTATGTCACAGTGCAGACGGAACCCAGCGAAGCGCAGAAAGCGATGGTAAAATCCCTTGCGGACAGGGCGGAGAAGATACGGAAAGAGAAGATCGACCCGCGGATCGACAACATGCTGAAGATTACGTCGGACGGGCGCAAGCTGGCGTTAGACCAGCGCATTATGAACCCGCTGCTTCCCGACGACCCTGGAAGCAAAGTAAACGCCTGCGTGGACAATGTATTCAGAATCTGGCAGGAGAGCGCGGAGACAAAGGGGACACAGCTTATCTTTTCGGATTTATCCACGCCGAAGGGAAAGGCGGAGCCGAAAAAGGAGGAAGCAAAAGAAAATACGGAAGGGACGGAAACGGAAGCCGCAGCGACGGAGGAAGAGACTGCTATGGAGGCAAGCGTTTACGAAGATATCCGGAAGAAACTGATCGCAAAAGGAATCCCGCCCCAGGAGATCGCTTTTATACATGACGCCAATACGGAGACACAGAAAGCAGAGCTTTTTGCAAAAGTGAGAAACGGCCAGGTGCGCGTCCTTCTTGGCAGCACACAGAAGATGGGAGCCGGAACCAACGTACAGACGAAGCTGGTGGCATCCCATGACCTGGACTGCCCTTGGCGTCCGGCGGATCTGGAACAGCGCGCCGGGCGGATTGTGCGGCGGGGCAATGAAAATGACCATGTAAAAATATACCGTTATGTTACGAAAGGGACATTTGACGCTTATACATGGGGGCTGGTGGAATCGAAGCAGAAATTTATCGGACAGATCATGACCTCCAAAAGCCCTGCCCGCTCCATTGAGGATGTGGACGCCACTGCATTGTCATACGCAGAGGTGAAGATGCTGGCGACAGGAGATGTGCGGATTAAGGAAAAAATGGATTTGGATATACAGGTGACAAAGCTGAAAATGCTGAAATCAAACCATCAGGCGCAGCAGTATGAGATGCAGGATAAGGTGCGGGGCTATTATCCTAATAAGATAAAAGAAACCCAGCTTTATATAGACTGCCTGAACGCTGACCTGCCCGTACTGGAGGCACACCCGGTCAAGGAAGATGCGTTTTCCATGACTGTCATGGGAAATGTATATACGGAGCGGAAGGAAGCGGGCAAGGCAATCGTGGCGGCCTGCCGCCTGATGGATGACCCAGGCAAGGAGATTGAATTGGGGGAATATCGTGGATTCCCGATGAAGCTCATGTTTGACGGCGCAAAATTCAAAGTGACGATGAAGCAGCACCTGACCCATACGGCGGAACTTTCCGATGATGTGGTGGGAAACATCACTCGTATCAACAACGCACTGGAGAAAATCCCCCAGAGCCTTGCAAACCATAAGGAGAATATGGCGCGCCTGCATAAAGAACTGGAAAGCGCAAAAGAGGAAGCGGAAAGACCTTTTGCACAGGAAGCGGAACTTCAGGAGAAATCAGCGCGGCTGGCAGAACTGAATACTGTCCTTGACAACGAGGAAAAAGGGCGCGGCACAGAACCGCCACGGGAGACGGAAGAAGATGCGGAGCGGGGAAATGAAAAACCCTCCATCCTGAAAACTTTGAAAGAATATGAACGGCCTGCGCCGGCTAACTTTGGAGCGGAACGCGGGCAGGAAAGGGAGGCGATCTGATGCGGAAAACGGAAGGGCGTACCATCGGGCTTTATTTTAAGGTAAGCCCGGAGGAAATGGCCCTGATCGAGAAAAAGATGGAGCAGGCAGGCACGAGGAATAAGCGTGCGTACCTGCGGAAGATGGCGGTGGACGGCTATATCGTCCACCTGGATATGGAGAGCGTGAAGGAACTGACAAAACTTCTCCGCTCCCTGTCCGCAAATACAAACCAGATAGCCCGCCGCTGTAATGAGACGCGCAACCTTTATGCTGAGGATGTGGAGGATCTGCGCAAAGGGTACGCAGCGGCACAGGCAGGGCTTCTTTCCCTGATACGGAAATTTGCAAGCCTGTAAAGACACATGGCGCAGGGGATGATTTCTCTGCGCCTGTTTTTTTTATCAATAAGATGGGCTGCGAAGCGTGACAGCGTTTGATTTGGAGGTGATGGCGGTATGCCGGGAGTGACAAAAGAACAGATCGCAAGGGCGAAAGAGTGGGATTTACTCTCTTATTTACAAACTTATGAGCCGCAGGAACTACAAAAATGCGGAGGGAGGGAATACCGGACAATGACCCATGACAGCCTTAAAATATCCAACGGCAAATGGAACTGGCACAGCCGGGGGATCGGCGGCAGGACGGCGCTTGACTATCTGGTCAAGGTGCGGGGCATGGACTTTGTAAAAGCGGTGGAGACGCTCTGCGGGGAACGGGGCGCGGCTGTCCGGATGCCTTCTGATATTCCCCATAAAGAGAAACCGGCAAAGCCCTTTTTACTTCCGCCGGAAAACCGGTGCGGGACAGCGGCGGTGTCCTATCTGCTGGGAAGGGGGATTGATGGGGAAGTGATCAGCCAGTGTATCAGGAAAGGGATTCTGTATGAGAGCCGTAACTACCATAACTGTGTCTTTGTGGGAAAAGACAGTGCAGGGAAAGCGCGTTATGCCTGCCTGCGGGGGATATATGGCACATTTAAAAATGACGTGGACGGGAGCGATAAGCGTTACAGTTTTTCGCTGCCTTCTGCTGATGAGGACAGCCCCTTTGTGGCTGTGGCGGAAAGCCCTATTGATGCGCTTTCCGTAGCATCACTGTTAAAGATGCAGGGGGAGGACTGGACAAAGAACCATTACCTTTCCCTGGGCGGGACGGCTCCCCGTGCGCTGCTTACGTTCCTCCATGACCATCCGGCAGTGGTCTGCATCAGTTTATGTCTGGATAATGATAAGGCTGGAATTTTAGGTATGGAGAAAATCCGGGAGGCGGTGCGGGAGGATGCAGAACTTTCCCGGCGCATCCGGGTGATCGTGGATAATCCGCCGCCCCTTGTTTGTGGGAAGGACTATAATGAACTGTTGAAGCAGAAAATAGCCGCCCGATATGAGGCAGAAAACAGGGAAAAAACGCAGGCAGGGCGCGTCTGTGGTATGGAAAAATAGAAAGGAAGGAGGATGCGGATATGGCAATTTCAGACCTGCTCCCACGAAAGGCTATGGGGAGCAAGACACGGGGGCAGACGCTTCAGGCGCGCATAAAGTATGACCAGAAGGAAGAAAAGACAAAGGACGGGGAATTAGTGTCATCGTACATGTGCTGTCCGGAAACCGCCGCTGAAGAATTTGAAATGAGCAAGCTGCTCTATGAAACGTCTACCGGACGGAGCCAGCCCCAGGAGCGGGACATTATTGCCTACCGCATCATCCAGTCTTTTAAGCCGGGGGAGATTACGCCGGAAGAGGCAAATAAGCTGGGGTATGAACTGGCTATGAAATTCACAAAAGGAAAGCATCAGTTTGTTGTCTCCACTCATGTGGATAAAGCCCATATCCATAACCATGTGGAATTTAACAGTACCAATTTAGAGTGTGACGGCAAATTTAATAACTATAAAAATTCTTCCTTTGCCCTGCGCAGGCTCAACGACCAGATATGCAGGGAACACGGCTACTCCGTGATCGAAAACCCGAAAGCAAAAGGACAGCGCTATCAGGAAAAAGCGGCGGCAAAACGCGGGCGGAGTTTCAAGGAGCGGCTGCGTCAGACGATTGACCGGGTACTGCCTGAGAGCAGGGATTTTGAAGATTTTTTATCCCACATGAGGGAAGAAGGATATGAGATCAAACGGCGGGGAAAATCGCTGGAGTTCCGTGCGCCGGGGCAGGAGAAATTTACCCGCAGCTTCCGTCTGGGGGAGGAATATACGGAGGCGGCGTTACAGGAGCGGGCCGGAAAAACTTGTGCCAGAACGGAGACAAAAACAAAACGAAAGGCAGCGGTAAGGAATGTCAACCTCCTTGTGGATATTCAGGCAAAAATGCAGGCGGGGAAAGGAAAAAGCTATGAGCGGTGGGCGAAGGTTTTTAACCTGAAAGAAGCAGCAAAGACTTTAAATTTTCTTGTAGATAATGGCGTCACTGATTATGAGGAACTGGCGGCGCGGGCTGAAACTGCCGGACAGAGATTCGACGCGCTTTCTGTCCGCATCAAACAGCTTGAGGGACGCATGGCAGAGAACGCACAGTTAAAAACACATATCATCAATTATTCCAAAACGCGGGAAGTCTATAAGGAATATAAGAAGTCACGCCATAAAAAAGAATACCTTGCAGAACACGCAGAGGAGGTAGCAAAGCATGAGGCGGCAAAAGCGGCTTTTGATGCCCTGAACGGGAAGCCGATACCAAAAGTGGCACAGCTTTCGGAAGAATATGCCGTACTTCTGGCCGAGAAAAAAGAGTGCTATGAGGAATATAAGGAGGCGCGGAAAGAGATGATCGACTACCAGAGCGCAAAGCAGAATGTTGATATAATTTTAGGATTGGAGCCGCGCGGAGCGGAGAAAAAAGAAACAGAGCGGTGACAGATAAAAAAAGAGGAAAACCGGAAAGGGAATAGGTAGTCCCTTGCCTGGTTTTCCTTTTTTTATTTTGTTTTTGGTGTGGAATTTGTTATATACAGAAACGGAAAGTATGTCGATTTTTTCGGGGGATCTTTGTCTTTAACCTCTGCGCGGAGTGCGGAGGGGGCGACCCGTAAGCGGGAGCAAACTCAAAGTGTATTGCTTTGAGTTGAAAGCCACGCCGTAAGGCGTGTTCACAAAAGAGCGGGAGCGTATTTTGCCGGGGATTGGGGTGTCCCCAACAAGCATAGCGAGGCGACATAAGGAGCCGGAGCGGGGATAGCGATATTCGTAAAGAATATCGTTATCCATTGCTTGCCAGTGCTGGTTTATGGTACGATTGTTT
>ERZ808028.69-NODE-69-length-115790-cov-7.656668_pt1 | contig 115790 bp, 93 predicted proteins | sample MGYA00380184_ERZ808028 | MGnify/ENA primary metagenome ERZ808028 (study PRJEB31490, sample SAMN06133397) | mouse gut metagenome | isolation source: J8_1 | host: mice | place: China: Chengdu | collected 2015-05 ... | reverse complement strand
CCTTAAAAGCTATGGTATCATGCGGCCAATTTTAAGTAATCTTGGCACTTGACTTATATTACATTATACGCTGGCACACTACGTGAAACTCATCTCCCTTTAGTACATTATTACTGTAGAAATTTGACTTCCCATAATATTCATAAATATGTATAACTAATACTAATGTACTAATATAAATGTATGAAAGCAAGATGAAGTTTAAAGTGTCAAAACGAGATTATTAAGTTGTTTTTATGTCATAAATTTGATGAATTATTTTTTGCGAGTGCTTGACACAAAACTACACAAAACCAAAAACAAAGCAAGGCCCAAAGTGTGTACACTTTGGGCCTTGGCTTATTGATACTCAATTTTTTCATTACATAAATATAAGCAAGATTTCATAAATCTATCGTGATCATCTGAAACAAAATACCAATTGTCATCAATTTTCTTATACTCTAAAAAATTGTCAAATTCTTTTGCTGTCGGAAATTCTCCTGTAGATGAATAGACAAATCCTTCTTCTAGACCTACAAAATCAATTAAAGGTGGATCTGCAGATTTAAAGAAAACATAGATTTGATCCTTAGAATGAACGGCAGCATCCAGTATCTTTGTTTTATTCGCTTTTTTAAATTGTTCGGGTGTATAGTAAAAAGCAAACCCATCGTTCAGATCGTCTTTTTGTAGTTCACCCTCAGCTAACATTCGAATGATTTCTTCTCGGTCTTCTTTGAAAACATAAAAGTTAATTTCTGTTCTAATTAATGGCGGCACAATGACTATAATTGCAAGCGTCAATGTTTGGATAATGATTGGTAAGAATTTTTGTTTGAAAGCAAAAATAATGGCAAAGATAAATGAAATGGTAAATAGTGAATAAGATATTAAACCAGCATTGTAATGCATATTTTCTCCAAATAATTTTAAAGTTGTATATATTAGAATTAAAACACTACTTCCGATTGATAAATAGTTAATATGTTTTCTCATAAAGCAACCCCTCTTTAACATAACTTTTAATCATTTTAACATAACTTAATGAGTAAGTATACGTAGCTCTGAGGGTTTAGTGTTTTATTAATAGGAATCAGTTTGATTCATTGTTGTGGTAGTGTGATGTTGTTTAAACTTCGTTAAGGTGTTTATACAAGTTTAGTTATTTCTTCAAAGGCTGTTAAAATAATCTTCTAATTTCACAAATAACCCTAATGAAACATTATGATATCAATGCTTCATTGGGGTTATTCATTGCTTTTCAACATCCCCACTCGATACGAATAGTGAGCTCCTGCGTATCTTCAAAAATGACTTCTATTTTCTATTTAATCGGATTAGGCAATGATAGAACTTCCGAACTTTTCAATGGTTTACTGAAATAATAGCCTTGGATATAGTCACAACCAAGTATGTTTAATTGCTCATATTGCCACTCTTCTTCAACACCTTCAATTGTAATGACCAAATCTAAACTATGCGCGAGACGGATAATGTTACCGATGAATGTATTTTCACATTCATTTTTGCCTAAATAAATATCAATTAAAGACTTATCTACTTTAATTTTATCAACAGGAATATACGTTAAATAGTTGAGGGATGAATAGCCAGTGCCGAAATCGTCGAGTGCCATGCGAACTCCGAGTGCTTTTAAATCATGAAATAAATTCGTTGCCTCAACATCATTTTCAATGAAAATACTTTCCGTAAATTCGATTTCAATAAGTGATGGTGAAATATCATGCTGTTTGAAAAGTTCACTTAAAAATTGAACGTAGCCGCTATCGCGAATTTGTTTCGTTGAAAAATTAATGGCAACAGGATGAAGATCTAATCCATTTTCACGCCACTCAACTAGTTGATGAATTACTGTTTCAGTCACAATACGTCCGATTTTTAAAATTAAATCAGTTGATTCAGCGATCGGAATAAATTCTCCAGGCGAAATAGGATGATTTTTTAATCGAATCAACGCTTCATAACTACATGTTTTCCCAGTTTTCACATCAATTTGTGGTTGATAGAATAATTCAAAGTCTTCATTTTCACATGCTTGCCGTAAAATATCTTGGATGGATTGAATGTGAGCAACTTTCTGACGCATTGATGATTCATAAAAAATGAATGTGTTTTTCCCAGTCACCTTGGCTTCATAGAGTGCCATATCTACATTGGAAACAATGTCGGTAGATTTTGTAACATCCAGTTTAGAATCTGCAATTCCTATACTTGCTTTTAAGAAAAAGTTCATTTTTTCATATTGGATTGGTTCCTTAAAGCTATTTTGTATATGATTCAGTAAGGTCTGAATATGCTGTGATTCTGTTTCTTCAATAATGATTAGAAATTCATCGCCGCCAAATCTGGAGACGAAACCCTTCTCGTCTACTAAAATAGTGAGACGGTCTGCGATTGTTTGAAGAATTTTATCACCGTAACTATGACTATACACGTCATTAATTTCTTTAAAGTTATCAATGTCGATTAATAGAACGGTAAAATCTATATGTTCTTTTAAATTTGTATCGAGACGCTTCATCGTCGTCCGTCGATTCGGAAGATTAGTTAAATAATCATGTTCCGCTTGATAGAGATTTTTAGCTTCTTGATGAATAAGTTCAGCAATATGTTCTTGGTTTTCTTCATATTGCTTTTGTAAATCAGCTTCCGTAACAACGAGTTGATTATATGTCTTTTTTAGCTTTTCATTCGCGCGCCGACGGAGATAGTAGGCAATAACTACAACTGTTAATCCTGTAGCGAGGAGTGGAATTAGTATAAAAGCGTATTTCCGTACGAAGCTTTCAGGTTTATTAATAATGATGGCTTCTTTCGGAATTTTATAAGTAGCAATATTATAAGTTTTCAATTGTTCATAATCAAAATAATATGTAGAAGGTGTATCCAACTGAATTGATGGAAAATGGCCTTTTTCTAAAATCTCACGCATCATTTCACCAGCTTGAAAACCTGATGCTTCGTGATCAATAATATAACCTCCAAGCATGCCGCTACCGACACCAGCTGACGTAATGCTGAAAATAGGTGCTGCCGCATACTCTTGAATGAGGCGATAGCGTTCATCTTCTGTATAAATTTGCCCACCTTTTTGCTCGCCAATTGTAATACCAAATACGATGTCATTTTGACCAAAAGAAGATAACTGTTCAGCAAGTTCTTCCTTTGTATGGTTTGAAGTGTTTAAATATTCTACTTCATAATCTTTAAATAGCTCGCTCATTTCTGTTAGTTGATTTGCAATACCGATGCCATTTTCTAAATCATCATAAATGAGTACGAGACGATTTGCTTTTGGGAATAGTGAACCTACCAATGCAATATTTTCCGCATAATCAACTCTTTCGACAATGCCTGTAATTAAGGGATCCTCTGCAAAGGCAATAGCCATTTGAATATTGTCAATTCCTTCAAATACAATTGGCGTGTTTGGAAATAATTCATCTCTGTACATCATGGCAAATTGTAGAGCAGCATCATCCCCAATAATGATGCCATCGTAAGGAAGTCTTGTTTGCAACTTAAATTTTAAATAATGATAAAATTCTTCGAAGTCATTGGAATAGTCTGTGTTTTTTGTATCCATAAATTCATAGTTTAAAGTGTAATCATCAATTGGGAAGCTACCTTTAAGCCCCTCTACTTGAAATGGAATAGAGTCCCATGAATAAGAATAAGAACTAATAAATAAAACTCTGTAAGGCTCTTCAACTAGTTTATCTGTACTCGCATTCGTGATTGGTGCGGATAAATAAAAACATAATGAAAGCAATAATAAAATGCTATATCTACTATATTTCTTCATAATTTTCCCGTCCCATCTAAAATGTATTGATTTCTATGTCGATTATTGTCAAAAATGATTTTGGCCACATAAGGACTTTATATAGTGATTATACACATTTATAATCCAATTAGCGAACTTTTCAAAGGTATTAAGTATAAAGTTTAGGTAAGAAGACTTAGTGGGTGCAAAAGCTACTCTAATAATTTGCTTGCCATAGATTCACCGTTTTAATAGGTAAACTTGCCACTGTACAACTGATCGATGTAAATAAGGTTGATTTATAGTGGAGATTTGACAGCTCTCTACATATATTGATGATTATAAAAATTCAGTTCAATGGGTAGGTATAAGCATTGAACAAAAGGTGAATACATGTCATGAACCGTCGAATTGTCTCACTAAATGGCGACTCTTTTGAGTGATTAAATCTATATTAAAAAACCATTCATTATCCAGAATGTCTACCTAGCGAAAGATTTTATCCAATATTAAAGACAAAAACTGAATTTATTCATAGGACGTTTAAGTAAAGTTAGATGAATGTCGTTAATTTTTAACTATGCTGGAAGTCATTCAAGCTCTTATTCGCAAAACCTATTCTTTTATTATAGAAGTTCGTGTACTACTTTTAGTTTTTTGAACTAAATTGTTAGTCTTTCATAAAAATGACTATTTGATAAATAAATATCAAACATTACATATAATTTACAAAGTATTAATACGCCCTTTATATTTAATCGTTAAGATAAAGTTGATTAAAAAATAGGAGGGGTTCAGTGTATGAAGTTGGCTAAAAAAGTTTTACTGCTTATGACGGCTTGTTTGCTCGTAGTATCACTATTTAGTTTTGCAATGAGTAGTCCATCAGTTGCGGCAGAAAAAAGTTTGAAAGCATCAGATAGTAAAAAATCTAAAAACTTAATTGTGTTAATTGGGGACGGTATGGGACCAGGGCAAGTGACATTGTCTAGGTTATATGCACAAAAATATGAAAAGATGGATCAACTTTATATGGACAACTATTTAGTTGGAACAAATAGTACGTTTGCAGATGTAAGCTATGACGGGAAATCATCTGGAATCATTACAGATTCAGCTGCGTCAGGTACAGCATTTGCAACTGGTAATAAAACTTATAATGGTGCGATTTCTGTAACGAATGAACAAGTTGCTAAACCGGTTGCATCAGTAATCGAAGCTGCACAAGCAGAAGGGAAAGGGACGGGAATTATTTCAACAGCTAGATTAACGCATGCGACACCAGCAGTTTATGCATCACATGTCCGTAGTCGTGGTAATGAAAATGCGATTGCAGCACAATTTGTAGAGAGTGATGTTGATGTATTAATCGGTGGGGGAGAATATCATTTCGTAGCAGATAAAAAAGATGCGGAATTTGGCCGAGCAAAACGTGAAGATGGCCGTAATTTAGTTGAAGAATTTAAAGAAAAAGGCTATACAGTAGCAAGTGATAAAGAATCATTGAGAAATGCAGAAGGTGATAAATTACTCGCTTTACTTTCAGATTCACATGTACCTTATGAGTTAGATCGTGAAGAGAGTGTACCTCGTTTAAATGAGCAATTAACAAAGGCAATTGAAGTGCTGGAGAAAAATGATGAAGGTTTCGTTCTTATGGTAGAAGCTGGGCGCATTGATCATGCCGGACATGCGAACGATATTCATAGTGTTGTACGTGAATTGCTAGAGTTCGACGAAGCATTTGCAACTGCAGTAGAATATGCGAAGAAATCGGGAGACACAACTGTTATTGCAACTGCAGACCATGAAACAGGTGGTTTAACGCTTGGTAGAGACAATATTTCAGATATTTATTATGATTCATTTGGAAATGTAAAAGCTTCATCAGAAAAAATTGGTTCAAAATTAGAAAAAGCAACATCAGACGCTGAAATTAAAGCGATTATGAAAGAATATGCAGCAATCGAAGACTTAACTGCAAACGAACTTGCTCAATTGAAAAAAGCAAACGGTGAAAAAGCTTCGCCAAGTGGTAGTGATGTCTTTAATATCGTCATCGCAAAACGCAGTAATATTGGATGGACTGGCTATGGACATACAGCCGTTGATGTAGGAGTTTACGGCTACGGACCAGCAGCTGAATTACTTCGCGGCTTCAATGACAATACAGATTTCGCCAAAGCGGGTGCAACTGCTCTAGGATTGAACTTAGAAAAAGCGACGAAGAATTTACAAGAAAAGTATGCCTATCCAATCGTGAAAAAATCGGAAGTGGGAGAAACTTTATTCCCAGCTGAAGATTTACAGGGTCTACTCGGTATTAAAGTAGAGAAAAATAACGGCAGTGTAACAGTTTCAGGAGACCGTTTCTCATTTACAATGAAACAAAACGCAGAACAAGTGCAAGTTGCTAATAGAATGTTCGAAGCAAATGCACAAGGAGAAGATGTTTACATCCCATTCGAACTTTTGCAATTGCTGTCGAATAAAAAAATCACATGGGATGGATTGTCAGAGCGTATTGTGATGGAGTAATTGCGATTTAAAAATGTATATTAGATAGGAAGAGAGAACGGCCGATCATCTTGCGGGATGGTTGGTCGTTTTTTTCTATTGGGAACGGAAGAAGCTTGCGTTTGAGAATGATTAACTTGTGATGCACCAGTTTAAACGCATTCTGCAAACATGCTCGCTTGTTCTGAAAAAATAAGTTCAAAGCAAGAATAAAGGATAAGTTTTAAAATTAGTTTTGCTATGAGGTGGTTGAATTATGAGGGTCCTTAGAACTATCTTGATAAGCAGGATTTCTCTTTTATCCTGTGAGATGAAGTATTTACTACTATTGATTTATAAGATGTGAAAGTCGATATACATAGTAATAACGTTTAAATAATTATACAGAAAGGAGTGAAGCAAATGAAAAAACAATATAAATTATTAGTGAGTTTGCTATCGTTTTTATTGGTTTTGGGTTTAATGAATCCAATAACTTATGCTGCTTCTTATTTTTCAGATGTGCAATCAGACGCCTATTATGCTGAACCAATCCAATATCTTGCGGATAATGGGTTAATTAATGGGTATGAAGACGGTACTTTCCGACCTAGAAACAATATTTCTCGTGCCGAAGCTGTTCAAATTATGGTGCTAGCATTTCGATTAAGTGGTTCTGATAAACCGTCAACATTCAAAGATACAACAAATCATTGGGCGGAAAAATCGGGTGCCATTGGAGTGGCCCAAGAATTAGGGATTATCGCTGGGGATGGTAGTGGGACATTTCGTCCGAATGATACGATTACACGAGCAGAAGTAGCGCAAATTATTGTCAACACGGCAAACCTCAAGCGAGTTTCTGGCTTTGCATCTGATTTTAAAGACATTAACGAAGTACCGTGGGCAAAGCAAGCAATCACCGTTTTGCATTCGCATAAACTTATAAGTGGTAAGAAAGGCAATCTGTTTGATCCGAAAGGTCGTACGTCACGCGCAGACTTTTCAACGATTGTTTATAATGTTTTAATGTTAGAGAATTCTGTTGATGGAGATGCAGAATTTAGTCAAAAAGAGTTTGCTAGAATTAATAATATTAAAGGGCAATGGCAAAAGTTGAAGCCTAAATATAATGGAGCCACGATTGCAGTAATGCCTAGCGTTACTGCACCTTATACACTCGGAAAGGTTAGCGATGCAGCGTTAAATGATGCACTGAATTTAACGAATTTTACACGTTATTTATCAAGTTTACCGAGCGATGTTGTGTTAAATAAACAATTTAATTTAGATGCACAAGCAGCGGCAGTTATTAATGCTGCTAATGGATCGATGTCTCATTATCCGAAAAAGCCACAAGGAATGACCGCTCAATTATACGAGCAAGGTTATGATGCGGCAGGTTCTAGTAATATCGGATACGGTTACAAAACACTTACAGCTAGTATTCGTAATGGCTATATGCCGGACGATGATTTGTCGAATAGAGCTTCAGTCGGTCATAGAAGATGGATTTTATCACCACGACTTCGGGAAATTGGATTTGGCTTTGCCCAAGCACAAAACGGTGTAGATCATACAGCAATGAAAGTGGTATCACCAAATATGTGGAACAATCCAGAAGCATCTTATCGTGCGATTTTATGGCCAGCAGAAACGGTTTTCCCTGTTGAGTTTTTTGGACAAAATCATCCATGGTCAATCTCACTTAATACAGCCAATTATGATGAAAAGAAATTAAAAGATATTGCTGTCACTTTAACGAGAGTAAATGATCAAAAGAAATGGCGTTTTACGAAACAAGGTGAGACGAGTGATGGTTATTACAACATCGATACAGAGAGTTATGGCAATACCCCATTTACACTCATATTTCAGCCGAAGCAAATGACAGATTATCAAGCTGGTCAACGCTACCGAGTTGAAGTAAGTGGGCTTTACACACACTCGGGTGAAAAAACTACTTTCCAATTTGAGACCGTGTTTTTCGAACTAGGAAATTGAACCTTTACTTAGGTTCTTTCAAAAGCATATCAATTAAAATAAAAAGCGTATAAGGTCAGGTATTTCATCAATAATTAGAGAATGATTTTATACGTTTTTCTGCCGTTATTTTAGTTCTATCGATTCAAGGTATAAGCGTTTGAAAATACGTGAAAAATGTCTCAATTTAAACTAGTACAAACATCATAAGGATGATAGAATAGGTGAGGTATATAAATGAAGGAGCGAAATAAATGAAATCACCTATGAAATGGTTCGGTTTACTGTTCACATTGCTAATCTTGGCAGGGTGTCAAACCGTGGCAGGAAAGCAAAATAAGAACCCGATTACAATTTTGATGTATCATCATTTTGATGACGATGAAAAAAGAACAAATAGTGTTATTATGACGCAAGCACGTTTTAAAGAGCAATTATCTGCGTTAAATGAAGCTGGATATACGCCTATTCGTGAGCGAGAATTGTATGATTATTATTATAATGACGGAGAACTTCCAGAAAAGCCAGTTTTAATCACGATTGATGATGGGTATATGAACAATTACGAATTAGCCTATCCGGTTTTAAAAAATCTAGGTTTTTATGCAACGATATATGCCATTACAGACTATCGCGGTAGCACTCCAGGTTATACACCCCACTTTTCATGGGATGTCGGACGTGAAATGTATGAATCGGGAATTATTGATATTCAAAGTCATACGGCCAATGCCCATTTATATATTGATGGGGTTAAAGGGGAAGGACCATTTCTAACAACAAAGTTAAAAGATGAATCGGATGAACAATATAACGAACGAATCCGCGAAGATTTACGTCGCTCAAAAGAAATCATTGAAGCCGAAATTGGGAATGAAGTTTATTCATTAACGTATCCATATGGTGCTGTAAATGAAAAGGTAATCGAAATTGCGCAAGAAGTTGGTTTTGAACTCATGTATACAGTGAACAAGGGGTTAAACAATTCAAAGTCTAATAAGTATAAGTTGAATCGAATTAATGCAGATGGTTCATTTACGGGTGAACAACTGATTCAAGAAATAGAAAAATATTAATAATTGCAGTCTTATTCATTAGAATATGCGAATAAAAAGCTCTTTGACAAATCTAATTGGGTCAAAGGGCTTTTGGTAGATAATATATATTTTGTAGTTTGGAATATATATGGCGCATTGTTAGACGAAAAAAGGCATTTTAGTTAGTTTTACACTCTTTTGGAGATTGCTAGAAATGACTTTAAAACTAGTTGCGAATTGTTTGACAGTAATAGAGTGCAAATCTATACTTGAAGTGTAGTTTGGATTTCTAAATATTTGATTAACGAATAGGAGGAGACAGTAATGAAAACCAAGTTTATACGTAGGGTTACACTACCATTTTTACTAGCAATATCTTTGTTGTTAGTAGGAAGTCCTACGATTTCTGCCGCCCAATGGTTCAGTGATGTTCCAGAAGGGCATACACATTATGATGGGATTAAATCATTAACTGAACAAGGCATTATTAGTGGCTATCCTGATCATACTTTTAAGCCTGAGCAAGCGCTCACGAGACAACATGGTGCAGTGTTACTATCAAATGTTGGGGAGTACAAAGAACCGACTGATCTAGAAGTGGCATTAAAAGATTATCAAGATATTGATAAGAACTTTAAATATGCAAAGCAAATTGCAATGCTAACAGAAGCGAATGTTTTTGTTGGGGATGCTAAAGGAAACTTTAATCCAGAGCAAAAATTAACACGTGAACAGACAGCTACTGTGCTCGTAAAGGCCTTATCGCTAGAAAAGTTAAACCCAGAGCAAGATGTAAATATTAGTTTAACAAATGTACATGATGTACATAAAAAAGATGTTCAAATCCTTGCGAATCTAGGTATTACTAAAGAATTGAAAGATTTCAATCCACAAGGGGCAGTGACGCGTGGAGAGTTTTCTTCATTTATTGACCGTATACAACGTATCGGGCATTTTAATTTATCGATTATGCATATGAATGATACACACGCACGTGTAGGGGAAATGCCAAAAGCAACTACAGCGATTAAAGAAGTGAGAGAGCAAAATCCTGAGGCACTTTTATTACATGCTGGGGATGTATTTGCCGGAACTTTATATTTTACTGAATTTGAAGGGCAAGCGGATATGACGCTAATGAATTTAATGGGGATAGACGCAATGGTGTTTGGTAACCATGAGTTCGATTTGGGTGATAGTGAAAATGGTCACCAATCATTAGCGAATTTTATTAAAGGTGCTAATTTCCCAGTACTTGGCACAAATGTTGATTTTTCAGATGATGAAATATTAAGTAAACTTGTAAGCTCGACTGAATTTACAAGTTCACCAGAAAAAGGTAAGGTTCATAGAGGTGTTATTAAAGAGGTAGATGGTGAACAAGTTGGTATTTTCGGTTTAACAACGGAAAGTGCAGCATTTGTTTCAAGTCCCAAAGACGTGAAGTTTAATAATTATGTTGCAGCTGCAAAAGAGGCTGTAGCATATTTTGAGAGTCAAGGTATTGATAAAATTATCGCAGTCAACCATATCGGATTTGATAGTGACCCTACTGTCGGTAATGATTTACTACTGGCAGAGCAAGTTGATGGCATCGATGTAATTGTAGGCGGGCACTCGCATACAAAACTAAATGAGCCTGTAGTTGTTGATGAAAATAAAAATGGTGAAAAGAAAGACCCAACGATTATTGTACAAGCTGATAATTATTTAACACATCTTGGTACATTAGATGTTGAGTTTGATGAAGATGGTGTCGTTACTAGATATGCTGGTGAACTGATTCCTTTAGGAGATAAAAAGGAAGACGTTACAGCGAAGCGCATTTTAAAGCCATATGAAAAAGTAGTAAATGAAATGTATAAAGCGGAAATCGGTGCAACATTAGCATTCGATTTACCGAATCCTAGAAGTCGTGGCGAAGGCGATGATGGTGATAGTGTTCGTGCTAATGAGACTGCATTAGGAAATTTAATTACAGATGGCATGTTGTCGAAAGCCAAAGAATATGATGAAGATACTGTAATTGCTTTACAAAATGGTGGAGGTATTCGCACAGATATGAAAGCAGGTCCAGTCACGATTGGTGCAATTATGGAAGTATTACCATTTGGGAATACGCTTTCTCTTGTTACATTAACAGGTGAAGAGCTAAAGAATACACTAGAACATAGTGTCCGCAATGCACCGAGTGAAGAAGGTGGTTTCCTTCACGTTTCTGGTATGAAGTTCACGTATGATAGTAGTAAGCCAGTTGGTGAGCGTGTGCAGACTATGGAAGTACTTATGAATGATGAATATGTAGAAATTCAACCAGATGAAAAGTATAGAGTAACGACGAACGCATTTACAGCACGTGGTGGAGATGGCTTTGAGGTATTAGGTAAAGCTTATGAGGCTGGTGCTGTTCAAGATCTAGGCTTAGATGATTGGGTCAACTTCCGAGACCATATGATCCAATTAGGTACGGTTGCTCCTGAAATTGAAGGAAGAATTGTTGATTTGAACCGTAAGGAAAAGTAAGTGTTATCGCAAAGATATATGAATAATTCTATTCCAAAACATAGAGATTCATTCTTCTAGTAATTTTTAAACACTAGAGAGTTATGAGATACTAAAAACTCTGAGACGTTGTTATAAAACGTCTCAGAGTTTTTTTAGATGGGCTTAGCTTATTTCCAAGAGTGCTCATTATTTTCAAGATAGCCTCTCTCGGCATAGGCAAGGCTTTTAGGAATACGGTGTTCGTAGAATTTGGATTGTCTAAGAAAGCATTTAAGATTATTTCTTCTTTCTAGTGCTCTTCCCACTTCCAAATAAAATCCATGCATTGGGCATATAATTGAAAGCTAATCTAACAATTGCCCAACTGCCCGCAAACATGATTACGTAGGTAGCAATTTGCCAACCGTGAAATGCAAGTGGGCTGCCACTTGTAATTACTTTTCTTAGAAAATGCAATAGTAAAGGGTGAATTAAATAAATACCAAAAGAAACCGCACTAATTTCTACGACAAACTTACGAGCTCTTCCTTTAATCGTTCTATCCGCTAAATGTGCAAAGATAAAAATTGCTGTGGAGGCAAAAAAAGCATTTGTACTCCATGCAAATTCATGTATTAATGGATGGAAGGATTTAGCCCCTGTTCTCGTTAAATAAATGATAAATATATAAAAGCTAACAATAAATCCGTATCCGGAAAATATTATGATTGCTACATAGCCACTTTTTCGCCAGTTTTTTAACCATTCAACAAACTCAGTGTAATAAATGCCTAAAAATGCACCTGTCATATAAAACATCATATAGGAGAGTGCAACAGATCCTGGCATTGATACTTGCAAATATTCGCGGTTAACGAATACCCATCCCCACTGAATAATGATGCCGAGTGGAATTGCCAGTAAGCGTACTGATTTGGATTTTTTAAATACATATAGAAACAAAGGAAATAAAATGTAAAATTGAACGCTAATAAAGACGAAGTATAGATGAGAATGCACGGATCCCGTGATGAACAAACTCCAGAAATGTTCAATACGTTCAGCCCAAGTTTCGAAACCGTAAACTTTATACGTATCAACTTCAGACATCTTAAGTAAATAATAAATTAAAGAAAATACGACGTATGGAATGAATATATATAAGAGCCTTTTCTTATAAAATCGTCCTAACAATTCTTTGTTTAATGGACGATCGTAGTAGGTGTAAAATAGTACAAAGCTGCTAAGGAAAATAAAGGTCGGTGTACCAAGCTTTCCCCAAATATTTAAAGTGTTATAAATCGTGAAGAGGAAAGAATCATGTGGTGTCATCCCAACTCCAGTAGAAGAGCTATGTACAGCTAATACACCGAGTAAAGCAATAAATCTAGCAAAATCAATTTCGCTTAAATGTTTCTTTCTAATCATTTTATTTTTATCTAAATTTTGGTTCATGTTTTAGCCTCACTTTTCTCGCCTTACATATACAATATGCATTTCTTTCAAATTCAATCGAATTGGAATTATCAACTATTCATTGCATGTGCAAAATACTGATCGTTCCTAACCATTATGCTTTGAAAATGTTTTTATGACTATATGACATTGTATAGTTCATCTTAGCATGTATATCTCTCTAGGAAAAGGTGCATGCTCCTTACTTTGTTAACAATACAAGTGAACTGTAATCGATCTAGAGCGCCTTTGCAAGCGGAGCTTATAATCGCCAGATGTTTAGAAGAACTAGAAAACAAGACTGCAGCATATACTAAAATGATTGTGTGTGAAAAACTTTATATTGTATAGAAGTTTTTCAGTTACTTCACTTTGTGAGGGAAGATTTTAGCCACCTATCAAGATTTGAATTCATCCTAGAAATTAGGACAGAATGTTAAGTACTTGATTCAACAGGTCATTTCACAATTCAAAGTTAATTCAAGTGGAAATCTACAGTCAAAAAGATTTAGCGAAAAATCACTAAAGGATTAGAGCGTTTTTATGTTAAAATAGTAGAATGTATGACCTTACTTAGGTTAATAGTTAATGAAGACTATTGGAGATTAGTGAGATATAGTAAAAGATATAGGAAATCTGCTTGTCTAATTGTAAGAAGGGTTAGTTTTAAGCTGTTTTTCTGTATAAATATTTAATACTATTAGATGCATTGACATGTATTAAAAGATTAAAAGGTAGGGGAGAACATATGAAGAAGTTTTTTATAGGGATAATCATGCTACTGTTGGTGACTATGACTGATTTTAATTTAGTATCCGCAGCACAAGGTTTTAAAGATGTATCAGATACACATTGGGCAAAAGGTCAAATTGAATATTTGGCTGAAGAAGGGATTGTAGCGGGTTATCCAGACGGACGTTTCGGTGTTCAAGACAATGTCACACGTCTACAAGCAGCGGCAATGATTGTACGTGCGTTAAATTTAGATACAAATAATCGACCAAATCCAAATTTTGCAGATGTAGAAGAAGGAGATTATGGTTACGGCATAGTGTCAGCAATTGCCGATGAAGGTGTTATAGTTGGAATTGAAGGAGAGTTTCGTCCTAAAGAGCCATTAACAAGAGCGCAAATGGCATCCATTTTAGTAAGAGCTTTTAATTTAGAAGGAACATCCGATTATAACTTTGTCGATGTCGCCGAAACAAATTGGGCTTCCAAAGCAATTAAAACTTTATTTAATCATCGAATTACAGCAGGGTACTCGGATAATACGTTTAGACCGAATCATGCGATTACACGAACGGAATTTTCGGCATTATTAGCAAAAGTATTAAATCCAAAATTTAAAGAGCCTTTAACTTGTAGTGTGCCAAATAACACGAAGAAACATATTGTCAATGTAGCAGTGACAACATTATGGGCAGAACCGAATACAGCAAGAGCTATTGATGCGCCCGTTGTATCGAAGCCAGTAAATCTTGCTAAGTGGTCCAATCAATTATCTTATCAACAAAAACTTTGGACGCTTGGAAAAATAGACTCGCAAGCACTCTATGGACAAGAAGTAACGATTTTAGGGACAAAAGGCAACTGGCATAAAATTGCAGTGAAAGACCAATCCATGCCTAATAGCAAAAACGGTTATATAGGCTGGGTTCCAAAATCCCATATTACCGAGTATTATCCTAACTTTGAAGATTGTAACATCGCAATAGTAACAAGTCAAAATGCACAATTATACAATGACAAGGAGACGTCTAGTAGCTATTTAGAAGTTAGTTTTAATACGATTTTACCAGTAATCAACAGTAGTGAGAAATGGGTGCAAGTGAAAACACCTGAGCATACGACGAAGTATCTGAAGAAACAAGACGTGAAAATTGTAGATGATTTCAATGCAATTTCTAAACCATCGCAACAAGATTTAGTAACGACTGCGAAGAAGTTTTTGAATTTACCATATATGTGGGGAGGAACTTCTGGATACGGTTTTGATTGTTCAGGATACACACATTCGATTTATAAACAGCATGGTATTTTAATTCCAAGAGATTCTTCTGTGCAAGCTAAAAATGGTTTAGCGGTTGCTAAAAGTGATTTACAACCAGGAGATTTACTGTTTTATTCATACAATAAGGGGAAAGGTGCCGTTCATCATGTATCTATGTATATCGGCAACGGGCAAATGATTCACGCACCTAAGTATTCTAAGTCAGTTGAAATTATTTCCATCAATCAAGAACCATATAAATCTGAATTTAGCGGTGCGAGAAGATATTTGAAATAAAAAAGCCTGAAGTCTTCATAAAATGATATCAAGAAAGGTTTAAGGGGACTATAAGCTAGTTACATTGTGATTGTGTTACAACTAGCGACTTTTTCTGATATACGTGTATAGCAAAACTCTGGAACATTTTTTTAACTGTTTCAGAGTTTTTGGTTTATAATTTTCACGAGTGGGGAACTAATTAAAAAAGCGCTATTTAATAAATTTTCTTATATACGATATGGTCCGCAATGTAAGGAAAATGTCCTTCCTATTGAGAGTAAAAGGAAAGGCAGTTGAAAAGTAGTTTCTAAGACATTATAGATTGCTTTATGGCTGAATTTACGAAATGGGATTAATAATTTTATGGATACGAATAGAAAATAAATTACCTATGTTATTCAGTCCCGGCTTCCAATTGGTCTTTATAATCATGCCAACGTTCAATTGCTAAGTTTTTATAACGAGGCGATACTTTTTTATCAGTCATTAGTTGACTAAATAGTTTTCTTGCCATTATAAAATGGTCTAGTCTTAAATAAAGATCGGCCATTAAATACATGAGACGGTCTTCATCGACATCTTCTTGCTTGATATTTTCATTGGCTAGCATATCAACATAATCGTCTAAAGCTTGTTGCAGAAAGCGTTTTTCTTGTTCTTTATCGTTTGTCATGCGATAAAGCCAACCGAGTTTTAAAAATAAGTTAGCGGTAATGAATTTTCTTTCGTTTATGATTGTCGCAGTTAAAATAGCTAGTTTGAACGTGTAGATAGCATCTTCAATAGTTCTTTCACCAACAAGGTTTGGAACGTTAATTTTTTCGATATATGCTTCTTTTAGTTTTTTTCGGGAATAGGCATTTAAAGCACGATATGATTTATAATAGGCAAATCCGCAAGACGGACAAACTAGGATGTCATAAAATAATGGATTCACATTCTCATAATGAATACAAAAGTCGCTATCTCTATGGGTAATTTTAGCTTTGCTCGTTCTAACTTTTTTGGTTGTAAAACTATGCTCACAATATAAGCAATTCGATTGTACTTCGTAATACATTTAGAAACCTCCTTCGATTTGAAGTATCTTTATTTTAACATAAAAGAGAGTAGGTTGTTTTAAAATAGACTTTTGTAATGCCGATTGGCAAGTTAGGTGAGAGTGTGGGTCATAGTTCATAAATAGTTGATTGAAAATAGAAGTGTCCCTGTCTAAATTTAGTTGAAATCTTACATATATAGGATAAGGTAGATTAAATTATTTAAGTTGTTTGGTTAATGAAGGGTTGTGATCTCTTTCGTTAGGTTATGTAATATTAGAACAAAAAAAGAAGCTCCATGTAAGGAACTTCTTTTTATAATTATTTATTTAAACGATCAATGAAACTTTTTAATTGATCTTTTGTTACGTAATCATTTGCTCCAAATAATCCGTTGCCATAACCAGTTGTTACTTTGTTGTAGTAAAGAATGTTAACGTATTTTTTAGCCCAATGATTTTCCGGAACGTCGGTAAAGTTTGCATTTGTGCCACCTGTTAAGTTGAAAGCTTCCACAAGCACAACAGCTAGTTCTGCACGAGTTAAATATCCATCTGGATTGAATTGATCATTGTTACCAGAGAAGATACCTGCTTCAGCAACTGCAGCAATCGCATCAATATGAGGATGATTGCTTGTAACGTCAGTGAAGTTTACAGTGTTTGAAACTGAGACTAGTCCAAGTTCTTCTGTTAATAAAACCGCAACTTCTGCACGATTTGCATGGATGCTTGGATCTGGCTTAACTGGTTCTGGCTTTGGTGTTGCCGGTTTAGCTTGTTGAGTAGAGAAATCTTTTACTCGTTTTGCACCGATGTAACGGGATCCCCAGTAATATGGGTCATAGATTGAAGAAACCATAACTCCTTTACTTGTTGATGCATGGATGAAATTATTGTTTCCTACGAAGATTCCAACATGTGAAACGCCTCTACCTGATGTGTTGAAAAACACTAAATCTCCTGGTTGTAAATTACTTTTTGCTACTGCTTTACCTGTGCTATATTGCGATCCCGTTGTACGTGGGATTGAAATATTGTTTTTCTTGAAAACAAATTGTGTATATCCTGAGCAGTCAAAACCTGCCGCTGTAGTGCCACCCCATTTATATGGGACTCCCATATAGGATTTAGCTGTATTATAGAGTGAATTAAAATCGTTCGCTGATGCAGATGCCGTCCCTACAGTGGATAATACAAGGCACGCAAAAAGTGCAAATAAAAAACGCTTCATAGTATCTTCATTTTCCCCTTTCAAAACTCCGTCTGTATATTTATATTTTTGATGTCGAATTATTAACCTGGAATTATCTTAACACAGAATAACACTAAATTAGATTACAGTTATATTACAAGTGCGTAACAATTAACAACGATTTGTTGCAATATTGTGATAAGGTTCTTGGAAATGACCGAAGTTTCATTAGAAATGTCGGTTAATTTTTCGTGCCATTATATAGAAGGTTTTTTTGAAGGAGACTTTTGATTCCTATAAATCTTTATGAAACAAACTTGTGATACCAGCCTCATTTGAAGGATAGGACAGTGATAGTTAGGGGAATTCATTCTCAAGAAAGCAACTTCATGTTATAATAAAGTCGCATAAGAAGGATGACAGTGCATTTGATGATTTAAATGTATGAGAAGACATTTAAACGTAGAGGAAATAAATGGATTTTGACAAGCTTGTTTTTGAAAGAGGTTATCAATCGCTCTTAAATTCAGCAAATCTATAAAATAAAGATAAATTAACATTAAATATAGTGGGAGGCTTTTTATATAATGGGTTTTTTAGCAAAATTTAGAAAAGCAAAGCGTACGGGAAAAGACAGTTCAGTTGATTCGAAAGATGTGACTGGAAAAGATGCAGCAGGTTCGAATGAAGAAGAGGTTGTGACAACAGTTTCTTACCATTCTTCATGGAATGTACCACAAGAACAACAATATGTATTTACGTTTTTAGCGAATGAGCTTGCGCCTTTAAAGCCAAGCCAAATTTCCTTATCAGGAATTGAAATTGAAGCAGCAGACGATAAATGGCTTGTAAAAGCATTCGTGCGTTCATCAGTCGATCAAGCGATTGAATTGGGCGAAGTTGATTTATTATTATTGGACCAAGATCAAAAGAAAATTGCTGAGCAAACATTTGACTTAAAAGAACTAGGTGCTTTACCACCAAACAGTGCAAGACCTTGGATCTTTGAATTCAATCAAGCAAATATTGAGGCAGAAGAAGTACCTGAAAAAGACTGGTCACTCGCATTCGACCTCCAATCCATGCAACCACATCGTCTAGATTTGGCTGCATCTTGGGAAGAAAGCTTACCTGCAGAACAGAAAGAAAACTTACACAAAATTGTTGCTGATCTGCCTAAGTTAGGCAAATCAGAAGTGAACTTAACAGGACTTCAAATTCAATTGCAAGATGATGGCAGCCTAGCAGCATCTGTCTTCATCCGTAATGGTACGAAAAAGGCTGTTAATATCGAACAGTTACCGATTGAAATTTACGATGCAAATAGCGAGCTAGTTGCGAAAGGTTCTTTCAAATTAGAAGACTTTTCAGTACAAGCAAACACAACAAAACCATGGACATTCATCTTCCCAGAAGCATTTGTGCAAAAGAAAGACGCCGATTTCTCACGCTGGGTAGCAAGAATTCCACAATAACTCTATAAATGATTGAGTGAAAGCGCTATTCAGTGACCTTTTACCGCGAATGAAAATCCCATCTCCATGTGATTAGGAGATGGGATTTTTGAATTGTTTGTAGGGCGTGCCTGACACTTTTGGGGTAACAATTCAGAATTGTTATCGCGTTTGTGCCAGACACTTTCCGAGGGACAATTCTGACTATTGATGGGGCGGCTTAATTATACAATATACGATGTAACCATTTAGTTACATCGTATGTTGTATAATTAAGGTGTAAGGTACGAAGAAGCTAAACAAAGGCATTGAATCAAATGAATTAAAAGTAACGATTCTATTCTGAGAAGTAGTACATTGTTATTAGTTAGAATTCATTTGGTAAAAGTTTATATGCTTGTTGTTATGAGATTAGTTGTGTATGTGATTGGGGTTTAGAACTATTATAAAAAGGGAGAGATTTGTATGACGTATTGTATGAAGGATTATGAAAATTATTTGGAGAAGTTGAAAGAGATTAAGTCGCTTGGTTGGGTAGAGAGTCATTTGCACTTAAGGGAAAAGCCGAATTTCTGGGCAATTTTGGAATACGGAGAAGAACGTGGGACTCAAGACCGTTCTGCTCATGAAACACGTTCTTCTAGAATGTTTAGATGGTTATTAGATCCTAACGGTACGCATCAACTTGGTAATATCTTTGCTCAAAAACTCATTCAATTAATAGGTGGAGATTATACGTATCAACCAGGTAAAAATGAAGCCATTTATGTGACAAATGAAGAAAAGCATATTGATGTACTTTATAAGGATTTTTCGCAAAAAATCGTATTGGCAATTGAAGTTAAGCAGTATGCAGAAGAGGGTCAATCAAATGGTGTTTCACAATTAGATCGCTATGAGGAGTATGTGAAGCAACACAAAGGACTTCACTCTTATTACGTCTATTTAACCCCTTTAAAGGACAAGCCCTCTAATTCAAATTGGTTACCTGTAGGTTATGCCGAATTTATTAAAATGATTAATGAAGTAGAAGCGGAAGTCTTGGTTACGTCAGAAAGTAAATATATAGAAGATACGAAGAAAATTATTGCTGATTTTAAAGAAGACCTTCAAAGAAGTATCGATTACTTGAAGAAAGACAATAGCTATATTAAAGAGGCACTTACGTATAAAGAAAAACAGCTCACTTTGATGTTGGCGCAGGAAATTCAACATGATACAGACGGAAAACATTACCAACAATTAGTGGATATTGCTCAAGATGAACATCTCCCTATTAAAGACTTGATTATCATCATCCAAGATTATCTCTTTGCTCAAAATCATAGTCCAAATGCTGAAATGAGAATCTTGATAAGGAAAATCTTTAATTATTTGTCAGGGGGCAAGCAATTAGATACAGATTTAACAACAACTTATACAGTTAAGGCCACTCATTCGCCAATTAAACCAGAACTGATTGAGAAATATGGTTTAATTTACGATAAAATTGAATTGACGATGGGCAAAGGGCAAGGAATCAATATATACTGTAAAGACAATGAGTATCGCGTTTATTTCTCAGGAGATACACATGGTGCATTTCCAAACGATGGTATTCAGTCGATTGTGATGGCAGAGAAAAAGCGATTACCTGATGCAAAGCATGTTGTGAAAGGACAGTTTAAAGTAGCGGATCATTTAGTGTTAGAAGACAAAATTAGCTTGAAGAATGGCGCAGACATTAGTTTAAATGAACTGATGGAACAACATATTTTAGTGGCCATTCAAGAATTAAGTGATTATATAAAAGAACAGTAATAGATGTGGAAGGCTATGACATCAGGAGAGTTGAACTGCCATAGCCTTCTCAATAACGTATAGAGGTGTTTAGAATGATAAATCAAGAAAATTATATATTGTTAGATTTACTAGACCTTTTACAGAAGTATACGGATGGCAATCATACTCTAACGCAGACCCAAATTTTAAACATATTAAAAGAAGAGTATGGCATACTGGTTGCGCGGAAAACGGTCAAAAATAATATGGAAAAGTTAATGAGTTATACAAAACGCCTAAATTATAAGACGACTAAGCGACGGTATATTAATAAGAAAACAAATGAAAAAGAAATATATGAAACATATACGGATTTTTGGTATGAACATGACTTTGAGCCAAGTGAGCTTCGTCTATTAATTGACAGTATCCTATTTTCTAAGCAAATCCCGAGTAGCCAGAGAGCTGATCTCATTGAAAAAATTGAAGGTCTGTCGAGCAAATATTTTAATGCAAGAATGGCGCATATTCATACACTTTCTAGCGATGAATCTAGAAATAGTCAGTTGTTTAATACGATTGCACAATTGGACGATGCGATTACAAATCAAAAACAAGTGGCTTTTTATTACAATAAATACCAAATTAACGAGCGGGCTAAGCTAGAGCTGACACCGCAACTTACAAAAGACGGTGAGGTAAGAGAATATGTGATGAACCCGTATCAAATCGTAACAGCAAATGGTCATTATTATTTAATTTGTAATAATGATAAATATGATAATCTGTCTCACTATAGACTGGACCGAATTACGGAATGTAAGATGTTAAAACGCAGGCGTAAGAAGATTGAAAAAGTCGAAGGACAGCGCTATGGGCTTAATTTATCCCAGCATATGGCGGAACATATTTACATGTTTAGAGGCGAATCATCTTCTGTCCAATTGCGTTTTGATAAAAGATTATTAAGCGATTTTGTGGACTGGTTTGGGACAGAACAAATTCATTTCTCCAATCAAACCGAAGAACAAGTGACAGCTCGAGTAACGGTTAATTTAATGGCGATGCGAAAATGGGCATTGCAGTACGCAACACATGTAAGAGTGTTGTCACCACAAAGCCTTGTAGATGAAATTCGAGAAGATATTCAAAAAGCTGTGGAAAACTATCAGTGAGCATTTTGAGTGCCAGGCACTTTTGGAGTAACAATTCTGAATATTCACGAGTTCGTGCCAGACACTGCGAAGTGAAAATTGCGGTATTTAAATGAGGAGGATGGTTATGAAAGCTAGGTATTTGACGAAATCACGTTTTAAATTGGCGATGGAATGTCCAACGAAATTGTTTTATACGGGGAAAGACGATTATGTAGATGATAAGCTAGAGGATCCGTTTCTGGAGGCATTGGCTGAAGGAGGATTTCAAGTCGGTGAGTTGGCTACTGCTTATTATCCAGGTGGTGAAAATATTGAAACACTAGACTATGAGCAGTCCTTAAAAGAAACAAATGCTTTCTTAGAGCAGGAAAATTGTGTTATTTATGAAGCGGCTATTCGATATGGAGACCTTTTTATTAGGGTAGATATCTTGGAAAAGAAAGGCAATCATATTAGGCTAATTGAAGTGAAAGCGAAGTCTACAGATGACATAACAGCAGAATCTTTTTATCAAAAACGGGGTAATGGGTTTATAGCTAGTTGGAAGCCTTATTTGTATGATGTCGCATTTCAAACGTATGTTGCTGAGCAGGCATTCCCGAATTATGAAGTGAGCCCTTATCTAATGCTCGTTAATAAAAACACTGTATGTCCAACAAATGGTTTGAATCAAAAGTTTAAAATACAAACGGATGATAGCGGTCGAAAATTTGTAAGTTTATTAGAACCGCTAAATGAAGCGGAAATTACCAATAAGTTATTGGTAGAAATCGACATGCGAGAAGTGTGCGATAAAATTCAGAATGAAGATACTTATTCTTATTTAAATGAAGAGCTTGCATTTACGGAATTAATCCACCGATATTCTCATATGTACAAAGAGAATCAGATGATTGACCCACAAATTGGCAATCACTGTAAAAATTGTGAGTTTAAAGCGAATGATTTGGCATTGGAAAATGGCTTGAAAAGTGGTTATCATGAATGCTTTACAAAATGTTTAAATTGGGAAGCGGCTGATTTTGCTGAAGATACGGTATTCGACTTATGGAACAGTAGGAGAGCGGATCAATTTATTCAAGAAGGAAAAATAAAGTTAGCTAATTTAACGAAAGAAGATATCGGTTTTAAAGATCATGACGGTCCAGGGTTATCCACAACGATGCGGCAATGGCTACAAATCGAGAAGTCAAAAAACAATGACCCAACGTACTATATTGACAAAGAAGGCTTAAGGAAGGAAATAGCTAGTTGGACTTTCCCACTGCATTTTATTGATTTTGAAACTGCAAGCCCTGCAATTCCGTTTAATAAAGGAAGAAGACCGTATGAAGGAATCGCTTTCCAGTTTTCACATCATATCGTATATGAGGATGGAACGGTTGAACATAAAAACCAGTTTTTAAACACTGAGCCAGGCTTCAATCCTAATTATGAGTTTCTTAGAGCACTAAAGCAGGCGCTAGAACATGATCAAGGCACAATTTTTAAATATTCTCCTCATGAAAATACTTACTTGAATATGATCGAAAAACAATTGCAAGCCGATGAATCGGAAATTGAAGATCAAGAAGCATTATCCCAATTTATACATGAAATTACAGAGTCTAAAATGGAGAAACGAGTAGGCTCAAGAAATATGGTGGATTTACTAGAGGTAGTGAAGAAATATTATTATGATCCTTACATGAAAGGCTCGAACTCTATCAAAGTAGTCTTACCAGCAATTCTAAATGCATCTGAACACTTACAAGAGAAATACAAAAAACCACTTTATGGTAGCGAAGATGGCATTCAAAGCTTGAATTTCACTAATCAAATATGGATTCAATTTGATGAACATGGACGAGTAAAAGACCCCTATCAATTATTACCGAAGCTATTCCAAGATATCTCAGACCGAGACTACGAACACCTTCATCTACATGAAGATTTAAACAATGGTGGTGCTGCAATGACCGCTTATGAACGCTTACAATTTGAAGAAATACCCGAAGACATCCGAGCGGAAGTCGAAAAAGGTATGCTGAAATACTGTGAACTAGACACGCTGGCTATGGTTATGATTTACGAGGCCTGGGTGGAGATGACGAGATGAAAATGATTGCAAAATGAATGATAATAGATGAACGACTTGAAGAAAGGTAACTAGTGATGAAATAATTATATGTTTCTTTGCTTAAAGTTGCACTAGCGCTAGATAAAAATCGAGTTGAATATTCTGAATCGTTATCGTTTTTGTGCCAGGCACTTTCAGATACACAATTCAAAAAATCCGAACGAGCATCAATGTTTTTTAGAAAAACATTGGTTCGTTCGGATTTTTGTAGTTCATCAACCTATACGCTGGAAGGTCAGAGCTCCTAATCAATCCATCGCATACAAACGCTTATAGCTATCGAAATGCTTTTTCCAATAGCTGTCATTCAAGCTTGAAACTTGAACGCGGTCTCCGCCTGCGTGGATAAATTGGTTGTTCCCAATGTAAATCCCAGCATGCGAAATACCTGCTTGGTATGTATTTTTGAAAAACACTAAATCACCAACTTGTGGTGCTGAAATTTCGTAAGATCTTGCATCAAATCCAACGACGTTAGTACGTGGAACTTTGATGCCTGCTTGATTGTAGATGTAAAAAATAAAACCGCTACAGTCAAAACCAGTTGGACTAGACCCGCCCCATACATAAGGTGTGCCTTGGAAAGACATTGCTGTGTTGACGATTTTTTGAACTGTTGCGGAACCCGATTGTACAGGTGGGTTCGTAATGACGGGTGGTTTATTCGGTTGTGATTCTACTAGCCTATTTTCAATCTTTAATACTTGTCCAACATAGATCATTGTAGATGTCAATTGATTCCAGTTTGTTAATTGCGTTACTGTAACACCGTGTCGATTTGCGATTTGGGATAATGTATCACCTGCTACAACTGTATAAGTGCCTGTTGGTGCTGGTGTTACTGATTCAGGTTTTGATTCAGGTTTTACAGAAGTATTTGGTTTTTCAGTTGGCTTGGAAGTTGTCGGTGGTGTTGTTACTGGCGGTACACCATCAACTTTCAATTGTTGCCCTGGATAAATTAAATGACTCGGGATATTGTTCAAACGCTGTAACGCACCAACTGTTGTTTTGTATTTGGCCGCAATTCCAGAAAGTGTATCACCTGATTTGACCGTATAAGTTGTCGTCATAGATGTTGGGGGTGATGCTGGCTTGCTGTCATTTTGACTTGGCTTTGTCTGAGTCGTATGATTTCCATTGTTTGGCTTAGATCCTTCATCCGCTCGAACTTTTAACGTTTGATTTGGAAAAATGGTATCATTTGTCAAGCCGTTCCAAGTTTTTAAATTGGCAACAGATACACCGTGTGCATTGGCAATCTTCCAAAGTGAATCGCCTGGCTTGACGGTATATGCTGAGCTCGCTTCAGCATCACTTACACCCCAAAGAAGTGCGAGAGAACTTGTTGCGACGGCAGAAACTGCAAATTTCTTCATACAAAAATCCTCCTCTATTAAAATATTCTACATTACTCTTAGTATAATCGAAAGCTGACCAAAAAACCTCTTTATTATGGAAAGAATGTAAAATTATGACTCTATCCTTAGACTTATTTTTAAAGAGATGAAAAATTTTTTATTGGTAGGTGTTTAGGCATTTATGTCGGTTTCTTAAAAGTGTTTTTCATAGGTTAAAGGATTTATTTAGAGGTGGAAAACTTCATTGTTAGGTATGAATTTTTCAAAAGTACAGGCTTTATTTTATTTGGATGATGAAAAACTTCCACAGATATAGACCGAAAGAGGGGAGTGTTTTAAAAATGTTCATTTTTTGTTCAGAGCTGATTTGTATAATTTTATAAAGAAAATAAAAGAAGCAAAAAATAAAAGCCAAGGTGCTCCTTTTATTTTTAGAAAAGTATTTATATTGATCACAATATAAATAAGAAAACATTAAAAAGGAGGAAAATGAATGTTTAAGAAAATCAATATGTTCGCTTTAGCATTACTGATTATTGGTCAGACCATATTGGGACCGATTGGTATTGCAAGTGCGAATGAGTTTGTCGAACCAGTATCGCAATCGGTTGAAGAAGACAATACGAATATTGGTGAAGTTGAAACATCAACTACAGATGAACCCGATAATGGCGACATTGTTGGGGGAACGACAACTGTGGGTGGTGCAGAAGCTGACGATGGTGAAAAGGATTCAGAAGAACCGCTGGGAAATCAAGAAATAACAACTCCTGATAAAGGTGAACCTGAGGATGAAGAAGTTGATGAGCTAGATCGTCAGCCACAATCAACACCATCTGGTGACGAGGATGGTGAAGGCAATGAGGAAGATGATGAAATTACTTTATTTTCCACATTTCCAGATGTTGACCGTGCCGATTCAAATTTACAGGAAACGCTGACGTTAAAAATTAATGGGCAAGTAGTTCAGCGCGGTGGGACTGCTGAAGCACCTGTTGGAGCGGAAGTGAGTTTTAGAGCAGATTTAGACCTTAAACCTGGTCACGATTACGGCGAAGGTTCAAAGCTTGTTTATGAATTACCGAGCCAGTTTGTAGGTTTGTCGGATGATAAATCAATTTATTATAATGGAGATCTAATTGGGCAATTTGTGGTAAGTGGGCAAATTGGAACCCTGACATTCACAGACGCAATTCGGGATGAGTCGGGAGCAGGGACGATAGTAGAAGATGTATTTATTGAAATTAAAGGAAAGCTCCAAGCATCTGGTAATGCTTGGCAAGAAAATATCCCAGTTCCTGGTTTCGAAACGATTACACTAAATTTCACACCGGAAGCAACGTCTGCTAACAATGACTCTAAGGAGGGTGTAGCAGATCGAAATGGTAAGAATAGTGAGTATATTACATGGACGGTTGAAGTGAATAAAAACTTAACTGTTAATGAAACAACTGGAACGACAACTTTTACAGATACGTTAACTGGTCCACATGAGTTCCATTCTGTTGATTCTATTACAAAATTGAAAATGGGACCAACTGGTAATGTCGTATCTGAAACGCCTTATACACCACTACCCTCAGTAAGTGGTACTAGTATGTCAATCGATTTACCAAACGAAGCACATACTGCTTATCGAATTGTTTATACAACCAAAGTAGGCGATCCTGGAAATGTTGAAGACAAGGATTTTAAAAACACTGCAAAGTTTGGCAGTTCACCGACAGTATCGAATAGTGTAAATGTATCATTCGGTACGCCACTAGAAAAAACAGGTTCAGGTCCGAATGAGGATTTAACGACAGATTGGACAATTAAGTACAATCATAACAAACGTGAAATCCCAGCTGCCCAAGCTATTTTGACAGATGAATGGTCTACTGGTCATATCCTCGATGGTGGTATTAAGGTGTATGACGAGAATGGCGACGAAGTTTCATCAGGTTTTACTCCAGTGCTAAACGGAACAAATGGCTTTACGTTAACATTCACGAGTGATGTAACATCTGCCTATACGATTAAGTATAAAACAAAACCAAGTGGTATTTATCCAACAAACGGATTAACGATTACGAATACAGTTACTCGTGCAGATATTACGGATTATACAGGTATGAAAAATAGTGATACCAAGACGTATCCAAAGAAGAGTTTCGTGCTAGATAAACGAGCAACAAATGTAGATTATCAATCTAAGAAGATGTCATGGAGCATTGAAGCGAATCAGGCAAAATATACGTTAGATACTGGTACTACGTTTACAGATACGTATAATGAACCCTTATTAACAGTAGATGATATACCAAGTGTTACTGTAGGAGGGCAACCTTTTACAAACTTTGATTTCGAACGTACTACAAACCAAGAAGGTAAAGAAACTGGTTTCATAATCACTTTAAAGGAGCAAGTAAGTGATAAAGTAGTGATTACGTATACAACATCGTACGATATTACAGATACAGGAACAAATGAGCGTGACTATACAAATACTGTAGTATTAGGAGATACAGGTATTGTAGATTTTGGTACTTCCACGGATAGTGCTACGCAAACGATTAAAGAGGAACAAAAAGCAAACGGTAAAAAAACAGGGGAATATAACTATGAAACAAAGACATTCCATTGGAACGTAGAGTTAAACTTTAACTACAATACAATTAATAATGCTGTCTTTAAAGATATTCTTCCAGAATCACAAAAAGTAACAAGTATGACGATAACTAAGGGCTCGCTTAATGCGGGAGGAAATTTTGTTCCAAGTACAGACCCTGATGCAGTTACGAATGTAGATGTAACAAATATTGGAAATGTAATTGAATATCAATTAGGTGATATTACAGGTCCATATAAAGTAACTTACACTTCAGTAGATAGTGATGCAGTTTATCCACATGGAACAGCTATTACAATTAGCAATACTGCAAAACTATACGGAGACGGCACTAGTGAAGCAGAACCGAATGCGAAGTGGGAAAAAGACGTACTTGTTGCACATACGAAAGATCTTATTATTAAAGATGGAAAGCAAGCAGGTAGTAGTCCTCAAATAGATTGGAATTTCCAATTTAATTATGCACAGTCAGAATTAAATGACATTGTTATTACGGATACAGTTGGAAAGATTGATGGTGATCCTGGTCAGCTAATTTTGAAAGATTCCTTCAAAGTATGGGAAATGAATTTTACAGGTACAAATTCAACGCCTTCAAAAGGGAATCCTGTAACACTTACTGAAGAGAATTTCTCAGTAGATTTAACGAATGGCTCATTCGAATTAAAACTCCCGAATGGTGATAAAGCCTATTATGTTGAATATTCAACAGTCTTTATGGGAGCATCAGGTAGCGCATTGGAAAATACAGTTAATGTGAGTTATACAAGTGCTGATGGTAGTTCGGGTTCAGATCAATTTAGTGAATCTAGCTTTACCTATGACGGTGGAGGTAAAGTAGGAACTGTCCCATTCGTTATCGTTAAAACTGATGCAGCAACAGGTTTACCAATGGATGATGTTAAATTTGATTTATATGGTCCGTATACTGGTAATACGTTGTTAATGTCAGGTTCAACGAAAAATGGTGGTGTACTAGATTATGGTGTAAAACTAGCACCAAGTGCCGATAATTCGAAGGTATATAGAGTGGTAGAAGAGAAACAGACTGGCTATAAAGACTTAACACATTCATTTGTTTTAGATCGTGACTTTATCGAAACTTCTGGTAAATATGCTGGAAAACAAGTGATTTATATTGAGAACGAGCCAGAACAAGGTTTGACATGTGATTTCTTTGAGTTAACGGTGTATGACATAGATGGAAATAAGATTAATAATAAAGAAATCACGCTTACTAATAAAGCAACAGGTGTCTCTGAAAACGTAACTGTTGTAGATGGGGAAGTTGAATTTAAACGTAATGCATCAATAACTGGATCGAATCCTGTTTTAAAAGCAGGTGAATATGATGTTGTTTTTGAAGGCGCTACGTTAGATACAATCACAGTTCAATATAGTGATAATTGTGATGCAAATGTTCAACCAGCACCAAAATGTGACACTTTCACAATCGTTGTAAAAGACGGTGATGATATCCGTACAGATATTGATAAAATAACTTTAAGACAAGGCTCTACTGAAGTGGAAGTAACGCCAACAGCAGATGGGAAGTTTATTGTTGACTCTAACAAAAATGATTCAACAAATGGTGTGAAGCCAGGTACGTATTCTGTCTATGAAGGCAAGCAATATTTAGGAGAAGTAAAGCTAACATACAAAGAAACCTGTGGACATGAGTTTGTCATTATACAGGCTAAAACATGTCCAACTTTTACATTAACGGTGAAAGACGTTGATGGTGAATTAGTTGTCGATGGAACATCTGTTACAGTTAAAGATAGCGATGATAAGGAAGTTGTTACTAAAACAACAACAGATGGAAAGATTACGTTGGGTGATGGTACAACATCTGGAGGTTTAGAGCCAGGTGAGTACACAGTTGAAATCGGTGGCGAAAAAATTGGTGAGTTTAAAACAGACATCGATTGTCAAGCTGAAGTTCAACCAAAACCACAATGTAAATTCTTCACAATCACAATTAAAGATGAAACAAACAATGTAGGTCCAAACACTGAAATTACATTGAAAAAAGCTGGACAAGCTGATGTGAAATCAACAACAGATGAGAACGGGAAAATTCAAATTCCATCTGAAAATTTACCAGCAGGAGAATATAACGTCTACGAAGGCGGTATTTTCTTAGGTAAGGTTGAAGTGAAATACACTGGTAATACGGATTGTGAAGCAACTATAACTACAACAGGGTTGAATGTAGGGATGTGTAAGACATTCACGCTTACAGTAAAAGACCGCGGTAATAATCCACGCGAAAGTGTTAAGATTATTATCAAAGATGCGGATGGTAAAATTGTTGAAAATTCAGACGGCAGCCAAGAATTAACAACGGATGAAAATGGTCAAGTTGAGTACGGCGATTATGTTGTCAAACCAGGCACGTATACAGCTTATGAAATTGACGATAACGGCAATGAAAAACGCATCAATTCATTCACAGTAGATACAACATGTGAAGCAACGGTTAAACCACCAACTGGCGGCGGTGGCGGATGGATTCCACCAACGGATCCAGAAAATCCAGATCCAGAAGAGCCAGGCGAACCGACGGATCCAGAAAATCCAGATCCAGAAGAGCCAGGTGAACCAACGGATCCAGAAAATCCAAATCCGGAGAAACCAGACCCAAACAACCCTGGGGATAATGGTTCGAACACACCAGGTGGAGGTAAGCCAGGCGGAGGCAGTGGTTCAAATACACCGGGTGGAGATAAACCAGGCGACAATAGCAGTTCGAATAAACCGGGTGGAGATAAGCCAGGTACGAATGGCAATGTAAGTACACCAGGTGGAAAATTACCACAAACAGGTGAAGAACAATTCCTATACATGATTGCATTAGGAGCACTTCTCATCGTTGGTGGTGGAGCAATGTTCATGGCTCAACGCAGAAAAGAAAACTAAGGCATTTAGTCCGAACATGGATTGTAATCCCCTTTTGGGATTACAATCAGTTCGGATTTTTTGTTGTCGAATTGTGTGACTGGTCGTGACTGGCACTTTTGAAGCAACGATTCAGAATCGTTCTATGTTTTGTGACTGGCACTTTTCGAGTAACGATTCTGACTATTTGAGACGAAATAACTTGCACTGACATAAAAAAATCCAGTTCTCATTTTGTAGGGGAACTGGATTTTAGGTTTATTTTAAGTTCTCTTTTAATAGAAGGTAGTTTAACAAAGCCTGAAAGTATTTGTATTGCCGTGTAAGGACGTAGGGTGAAAAATTTATCGAGAGTTTTGTGCTGGATGGGAAACATTGTATAGTTTGGCTGTTGTTCATTTTGACGATTTCTAAAGGTTGATGCGTCATCCAAATCCAATTTCCATCAAAATATGTTGGCGTGTGAAAGAGGTTTGGGTCAAAGGGAAGGGTGCTAATGGGTGATTGATACTGTTTGAATGCCTTTAATATCTTAATTTTACGATGGTCGATGATGGTGTAGTAAGCGATGGAATTTTCATGGGCTTGAAATGATGGTGCTCGAGTGAAATTTGCACCAGTCATTTTAATAATTTCAGCATAATAGCCGCTACTGAAAAATGATTTTAAAATGAAAGTTTCGTTAGCGATTTCTCTTGTTTTTTGCATGATGCATACAACCTCCTCTATGTTTACCCGATTTGTAATTTTGATTCATATCTTTAAATGGATGTTTAAAAGTTTGTCTAGCCTCTAAATGAACGATGAATAACTTTCGTGAGCGGTTGGATACTTTTCGTGAACGTCGAATAACTCTCGTGAGCAGTCGAATCCTTTTCGTGAACGTCGAATAACTCTCGTGAGCAGTCGAATCCTTTTCGTGAACGTCGAATAACTCTCGTGAGCGGTCGAATCTTTTTCATGAACGTTGAATAACTCTCATGAGTGATCGAATCTTTTTCATGAACGACGAATAACTCTCATGAGTGATTGAATCTTTTTCATGAACGACGAATCCCTCGCGTTAGGAGAAAATTTATTTCAAAAAATCCCGTTATGAAATGGAATCATACATAGATAAGTATTTCATCGTTTAAAAATTGAAAAAAATAGGATGAGAATTAAAAAGTTCCTAGGCAAGAATGCAATAGTTGTCTATGAACTTTTGAAGAGTTGGCAGGGAAATATTGAAAATTTGTCATTCGAATGTGCGAGAAAATTTCTCTAGGATAGGGTTACCTAGGAATAAACAAGATCGTGCACGGTTGGAAGGACCGTATAATGACAAGTTTTGAAGAAGTGTTAGAGCAGTTTGAGCCAATGATTTCAGCGACGATTCGACAATTAAATATTTATCGTGATTTTGAACAATTTCGTCATGTTGCACGTATCGCTTTATGGCAAGCATGGACGAGATATGATGCTGAGCGTGGTGATTTTGCACCGTATGCTTCAAGAAGTATTCGCGGTGCGATGTTGGATTTATTGAAAAAGGAAAATCAATTTGAAACGCATTATGTGCAAACAGAAGATGTGTATTTAATGAATTATATTGATTTCGATGAACGACAAGAAACAATTTCTGAGTTTCCAGAGCCGTTATTACAGATATTGGAACAATTATCGGCGGAAGAAAATGCTTTGTTAAATGCCCTATATATAAAAGGCTTTTCTCAAAATGAGTACGCAGAGAAAATTGGTGTTTCGATTGCTGCATTAAAAAAGCGTCGTGATCGTTTAATGAAGAAAATTCGTGAACGTTTAGTTGATTAAGCCTCCCAACTTGTCAAAGGTTTGTAGTTGGTAACTTGTATTTTTAGTATGTCCAATTTTTTCAAGATATGCTCGTTGTAATAATCGTTTGGAAGTACCACTTCGTTGTATATTCGCAAAAGTTCTAAACTGTTGATTCGTTATATTCGGTCCCATGAGCATAAACCAATCGGCAAGTGTTGCTAAGTGGGCATTGCGGTCATCATAATTGCATTGTAAACAAGACCAAGACCTTCTTGCTCGAATCATACCAAGTTGTGCGCATGAGGGACAAAAGACGCCAGTTTTTAAATCGTTGAAAGTAAAATCATAGTGCTGAATTAAAGGAAAAGGATTGTATGTAATATGTGCATTTACAAACATGTTTGCGAGTGTTTGAATATTTTGTGTTGAAATCGCATGCTGTTTTATTTCCAAGCGATACAGAAGAATTGGTATTTCCTGTGCCGGAAGAACGGTGTGCGATAGTGGTCCGCTAATTTGCAGTTCATTATTAAAAGCCAACGCCACCATGCCTCGAATTGGAAGAGAAACATCTCTTATTTGTAGCCATTTATTGAGTAAGATTTCCTTACGTTCAACTTCAGTAATGGGATTTGAGATTACGGTATTACCTAAGATAAATTGTGTCGGATCGTTTTTGATAGTGAGTTTTCCAGCAAAATTTTTCACTTCGAAAATAGTGATTGCGTCAGGTGTGATTAGCAGGCTGGCGATTTGAAAGAAAATACCATTTACATTTAAACATAAATCATGAATAAGTGCATGGGGGATATTTGGTTTGAAATCTCTTATTTTCTTATCAAAAAATTGTTCACCTGAAAATCCAGCTTCGTTTCGTCGTAAGTGTTCGGCAGCGACTGAATACACAGGGTGTTGATAATCTAAACGTTTTAATAAACTTTTTAAACCTGTAATAATTTGTGGTTGTTTTCTTGGTTTATATAGCATGGGCATCACCTCGCAATTACTATAACATGGCATAAAATATTTTCAAAATCGAGATAATAAAGAAATGGCGGCCCTTTTTAGAGGATAATTCAATTATCAAAAGTATGAAAAGGCAAAGAACATTGAGTTAATAGAGTTTGAGTAAATTAGATAATGCTATTTTCGCAGATTTTGAAGTTTTGAGCAGACCATAGTTGCCAATTTTCATCAGCTAAATGCCCGTAACTATGGTTTCGTTTGTAGTATGAAATGAAGTGTGCTCAATTGCTTACAGTCTAAAGGGTTTTCTTCATCAAATGTCTTATTGCTAAAGCCGATTCGACCGTTCGTGCTGTTAATTCGCCGTTTGTAGAGTTAATTCGACGTTCGCGGGAAAGATTCGATCGTTCAGGAGAAAGATTCGTCGCTTGTGAATTTAATTCGTCGTTCGCGCCAAAGATTCGATCACTCAGAAGGATAATTCGCCGTTCAGCCGAGCTTGAATGTTTAGCATGCTGTTACCTCTATAAAAAAATCATTAAGTTGCCAATTTTCATCAGCTAAATGCCCGAAACTATGGTTTTGTTCGAAGTGTGCTCAATTGCTTACGATTCAAAGAATTTTCAGCATCTAACGTCTTATTGCTAAAGCCGATTCGACCGTTCGTGCTGTTAATTCGCCGCTCACGGGAAAGATTCGCCCCTCGTGGATTTAATTCGTCGTTCAGAGAAATGATTCAACCATTTACAGCAAAGATTCGCCGTTAGAAAAATTAATTCGTTGTTCACGCCAAAAATTTGATCACTCAGAAGAATAATTCGCCGTTTAGCCCAACTCGAATGTTTAGCCCTCACCTTCCAGATGTCTAATCATACACTCTCATGTATTCAGATGCCGAGCCAAGCGAAAAAACCAAGCATTAAAAATCGACAACTAAGAATGGATGTGTTAAGATAAAAGTAAGTTAATACATGAACTGGTATGAGAGATTGAGGGACCACAAAACCATTATCCTATAGAGATAGTGTCTTTTGTGGTCTTTTTTTATATAAAAAGGAGGAGCTTTTTATGACATTTTCGAATTTAGAAAGACACTTGGTAATTGAGAAATTGACAACCAAAACATTTGACGTCCTTGTAATTGGTGGCGGGATTACAGGTGCTGGGATTGCGTTAGATGCAACAATGCGCGGCATGAGTACGGCATTAGTTGAAATGCAAGACTTTGCGGCAGGTACATCAAGTCGCTCGACGAAATTGGTGCACGGTGGTTTACGCTATTTAAAACAGTTTGAAGTGAAAATGGTTGCTGAAGTTGGGAAAGAGCGTGAAATTGTATATGAAAATGGTCCACATGTGACCACACCAGAATGGATGTTGTTACCACTTCATAAAGGTGGAACATTTGGACCGATCGGTACGTCAGTTGGACTTAAAGTGTACGACTTTTTAGCAGGGGTTAAACGTTCAGAAAGCCGTAAAATGTTAAACCGTACGGAAACATTAGCGAAAGAACCTCTTATTAAACAAGATGGTTTAAAAGGTGGCGGGTATTATGTTGAATACCGCACAGATGATGCGCGTTTAACGATGGAAGTTATGAAGAAAGCAGTTGAAAAAGGAACAACGGCGCTTAACTATAGTAAAGTTGTTGAACTGATTTACGATAATGAAACAGTCGTTGGTGTATTAATTGAAGATCAATTAACGAAAGAACGTTATCAAGTACATGCGAAAAAAATTGTGAATGCAACAGGACCATGGGTTGATGACCTTCGTGAGATTGACCATTCTAAAGAAGGTAAAACGTTAAAATTATCAAAAGGTTCACATGTTGTCATTGACCAGTCTGTCTTTCCATTGAAACAAGCAATTTATTTTGACACACCAGATGGTCGTATGGTGTTCGCGATTCCCAGAGATGGTAAAGCGTATGTTGGTACAACGGATACATTCTATAGTAAAGATCCAATTCATCCAGGTATGACTGTGGAAGATCGTGCGTATATTTTAGACGCGATTCATTATATGTTCCCAGATGTTACAGTTACAGAAGATGACGTGGAATCAAGCTGGGCGGGTGTTCGTCCGTTAATTCATGAAGCAGGTAAAAATCCTTCTGAGATTTCACGTAAAGATGAAATTTGGGAATCAAAATCGGGTCTTATTACAATCGCAGGTGGTAAATTAACAGGTTATCGCAAAATGGCTGAAACGGTTATTGATTTACTAGCGAAGAAATTTGAACAGGAAGACCATATTCGATATAGCGAATGTAAAACGAAACATTTACCAATTTCGGGTGGAGAAGTTGGCGGTTCAAAAGGTTTACAAGCATTTGTTGACAGTAAAATTGAACGCGGTGTAGCAGTTGGTTTCACAAAAGAAGAAGCGGAACAATTAGCAAAAATGTATGGTTCAAATATCGATCGTGTCTTTGATTTAGTTGAAGAACATGCAGCTGAAGTGAAAGAGGCTGCCATGCCACTTCCATTATTTGCGAAACTCATTTATGGCATTCATGGAGAAATGGTTGCGACACCAGTCGACTTTTTCAACCGCCGTACAAGTGCATTATTATTCAATATTCATGAAGTATATGATTGGAAAGAGCCCGTAATTGCGTTCATGGCGAAAGTGTTTAATTGGACAGAACAGCAAACAGCGTACTATACAAATGAATTAGAAGAAGCATTACTTCAAGCTAGCACACCAAATATTGAATAAATATCCATTAACAACTCTGAATTTCACTAGTTCAGAGTTTTTTTGGATTACTGAATAGGTGTCTGAACTGTATGGTAAAGTCAGGTTAAATTTTCTTACAGTGTGGAGATTTCAAATTGTAAGTGCATTCTTAAAGAAGATTCGCCGTTAGAAAAATTAATTCATCACTCACTGGAAAGATTCAATCGTTCAGGAGAAAGATTCGCCGCTTGTGAATTTAATTCGTCGTTCGCGTCAAAGATTCGATCACTCAGAAGGTTAATTCGCCGTTCAGCCGAACTAGAATGCTTAGCATGCTGTTACCCCTATAAAAAATCATTAAGTTGCTAATTTTCATCCGTTAAATGCTCGCAACTATGGTTTTGTTTTTTTGAATGAAGAAAAGTGGTGGTAATTTACAATGTTATTTTAGAACTACTTATGCTATGCTAATTTTAAAGAATTTTGAAAAGTAAAGAAAATCTTTGTTAAAAATTTTAAAGACATCAAGAAAAGCATACTGAGGAGTGATGAAATGCCAGAAAATAAACAAGAGCTTGAACAACAAGCGCTGCAATTATTAATCGATTTTATGGAAGACCCATTTCAATTTACACCAAATCCACAAGAAGATATGTTGAGACTAGAAGAAACGACGAATGTTTGGCTAGCGAAACTAGACGAGATGATGGATGAAAACCAAATACAAGATTTAGCATATCATCATTTTCTGCTATTTGAGCATGATAGTTTATGGAAACGTTATTTATTGAAAGAAATGAACCTCCCAAAAACAGCTGCTCTTCAACGCATTTTACAGAAATGGCAAAACCCAAAAATCATTGCCAGTCAAGTGACAAAAGTTACATCAAACTCAACTGAAATATACGATGAAATATCAGAAATGACTTATCAGTTAAAGCCAGAAGACATTGACTATTTAAAAGAGGGTGATTGGATATTTGGCATCGCAATTCCAATGCCAATTTCTTATGAAAACGAGTTGCGCATTTTAATGGCAGAAGTGCTGAATGAACTCGCAGGTGCTCAACTTATTCAAGTTATTGAATACTTAACAGAATCACATAATAAGGAAGAAATCGACAGCTTTTTCAAACGCTATGCAGTGGATGTCTATGAAGAATTTTATTTAGCACTCGAAAATTTAATGGTTGAAGAAATTGAAACGACTTATCAGGCAAGTTCATTGTCGCCGCAAGAGGTAGCGGTTGTTGAGATGTTACGTCAACAGCCATTTTTCCGTGAAATGAGGGAAATCGCAATCTTGGAAGGTTTAGCACTTACTTATTTCCAATTATATTCACCGAACTTCAGAAAGCCAGCAGTGGTTGCTGCCGCAATTTTGTTGACTTTGAATGAAGTGGGAAGTTTTGGTGGTGGTTATTATAAAAGGACTGGAATTGCTAGATATTTTGATGTGTCATTATCCTCAACGAGAAAGCATGAAAATTGTTTAGAAATGTTATTCGATGATTATTTTAGCAATATGAAAGGTGACTTATAAAAAATAAAAATAATTTTATAAAACTTATTGTATTATTATGCATAAACACTTATAATTATCAACATGAACAAACGGATTAGGGGGAACAATCAATGACAAGAAAAAAAGTAATTATTATCGGAGCAGCAGGAAGAGATTTCCACAATTTTAATACATATTATCGTGATCAAGAGGAGTATGAAGTTGTTGCATTTACAGCAGCTCAAATTCCAGATATAGATGGACGTAAATATCCAACAGAATTGGCAGGGGCACTTTATCCAGAAGGAATTCCGATTTATGCACAAGAAGAACTTGCGCAGTTAATCGAAAAATATCAAGTAGATGAATGTGTATTTTCATATAGTGATGTGCATTATGAAGACGTGATGGCAATCGGTGCGATCGTTAATTCAGCAGGTGCTAATTTTACATTACTCGGTCCGAATAAAACGATGATTAAAAGCCAAAAACCAGTGATTTCAGTTTGTGCAGTGCGTACGGGAACAGGTAAAAGTCAAACTTCGAGAAAAGTGATTGAAACATTAATTGAACATGACTTAAAAGTTGTTGCGGTGCGTCATCCGATGCCTTATGGCGATTTAAATGCACAACGTGTCCAACGTTTTGCGACGGTAGAAGATTTAAAAACGCATCAATGTACAATTGAGGAAATGGAAGAATATGAACCGCATGTAGAGCGTGGCAATATTATTTATGCTGGAGTTGATTATGCAGATATTTTAGCAGCTGCTGAAAATGATCCAGATGGTTGTGACGTTATTTTATGGGACGGTGGTAATAATGATTTTTCATTTTACGAACCAGATTTAGCGATTACAGTATTAGATCCACATCGTCCTGGACATGAATTGAAATATTATCCAGGGGAAGTTTGTTTAAGAACGACAGACGTTTCGATTATTAATAAAATTGATAGTGCGCCACTAGAAGCAATTGAACTTGTAGAAAATAATATTAAATATGCAGCGCCAAATAGTACGATTATTAAAGCAGAGTCAACGATTACAGTTGAAAATCCAGAAATTATTAAAGGGAAACGTGTGTTAATTGTTGAAGATGGTCCAACATTAACGCATGGTGAAATGAAGATTGGTGCGGGATCAGTTGCGGCTGAACGTTTAGGAGTTGCAGAAATTGTTGATGCACGTCCTTATGCGGTCGGTTCGCTCGTTGATACATTTGAAAAGTATAGTCATATCGGCAATATTTTACCGGCAATGGGTTATGGCGAACAACAATTAAAAGATTTAGAAGCGACGATTAACGCAGCAGATTGTGATGCAGTGATTATCGGCACACCGATGGATTTATCTAGAGTGATTAACATTGATAAGCCATATACTCGTGTTCACTATGATTTAGACGAGATTGGCGATGTGAATTTAGAAACTGTATTAGAGAAATTTATCGAAGAACATGGATTGAAAAAATAAGGGAATCAAGTAGTGGGGAAATGAACGTTTAAGCATTTATATAAATAAGCCTTTCGCAAAGTAAGTATGGGGACTTTTTGCGGAAGGCTTTTAATTGTAGTGCAAAAAATTAGCGCATATCCATTGTATTTGGATCACTATTTACTCGTTCTCCACGGTCAAGTGCAGTGATTTGAGCGATGTCTTCTGCCGTTAATTCAAAATCAAAGAGCTGAATGTTTTCTGTCATTCTAATAGGCGTCACTGTTTTAGGTATGATTAAATGATCACTTTGAAGATGCCAACGTAAAATAATTTGTGCTGCTGTTTTGCCGTATTTTTCTGCTAAAGCAACAATTGTTGGATCTTCTAATACTGTTTTACCATTCATCAATGGGCTATATGCTTGTAATGCAATACCTTTTTCAGCGCAATATGCTTTTAATTCTTGTTGTTGTAAATAAGGATGGCATTCTACTTGGTTAACTGTTGGTACAATCGAGCATTCTTGTTCTAATCTTTGTAAATGTTCAATGTTAAAGTTACAAACGCCGATTGCTTTTGCGCGCCCATCTTTATAAATTGTTTCGAGTGCTTTATATGTTTCAACATACTGGTCATACATTGGAGTAGGCCAATGCACTAGATATAAATCGACATAGTCTAAACCGAGCTTATCCAAACTTTCATCGATTGCTTGTAATGTTTCTTCATAGCCTTGATCGGAGTTCCACACTTTTGTTGTAATGAATAATTCATCTCGTGATAATGAGCTGCTTGCGATAGCTTTTCCGACGCCGACTTCATTACCATAAATTTTTGCTGTATCAATTAAACGATACCCTGCATCGAAAGCTTGTGACACAGTCTTCGGTGCTTCTTCATCTGCGACTTTCAATACACCAAATCCAACTTTAGGAATTTTAATGCCGTTATTTAATGTTAACAATGACATAAATCTTCATCCTTTCAATCGTTAATGTATGTTAAGTTTACCTGAAATCATAGGCTGCGTCGACGGTTTGATATGTTTGGATTGTAAAGAATTTGTATGAATCGCAGTAATTAGAGGAAAACATTGAATTATAGTGTCAGTATAAGGAAAAGTTGTTGTGGAATCGTCATATGCCGTCGAAGATTGATCAATGTGAAATATCATGAGGAAATTTGTATTGCCCGGGAAATAATTGTCGAGGTTGGGAAAATGATTCATAATAAATTATTTTAAGTCCATGCTATTTATCAGATGCTCGTTGGAGGAGGAATCAGCATGGATATAGCTAAAGCGCTTTCTGAAGTCGCTATGTGGGAAATGACGCTTCGTTCAGTCGTAACATTTGTCGTACTTCTTTTATTGACAAGAATTATGGGGAAAAAGCAGTTAAGTCAATTGTCATATTTTCATTATATAACAGGGATTACGATTGGCTCGATTGCTGGAGAAATTAGTGCCCAAAGTGAAACACATTTTATCAACGGTTTTATTGCTTTGATTTGGTGGTTCATTTTCACAATGGTGATGAGCTATATATTATTAAGATGGAAAAAAGCACGGAAGATTTTAGATGATGAGCCAACCATTATTATTCGTGACGGTCAACTATTGGAGAAGTCGATGAGATCTATTCGACTACATATGGATGATGTCATGATGTTACTAAGAGAGCAAAGTATCTTTTCAATTAAAGATGTTGATTGGGCAATCATGGAAAATAATGGGCAATTAAGTGTATTAAAGAAAGCAGCTCATTTAGAAGCAACGAGACAAGATGTAAAAGCAGATGCGTCAGCTCCGAAATATTTTCCGACAGATTTAATTTCGGAAGGTCAGGTTTTACACGATAATTTAAGGGAACTCGACTTGACGGAAGAATGGTTATTGAAAAAGTTAAGACGTAAAAATATTGAACGAGTAGAAGATGTTTTTTATGCACAAATTCAAACAGATGGTTCCATTGATATCCATAAAAAAGAACCGCATGAATAGAGTTTCTAATGTTAAACGTTCTTGAATGTATATTTGAGAGCGTTTATTTTGTGTATTCAATATTGGATCGCTATAAAGCTGAGAGGGACAGAAAATGTGAAAGGGTTAGGAATAGCTCATTAGGAATAATTGAATTGATGCATAACTTTACATAATTCAAAAAGTTTTTTATACTAGCGATAGTTACTTTTATTTAGTTAAACTTTTACTCAGGTATTTACTTAAAGATTTTTATTGTATTGAATAGGAAAGAGCTTCAAATTTGGTTAACTTTAAAAACTTAATTCAATGCGTTGGATGATGGAAATTTAGAAATAGCGTAGATCGTTTGAATGGGAGGATAATAGATGCATTATGTAGTGAAAGCAAAAGAGTATATATTGAAAAACGGGGAAAAGGCTCCAAGTTATTTGGAAATAAAGGATGGGAAGTTTCGTGGGTTTCATTCTTCAATTCCAGATGGTTTAGACGTACTAGATTATTCAATGTATACAATTGCGCCTGGTTTATTTGATACACATATTCATGGGCTTGCAGGATATGATGTTATGGATGGCGAAATAGAAGCGATTCATGGTATTTCAAAAGCGCTAGCAAGTATTGGCGTTACGCGTTTTTTACCGACGACTTTAACTTCTTCTAATGAGAGTTTAGAGCAAGCGATTGTAGCTGTTGAAGAAGCAGTAGATGAAGGATTAGCAGGTGCTTTGTCCGAAGGTATTTTTTTAGAAGGGCCTTATTTTACAGAGAAGCATAAAGGTGCACAAAATCCGAGCTATTTTAAAAATCCAAGTATAGATGAGTTTAAGAAGTGGCAAGAAATGGCAAAAGGACAAGTTGTGAAAATTGCGTTGGCACCTGAACGTGAACAAACGCTTGATTTTATTGAAGCGGTCAAGGATGAAGTACAGGTAGGCATTGCTCATTCTGATGCGACGTTTGATCAATGTACAAGAGCTGTTGTAGCAGGGGCGAGCAATTTTGTACATTTATTTAACGGTATGTCAGGCTTACATCACCGTGAACCTGGTGTTGTAGGCGCAGCATTTATTCACAAGGGTACGACGGCAGAGTTGATTTGTGATGGGCATCATATACATCCCGAAGTGGCAACTTTAGCGGCAACGATAAAAGAAGACCGACTGGTACTAATTTCAGATAGTATGCGTGCAGCTTTAATGCCAGATGGCGATTATTCACTAGGCGAATTTCCAGTGACGATAGAAAATGGTATTGCTAGAACAAATACTGGTTCACTTGCTGGAAGTACATTGAAATTAATTGATGGTGTGAAAAATTTACAACGGTGGAGTGGCTTTCCGTTACATAAAGTATGGCATCTCGCTTCCTTATCAGCTGCGAAAAGTGTTGGAAAGGAAGACCATTTAGGAAGTATTTCGGTTGGAAAAGAAGCAGATTTTGTGGTCTTGGATAATCAGTTGAATGTTGTTGCAACAGTTGTTGCAGGGAAAATTGTTTATGAAAGGGAGAAATGAGATGATTTTAACAGTAACATTAAATCCATCGGTAGATATTAGTTATAAGTTAGAAAATTTTAATTTAGATACAGTGAACCGTGTACAAGACGTTACGAAAACAGCAGGTGGAAAAGGTTTGAATGTGGCACGTGTTTGTACTCAACTTGGTGAAGAAGTTGCAGCAACTGGATTTTTAGGAGGCGCATTAGGGCAATTTATTCGTGAGGAAATCGTGAAGATTCATATTCAAGATGAGTTTGTTGCTTGCTCAGGGGATACGCGAAATTGTATCGCGATTTTACATAATGGAAAGCAAACAGAAGTGTTGGAAGGCGGTCCAACAATTACGGATGAAAAAGACGCTTTTTTAAAGGCATTTGAAGAGTTGGTGCAAAAAGTGTCTTTGATTACCATTTCTGGTAGTTTGCCGAAAGGATTATCTGCTGATTTTTATAATGAATTAATTGCAATTGCCAATCAAGCAAGTGTCAAAGTTTTACTGGATACGAGTGGTGCTTCATTGGAAAGTGCATTAAAGGTAAAAGAAAAACCATATTTCATTAAACCGAATGAAGAAGAGTTGGCGGCTTTATTGAATGTAGAAATTACAAATGAAGCGGAATTAGTGGGAGCACTACTCAATCCGTTGTTTAACGGTGTGGAATGGATTGCCGCAACTTTGGGAAAAGATGGTGCACTTGTACGACATGGAGATGTGTTTTACCGTGTACATATTCCGACAGTCGAAGTAGTGAATCCAGTCGGTTCAGGCGATTCTGTCGTTGCAGGTTTTGCTTCAGGATTTTCGAAAAGTTATATGGGTGAAGATCTACTCACATATGCATTGGCGATGGGCGTGTTAAATGCAATGGAAGAGAAAACGGGGCATATTGATGTAGAGAAGTTAGAGAGTATTCGACAAGGTATGCGAGTCGAGGAAATAGAACTGCCGTTTTAATAAAAGGCTTGATTTGGTAAGATTTGCTTACTAAGTCAGGCCTTTTTTGTTTGGGAATGGGGAGGGTGAGATCGTTTGTGAAGGGAGGATTCGTCGTTCGTGAGCAACATTCGACTACTCCGGCAATTTATTCGCCACTCGTGGAAAAGATTCGCCTGTTCGTGGAGTTAATTCGCCGCTCGCAAAGAAGATTCGATCATTCACGGAAATAATTCGTCGTTTGAAAAATTAATTCACCGTTCAGCGCAGAGCACTCACATATGCTGCTTTTACTAAGTGATCCAGTGTAGAGAAGGGGCACGGAATGGGTAGTTTTCATCAGCTAAATGCAAGAAATTAAGGTTTTGCTTTTGAAGTTAATGAATGCTAGCACTTCGTTGAATCGCGACTAAACTTCGTTGAACCCAAACCTCATTAAATTCCTTTTTTGATTCCAAACAAAAAAACAGTTCCGAAATTGATTTCCGGAACTGTTTTAAAAGATTGATTAGTATGCTTCAAATGCGCGGTGAATCTTCGCACGGCCCGCTTTAATAAGTGGGTGGAATTGGATTGAAGCGTTTTCGCGTGTTTCTTTTACATCAGCGATTGCTTGGTCAAGTTTTGCAGTGTTGTTAGCAATTGAATAACCCGCCACTTTACCTTGTGCACGTGCTACTTTCGCACTTTCAATACCTGTAATGTTTCCAGCTACGTATAGACCTTCGACTGGTGTTTCCATGCGCTCATTATGCACTGGAACGTGACCACCTAGTTCTTCGACGAAGCGGAATGGACAGCCGACAACAGAAGCCAGTTCACTTAATGGGTAAAGACCGCCTGCGATACAAACGAAATCTACTTTGATGATTTCTTCAGTGCCAGGAATGATGTCGCCGTCTGGTGTAACTTTTACCATAGTAACGGATTCAACTTTGTCTGTACCGTTAATTTCTTTAATTGCTTTACGAACGTGAATTGGCATGCCCCACATTTTGACGCCGCCTCTAGGGTAAAACTTTACCGCAAGTTCACGAACTTTTTTAGATTGTGCAAATTTACTACCGAAACGTAAAAATGCAGATGGTGCTAAGTGAGCCACTCGAACAAGTCCATCCATGACTGCGTATGGGTTTGCATGTTCTTTCGTAACCGTGTTTTTCACAGGTAATGCCATACTGTGTAAATCGATTCCTGCAAGCTGTAATTCACGTGCGATTGCAGCAGATAATACGTTAACCCCAGCGATGATTCCGCGATTTCCAACTTTAACACGGTGAACGTTCGTCATAACTTGTGCAGCTCCGATTGACATTACGCCTGGCAATGTCCAACCTGGAATTGGTGCAGCCGTTTCAGCAGCACCTGTAGCGATTAAGACTTTTGCTGTTTCAAATAAGCCTTTGTTCGTATGTACGATAAAGCCTGTATCTGTCTTTTCGACGTGGTGACAAGAAACGCCACATCGAATGTCCGTGTGTAATGCATATGCTTTATTTAATAAAATTTCAGTTTCTTCAATACCGTTCCACCATTCACCAGTTGGTTCTTGGTGAAGTTGTCCAAGTAGACGTCCACCTGGTTTCACGAACTCATCAATGACGAGTACTTTTAAATCTGATTCGCGACAAGCAATTGCAGCGGAAAGACCAGCTGGACCTGCTCCGATTACAACTAAATCAAGCATTTGTCTCACCGTCCTTTGTAGCATGATTGCGTTCTTCAAACTCAGCGTATGTACGTGGCCACTCTTCAGGTGACGTATTAAATGGTGCTGGTTGTGTTTTACCGCTTTCAACAATCATATTATTTTCAATTGGTGTCATGCATGCACGTAGCACTTCGCCTTCGTTAACTGTGACACGACATTCGAAACAATGACCGATGTTGCAGTAAATTGCGCGCGGTGCACCTGTTTCTTCGTGAACACGAAGTTGACGAACGCCATTTACAAGTAATGCCGAAGCAATTGTATCTCCCTCGAAACCTTGGTAAGTTTGACCGTCAAATGTAAATGTTACAGGTGTACGGTTTAAGTCGGCTCCAAGAACTGGATGATTTGTAATACGATTAGTTGTCATTCTGATTACCTCCTAAAGTCGATAACGTAACAGGGCGCACAGGTGGTTGAACTTTTAATGGGACATCATGACCTGCTTTTTCTCCTGTCACTTCTTCTAAAACAGCATCTACTGCTGGACGGCAAGTGCGTCCTCCGCAATAGCCCATCCCAGCTCTTGTACGAAGTTTAACTTCACGTGCCGAGCAATTGTGTTGTTGCGCAATGTTAATAATGTCTTCTAAAGCAACTTCTTCACATCTACAAATAATTGTTTTTTCCACGAGGGTAATCCTCCTTTATATTCATAAAAATAGTTTGACAGATAATCTAGTTCTATTTTAACATAGATAAAGATTATAATTCATTCATTTTTTGGAAAAATAATGAGTTTTTGAATACTAAGTATAGTATAATATAGTCTGAAATACTTTTCTATATAAAAGGAGGAAAAAAGTATGTCTACAAATCGTCATGCTGAAGTAGCGGTTATCGGCGGTGGAATCGTAGGTTGTGCTGTTGCGTATTACGTAGCAAAAGCAGGTATAGATTGTGTATTAATTGAAAAAAATGATATTGCAAGTGGAACATCTTCTCGTTGTGACGGGAACGTTACAATAGTAGATAAGGATCCTGGCTTTGATAGTTTAATGTCACTGAAGAGTCAAGAATTAACAATCGATTTACATGAAGAATTAGATTTGCCATTTGAATACCGCGCACTTGGTAGTTTACTCGTTTGTGAAAATGATGTTGAAATGGAAGCAGCGAAAGAATGGGTAGACATTCAAACGAAAGCTGGTTTGAAGTTCAATCTATTAGATCGTTCTGATTTACGTCAAGAGTCTCCTTATTTTGCAGATGATATTCCAGGCGGATTAGAATGTGAAACAGACTCACTTATAAACCCATATTTATTCTGTTATTCATTAGTCGATAAAGCAGTTAAAGAATATGGTTTGAAATTACATACACAGGCTGAAGTAACTGGACTTTCTAAAAAGGAAGATCAATTTACTATTGAAACATCAAATGGCACATATACAGCGAAGCAAGTAGTCAATGCTGCTGGGGTATGGGCACCATTTATTGGACAAATGTTAGAAGTCGATATTCCAATCGTTCCACGTAAAGGTCATATTATGGTTGGGGCACGTCAAGAACCAGTTATGATGCGTAACGTGATGGAATTCGGTTATTTAATGAATAAATTTGGGCGTGAACGTCAAGCAGATGCACGTACAACGGAACACGGTGTTGCGCTGGTGTTAGAACCAACAGAAAGCCAAAACTTCTTAATCGGAAGTAGCCGTCAATTCGTAGGATATGACAGCAAAATTGATATCAATGTGTTGGAAACAATGGCAAATCGTGCAATTCGTTTCTTCCCAGCGATGAAAGATTTCAGAATGATTCGTGCATATACTGGTTTCCGTCCTTGGACAGCTGACCATTTACCAATCGTATCTCCTGTAGATGAAATCCCAGGGTTTTACATTGCAGCAGGTCACGAAGGCGATGGGATTAGTTTAGCGACAGTAACTGGTAAATTAATTCAAGAAATGATTACTGAAGAAACAGATACAATTATTCCAGTAGATCCATTACGTTTTAGCCGTTTCCAAGAAGCAGCGAACAAGTAATAAATGTGAGCTTTCATTCAGTAAATAGCAAGTAGTTAAACGGATTCACAATTGTGTGGATATCAATTAGAGAAGTATCTCTGCCGTACTATTCGTAGAGATACTTCTTTTGTATGTATACAAAGAAAAGGAGTTTTTAGTATGTGGAAGGTTTTAAAAATTGGAAGCGCTTTTATAGGGATTATCGTTGGCGCTGGCTTTGCTTCGGGTCAGGAGATTTTGCAATATTTCACCAGTTTCGGGCATTTAGGTACATTAGCAGCAGTATTGTCAACGGCGTTGTTTGCTTATTTTGGTATGATACTTACACGTTTAGGCAGTCGTATGCAAACAGTTTCACATAAAGATGTAATCTACAGAATTAGTGGTCGTTGGTTAGGGTTAATTGTTGATGCAGTTATTATCTTTACATTATTTGGCGTCGGTGTCGTCATGATTGCGGGTGCAGGTTCTGTATTAAATCAACAATTTAATTTACCTTCTTATGTAGGTAGTGTACTATTGGTAATTCTTGTCATTATTACAGTGATGCTCAATGTCGAAAAAGTTGTCGCAATCATTGGAAGTATAACGCCATTTTTAATTTTCACGGTAATCGTTATTGGTGTGTACAGTTTAATGACGATGGATGCATCGTTTAATGAACTTAATCCAATTGCGCAAGCGAACCCAACGACGTTGCCAAATTGGTTTATCTCGGCAATTAACTATGTCTCCTTTAATATAGCAGTTGGTGCGGCGATGTCACTTGTTATGGGGGGGGCTGAGAAAAATGAAAAAACAGCTGCACTTGGTGGTTTAATTGGTGGACTTGGTTTAGGTTTATTAATTGTTTTAAGTCACTTAGCAATCTTCTCGAAAGTGGATGTTGTCGCGGCTTACGATATGCCGATGTTAAAAATTGTTGATGATATTTCACCAGTATTAGCGATCTTAATGTCCTTTATTTTATTCGGTATGATCTTTAATACGGGTGTTAGTATGTTTTATGCGTTTATCGCAAGGTTTTTCGAAATGAACACGAAGTCATCTAACATCGCGATTGTGATCACAACAGTTATAGGCTTCGGATTAAGTTTCGTAGGTTTCACAGAATTAGTGGCATTTTTCTATAACTTAATCGGTTACTTAGGTATCGTGCTGATGCTTGTGTTGCTCGCAGCAGCAGTTAGAATTAGAAAAAACCCGGCCTTATTTACGAGAAAGTGATAAATTGATGATTAAAACGAATGCGCTGCGTGTGCATTCGTTTTTTTTATGTTTATTGGGGTTTTATAGTAGCGGGAGAAAGTTATGACTTGGGGCATTTAGCTGATGAAAATCCACTAGCTAATCACATCTTGCTAAGCAAGTATTCCTGAATGACGAATGATTGGGCTGAGTGGTCGAATCTTTGGCGCGAACGGCGAATTAAATTTTTAAGCGACGAATCTTTGCTGTGAATAGTTGAATCATTTCTCTAAGCGACGAATTAATTTTTTGAACGGTTGAATCATTCTCTCGAACGGCGAATTAATTGCAAAAGCATTTCCCTTGTCTCCTCGAGTCTTTGAATGAGTGTCTACATCCTCTTTTATCTGTCATTGATTTTAAAACAACCCCTCATTATTAGCCTTTAACTGCTGAAAACAAGCAAGCTATCATTCCTTATTGGTATAGGGCTCAATTGTAGATAGAAATTGTTTAAGCGTAAGGTGGGAACGGCGAATAAATACCACGAGCAATTGAATCATTCTCATAGGATGCCGAATGAATTTCATAAGTTAGCGAAGTCCTCGACTGCATTGCATATAAAACAGAGTTATTTCTACTACACTAGGTTGAGTCGCGTACCTCATTATTACGCTTTATATTATATTGGTAAAATAATATAAGTAAATATTTAGTAAATCTAGTTATTAAGTATAAAAATTTATGTCTATGCATAAAATGACGTTAATTCTACATGTTTATACTGTTTATGTACTGTAATGTAAATGAATTGTAAAAATCTTTAAAAAAAGAAGTAGACTTCGAATATTGCATATGCTAATATATAAAACAATTAGTAAAAGTTTTACTTGAAGTATTACTTAAAGTATTTTCAACATTCACAATCAAGGGTGGGAGATTCATTGAAGAAAATGAAAGCGGTTTTAGTAGGAGCTGGGGATCGTGGAGCGAGAGCTTATGCACCATATGCTAAAAATTATCCGCATGAATTAGAAATCATTGCTGTAGCTGAAAAAGACCCTGAAAGACGTGCGATTTTTGCACGAGAGCACCAATTAACAGAAGCACAGTGTTATGAAACTTGGGAAGATTTATTTGAACAAGATTTAGGGGCAGATGTTGCCATTATTTGTACATTAGATAGAGAACATCATGATCCAACAGTGAAAGCGATTGAAAAAGGCTATCATGTTTTACTAGAAAAGCCGATGTCGCCAGATCCAGCAGAATGTATTTCAATGACGAACGCAGCGAAAGAACATCATAAGTTATTAACGATTTGTCACGTACTACGTTATACACCGTTTTGGCAAACGATTAAAGACATTATTGAACGCGGCGATATTGGTGAAATCGTATCGATTCAATTGAATGAAAACGTTGAAGTCATGCATATGTCACATAGTTTTGTACGAGGCAACTGGAATAATAGTGATGAATCAAGTCCAATGATTTTACAGAAATCTTGTCATGATATGGATATTTTAATGTATTTAATGGATCAAAAATGTAAGTATGTTAGCTCATTCGGTTCATTAATGCATTTCAAAGAAGAAAATGCACCTGAAAATGGTCCAGAAAGATGTTTAGATGGTTGTCCGATTGAAAATGAATGTCCATTCCACGCAGGTCGTTATTATTTAGGAGAAGGACGCGGTTGGGCACGTAAATTTACGACAGCGGATACACGTGAAGGTGTAATCGAAGCTCTGAATACGACAGATTATGGGAAATGTGTGTATCGTTCGAATAATAATGTTGTCGATCATCAAGTCGTGAATTTAGAGTTTGAAAATGGCGCGACTGCAACGTTTAGTATGTGTGGATTTACGAGAGAACAAACGCGTATCGTTCAAATCATGGGGACGAAAGGCGAAATTCGTGGAAAAATGGATGAAAATACAATTTCTACATTCGATTTCTTAACGAAACATGAAACGGTTATTCATCTAGATCGCCCGACGAGTGGTCATGGCGGTGGTGACGATGCGATTATGAGGGATTTCTTACAGCAAGCAAGAAACTATACGGGTGAAGAAAGCCGTTCATCCGCAACCGTATCTTTGGAAAGTCATTTACTTGCATTTAGCGCAGAAGCTTCTCGTTTACAAAATGGTCGTGTCATTGAACTCGCTCGTTTTGAAGAAGAAGTATTAACAAAATAAAAATGGCGGTGCTTGTCATCGCCTTTCAAATATGAAAAGCAGTGTGGTGAAGTTCGTGGCAAACGTATTAGGTGTCGACATTGGAGGAACGAAAATAGCCGCCGCATTAATCGGTGAGAACGGTCAGATTATTGCGCGAAATGAAGTGCCAAGTGATGCGACAGATAAAGAGAAGATGTTTGGGCAAGTTGTGAAAAGTATCGAAGGTGTTTTAAGTGCTACCAATACACCGATTGAAGAAGTTCAATCGATGGGGGTTGGGGTCGCAGGGAAAGTAGATAGTAAAAATGGCATTGCAGTTTATCAAAATAATTTACCGTGGGAAAATTTTCCATTAAGAAATCGTTTGCAGCAAGCTTTCGAAATTGATCAAATTACAATTGATAACGATGTTGTCATGGCAACTTTTGCTGAGTGGCAAATGGTAAAAGAACAAGAAGAAGAAACTTTCGTTTATTTAACAGTAAGTACCGGTATTTCTTGTTCGATTATCCATAATGGTGAAGTGTTAAGAGGCAGTGGTTTTTCAGGAGAACTTGGCTTATTGCCGGTTGTGAAAGCGCAATCTTCAGTAGAAAGGCTGGAATTATTGGCTGCAGGTCCAGCGATTCAAAAGGTAGGGGCAAGCGTTTATCAAGATGAAAATTGCCAGACGAAAGATGTATTTCTTAAATACGAATCAGGAGATCTTGACGCAAAGCGCATTGTTGATGAGGCAATCGCAGCCATTGCACATGGTGTTTACGCCGTTGTTTGTTTACTCGATCCACATAAGATAGTGATTGGTGGCGGGGTATTTAATCATCAGCCAGCTTTGCTTGATTTATTAAAAGAAGCATTGGAAAAGCATTTAATTAAAGAACAACTAGATGTGTTGAGTCGTTTCTCCTTAAGTAAATTACAAGGGGATGCGGGCATCATCGGCGCAGGTTTAAAAGGGAAGACGGCATGTAAGTTATCATTTAACTAACAAAAACGGGGTGTAAAGATGGAAAAAGTGAGAATTGGTGTAATCGGAGCTGGGTTACGTGGTAGTCTAGCAAAATACTGGCATGAACATGAAGAGTCTGAGTTAGTTGCTTTAGCAGATATTTCAAAGGAAAGACGTGACAAGTTTCACGCATCGATCGATCATAAAGAGGATTTCTTTTTAACAGATGATTATCGTGAATTATTGACACGTGATGATATTGACGCGATTGCAGTATTATCACCGGACTATTTACATGAGGAGCATGTTATTGCGGCGTTACAAGCTGGTAAACATGTTTATGCGGAAAAACCATTAGCAATTACGACAGAAGGTTGCGACCGAATTATTGAAGAACATAAGAAATCAGGGAAACATTTAATGGTTGGCTTCAATATGCGTTATATGAGCATGTATCAAACGATGAAAGAAATCATTGATTCTGGGGTGATCGGTGAGATTAAAGCAGTTTGGGTACGTCACTTCGTTGGGTTTGGTGGTTATTTCTACTACCACGATTGGCATGGTAACTCAAAAAATACGACGTCACTTTTACTACAAAAAGGTTCACATGATTTAGACGTGATTCACTGGTTAACAGGGAAGTATACGAAAAAAGTATCGGCATTTGGTAGTTTAGATTATTACGGTGGGGATAAGCCAAATGATTTAACTTGTCCGACTTGTGATTTGAAAAATACTTGTCCTGAGTATGTAGAGCATACATTTACGGAGTGTGCGTTCCGTGAAGAGATTGATGTAGAAGATAATAATATGCTTATTATGGAATTAGAAGGTGGTATTAAAGCATCTTATTTACAATGTCATTTCACACCCGACTATGAGCGTAACTACACGTTTATCGGTACGGAAGGTCGTTTAGAAAATGATGATGTAAACAACAAGATTTATGTGAAAACACGTAAAACGAATACGTGGAAAGAGTTAAGTGATGTGACATACGATATGAAACCTGAGCGTGGTGGGCACGGTGGTGCGGATCCAAAGATTACGAAAGATTTCTTAAACTTAATCTTACATAATAAAGAGCCGATGTCGACGCCATTTGATGGACGTATGAGTGTAGCGGTAGGATGTGCGGCGACTGAATCTTTACGCGCAGGCGGAAAAGTAGTTGAAATTCCACAGGAGTCAACAGTTCAAGTATAAATAAGTGTTGGAAGGGGGACCATCAATGACCAATGTAACGGAGACGGCTACAACGACGCAGCCACCAAAAGATAATAAACGTGCAAAACGTTTTGCGTCTTGGCGTAAGTCTGTTGTACAAAACTGGGAGTTATATTTACTCATTTCGCCAGTCATTTTGTATTTTTTAATCTTCCATTACTTCCCTTTATATGGCTTACAAATTGCATTTAAAGATTTTGTTGCATCAAAAGGCATTACGGGAAGTCCGTGGGTGGGATTTAAACATTTTGAACGATTTTTTGATAGTTACTATTTCTGGCGTTTAATTAAAAACACGATTGGTATCGGGGTATTTACATTACTCATATCATTCCCAATTCCGATTATTTTAGCGCTATGTCTCAATGAAGTAAAAAGTTTGCGCTATAAAAAATTCGTGCAGACAGTTGTCTATGCACCACACTTCTTATCTACAGTTGTAGTTGTCGGAATGTTGTTATTATTCTTGAAGCCGGATGGAATGATTAACCAAATTGTTGTTTTATTTGGCGGTACACCGACTGACTTTATTACAGAGCCAGGGTGGTTCAAAAGTTTGTATGTATTTTCTGATGTGTGGCAGACGATGGGATGGAGTTCAATCATTTACATTGCAGCACTATCGGCAGTAGATCCAGCACAACATGAAGCGGCAATGTTAGACGGAGCATCTCGTTTCCAACGTATGATCCATGTTAACTTACCAGCAATTATGCCAACAATTATCATTATGTTTATTTTAAATGCTGGTTCAGTAATGGCAGTTGGTTTTGAAAAAGTATTCTTAATGCAAAACTCATTGAATATGTCTTCTTCAGACGTTATTTCAACTTTTGTTTATCGAAGTGGTATTTTGGAAGCACAATATAGTTTCTCCGCAGCGGTTGGATTATTCAACTCCATTATTAACTTAATTATGTTATTAATGGTAAACCGTATTGCGAAAAAAGTAAGTGAAACAAGTTTATGGTAAGGGGTGTGTGAATTGAAAGATACAAAACAAGATAAGCTGTTTGTTGTATTCAACTATATATTTTTATCAATCGTCGCACTCCTCGTTCTATATCCATTAGTGTTTGTCGTGAGTGCTTCATTCAGTAATCCACAATATGTAATTTCTGGTGAAATGTGGCTTTGGCCGAAAGAATTCACTTTAGATGCATATGAAAAAGTGTTTAAAAATAAAGAGATTATTAACGGTTTTATTAATACGGTGAAATATACTGTAGCAGGTACGGCGTTAAACGTTGTGATGACGATTTTAGCGGCTTATCCATTATCAAGAAGAGACTTCAAAGGGCGCGGCTTCATTATGGCTTTTATCGTCTTTACGATGTTCTTCAGTGGCGGATTAATTCCAACGTATCTTTTAATTAGAGACTTAGGTATGTTAAATACGTTTTGGGTTATGATCATCCCGAATGCAGTTGCCGTATGGAACATCATTATTATGAGGACGTTTTTCCAAGGTATTCCTACAGAGTTGGAAGAATCAGCGAAAATTGACGGTAGTGGAAACTTCAGGATTTTATGGAGTATTGTTTTACCATTATCTTTCCCAGTTATCGCTGTAATGGTTTTATTCTATTCAGTGGGCCATTGGAATTCATATTTCCAAGCTTTAATTTACTTACAGGATGAAGATAAGTTTCCATTGCAGTTAATTTTAAGACAGATTTTAATTCAAGGACAAACAGATGACATGATTAAGGGGACGTCTGAAAGTTTCTTACAACAACAATTAAGTGTTGAAGGGTTAAAATATGCGGTGTTAATTGTAGCGAACTTACCAATGTTAATGTTGTATCCATTCTTACAGAAATACTTTGTTAAAGGCGTCATGATTGGTTCATTAAAAGGTTAGGGAAAAGGGAGGAAATGAAAAATGAAGAAGAAAAAGTTTGCAAGTTTAGCAGCTGGGGTTTTACTGTCAGCCGGCATCTTAGGTGCTTGTTCTGGCGATAAAGGATCAAGTGGTGAGCCGAAAACAGGTGATTTAGACAACCTCAATGAAACGGGTATGCCGATCGTAAAAGATGAAATTGAAGTTTCAGGCTTCGCAGCGAAGTTCTTTGCATCTCAAGATTGGAATAACTTAATGCTTTGGGATGAGTTCGCAAAAATGTCGAATATTAAAATGAATTGGGAAACGATTCAAACTGAAGGTTTAGTTGAGAAGAGAAACTTATTAATTACGGGTGGAAATTACCCAGAAGTATTCTTCGCATCAGCATTTTCTAAAACAGATTTAATCAAATATGGTGAGCAAGGTATTTTCTTACCATTAAATGATTATATCGATAAATATGCGCCAAACTTTAAAGCGATTTTAGAAGAGTATCCATCGGTTAAACAAGGAGTTACGATGGCAGATGGAAAAATTTATGGTTTCCCAACAATTTATGACCCAGCATTCGAGGGGTTACGTGGTGGAATGCCTTGGATCAATGATGAGTGGCTTGAAAATATAGGTATGGAAAACCCAACGACAATCGATGAATTTTATGAAGTGTTAAAAGCGTTTAAAGAGAAAGACGCAAACGGTAACGGTCAACCGGATGAACAAGGTTGGGGTTCAAGTTATGGAATTAGCCCAGTTATTAATACATTGCGAGGTTCATTTGGCTTAAATAAACAAGGTACGATGAACATTAACTTACAGTTTAAAGAAGGAACTGAAGAATTTGAATTTGTTCCAACAACAGATGGTTATAAAGAGTTATTACAATTCTTAAATAAACTGTATGCTGAAGGTTTGTTACACAGAGATATTTTCACAATGGAGCCCCATGAGTTTGCAGCAGAAGCTTCAAAAGGAAACTTTGGTGTACTGAGCAGTATTGACCCAGCAGAACTTTTAAAACTGGATAACTACGGTTCTATGGAAGTATTGGAAGGTAATACAGGTGAACGTTTATTCACGGCAGTAACAAACGGTTTAGGTAACTTAGGAATGTTCGTTTTAACTGATAAAACAGAGAATCCTGAAGCAATGATTCGTTGGATTGACCATATTTACGGGGATGAAGGAACGAAAATGTTCTTCATGGGCTTCGAAGGTGTAACGTATGAAGAAGACGCTGAAGGAAACTTCAAATATTTAGAAGAAATTACAGATAATCCTGATGGTTTAAATATGGACCAAGCGATTAGTGAATATTTAACTTGGCCAGGTGGTTATTACCCAGGAATCGTTCGTGAAGAGTTCTTCCAAGGTGCTGAAGCGAAAGAAAACTCAAGAAAGAACGCAGAAATGGCTAAACCATACCGTATTAAAGATGATGATATTTTACCAGGCTTAAACTATACGGTTGAAGAAAACGATCAAATTAGTGCAATTACAACAGATTTACAAACATTTATTGATGAAACAACTGCGGAGTTTATCACAGGTAAACGTGACTTCGCGAAGTGGGATGAGTACGTACAAACAGTTGAGAAAATGAATGTGAATAAGTATTTAGAACTTGCACAAGAAGCATATGAGCGTATGAAGTCTCAAGACTAATCGCTTGAAAGTTGAAGTTGGGGAGATTAGAAAATTGTACAGGTGAAAGGATTCGATCATTTCACCTGTACATACCCAACTGCTTTATTTTTTAGCTACATAGGGAGGCGAATGCAATGTACAAAAACGGCTGGAAAGGAAAGCTTTACTGGGCAGCGGAGTTTATCACGATGTTAGCCGTACTCCAATTAATGTGGATTGGCTTGACGTTATTGGGCGGGATTGTGTTGGGAATTGCACCAGCAACAGTTGGCTTATTTAGTGTCATGCGTAAGCGACTTCAAGGAGAAGATGGGTTAAAAACATTGACGAAACTGTATTGGCAAACGTATAAAAAAGAGTGGATTCAAGCGAATAAAATCGGTGTCACCTTAATCATTATCGGTTATTTCTTAGTGTTAAATTTAAGGATTTTATTGGCAATGCCAGCTGGCAGCAATTTTATTATGCTCAGCATTATGACACTCGTTGCTATTTTATATGGTGTCCTTTGTATTAATATTTTCCAAGTGTTTACACATTATGAATTGCCATTTTTGCGTTATTTTTCAACGGCAATTTTATTAAGTGTATCATTCCCGATTCAAGCGATTGGTTCTTTTCTAGGCGTTTTTGTACTTTATAAATTATTTGCCTTTATCCCAGGGTTATTACCATTCTTTGGTATTAGTGTAACGGTCATATTTTTAACATGGATGTCTTCACAAGTCTTCAAAATGAAAACTGAAAAGGAATTTCCAGAAGGACAACAAGTGTAAACAAGATGAATGGAGCATTGCTAAAAGATAGCGATACCTGAACTGATCGAATAGTGTTAAAATAGTATCGATTACTAGACGAAAAGTTTTCATTGCAAGGAGGCAAAAAACAGTGGCGACGATTAAAGATATTGCAGAAAAAGCAGGCGTTTCATCTGCAACAGTCTCTCGTGTGTTAAATTATGATACGACTTTATCGGTATCTAATGATACAAAAATGAAGGTTTTTGAAGCTGCGGAAGCTTTATCTTACCGCAAGCGTTCAACCAAAAGGTATGTTGATCAAAAGATTGCGATTGTGCATTGGTATACAGAGCAAGAAGAATTAAATGATTTATATTATTTATCAATTCGATTAGGTATTGAAGATCGCTGTAAAGATATCGGGATGACACCAGAAGTTTATTTCTTCGATAATATTAAAGAGATTGCAGCGGCAGATATTGAAGGCATTATTGCGATTGGGAAGTTTAGTGATGAACATGTGCAACAACTGACATCGATTAATCCGACCGTTGTCTTCGTCGATTATTCACCAAATGAAGATAAATTTGATTCAATTGTGATCAATTTTGAAAGAGCAACGAAGAAAATTATTGACTATTTCTTATCGACAGGTCATAAGCATATTGGTTTTATTGGTGGCCGTGAAATTTTAAAAGGTGAAAAAGAAGCGCTGATCGATGATCGTGAAAAAACATATATCGATTATATGAAGGAGCAAAATCTTCTAGATGCGCGCCATACATTTGTCGGGGCTTTTTCAGTCGACGAAGGGTATCGATTAATGCAAGAAGCAATCGCGACATTGGGTGATGATTTACCGACTGCCTTTTTTATGGTCAGTGACGTTATGGCAATTGGAGCGATTCGAGCTTTACATGAAGCAAATATACAAATTCCAGAACGTGTGAGTTTAATAGGTGTGAACGATATGTCTATTTCAAAACATATGTATCCACCGCTTAGCACGGTCAGAATTTATACAGATATCATGGGTGAGATGGCAGTCGATACACTAATTGAAAGATTAGAAGGAAGAAAAATTGCGAAAACAGTATCCATTGCAACGAAATTAATCATACGTGAAAGTGTATTGAAATAATACTTTTTTAGGGGGATTCCATGTTTAACTTATCAACTGAAGAAATGAAAGCAAAAGATGCAGTATTTACAACGACAGAAATTCATCAACAACCGGCATTATGGGAAGAAGTATTAACAACATTTAAAGAAAATCAAGAAGCATACGATGCATTTTTAACGTCGATTTATGCAAAGCATGATCGTGTGCGCGTAATTTTCTCTGGAGCTGGTACTTCAGCATTTGTTGGGGATGCGCTTGTTTCTGAATTGACGAAAGCGAATATGAAAAACGTTTCATTCGAATCGATCGCAACAACAAATATCGTTTCAAATCCGACAAGTTATTTTGTCAAAGATGTACCAACGATTTTAGTATCATTCGCTCGTTCTGGAAATAGCCCTGAAAGTGTTGCGACAGTAGAATTAGGCGGGAAAATTGTGGATGATTTTTACCAAGTAATTATTACGTGTAACGCGGAAGGTCAATTAGCGAAAAACGTTCAAGGTGATGAAAAGAGTATTGTTTTATTAATGCCAGAAGCTTCGAATGATAAATCTTTAGCAATGACAAGTAGTTTCTCTTGTATGTATTTAGCGGCATATGTGCTGTTTACAAATGAAGCATCAACATTTGCATCTACAATTCAAAATGGTCATCAGTTAGTCGATACAGTTGGAGATTTTGTTGATACAGTATTAACTTTCGATTTTAACCGTTTAGTGTACTTAGGATCAGGTGGTTTAGGCCAATTATCACATGAAGGTGCACTGAAAATGCTTGAACTATCAGGTGGGCAAGTAACTGCAATTCATGAAACTTCACTTGGCTTTAGACATGGGCCAAAGTCGATTTTAAATGACGATTCTTTAGTCGTGTTGTTCATGTCAAAAGATGCTTATACAAGAAAGTATGACTTAGACATTTTACGTGAATTATCAGCAGCTAAATCAGGTATGAAGATTGTTGTTATTGATGAGAAACATTGTGAAGAAGTTGCTCAATTAGCAGATTGGACATTAACAGTGGCAACAGATGAAGAAGTGGAAAACGATTTCCATTTAGCGTTATTATATGTGATTTTTGCACAAGTATTGGCGATGAAAAAATCTATTCAATTGGGCATTACACCAGATAACCCAAGTCCAGATGGTGCGATTAGCCGAGTTGTTAAAGGTGTGACAATTTATGAATACTAAGACGAAGACGATGCAAAATACGAAGGAAATGTTAATTAAAGCGCGTAAAGAAGGCTATGCAGTTCCAGCTTTTAATATCCATAACTTGGAAACCTTACATGTGATTATCGAAGCTGCAGTAGAATTGAAATCACCAATTATTATTGCGGCATCACCAGGAACGGTTACGTATGCAGGGTTAGATTATGTGCATGCGATGGTAGATGTTGCAGCGAGAAAACATGATATTCCGATTGCACTTCACTTAGATCATCACGAATCATTAGAAGCGATTGAGCCAGCACTAGAACTAGGCGTGAAGTCAGTTATGATTGATGGATCGAAATTATCATTTGAAGAGAATATTGCTTTGACGAAATCTATTGTTGAACGTGCACATAAAGAAGGTGCAACGGTAGAAGCAGAGCTTGGAAAAGTGAGAGATTCTAGTTCGGCAAGCGCGACAGACGGCTATACAGACCCATCTTTAGCGGAACAGTTTGTTGCCGAAACAGGTGTAGATTCATTAGCTATAGCAATTGGAACAGGCCACGGTGTGTATGAGACAGAGCCAAAATTAGACTTAGAGCGATTAGCGAAAATCCAAGAACAAGTTGATGTTCCACTTGTCCTACACGGTGCATCAGGTATTTCTTCAGAAGAAGTACATAAATGTATTAAGCTAGGTGTTGCAAAAGTAAATATTTCAACTGAACTAAAAATCCCGTTTACAAAAGGGTTACGTGCTTATTTAATCGACAATCCAACAGCATCAGACTTGAGAAAGTATATGCAACCAGCAAAACAAGGCATGAAGGAAGTTGTTATTGAGAAAATTAAAATGTGTATGAGTGATGGGAAAGCTTAGAGAGATATAAATGGAGAAGCGGGAGGAGAAATGAAATGGCTGGTTTAACATTAAAAGGCATTCGTAAAGTATATGATAATGACAATGTAGTCGTTAAAGATTTTAATTTAGAAATTCGTGATAAAGAGTTTCTCGTACTCGTTGGACCTTCTGGTTGTGGAAAGTCGACGACATTAAGAATGGTTGCTGGTCTGGAGGAAATTACAGATGGCGAGCTTTACATTGGGGATAAACTCGTCAATGATGTAGCACCTAAAGACCGTGATATCGCGATGGTTTTCCAAAACTATGCACTATACCCGCATATGACTGTTTATGATAATATGGCATTCGGTTTAAAATTACGTAAGTTTAAAAAAGAAGAAATTAAAGAGCGTGTCGATAATGCTGCTAAAATTTTAGGTTTAGAAGAGTATTTAGATCGTAAACCAAAAGCACTTTCAGGTGGACAGCGCCAACGTGTTGCACTTGGTCGTGCAATCGTACGTGATGCTGAAGTATTTTTAATGGATGAACCACTTTCAAACTTGGATGCGAAATTACGTGTTCAAATGCGTGCTGAAATTCAAAAACTACACCACCGTTTACAAACAACGACGGTTTATGTAACGCATGACCAAACAGAAGCGATGACGATGGCGACGCGTCTTGTCGTTATGAAAGACGGCATTGTACAACAAGTCGGTGAGCCGAAAGAAGTGTATGATGCACCGAATAATGTCTTTGTAGGTGGCTTTATCGGTTCTCCTGCTATGAACTTCTTCACAGGAAAAGTGGATGGCAAACATTTTGTCATTGGTGATCAACGTTTGGAAATTCCAGAAGGCCAGTTAAAATCATTACGTGAGCAAAACTATGCCGACAAAGAAGTGATTTTAGGCGTTCGTCCGGAAGATATTCATGATGAGCCAGTTGTCATTGAAGCGCATCCAGGATCAACACTTCAAGTTCCAATTGAAGTTGCGGAGTTAATGGGTGCAGAAACAATTTTGTATTCAAAACTTGTAGACACAGATTTCGTTGCACGAGTTGATTCTCGTACGAGCATTCAAGCAGGTACGACGGCTACACTTGCATTTGATATCGGCAAAGGTCACTTCTTCGATGTAGAGACAGAAGAAAGAATTCCAATTTCATAATTTTAAAATGATGGAACGGATGATGCTAAGTAGAGTATCATCCGTTTTTGTTTTTGAAGTAGATTTATTGTCGTTTGCGGAAATGAAACGGATATTTACGGAGGAGATTTATAGCCGAGAAGAGTGAATCGATCATTCAGAGAGAAGATTCGACCGTTCGGAACAAAGATTCACCTCTTAAAATTTTTATCCGCCGTTTAGGATAAAGATTCGATCACTTAGCAGAGTAATTCATCGTTCAGGAAGACGAGCTTTCGCAAGACGTCATGAGCTAGCCAGTTTTCCACAGCTTAAATGTCCCAAACTTCTTCATTTTATCGAACTAGAAGTAGAGAAAGGGTTGGAAGCGAAGTAGGTAGTTATCATTAGTTAAATATTGGGTGCTATATAGTTCTTTTTGGTCATGGTTACTATGTATGAATAGAAATAGCTGAGGAAATTAGACAAAAATGAATTGCATCATGAGTTAACTTTTGCTAAAATAAGAATAGTTAAAATAATTAAAAAGAAGGCGATTGAGATGTATTTGCATGTATTTTTACTTCAAATGATTATTGCCGTTCTTATTGTGTTTTTATTGATGCAGGTTGGGGAGTTTATTGTAAAACGTATCTCGAGTATGAAAAAACATCCTTTATTTTGTACAGCAAGTTCGACTGTATTGGTAGTTGGACTGTTATATGTAGTGCTGCAATGGATTCCTTATTCAATTTCATTCCTTTATGTTTTTTGTGCAGGAATTGTAGTTGTTTTGAATAAGATCTGGTTTTATATGGCTGATCATGAAGGCTTTAATTGAAATAACCCCTCACGAAGAAAGCGCTTTCTTCGTGAGGGGTTATTTTTCAAGCTTGTTTACGATTGCGTGAGGATGGGATGTTTAGTTCCTCACGATATTTACTAATTGTTCTTCTAGAAATGACAATACCTTCGTTTTCATTCAACACAGATGAAATTTTTTGATCAGATAAAGGTTTCGTTTTATTTTCGTTTTCAATATATTGTTGCAAGAGAAATTTTACTTTTTGTTGAGAAATCTCCTCGCCATTTGATGATCCAATTTTGGCAGTAAAAAGAGATTTGAACTCAAAAATCCCGTGCGGTGTTTGAATATATTTATTCGATGTTGCACGACTTACCGTCGATTCATGCATTTCAATTTCTAAAGAGACGTCTTGTAATGTTAAAGGCTTTAATGCGGTCATTCCTTTTTTGAAGAAATCTTGTTGTTTTGCAATGACAACATTAATAATTTTAGTCATAGTATGCCGGCGCATTTCTAAACTATTCTTCAACCAATCGATTTGTTTCAGTTGTTGTTGCACGTAATGAGTAACATCTTTATGTACATAATCTATTGTTTGATAAGTATGATTAATCGATAACTTTGGTAAGTATTGGTCATTTAAATAGTAAGAAAAGCCACTTTCCTGTTCTTCGACGACGATGTCTGGAATGATATAACTTGGTTTAGAAGTTGATAAGTCAACCATTGGTCTCAATTTAAAAGTCTTGATAAATTGGATTAATTGTTTTACTTCCTCAAGGGAAATGTTCATTTTTTGAGCGATCATTGTCCAACGTTGTTTTAAAAATAAATCGAAATGAGATGTCATAAGTTCGATCGCATGATGATTAATGGGTTTATGGTGGCGTAATTGCAAAAGTATGCATTCTTGGCAATCACGTGCACCGAGACCGATTGGACCAATCTTTTGTAAATGAGTAATTGCTTTTGTGATTTCATCTGATGATAAAACCTCTTCAATAGATGTATTTAAGAAACCTTCGTCATTTAAATGCTCGATGCAATAAATGATTCGTTTCAGCTGTATGCCTGTAAATTGAAACGTGGCAGCTTGGATTAATTCATCTCTTGGGTCTTGAGGATGATCAGCAATTTGATATAGAAAATCAGTTTGTGTAGAAGATTTTAAGCTCGTTTTATTGCGTAAAGGTTTCATAGGTTGCTCGAATTTTTCATCGATTTCTAGTATAGGATTGTCTGTAATTTGTTGTTGTATAAATTCATATAAGTCATAAGTGGAGTATTGTAATAGTTCGATTGCTTGTCGTAAATGTGGCGTCATGACAAGATTATGCTGTTGTTTTTGTTGTTGATGTAAAGAAATTACCATGTGATGAAATCTCCTTTCTACTTGTTTGATGCTTTCATAGTCAGTTTATTCTATATATTCATTATAGTCTATCTGTAAATTAATTTCGAGTACAAAATTATGAAGGTAATCGTATTATGCTTACGAGATTGCTATTTCAGCTCAATCTACAAAAAAATAAAAAGCAAGAAACTTTGAAACGTTATTTTATTAAACGGTTCAAAGTTTTTTGCTTATTCGTATATGAAGTTTATTTGCTTGTATTGTTAAGGGTTACAATGAAATTAACTGTTTTGGAAACTTCGTCAGCACTTCAGGTTCCCCATCTTCATTAATATAAACTGTGTCTTCAATACGAACGCCGCCGTAGCCTGGGATATAAATGCCTGGTTCTACAGTGTAAACGAGACCGGTTGCCGCCAGTTGTTCATTTTTACCGTGTACAGAAGGCTCTTCATGAACTTCGATGCCAAGTCCATGACCTACGCGGTTGTTGAAGTATTCCCCGTATCCTGCTTCCTCAATGACATCTCTCGCTGCGATATCAAATGTTTTTAATGGTGCATTTGCTTTGGATGCTGCAATGCCAGCTTCATTAGACTGTAAAACAATGTCATAAATTTGTTGTTGTTTTTCAGTTGGCTCACCAATTACGAAAGTACGCGTCGTGTCTGAACAATAGTTGTCTTTAGTTACCCCCATATCAATCAGTAAGAAGTCGCCTTTTTGGAACTTACGATTGCCTGGTGTACCATGTGGTAACGCTGCCTTTTCGCCCGATAAAACAATCGTAGAAAATGACGGACCATCTGCACCAAATTGACGCATTAATGTTTCTAAATGAGCCGTTAATTCTAATTCAGTCATGCCAACTTTTACCGATTTAATGCCTTCTTCTAGCACTTTTTCAATGATGTCTGTCGCATTTTGCAACAGTTCAATTTCCTCTTTAGATTTTTTAATCCGCAATTCATTCGTGAATGGCTGAATATCAGTTACTGTGCAGTTAGGGAAAGCACCTTTTAATTCGTCAAAACGAAATAAGTTAAATGCTTTCTTCTCCACACCAAAAGTTGTGAAATCCTCATTTAAAGTGTCTTTGACAACATCAAATGGCAGTTGATCATCCGAAATTGGAATAATGTTTTCAATATCTGATGCTTCTTTAGCTGCACTTTTATCAAGTGCAGGAGTGAAAAGTGTAAAAGTTTTTTGACGCGTGTCAAAAAATAAAGACATAAATCTTTCGTGTGGATTAGAAAAGAAGCCGCTATAGTAAAAAATATTTGCCGGTTCGGTAATAATCCCAATTTCAATTTGATTTTCTATTAATTTTTCTAATAGAAGTTCTCTTCTTTTCTGATAAATACTTTGCATGAAACCCAACTCCTTTAAGAATGATTTATTATTAGTATTACAGTTTTCACTAAAAAAAACAAATTTGGCATGGAAATTGCATTAAATATTATAAGCAGAGGAGGAAAGGATAACTTTTAGTTTGCTAAATTAATTGTTCAGGTATTCTATATTTCTAATTGAATAATGATGTGTTGGAGTTTGTGGAATTACCGGAATATTTAGATAGGAGGGCGTTTAATGGAGAATCTGTTGGAAATAAAGAATTTAAAAACATATTTATACAGTAATAAAAATGAAATCCGTGCTGTAGATGGTATTGATTTAATTATTAAACAAGGTGAAACTGTAGCTTTAGTAGGAGAATCTGGTTGTGGAAAGAGTATGACTTCATTATCTATTATGGGTTTAATTCCAAAACCTAATGGAAAAATCATCGAAGGAGAAATTATTTTGGAGGACACTAATTTAATTAGTAAATCTGAAAAAGAAATGACAAAAATTAGAGGTAATGAAATTGCCATGATTTTCCAAGAACCAATGACGTCATTAAATCCAGTTTTAACAATTGGAAATCAATTGATAAGTGTAATTATCCATCATTTAAATCTAAGTAAGAATGAAGCAAAGATAAGGGCAATTGAAATGTTAGAAATGGTTGGATTTTCAGAACCTGAAGCAATACTGAAAAATTATCCACATAGGTTATCTGGTGGCATGAGACAAAGAGTGATGATTGCAATGGCAATGTCTTGTAATCCAAAATTATTAATTGCTGATGAGCCAACTACAGCATTAGACGTTACGATACAAGCTCAGGTATTAGAATTAATGAAAGAATTGAGTCAAAGATTTTCAACATCTATTTTATTGATTACACATGACTTAGGCGTTGTGTCTGAGCTTGCCGATAAAGTTGTAGTCATGTATGCGGGACAAATAGTAGAAGTAGCTGAGATTGAAGATTTATTTGAGAAACCTCTTCATCCTTATACACAAGGATTAATTGAGTCTGTTCCGAAAATTTCGGGAGATATAGAAAAATTGTACTCTATACCAGGAAATGTGCCCGCTCCAGGAACAATTCCAAAAGGCTGTAAATTTGCACCACGCTGCAAATTTGCTTTCGATAAATGTAAAGAGGTAATTCCAAGTATTAATGAGGTAGAAGATGGCAGACAGGTTAGATGCTTTTTATATGATGAATAGGAGGGAGCACATGAAATTGCAAGACGAAAATAAGGAAGAACTTTTAAGAATTGAAAATCTAAAAATGCATTTTCCTATTAAAGCGGGTGTTCTTCAAAGAGTTGTTGGACATGTTAAAGCGGTTGATGATCTTAGTTTCAGTCTAAAAAAAGGTGAAACATTAGGAATCGTCGGAGAATCTGGTTGTGGAAAGTCAACAATGGGCAGATCCATTATACGTTTATATAAACCAACAGATGGAAAGGTCATTTACCGAAATCAAGATATTACAAGCTTACCTGAAAAACAATTAAGAGATGTTATACGAAAAGATGTACAGATGGTATTTCAAGATCCGTTTGCTTCATTAAATCCTAGGAAATCTCTGGAAAATACATTAGTAGAGCCTTTAAATGCACATAATATTTTTAAGACAAAAACGGAAAAAATTGAACGAGTAAAAGAACTGTTAGAAATTGTTGGACTTCATCCATCTACTCTAAATAATTATCCACATGAATTTTCTGGTGGGCAAAGGCAAAGAATCGGTATTGCAAGATCTTTAGTGTTAAATCCTGAATTGATTATTGCAGATGAAGCTGTTTCGGCATTGGATGTATCTATTCAATCTCAAATTATTAATTTATTAGAAGATTTACAAGAGCAATTTGACTTAACGTATATTTTTATTTCACATGACCTAAGTGTTGTAAGGCATATATCGGATCGAGTTGGAGTAATGTATTTGGGTAAATTAGTAGAGTTAGCGGAGAAAAATAGTTTGTATGAAGAACCTCTCCATCCTTATACACAGTCATTGTTATCGGCAGTACCCCAAATAAAAACAAGTGAATCTATTGGGAGAGAAAGAATCGTTTTAAAAGGAGATATTCCAAGTCCAGCAAATCCTCCAGCAGGTTGCGTATTTCATACTCGATGCCCGTATAAAATGAAAATTTGTGAAGAACAAATTCCACAAATGAAAAATGTAAGTGAGAACCATTCTGTTGCATGTCATTTATTTTGATGATATAGAATTTGAATGAAAGGAGGAGCGTTTCTTTTAAATGCTTTATAAAACTTCATAGGAGGGGAAAGAACATGTTGAAAAAAAGCTTTTTTATCAATTTTATATTATTAATTGTATTAGTATTAGGAGCTTGTTCCGATGGTGAAGTAAAAACATCGGGAGGAGATAATGGTGATAATAATGTCAGCGGAGAAAGCGGCGGAAAAGGTGGTACTCTCTATTTGGGAACTACAGCTGCCCCAACGTTATTTAATCCTTATTACTCTACTGATACTTCAAGTTCTACAATTGAAGATTTTATTTTCAGTGGATTAGTCACTGTGAATCATGAGTTTACACCAGAAGGGGATTTAGCAGAAGATTGGGATGTTAGTGAGGACGGTACAATATGGACATTTCATTTAAGAGAAGGTGTTAAATGGCATGATGGAGAAGATTTTACAGCAGACGATGTTGTTTTTTCTTATAGTTTACCGTTAGATGAAAATTATGTTGGTCCTAGAGGTCTACCATTTGAAACGATTAAAGAGATTAATAAAATAGATAAATATCAAGTTGAGTTTGTTTTATCGGAACCATATGCACCGTTTATTACAATAACGGCCCAATTTGGTATCCTACCTGAACATATTTTAGGAGATGTTCCAGTTGCAGATTTAGGAAAGAGTAGTTTTAATACAAAAGAGCCGATTGGTACTGGTCCATTTAAGTTTAAACAATGGAAAGAAGGAGAATATATCGAACTTGTAGCAAATGAAGACTATTTTTTAGGGGCACCAAAACTAGATTCATTAATTTATAAAATTGTGCCAGATATGAATACATTAATGGCACAATTGCAAGTTGGGGATATTAATTTAACGAGTATTTCCCCGCAGTATTTAGAAACTGCAAAGAATTTAGCAGATAAAGGTATAGTTGAATTATCTTCGGGACCATCGAATTCTTGGGAGTATATTGGTTATAATCTTAGAAATGAATTATTTCAAGATAAAAAAGTTCGACAAGCATTAACACATGCAATTGATAAAGAAGCAATCGTTACCGCGATTCTGGATGGATCTGGAGCAGTTACACATGGTCCTGGTAGTCCTGCAAACTGGGCATATAATGATGACGTTGCACAATTTGATTATAACCCTGAAGAAGCTAAAAAGAAATTGAAAGAAGCTGGATGGGAGCCTGGAGCAGACGGTATTTTACAAAAAGATGGAGAGAAATTTGAGTTTTCTTTAAAAACTACATCTGCAAATGAAGTGAGACAACAAATTGCTGAAGTCGTTCAACAACAATTTAGCGAGATTGGTATTAAAACAACGATTGAACTTTTAGAGTGGAGTGCTTATGTAGAAGAAACAAGCCCACCTAAATGGAACTTTGATGCAATTGTTGCAGGATGGTCAATTGGTAGTGACCCAGATCCGACTTGGTTCTGGCATTCTTCTGAAATTGAAAACGGATTGAACTACAGCGGTTATTCTAATCCAGAAGTAGATAAATTATTATCAGAAAATACAAAAATTGGTGATATTGAAGAACGTAAACGTGTTATTGGAGAAGCTGATGCAATCGTGACAGAAGATCAACCAAATACATTCTTGTATGTAAATGAAGGACATTTAGCCGTAGCTAAAAATCTAAAAGGACCGAAATATAGTCCTGCTAACACATATTATCAAATTCACGAATGGTATGTAGAATAATAAAAGCAAGACAAACATTTTAATAGTTGAGATGTTTGTCTTGTACCATCTACTCCGAAGTGAAAGGAGAGAGAAAATATGCTTGCTTATATTGTAAGAAGAACATTGATGGCGATTCCTCTGTTGTTTATTATTACTGTAATTTCATTTGGTATGATGCAAATGGCACCAGGTGATCCAACGGCTCTAATGATGGATCCTATGATAAAAAAGGAAAACTTGGAAGCTTATAAAGAAGCGCAAGGACTAAATGATAATGTCGTTGTTCAATATGTTCGGTGGTTAGGAAATATGGCGACAGGTAATTTTGGGGAGTCTTTAATACGCCAAGGTGTACCTGTAAAAGATTTAATTCTAGCTAGATTACCAAATACCTTAATTTTAATGGTAGTTTCCTCAGTTATTGCATTGGTGATTTCTATACCATTAGGCGTGTGGTCTGCGACTAAGAGAAATTCAATTACAGATTATATTATTACATTTATTTCTTTCTTAGGGATTGCTACACCTAACTTTTGGATTGGTTTAGTGTTAATTATGTTTTTATCAGTTCATTTAGGATGGTTTCCGACGGGGGGAGTATCCACGCTTGGCGGAGATTTTAGTTTATTAGATCGACTACATCATTTAGTATTACCCGCATTGGTGCTAGCTACCGCAGATATGGCTGGGTTAACAAGATATTCTAGGTCTAGTATGCTAGAGGTTTTGAGACAAGACTATATTAGAACAGCAAAAGCAAATGGATTTAAAAACAGAACTGTAATTTTTAAACATGGTTTAAGAAATGGTCTAATTCCTATTATCACAATATTAGGTTTAATGCTACCTTCTTTCATAGGTGGCTCTGTCATTGTAGAAAGTATTTTTGCATGGCCAGGCGTGGGCTTATTATTTGTCGAAGCTGCGTTTCAAAGAGATTATCCCGTTATTATGGCAGTTGTTGTTATCGTGGCCACATTAGTTGTAATAGGAAACTTATTAGCGGATGTTTTATATGCAATATTTGATCCTAGAATAGAATACTAGGGGGGAATTTTAAATGACAATGTTAAAAAATGAAGAGACCAGAGAAGAAGAAATTCAGCAGTTAGTCTCGGTAAAATCACATACTTCGATTTGGAAGGTTATGTTAAGGAAGTATATGCAGAATAAGTTAGCAGTTGTAGGGGCTTTATTATTATTTATTATTATTTTGGCAGCGATTTTTGCTCCGATTATTGCACCTCACAATCCAAGTCAGCAAGTTTTGCTAGATAAATTACATCCACCTAGTTCTAAATATTGGTTAGGAGCTGATAATTTAGGAAGAGATACATTTAGCCGTTTACTATACGGTGCAAGAGTGTCTTTACTGGTTGGTTTTATGTCAGTTGCTGGATCTATATTTATCGGTACTGTTGTAGGTGCACTGGCAGGTTATTATGGCGGGAAATTAGACGCAGTATTAATGAGATTTGTAGATGCTGTAATCTCATTCCCTTCATTATTTTTGCTCATCACATTAGTAACTATTTTTGAACCAAGTTTATTCACTTTAATATCTATTTTTGCAATTTTCGGATGGACTGGAACTGCACGTTTAGTGAGAGGAGAATTCCTAGCACTCAGAAAAGCAGAATTTGTCTTGGCTGCTAGAACACTGGGTATTAAAAATACAAGAATTATTTTTTCACATATTTTACCGAATGCAATGGGACCAATTATAGTATCGGCAACATTAGGAATCGGTGGCGTTATCTTAGCGGAGGCAGCATTAAGTTATCTAGGTCTTGGGATTCAGCCTCCAATTCCAAGTTGGGGAAATATGTTACAAAGTGCACAAAATCCACAAATCCTACTTGGTGCTTGGTGGTACCCATTATTTCCAGGTTTAATGATTTTGGTGACAGTGTTAGCGTTTAACTTTGTTGGAGATGGGCTAAGAGATGCTTTCGATCCAAAGATTAATGACTAAAGTATTCACTTGAAGGAGGAAAAAGTTTTGATGAAAACTTGGCGTAAAGATCAAGTAGTTGAAAATTTTTTTGGTGTGGAAGTAGCTGATCCATATCGTTGGTTGGAAGATGAAGAATTGGATGAAACAAAGGAATGGACAGATTTTCAAAATGAAAAAACAACTAGGTTTTTAGAAAAAACAGGCCATTATGAAGACACAAAAAAATCACTAACTGATTTATACAATTATGCAAAGTATTCAACGCCACAAAAGAAAGGCGATTATTACTATTTTTATAAAAATGAAGGTTTACAAAAACAGCCTATTTTATATCGTTCTAAAAAGTTGAAAGATCAAGATTTAGAAATCGTTATTGATCCATTAGAATTCGCAGAAGACGGCACAGCTGCTATTACCCAAATTGCCTTTGATGGCGATGGCGAAAAGCTTGCATATGCAATTTCTTATAATGGCAGTGATTGGCAAGAAGTTAAAATTAAAAATTTAGTTACAAAAACTGACTATCCTGAAGTGTTAAAAGGGTGTAAATTTGTAGGAATTGCATGGGATTCTTCCTCGAAAGGATTTTATTATAATTGCTATCCTTTTGAAGATGAAGAACTGCACTTAAATCAAGGTTATGATAATGCTGTTTATTGGCATGAAGTTGGAAAAAAACAAAATCAAGATTCTTTAATTTATAAAGATAAGAGAAGAGAATATGCATTTTATCCAACGCTTAGTCACGATAAAAAGACGTTATTGCTTAGTGGGAATAATGGGACAGAGCCTAAAAATGAAATTTTATTTAAGGATTTATCTAAAGAAACAGATTTTCAGAATTTAATAACTGGTATAGATGCTCAATTTTATTATTTAGGAAATGATGGAGATAATTATTATTTTGAGACAGATTATGAAGCAACGAATAGTAAACTTATTTGTATAAATTTAAAAAATACAAATAAGGACTTGTGGAAAGTCGTTGTAGCAGAGAGCGATGAACCTATCCAATTTTCAAAGTATGTAAATAAGAAATTTATTGTGTGCCGTATGAAAGATGTTATGAGTAAGGTAGAGGTATATTCAAATGAAGGTTTATTTCTCGAGCAAATAAAACTGCCAGAATTTATTACTGTAATGGATATTCAAAATGATAAATCATCAAGTGATATTTATATTCATTATACTAGCTTTTTAATACCTCAAAGAATTCTTAAATATAATATTGATAGTAAAGAGTATACAACTATATTTCAGAGTGACATTAGTGAAAAGTTGAAAGATATTGTAGTGAAACAAGTTTGGTATGAAGGTAATGATCAAACGAAAATTCCAATGTTTGTTGTATACAATAAACATTTGGATTTAAATGGAGAAAACCATACACTTTTATATGGATACGGTGGATACGGTATTAGTATGATGCCAACATTTAATCCTGCAAATGCACTATGGGTCCTTTCTGGGGGCGTTTACGCTGTAGCAAATATTCGAGGTGGAGGAGAGTTTGGAAAGGAGTGGCATAAGTCTGCAATTTTAGAAAACAAACAGGTTACGATTGATGACTTTATCTGTGCTGCAGAATGGTTAATTGAAGAGAATTATACTTCAAAAAGCAAATTGGCTATTATGGGTGGAAGTAATGGTGGTATGCTAGTTGGAGCATGTGTGACGCAAAGACCTGATTTATTTGGTGGCGTATTATGTTTGGTACCAGTGACTGATATGTTGAGGTTTCAAAAATTTACGGTTGGCCGTTTTTGGGTGACAGAATTCGGGTGTGCTGAAAATAGTGAAGAGGAATTCAAAAATTTGTATAGTTACTCTCCGTTACATAATGTGAGAAAAGGCGTAGAATATCCGCCTATTTTAATTACAACTGCTGATTCGGACGATAGAGTAGTGCCTTTGCATGCTAAAAAATTTGCAGCAACACTTCAAGAGAAAAATGAAGGGAATAATCCAGTATTATTAAGAGTGGAAAAAAATGCTGGTCACGGTTTAGGGAAGCCAGTTAGTAAGTTAATTGACTACAACAATGATTTATTTACATTTTTATTTGAGGTACTGCAAGTAAGCCGAAAAGGCTAATTCCGAAAGTGAGTGAATAAACGTGAAAATTGAACAACTACAAACATACTTAAAAAATCATAACTTGGATGCATTTTTAATTGAAAGTCCGATTAATCGAAGATATATTTCGGGTTTTACAGGAACATTTGGTGCTGTTTTATTAACGCAAAATGATGCATTGTTTATTACAGATTTTAGATACACTGCACAAGCAAATGAGCAGGCGGTTGGTTTTGAAGTAATTGAAAATCGAAATACAAATGAGGAAGTGCAACATCAACTAGCAAAAAGAAAATTGAAGACGCTAGCATTTGAAGAGGACTATACAAGTTTTAAAAAATACAAATCATTAGCTGAAAATCCATCAATTGAACTTGTTGCAGTTTCTAATGTGATAGAAAAAATGCGTGAAATTAAATCTGAAGATGAATTACAGAAAATTAAAACAGCGGCGCATATTGCAGATCTTGCGTTTGAGAAGATTTTGAACGACATAAAAGTAGGAGTGTCTGAAAGAGAAATTTGTAATAAATTGGAAATGTATATGCGAGCAGAAGGGGCAGTATCTTCTTCTTTCGATATTATTATTGCTTCAGGTTATCGTTCAGCATTACCTCATGGTGTAGCCTCGACAAAATTGATTGAAGCAGGAGACTTTGTAACAATGGATTTTGGTGCCTTATACGAAGGGTATTGTTCAGATATTACAAGAACGGTAGTCGTTGGAGAAGGTGATGCTAAATTAAAGGGAATTTATGAAATTGTCAATGATGCATTAACTCTCGGGATTGATCAAGTCAAAGCTGGAGTATCTTGTAGTGAAGTAGATACAAAAATCCGTGATTATATTACGGATAAAGGCTATGGTGAGCAATTTGGACATGGTGCGGGTCATAGTTTTGGTTTAGAAATTCACGAGTCTCCTTATTTTGCAAAAGCTTCGGATGAAGTGCTTGAAGAAAATATGGCGATGACAATTGAACCGGGTATTTATATTCCAGGTCTTGGCGGTGTTCGAATTGAAGATGATGTTATTGTGACGAGGGATGGCTGTGAAGTAATTACAAAATCGCCAAAGCATTTAATTACAGTTTGATAGAACAATAAGATAGGAGGAAATAGGGCGATGATTATTCAACAAATGTATACTACTGTAGACGTGCATGTCGCAGGAGAGCCACTCAGAATTATTACAGATGGATTACCTGAAATAAAAGGTGGCACTCAATTAGAAAGACGTGCTTATTGCATGGAACATTTAGATGATATGCGAAAAGTTTTAATGTATGAACCAAGAGGACATCATGGGATGTATGGTTGCATTATTACACCACCTGCAAAACCGACATCAGATTTTGGTGTGTTATTTATGCATAATGAAGGTTGGAGTACGATGTGTGGTCACGGTATTATCGCTGTCATTACAATGGGAATTGAAACGGGTCGCTTTAAAGTGACGGATGAAAATCAAAAATTTGTCATTGATAGTCCAGCAGGAGAAGTTATTGCTTATGCTAAATGTAAAGGCACAGTTGTTGAATCAGTTGCATTTGAAAATGTTCCTTCATTTGTTTTAGAAAAAGGAGTATTAATTGAAGTAGATGGTAAAGAAGTAGCTGTCGATATTGCTTTTGGAGGTGCATTTTATGTCGTAGTCAATAGTAAGGATCTTGATGTGAAAGTAAATCATCAAGACTTATCTGAAATTCAAAAACTGGGTACAAAAATAAAAAAAGTCATTGAAGAGCAATATGAAGTTGTACATCCGTTAGAAAGTGGTTTAAAAGGTATTTACGGGGTTATATTTTCAGATGATCCAGTTCGTACAGACTCCGATTTACGTAATGTAACAATTTTTGCTGATGAACAAGTCGATCGTTCGCCTTGTGGTACTGGAACCTCGGCAAGATTGGCGACTTTATATGTACATGAGCAATTACAAGAAAATGAATCTTTTGTACATGAGAGCATTACGGACGGCCAATTTATAGGAGAAATTCTTCGTGTTGAACAAGTCGAGCAATATCAAGCTGTCGTTCCGAAAGTAACTGGGTACGCACATATTACAGGATTCCATCAATTTGTTGTAGATCCCGAAGATGATTTAAAAAGAGGGTTTTTATTAGAATAATAAAATAGTAACTGCTGATCACATAATTGAAGTAGAAAAGCGTATGAAATTGATTTTATACAAATGATTTCATACGCTTTCAACTTTTGATTTATTTTTACATCTAAAACATTATTAACCTATCCCAAGTCTGTTTAGTTTATTGTATAAAGTTGCTCTTGTAATTTCGAGATTGTCTGCGCATTGTTGTTTGTTGCCGTTTGTTCTCTCTAATTCATCAAGAATGATTTGTTTCTCAAAGCCTTCTAATCTTTCTTTTAACGAACCGCTTTGTGGTGTTTTAGAGTCATAAGGTATTGGATTGATTGATTGCGATGAACTAGGGTTTATATTTTTATCATTCTCGGTAACTTCAAAAGGGAGGTATTCTGTTTGAATTTCCCCATTTTCTGAGAATACGATAAGCCTCTCTACAACATTTTTTAATTCACGAATATTCCCTGGCCAACGATGGTTTAGCATATTTTGCATCACTGTTTGGGAAATGCCATGAATCGGTTTATTGTATTTTCGAGAAAGGTCATATAAAAAATAATGCATGAGTTCTATAATATCCTCAGGTCGTTCTCGCAAAGGAGGTACGATTACATTGACGACATTTAATCGATAATATAAATCTTCGCGAAATTTTCCTTCTTCTACTAATTGTTTTAAATCTTTGTTTGTTGCAGCAACAATTCGAAAATCGCCTTCAATTTCTTTTGTCCCACCTACTTGATAAAACTTTTTCTCTTGTAGTAAGCGTAAGATTTTCACTTGCATATCTAATGGCATTTCCCCAATTTCATCTAAAAACAATGTACCATTGCGTGCTAATTCCACTTTTCCTTTCTTCCCTCGTTGATCAGCACCTGAAAAAGCTCCTTTTTCATAGCCAAAAATCTCACTTTCAAATAAACTCTCAGGAATAGCTCCACAATTTAAAGCGATAAAAGGTGCATCCGATTTTTCACGTAAATTGTGTACAGCTTTCGCAAATAATTCTTTCCCGACACCACTTTCACCATAAATTAATACACTCGCATCGGTCGTTGCGGCTTTTTGAAGCATATCTAATGTTTTTTTCAACATCGGGCTACTCCCACGAATAAAAGAAAATGGATGTTGATTTTCTTTTCCTTGCCGTATTTCTTCTTCTAAATGAAAAAGTTTTTCGGATTTACTGAAGAGCTCATTATTTAAACGAATTTGGTTTGTAATATTTGTTTCAGAAACGACTGCACCAATTGTTTCACCGTTAAATTTCACGGGATTGGAATTAATTAACACGACTAAATCTTTTCGTGCTTGGTGTTGTCTTTGTTGGACCGAGGTTCCTTTTTCTAATGCTTGAATAATTTCTAAACGATCCGGATTAAAAAAGTCAGTAATTGACTTACCTAAAATTTCACTTGCTTTAATTGAAAAAATTTCTTCTGCACCTTTTGTCCATACGAGTACTCGTTTATTGGCATCAATGACTGTGCAAGAACTATCAACGGTTTGTAAAATTGTTTGAAAATATGTTTCTAACTGCTCATATTTTGTTTTTAAATCAGTATCGTTGGAAAACGACTGTAAATAATAATCACTTGCAAACAAATTATACACCCTTTCCTGTAAAATTAATTAGTCGCTGTATAATTTATTTTACAACTTATTTCAGAATGTTCAATATTAAATGTTAATAAAAAGACTTATTTTTAATTTTTATCTATTTGAGATGAAAAATAAAAAGTTCACACCCCTACAAATATTGTCGATTTCAATCTTTATTAAAAAGATTTTAGTGTTTTTCATCTAATTGGCATGGAAGTTGCATATGTATATTAGTAAGTATAAAAAGTGAGAGGAGGAGAGGACTTGGTTTCGACAATTCATAAAGAAGTGATTGTAATAGGCGGTGGCATTATAGGGGCTGCAATTGCTTATTACGGTGCAAAGTCTGGATTAGAAATGACGATTTTAGAAAAAGGTGAAATTGCTAGTGGTACATCTTCAAGATGTGACGGAAATATTTTAGCGATTGATAAAGATCCTGGATTTGACAGTCAAATGTCTTTGAAAAGCCAAGAACTTGTCCATCAATTAAGTAAAGATTTGGAGCAACCCTTTGAGTACCGAAATCCAGGAAGTATTTTAGTATGTGAAAGTGATGCTGAAATGGAAGCGGCAGAGAAGTGGGTGCGACAACAAGTGGATGCAGGGCTAGAATTTAAAATGTTGGACCGTCAAGATTTGAGATATGAATCGAAGTATTTTGCAGATGATTTATACGGCGGTTTGGAATGTAAAACGGATTCGACTGTAAATCCGTATATGCTTACTTTTTCTATGATTCAAGATGCGAAAAAAATGGGTGCTGAAATACATACGCATACAGAAGTAACAAATATGACACAAGACGAATCAGGGCAATTTCGCATTGAAACGACAAAGGGTATTTATACCGCGAAAAAAGTGGTCAATGCATGTGGCATTTGGGCACCTAAAATAGGAGAAATGCTCGGTTTAGACATTCCGATTGTACCCCGTAAAGGTCATATTATCGTCGCTTCTAGACAACAACCTGTTGGTGTGCGCAAAGTGATGGAGTTTGGTTATTTAATTTCCAAATTTGGTGGAGAGCGAATCGTTGATCCATTAACTGAGAAGTACGGAGTTGCATTAGTGTTTGAACCGACGGAAAGTCAAAACTTTTTGCTAGGAAGTAGTCGTGAATTTGTCGGGTTTGATACGACAATCAACTTTGAAGCCGTTCAAACGATGGCGAGAAGAGCACTTCGTTTCTATCCGAAATTAGCAGATATGACGATGGTTCGCACATATGCGGGGTTAAGGCCTTGGACAGAAGATCATTTGCCAATTATTTCCGCTGTCGATGAAATTCCAAATTATTATATCGCGGCGGGTCATGAGGGAGATGGCGTTAGTTTGGCAGCAATTACTGGAAAAGTAATTGAGGAATTACTAAATGAGAAAGAAACGTCAATTCCAACAGATCCCGTACGATTTGATCGATTTCGAAAGAAGGTGAGTGTATGAACTTTCAAAAAGTCTTTAAAACGATTGACACGCATACAGGAGGAAATCCGACTCGAACGGTAATTAGTGGACTGCCAAAATTAGAAGGCGAGACGATGTCTGAAAAAATGTTGTATATGGAAGCCCATTATGACTGGATGCGTGAGTTTTTAATGAATGAACCAAGAGGGCATAGTGTGATGTCGGGTGCATTATTAACAGACCCTTGTCATCCTGAGGCGGATATTGGCGTAATTTATATTGAAACAGGTGGCTATTTACCGATGTGTGGACATGACACGATTGGTTGTTGTACAGCTTTAGTGGAAGCGGGTCTCGTTGAAGTGACAGAACCATTTACGTACATTAATGTCGATACGCCTGCTGGACTGATTAAAGTAACGGTGAAAGTTGAAAACGGTAAAGCAAAAGAAGTGACATTTGCTAATGCACCATCATTTTTACTAAAAGCGATTGATATTCATGTAGAAGGTATTGGACATGTTGAATGTGAAATTGCGTACGGCGGTAATTTTTATGGCATTATTGATGCTAGAAAACTAGGGATTCCATTGGTGACTGAAAATGCTGCGGAAATTATTGATCAAGCGATTACCATTCGAAAAGCAATTAATGAATCTGTAGAAGTTGTTCATCCTGAGTATCCATTTATTAATGGATTAACGCATATTGAATTTTTTACAGACCCTGTAGATGACAAAGCAACATTGAAAAATACAGTTGTCGTACCACCAGGCGGAATTGATCGTTCGCCTTGTGGAACGGGTACTTCAGCGAAGCTCGCAACGATGTATCATAAAAAAGAGATTGCTATGAATGAAGAGTTTGTGTATGAAAGCATCGTTGGCACTTTATTTAAAGCACGTGTTTTAGAAGAAACGGCGGTAGGGGATTTAAATGCGGTTGTCAATGAAGTGACAGGTTCAGCTTGGGTAATGGGCATGCACACATTTTTCTATCAAGAAAAAGATCCGTTGAAAACAGGTTATTTATTAATTCCACCGATGGAAAATGCGAAAAAATTAGAAGAGGGGTGAGGATAAATGAACTTTACAAAATATTTTTCAACAATTGATACACAAGTTGGTGGAGAAACTTTTCGTATTGTAACAAACTCTTCTATTCGAATTGCTAATTTAAATCTGGTGGAAGCGCAACAAATTTTAGATGAACAGTATACAGTTGAAAAAAATCTATTGTTAAACGAACCGAGAGGCCATAGAGGGATTAATGGTTGTCTCGTAGTGCCTTCTGTAAATGCGGATGTGGGTCTATTGTTTTTTCAACATGCAGGGGGGGAAAAGTTTAAAACAGAAGCATTAGTAGCAGTTGTAACGGCGCTAGTCGAAATGGGGACGCTTGAAGCAAAAGAAGTTGTCCAAGTGGAAACGTCCAATGGTGTAGAAACAGTAACGATAAAAGAAGAACAAAATGAATTGATGTCTGTAAAAGTGTCTGTTCAAGCGGCTAAAGTAATTGAGAAAGTACAAGAGAATGTAAAAGTACAAGTAGCAGACGATCGACAGTATATAATTTGTCCACTACCGTCTTTTGTCCCAACTTTAACAGTAGAGCATCTTGGTGTGATTCAACGTTGGGGCAATACAGAAGCGCAAAAATGGCTAGAAAATGAAGAAGGTGTTGGTGTTATCTTGTTCGAACAAAATGATGAGCAAGTTCGCACAGTAACATTTGACCGCGACGGCTATATTTTACGTTCGCCAGGAATTGATACTTCGCTTGTACTGGCAGCAATTAATGAACAATCGAGTGTTAGAAATGTCAGTATATTCGATGAAGTATTTGAGATTGTAAAAGAGCCAAATAAAGATGTGTTTTCAGTAGAGTTACAAGCTTTTATTACAGCTGTCAGTGATTTTACATTGGATGAGGAAGATCCATTGCCACAAGGTTTTATTATTATTTGATTTGGAAGGATGGATGGTTTATGTCGAGTTGTTTCAGTCAAGGGATGTTGATAAAACAGGAGGCATAAAACATGAATGATAAAAGATTACCTAGTTTAGGAGAAATATTATTTGTTTTACTAGCATTTGGCTTTATTATGGTGCTCTTTATCGTACAGTTTGACATTTCAATTCAATTAGCATTATTAACAACTTGGATTGTTATTATTCCAGTTGGCTTGAAAATTGGATACAACTATAAAGAGATGCAGGACGGCATGTTGAAAGGAATTTACGACGGACTTGAAGCGGTTCTTGTACTGCTGACAGTCGGGGCTTTAATTGGTACGTGGATTGCTGGTGGGGTTGTCCCGTCCTTAATTTACTACGGTTTATCCGTTATTAATCCGAGCATCTTTTTACTAGCAGCGTTTATTATTTGTACGATTACATCTATTGCGACCGGAACGTCATTTGGTTCGGCAGGTACTGCTGGAATTGCGATGATGGCGATCGGTGCAAGTTTTGGTTTCCCATTACCACTCGTAGCAGGTGCGGTTATTTCAGGTTGTTATGTTGGGGATAAAATGTCGCCATTATCTGATACGACAGTTATGACAGCTTCATTATCTAAAGTAGATTTAATCGATCATATTAAATCGATGTTAACAGTTAGTATCCCAGCATGGTTCATTGCAGGTATATTGTTTTTAATTTCCAGTTTCTTTTACGGTGGAAATGGAGATTTAAGTTCAGCAACTTCAACGATGGCAGCATTGGCAGAACATTTTAATATCGGTTGGTATATGTTAATTCCAGCAGTTATTGTAATTGCATTATTAGTGATGCGAATGCCATCGATTCCCGTTATTTTATTCGGAGCATTTCTTGGAACTTTATGGGCATTTTTCTTCCAAGGGGCAACATTTTTGGAAGCGTTTAATATTTTATATGCGGGGAACTCAATCGAGTCTGGCGTACCGTTTATCGATAATTTATTAAATCGTGGTGGAATTGTCTTTATGTTAGACGTAATTGTGTTAATTATTTTAGCATTATCCGTTGGTGGCTTAATGGAGAGAATTGGTATTTTAAAAGCGATTGGTAACTACTTAGCCAAATGGGCAACAAACTCAGGAAAATTAACGGTTACAACGATTATCGGTGGATTTTTAGGCAATATTTTTGGCGCAGCTTATGTTTCACTCATTACGGCTAGTAAAATGACGGGAGAAAACTATGACCGTTTAAATATTGATCGACGTGTGTTATCCCGAAACACCGAAGCGGGCGGTACTGTAACGACGCCAATGGTTCCTTGGTCAGATGGGGGCGTCTTTATGGCAGCGGCGCTAGGGGTTCCTACTTTATCTTATTTACCATTTCTTTGGTTTAACTTTTTAGTTGTAGCAATTGCGATTATTTATGGCTTTACAGGCAGATTTGTTTGGAAAACAAATGAAGAGAAAGTCGAGCAACCAGATGTTGTTTTTGACGAATAAAAATTAGAATTTTAAGGAGAGAAAACAATTATGACAAAATTAGAAGGCGTATTTCCAGTATTAATTACACCAATGACTCAAAATGAGGAAGTAGATTATGAAGGTTTCAAAAGCAATATCGACCATTTTATTGAACAAGGGGCAGCAGGAATTGCAGTCGTTGGTAGTACGGGAGAGTTTGTAAGTTTAACGACAGAAGAACGTTATCAATTAGTAGAAACAGCAGTTAAACATGTCAATGGACGTGTCCCGGTCATTGCGGGAACAGCTGCTGAGACGACTGCTGATGCAATTAAACATACACAACATGCAGAAAAAGCGGGAGCAGATGCTTCATTACTCATTAACTCGTATTATGCACATCCAAAAGAACATGAAATTTATGAGCATTTTAAAGCGGTAGCGGAGTCGGTGGAATTTCCAATTATGATTTACAACAATCCATTCGTGTCGGGTGTTGATATTAGTGCAGAGACGATGTTGAATGTTGCACGTGATGTGAATAATATTACGCATATTAAAGAATCTAGTGGCGATATCGGTAAAGCGCGTGATATTGCTAGAGCTGGAAAGGATTTTGTTCAAGTTTTTTGCGGATCAGAAGATTTAGCTTTAGAATCTAAAGTAGTCGGTGCAACAGGTTGGATTTCAGTTTCAGCAAATATTGTCCCGAAAGTAACGAAAGAATTATACGATGCGATTGATGATGGCAATATGGAAAAAGCTTGGAAACTATATGATCAATTATTGCCGCTTTGTAAATTCCTTGAAGGTTCGGGAAAATATGTGCAAATCGTCAAACGCGCAATGGAATTACAAGGTTTAGCTGGTGGACCATCAAGAAGACCACGTCTAGGCCTCACAGAAGAAGAAGAGCAAACGTTAAAAGATTTACTAGCAAGCTTTTCATAACTTTTCAAAATTAAATTTTCGTTTGAAAAAATAGAGCCGTCTTAGTCATTATGGCTTAGGCGGCTTCTTAAAAATGATAAGGAGTGTTTAAGAATGACAGTACATGAATTATTACCAAAAGTACAAGCATTTTTGGAAGGGACAAAAGGGCTTTATATTAATGGGAAATATGTTTCAGCAAAAGACGGAAAATCATTTGCGGTTGTAGATCCTGGAACAGAAGAGCAAATTGCAACGGTTAGTGAAGCGGGTGTTGAAGATATCAATGAAGCAGTAAAAGCGGCTAAAGTAGCTTTTGAAGAAGGTCCTTGGACGAAGATGGAGCCTGCAGAACGTTCGCGTATATTGTATAAATTCGCGGATGTATTGGAAGAACATCGTGAAGAAATTGCCCAACTTGAAGCGATGGACAGTGGGAAGCCGTATGAAGTTGCACTCGCGGATGATATTGATGGAACGATTGAGCATTTTAGATATTATGCGGGATGGTCGACGAAGATTTTTGGAAAAACGACGAATGTTTCACCAGACTATGTGACATATACTTTACATGAGCCAGTCGGTGTCGTTGGGCAAATTATCCCTTGGAACTATCCGCTATTAATGGCAGCTTGGAAATTAGGTGCAGCACTCGCTGTAGGTTGTACAATTGTGTTAAAGCCAGCTGTCGAAACGCCTTTATCAATTTTATATGTAGCTCGTTTATTTAAAGAAGCAGGGATGCCAGACGGGGTTGTCAACGTTGTGCCTGGAGATGGTAAAATTGCAGGGGATGCACTTGTGAAGCATCCTGACGTTAAAAAAGTAGCGTTTACAGGTTCAACTGTTGTTGGAAAAGAAATTATGCGTAATGCTGCAGATCAAGTGAAAAGTGTAACATTAGAGCTTGGCGGAAAATCTCCAGCGATTATTTTGGAAGATGCAGCATTCGAAGAAGCTATTGAAGGTGCTTTAAGTGGAACGATGTACAACCAAGGACAAAATTGTACAGCGACAACACGTATCTACGTACAACGCTCGATTTATGATCAAGTAGTGGAGACATTAGTAGAACGTGCAAAAGAGATTCAGCTAGGTGCGGGGCTTGAAAAAGCAACGACGATGGGACCCCTTATTTCTAAAAAGCAACAAGATCGTGTACTTAGTTATATTGAAAAAGGTAAAGAAGAAGGTGCGCAACTTGTATTAGGTGGCGGTACAGGAAGAGGCAAAGGTTATTTCGTTGAGCCGACGATTTTTGCTGATGTAAAAGATGATATGACAATTGCAAGAGAAGAAATTTTCGGTCCAGTGATGTCTATTTTACCGTTTGACACTGTTGAAGAAGTTATCCAACGTGCGAATGATAGTGACTATGGTCTAGCGGCAAGTGTATGGACGGAAAACATTCGAAAAGCACATTATATTACAGGGAAGCTTCAAGCGGGTACTGTGTGGGTGAATGATTTCGGTTTGGAATTGGAAACGATGCCATTTGGTGGTTATAAACAGTCAGGTATTGGACGCGAAATGGGCGGAGATTACGGTTTAGCAAATTATACAGAAGTGAAAAGTGTTTTCGTCAATATGAAACAATTGTAAGTTTAAGAGACAATTTTACCGTTTGACAGATGGGTTGTTTCGATAAGATACAATCAGTAAAACGTCTAGAAAGTGTGATGCATTTAACTTTCTAGACGTTTTTTATTGAAGTTTATGAAAAATGAAGAGGCACTTATTGAGAAGGACTAGATGATTTTTGGGAGTTTAATACCTGTTTTACATCCAAAATTAGCGAACTACCCTAAATTATCAAAGATGTCTTGTTACAAAGTCTATCGACTAATGGAGTGTCGTCTCTTGTCTCTGAGATAATTCACAAAAGAAGCAATGAGGAGTGCGCTACAAACCCCTGCAAAGTCAATTCCGACGTCTGCTGCTAAGGGTGTCCGTCCACCTGTGAGAGATTGATGGTACTCGTCTAAAATTGCAATGATAAGTGAACAAACAGCAGCGATTATTGCTCTAGGATATTTTTTCGGAAGTGCGATGTACATCGTAGTCGCTATGAATGCAAAGGTGAAGAAATGTGCACTTTTTCGAATTAAAAATTCAAGGAAATAATAATAGCCACGTTCTTCAACAGAAACGATGATACCCCAATAGGGGATTTTTAAAGTTGCAAGTAAATTTTCTAATGGTTGATGTGGCAACCATTTTTGTAAAGTTGGAACGAGCGATTGCTGTTCATATGTTTGCCCAGATGAAATGAACAAAATACCTAATAGAGCAATTAGTAAAAGTAAGGAGATCATTTTTTTCTTCATAATAAAACGATGTGAAAATTGACAATCGTTCTATTTAGAAGTAGTGAATGATTTTGAAAATGACCAGTAAAAATGTCTTTTCACATCCCTTCCGGTAATATTTTAAATCAATTCGTGCCGCTTATGTAACAAGTAACGATGGGGCAATCTTTTTAGAATGGTTACGCCAATCCAAGCGGCTAAATAAGATTTTACGATGCCAACGATAATAAATGGTAGAAAGCCAGCAGAAAATGCTCCAATCCATGATAAATGAGCAATCCATTTCAGCCATATGGTACCGATTGTTAATGAGAGCAGCGTACCGATTAAGTTGGCGATGAAAGCATTTTTTAAAGAAAGTCCCTTTTTTTCAATCGTATAACCGATGATTGCAGCCATTGGTAGAAAACTAATTAAAAAGCCGCCTGTAGGACCGAAAATGCGTCCCACACCGCCAGTCATTTGTGCATATACGGGTAGCCCAATCGCGCCCATTAATAAATAAACGAATACAGCAATTGTTCCTCGTTTAGTCCCTAAAATAGTAGCTGCCAGTCCAATAGCAAGCGTCTGACCTGTAATCGGCACTAGTGGAAGTGGAATCGTTATTTGAGATAGAACAACGATAATTGCAGTAAATAAAGTAACCATAACTAAATCATGTGTATTGAATTTTCTTTTGTGCATAGAAAATGCCCCCGTTTACTGTAAATTTAAGAATTGTATAAATTTATAGTAAAATAGAGTATTGTTATTTGTCAACTACTTGTACCTGTTGGTTAACTTATGAGATATTTCTATGAGCCAATTCATGTGAAAGTAAAATTAGAAATTGAACTTGAAGATCAACATCGACTGGTAATGTATTGGCGTCGCTATACAGTTGGACAAGTAAATCATTTGATATTTTTTCCATGGGAATGTTTCCTCCTAATTGGGATTGATCATAAATTATGAAGCGTTATAAGTCTATGTATAACGTAACAAAAAAATTCAATTAGAACAACCGTTCCTTTTATGCACAGCGTAAGTGGATAACTTGTGCTTAGAGTGTGTATAACGGCTAAAAACGGTGCTAGTAAAACGGTAATATGTGCACAAAGTTATCCACATATTCAGAGAAGTGCGAAAAATGTCGAAAAGTTTTTCAAAACCTTTTTTAGGTCGAATTATTATTTTAATAAATAACAAATCATTATTTCAAAGAAGATTTATAAAAAAAAGTAAAGCGAATGTCTATTATTATCAAGGCTTCATAGTTTCTCGCAGCCACCTTGATTTAAAGTGAATAGTATATTAATAAATTATGATATGAAATTAGTCATGATTATGGTAAATTTAAAAAATTGAATTACAAAAGTCTTATGATAAAATAACTATAAAAGATTGGAAAATTTAGAAAATAGCGTAAGTTTTGTTTGAGCTACAAAAAATGGCGCTTCTAAGTTTTCTTTGATTGATAAGTATTGGCTAGGTTTCTTACTTCCTAAATTTTAATAGTGCTAGAAGTTAGTAATTGCGCATGAAGGGAATTTTGGGAACGAGATGATAGATTAGGAATCTGCTGTATTTTGAAATCTATTTCAATCTAAATGTAAAGTGATTAAAAAGCAAATACACAAAATTATACCAATGTATAAATGATTAAAGGGGGAGTTGTCATAGTGAAAAGCAAACATATCATTTGGGGAAACCACGCGTATCAGAAGAAAACGGTAGATGTTTTAAAGTCGGTTGGTGAGAGGGATATTGTTATTGTGGATTACTCCCAACGTAAAATTATTCGTGAAGAAGATGGTGTTATTTATTTGTCTGAAAAAATGATTGAAAAGCTAAATAGTAGCGAGCCAGGAAAGATGCATTATTTTTATCTGGAAAAGAGGAAAAAAGAAAAAAAGAACTAAATTCGAGAAGTATTTTAAGGTTGTGATGTAAGTTACTTTTTACAACTAGTCAATCGTTAAAGGGATGTTAAAGACGCTAGAAATTCATCTATTCGAAAGGAGTTTTTCAATACGAGAGATTCGAGTTCAATTCTTTGAATGCAAAAATGCCTAAACACCACTAAAGGATTGTTTAGGCACTGTCTTTTCTATTGCAATATTAAAAGTTAACGTTTTAAACGATTAATTAATAATCCTAACACCATTCCAACGATCGCTGGAACGAGCCAACCAATGTTTTGTTTATAGAGTGGTAAGTATTCTAATACATTAATCACAGCATCGAATTCAATATTCGCTGTTTTAAGCCCATCGAAAAAGCTAATAATAAATGTAAATGTGAGTGTTAGAATATAAACAATTGGTGCACGATTAAACGCTTTATCCACAAATGATAACAGCATGAGCACAATTGCTAATGGATAAATCATCATTAGGATTGGTAAAGAAATGCTAATTAATTTTGTAAGTCCAAAATTTGCAATTGCTGCACTGAAGCCTGCAAAGATTACAACATATGCTTTATATGAAAATTTTGGAAATGTTGCCTCGAAAAACTGCGCACATGCTGAAACAAGTCCAATCGAAGTTGTTAGACATGCAAAAATGATTGTCAATGCTAAAATTATTGACCCAGCTTCACCGTATAAGACAGTTGAAGCAAGCGCTAAAATCGCTCCACCATTTTCTTGAAGGCCAATTGCTTCTGTACTTGTTGCGCCAATATAGCCAAGTGACACATAAACGAAAGTTAATCCGACTGCAGCGATAATTCCGGCAATAGCAGTTGCTTTAAAAGTTTCTTTTTTCTTCGTAATGCCTTCAGCATTTAGTGCATTAATAATAATAATCCCAAAGACTAAAGCTGCAATGACATCCATCGTTAAGTAACCTTCAACGAAACTGCGGAAAAACGGTTGATTTATATATTCACCTTGTGCAGCTTGGATTCCACCCATCGGCGAGATTAAACTTTTAAACACCAAAGCTGCGATAATGATGAAAAGGATAGGTGTTAAAATTTTCCCAATCCTATCTACAAGTTTAGCAGGGTTCAAAGCAAAACCGATTGTGATTAGAAAGAAAATGATTGTAAAGAGTAATAAAGGCCATATTGATTCAATTGCATCAGCAGATAAAAATGGCACAATTCCAATTTCATAGGAAACAGTAGCAGTTCTTGGAATACCAAAGAACGGACCGATTGCCATGTAAACAATCATTGTGAAAACGATTCCAAACACAGGATGAACACGTGAGGCGATTGCTTGTAAGCCACCATTGCCATCCGAGTTAGAGTTTGCGATTGCTAATATTGCGATTAGCGGTAAACCGACACCAGTGACAAGGAAACCAATCATTGAGATGATTAAATTTTCGCCAGCAAGTTGCCCTAAAGATGGCGGGAAAATAATATTACCTGCCCCTAAGAACAAAGCGAAGAGCATTAATCCTATCACTAAATTCTTCCGAAAAGTCAAAATATTTACAACTCCTTGAAAATATGAATCTTTTTAAGTCCTTTTCTATTATATCAAATGTTTAGAAAAAAGCGACGGATAAGTTTGAAAATAATAATTATAAATGGATGTTTCATCTAAAGCAATCGATGGAATGTTATATTACAAGCGTTTATAATGGATTGAGACGATGAAAATAAAAATTAATATTATTTGGGAATAAAGATTAGTAAAGATGTTTCTAAGCGAGACTTTTGTCTTCTGATGAATGCTAGTTATTTAAGGAAAAGCTATACGCTACCAGTTGATAGAAATGCCAAAATAGCCTTAAGTAAAGGGTTAAAAGCGTAGGACTAATTTGATGCCTGAATAGTAGCTTTATTCGGAGGAGCGATGCAATTTACGTATGATGGAAGAAAGTGTACACTGAAGATGTATTGTATTTAGGAGGTCAGTAAAATGAATTCACATGAATTTATGCGAAATTTAATTATAGAAACTCCTTCATCTCCTGGTAACTTTGCTAAAGTTGCAATGGCAATTGGGATGAATGAAGGAGATATTGGTGATATTCAAACCATTAAAATTGGGACAGTGTCTACGATTCGTGATGTGTCAATTAACTGTCAAAGTAAAGAACATTTACAACGAATTGTAGATGCAGTGAATGCGATTGGTGAAGGCATTCAAGTACATGTTATTACAGATGATGTATTGCAAGCGCATGAAGGTGGAAAGATTCATATGAAACCCCAAATGGAAATTCGTTCATTAGGTGATTTACGTCGTGTGTACACACCTGGTGTTGCGAACGTTTGTAAGACCATTCAAAAAGATCCTGAGCAAGCACATTACTTTACCGGTATTTCAAATACTGTTGCGATTGTAACAGATGGGACGGCAATTTTAGGGCTTGGAGATATTGGTCCAGTTGCAGGGATGCCTGTAATGGAAGGAAAATCTGTCTTATTCGATCAGTTTGCTGGTATTAGTGGAGTGCCAATTTTATTAGATACATCAGATCCAGATGAAGTTGTTAATACTGTAAAACATATTGCGCCAACATTCGGCGGGATTTTATTAGAGGATATTGGTTCGCCACATTGTTTTGAAATTGAACGCCGTTTGAAAGAAGATTTATCAATTCCAGTGATGCATGATGATCAACACGGTACAGCAGTCGTAACACTTGCTTCTGTTATTTCAGCTTGTAGACAAGCGGGTGTGAAATTATCCGACTCAACTGTTGGCCAAATAGGTTTAGGGGCAGCAGGGCTTGCGATTAGCCGTATGTTAATGGAGTATGGTGTGAAAGAATTACACGGTATTGATCGTGATGAAGAAGCTTGCAATCGTTTGAAGCAGCATGGTGGGAAAATTGCTGAATCACTGGAAGAGATTATGGCAACTTGCGATATCGTTGTTGCAACAACGGGCGTGGCTGGTTTAATTAAGCCAGAAATGGTGCGAAAAGGGCAAGTAATTTTAGCTTTATCAAACCCGAATGCGGAAATCGAACCAGCTGTTGCATTAGAAGCAGGTGCAGCATTTGCGGCGGATGGTCGTTTAGTAAACAATATTTTAGGGTTCCCTGGTATTTTCCGTGGTGCTTTAAATGCACGTGCGAAAGCAATTACGTATCCGATGCTCATTGCAGCAGCATTAGCAATTGTGGAGAGTACGAAAAAAGGTGATTTAGTGCCACATCCCCTTGATCCAAATGTTCATGAAAATGTAGCAGAAGCGGTAGAACGTGTAGCAACTGAAGGACAATAAAATATTGAGATTTGCTTTTTCATTCCTTAGAACTGGGGAAGTGTCATAGTAATATAATTAATTAGTGAAAGCATGTGAAATCAAGAGTAGAACTTGGTTTTGCATGCTTTTTATTTATTAATGGCATTGAAAAAAGAAGGGGCTGTCCAGAAAGTAAAGTTTTAGTTTTAAATGAATAAATAGAGAAAGACAGAAATATTGATTTAACAACATTTCTGTCTTTTAGAAATCGATTATTTTCCTGCTAAGAAGGGCTTATCAGACAGCCACAGTTTGTTTGTATTTGCTCGTGAAAATTAAAAGAACAAAGGCTAATAGTTGACCGAACCGAATAGAAAATTTACAATTAAAGAACGGGAAATTTAAAATTGAAGGTCGGTAGATAAAATGAAAAAACTAGAATACGTATATGTACAATCACCAGAAGCAGGATCGCAACACTTATTTGATTTGATAAAATTAGAATTAGAAGCACAAACATTAAAAGTTATTGGACTTGCTACAGGAGGAACGATGATTCCAGTTTATGAAAAATGGGTTAATTCAACATTGGATTTTTCAAATGTAATCACTTTTAACTTAGACGAATACGTTGGTATGACGGCAGATAATCCACATGGTTATGCTTATTTCATGCATGAGCATTTATTTGATCATAAAACGTTTAAAAAGCATTATTTATTAAACGGCATAGCAGAAGATTTAGAAGCAGAGTGTAAAAATTATGAACAACTGTTAGCAGAAAATCCTTTGGATATTCAATTATTAGGTGTTGGTGAGAATGGTCATATCGCATTTAATGAACCTGGAACTTCATTTGATTCGGTAACGCATATTGCCGAATTAACCCCCTCTACTTTAGACGTTAATAGCCGTTTTTTTGCAGATGGAGAAGAAGTTCCGAATACAGCATTAACGATGGGGATTCAATCTATTTTAAGTGCCAAGAAAATTGTACTATTGGCATTTGGCGAAAAGAAAAGAGCGGCATTAGAAAAGTTATTTGAAGGTCAAGTAGATACAAAATGGCCAATTACTAAATTATTACATCATGAAAATGTAATGGTTATTACAGACTTAGAATTACAATAAAATGAAAGCACCTATGGAAAATAAAATTCACCACTTTCCATAGGTGCTTTTTTAATTTTATTAAATTAACGCTGGTCGCCGATAAAACCTTCATAATTGGATCGTTGCTCTTCAATCGAATGTTCTTGCTTTTTATTTTCAAGAACTTCTCTCTGTTCATCCGTAAGTTGATCTTCGATGCTGGCTTCTGAAGAACCATTTTTCTGATCTTTTGAGTGATTTGGATGGTGTTTCATTTTTAATCCTCTCCTAAATTTTGACCTACTTATTCATACCCTAAGTAACGCAATTTAAACGCATGTAAAAACCCATCTCATATACAGAATGCTATGAGATGGGATAGTAATTATACTTCTTCAGTTTCAGTTTGTGCATTAAATTGGTTCATAAAACGGATAATATCATGTGCGATGTTTCTGCGAAGTGCTTGGTAATGTGTACCGAAAATTTCAAGACCTTCTCGTTTGTAAATACGCATTGGATCTTCTTGACCATACGAACGAAGTCCAATACCTTCTTTTAATCTTGTCATCGCTTCTAAATGTTTTACCCAAGTTGAATCCAAATGAGCGAGCATGACTTGAGGAATCAAATTAATCACTTGTTCATTATTAGAAAATGTCTCGATATATTCGATAAGTTGATCAACAGGTTCTTCTAAAAGAGCAAAAATTTCTTTCGTTGAAGAAACATCATGCGGAATTTCAATTGGTTCTGGTAAAAACGCATTCATTGTTTGCTCGATTTGTTTGAAATCCCACTGGCTTGTTGATTGGTCTTCAGGGCAACTTTCATAGACGACGAACTCAACAAGTTCATTGACCATTGTTTTTAATAACTGGAAAATATCTTCTCTATGAAGCACTTTATTTCTTAATGAATAAATGACATTTCTTTGTTCGTTAATGACATCATCTAGTTTTAAGTTGTATTCACGCATTGAAAAGTGAACGCCTTCTACAATTTTTTGTGTACGTTCTGTTAGTTCGTGTACAGCCGTTGTTTGAATTAAGCCATTGTTATCCGTCTTAATCTTAGGTAGAAGTTTTTGTGTTTCTTCTTTTGCAAAACGTCTATACATATCATCTTCCAAAGATAAAAAGAATCTACTCTCTCCAGGATCTCCTTGACGTCCAGAACGGCCACGGAGTTGATTGTCAATACGGCGGCTTTCATGTTTTTCTGTACCTAAAACGAATAAGCCACCCAACTCACTAACTCCCTCACCAAGTTGAATGTCGGTTCCGCGCCCAGCCATGTTTGTCGCGACAGTAATTTGGCCATGCTGCCCTGCTTGAGAAATTAAATGAATTTCTTGTTCAACACTTTTAGCATTTAAAATATTGAAAGTCAGTTTTTCTTTTCTTAAATAACTAGCAATATCTTCAGATTGTAAAATCGAAGTTGTCCCTACTAAAACAGGCTGTCCTTGTTGATGTCTTTTCGCAACTTCTTTTGCAACGGCATGATATTTTTGTTCAATCGTCTCATAGACGAAGTCTGGTTGGTCAATTCTTGCGATTGGACGGTTCGTAGGTATTTGAATAACATCCATGCCATATACTTCACGGAACTCTTTTTCTTGAGTTTTAGCGGTCCCTGTCATTCCACAAAGGATTGGATACATTCGGAAATAGTTTTGAATTGTAATTTGAGCTTGTGCTTTATTTTCCTCTGTAATCGTAACATCTTCTTTTGCTTCGATTGCTTGATGAAGACCATCTGATAATGTACGTCCTTCCATAATACGTCCTGTAAATAAATCGACGAGTTCAATTTTATCATCCTTAACGATATAGTCGACATCTTTTTGGAAGATAACACGTGCTCTAACAGCTTGGATGACATAATGATAAAGTGTTTGGTGTTCTAAATCATATAAATTGTCAATACCAAAAGCACGCTCGACTTGTTCGATGCCTCTATCTGTTAAAGACGTTGCTTTTGTTTCATCGTCAAATTCAAAATCAGTTCCTTTTTTAAAGCGTCTTGCTAGTCTGGCAGCAATTTTATGGAGATCCCCATCGGCTTGCATTTTCCCTGCGATAATTAAAGGAGTTTTCGCTTCGTCAACAAGTACGCTGTCAATTTCGTCGATAATCGCGAAATGGTAAGGACGTTGTACACGGTCAGCTAGGTTTTGCACCATATTATCACGTAAATAGTCAAAGCCAAATTCAGTTCCGACACCGTAAGTAATATCAGCATTGTACGCTTCTTTTTTTTCATCTGGTTGCATCATCGGAATATTTAGTCCAACTGTTAGACCGAGAAAACGATGGATTTGACCGATTTGTTCGAAGTCCCGCTTCGCTAAATAATCATTCACTGTAATAACATGTACACCTTTACTTTCAAGTGCACGGACGTAAGAAGGCATTGCAGCCACTAAAGTTTTACCTTCACCCGTAGGCATTTCAGCAATATTTCCTTCTGTTAATACAAGTCCACCGATTAACTGTACATCATATGGACGCATCCCTAGCGTTCTTTTTGATGCTTCTCTTACAACGGCAAAAGCTTCTGGTATAATGTCGGTAAAATTAGTTCCGTTTTGCAACTTGTCTCTAAATGTTTGCGTCATATTTTGTAATTCAAAATCAGAGTAGTTTTCGAAAGTGCTTTCTAATTTATTTATTTGTGCCACAATTTTGCGGTATTTCTTTAATTGACGTTCGCTCGTTTTATTTGAACGCTTGAAAAATGATAACATACAATAAACGCTCCTTTTTCTGCCCAACTTCTATATGAATGGACATGTTTCTATTTTAGCAAAAAGGGAATTGAATAACTACTACTAACCAATTTTATTTATTGGAATAAATGTTATAGGTCTTTTTAGAGGAAAGAAATAGGTTGTCAGATGTTTTATTTGAAGTTTTATGGTATACTACTGTTGGTTTATGATATTAAAAAGATTGGGGAGGCAAAGCATGTTAATTGTAGCACTTATTGTTGCTTTTATCGCATCGCTTATTCTAACTCCGCTTGTCCGAAAACTTGCTTTCCGTATTGGGGCGGTTGACCAGCCGAATTATAGAAAAGTTCATACAGGAATTATGCCAAGAATTGGTGGTTTGGCAATCTTTGGTTCCTTTTTAATTGGTTATTTATTTTTACGCCCTGAAGATTCTCATGCAATTGGTATCTTGGTAGGGGCTACGATTATTATTTTAACTGGATTTTTAGATGATATGTTAGAAATTACGGCTAAAGCTAAAGTGTTTGGTCAGTTGGCTGCAGCATTAATTGTTGTCTTATGGGGCGGCTTACAAATTGAATTTATTAACTTACCGTTTGGTGGACAAATAGAGTTTGGTTTCTTAAGTATTCCAATTACAATTATTTGGATTATCGGTATTACTAATGCAATCAATTTAATTGATGGTTTAGATGGATTAGCTGCTGGCGTATCAATGATTGCACTCATTTCCTTATCGATTATGGCAGTAATTATGGGGAATCCGTTTGTTGTTGCAACAGCAGCTATTTTAGCAGCGAGTTCGTTTGGTTTTTTATTTTTCAATTTTAATCCTGCAAAAATTTTTATGGGTGATACGGGCTCATTATTTTTAGGTTATATGATTTCGGTACTTGCTCTACTTGGATTTAAAAATGTAGCAGTTATTTCATTAATTATTCCGATTATTATTTTAGGTGTACCGATATCAGATACATTCTTTGCGATTGTACGTCGTATACGTATGAAGCAAAAAATTACAGCACCAGATAAATCGCATTTGCATCATTGTTTACTGAGAAGTGGTTTTTCACATAAGCAAACGGTTCTAATAATTTATGGGATTGCGGCATTATTTGGTTTAGCAGCAATTTTATTCTCACAAGCAACAGTGTGGGGATCTGTCGTTTTAATCATATTAATTTTACTAGCATTAGAATTACTTGTAGAATTAATCGGGTTAGCAGGTGCGAATTATCGTCCGTTACTCAACTTAGTACGGATGATCGGAAAGTAAATTGATTAAACAAAAGGTTGGGAGAGAAAGTATTATACTTTTTCTTCCAACCTTTTTGTGTCGCCTCTAAAAGTTTATAAGTGGAAAGTTCTTTCAAAAGAGCGCAGAGTTTATTGTAGTAAGTAAAAAAACGCTTAAAGTATAATTTTATACTTTAAGCGTTTTTTCGTATTAGTTAATCTTCACTAGCTTCTCCAAACACTTTATCTTCAGCGGAAGTGCTATCTGTCAAAGTGCTATTATATGCTGAAATACCTAAATGAACTTTTAGTTCATATTTTAATTCTTCTAATGCATCTTCATCTAATTGCCAATAGTAAGGACCACCATTTTTTAACCAGTTTTCATCATCATAACCTTCGAGATGCAACATGTTAACCTCAGGTAGTCCACCTTTAGCATATTCTAAAAATGACTTCATCTCACTATATGTCATATTCGTTTTCATATTATTACCAACAGCATCAATGATGTCTCCTACTTTCGTAATTGACTTCACCGAGAAAGCTTCTTTCATAATGGCGTTTAAAATCATTTGTTGACGTTTACCACGCTCTACATCACTGTCTAGTTTACGCGTTCTAGCAAGTGCTAACGTATGCCGCCCATCTAAATGTTGTTCACCTTTTTTCAGCTCAATCGTTCGTTGATCATTTTCGTCTAGTTCAAGATAATCATATGGCACTTCAGCTGTGATGCCACCAACAGCATCTACTACATCGATAAAAGCATTAAAGTCCATTTTAACGTAGTAATCAATTGGAATGTCTAATAAGTTTTCTACTGTATCAATTGTTCCTTTTGTTCCGTTGAAAGCATGTGCATGGTTAATTCGATCACTGCGATCTCGATTCGGATCATATACATATGAATCACGAGGAATACTGAGTAAGTTGACGGTTTTTTCTTTGTTATTTAAAGTAGCAACGAGTAGTGCATCAGAACGTGGGCTGCCATCTTCTTTTCTTTTTTCACTTTCGTCAATACCAATGAACAATATTGAAACATTGTCTTTTAATGGCTCCACAGCTTCTTCACGTAATACAGATTTTGTACGTTCATCCAATGCTTCATAAGCGCGATCTGCTGCACTATTTACCTTTTGTTGAATATATACGCCGTAGCCGACGACACTTAAAAAAGCGATGATAGCAACGGATAGAAAAACCTTTAAAACGGTACGTTTTTTAGAGTTCTTTTTTGCTATTTTCTTATAATCAGTTCTTTTCATGATCGTTTCCTCCAAAATCAGTATAGAAAACATTGTATTCATGACATCTTGTGATAATGATGTCTAAAATTATCAAGCAATTATCCTGTTCTTTTTTACAGGAAAGTTTGAGTTGTGATTAAATGATAACTCGATTAAGTATACTACTTTCCTAAGTATAAGTAAAATGGTTAAACTTCGAATTCAAGGAATACTGTCTCTATAGTCTCAAGGTGAGCTTGTCCATTTGTTAATTCCGTCACCCATTCCGTAAATGTATCGACGTCTATTTTTAAGATATAGACGAAAAATTCTACTTGATTTGCGTAGTTAATTTCTTTTAGCGAATAAACAGATTGCCGAATTTCATTTTCTAGTTTTCCAAGCCACGTATAGTCAACAGTTACTTTTAAAATACGATGTTGTTTACATTCTACAACGCCGGTTGCAAGAATTCCTTCAGATGTTGCACGTCCATATGCACGAATTAATCCGCCGCTACCCAGTTTAATTCCACCGAAATATCTCGTTACAACGACTGTTGTATCCTTTAACTGTTGTTTCTTCAAGACTTCTAACATAGGGACGCCCGCTGTGCCAGAAGGTTCGCCATCATCGTTTGCTTTTTGGATTTCATCATGTGCACCAATTAAATAAGCTGAGCAGTTATGTGTCGCATTATGATGCATTTTTTTAATTTCTTGAATGAATGCCAAAGCCTCTTCTTCCGTCTCAGTCCGTTTTACATAAGTAAGAAATTTAGACTTTTGGATAATATATTCACTTTCACCTTGTTCTTTTACTGTACGATAATCCTCACGCATTATTTCCGCCTCCAATAAAACTGTAATATAAATTTAATATGTACCAGTAAGGATAATGATATAATATAAATGCTGTCAGTTAAACTGTTAATACTTTTGTGCTAAAATAGTGATAGTTAAGAACGAATGGGGAATATTAAAATGAATGAGTCCTTTAACTTAGAATCATTAGATCAAGTATTTAAGCGAATGGTCAATACGATTCATCAATCTAAAGATGATATATTTGTAATTAGCGCACAAACGAAAGAGAACTACGAGCAAATAAAAAGAGAATTAGATGATGTGAAACGAGAAATCACCGTGCTAATTAAAGAGAATGACTTTTTATTTGAAAGAACCAAAAAGGCAAGACTACATTTGATGAAGGTATCTAAAAACTTCGATATTTATAGTGAAAGAGAAATTAAAGATGCCTATGAAGCAGCGCATAATTATCAAATGGCACATTCAGTTAATGAAGTGCAAGAAAAGCAATTACGTACGAAAAGAGATGACCTAGAGCGACGTTTAGAAGGCTTATTCGATACGATTGAGCGTGCGGATCAATTGGCAAATCAAGTAAGTGTTATTATTGCTTATTTGACTTCGGATTTAAAGAACGTTGGTGAAGCTTTAGCGGATGCTAAGTATAAGCAAGACTTTGCGATTCGAATTATTGAAGCGCAAGAAGATGAACGAAGAAGAGTATCTAGGGAAATCCATGATGGACCCGCTCAAATGTTAGCACATATTTTATTACGCTCAGGATTGTTAGAGAAGATTTACAAAGAAGAAGGAAAAGAAGCTGCTAAAAATGAATTGGAACATTTGAAAGAAAGTATTCGTTCTACTTTAATAGAGGTAAGGCGTGTGATCTTTGACCTTAGACCTATGAATTTAGATGATTTAGGTGTATCTGCTGCATTAAATAAATATTTAGACGAGATTAACGAAATGGAAAAAGATGTTATAATTGAATTTAAAGAACGTGGATATCACAAACGTTTAGATACTAATTATGAAATTGCGGTTTTTAGAATTGTACAAGAGTCTGTAACAAATGCGATTAAGCATGGGGAACCAAGAACCGTTTCTGTGCAATTAGAATGGCTACAAGATAAGCTCAATATCGTCGTTAAAGATGATGGGAGGGGCTTTGACGTGCACCAAGTAAAAGAAAAGTCGTTTGGGCTAATTGGAATGCGGGAACGCGTTGATTTATTGAAAGGAACTTTTAATGTTCAGTCAAAGATTGGTAAAGGAACAGTCAATTTGATTCAAATACCATTTAGAGAAGAATTGTAAAATGAGGAGGAAATGGAATGACAACGAAAATTATAATTATAGATGACCATCAATTATTTAGAGAAGGAGTCAAACGAATTTTAGATTTTGAAAACTCGTTTGAAGTTGTAGCAGAAGGTGACGACGGGGATGAGGCGATTGAGCTTTATGAAATGTATCAACCTGATGTTGTGTTAATGGATATTAATATGCCACGGATGAACGGTGTCGATGCAACAGCTGAATTAATTGCAAAGTTTCCAGATGCGAAAATAATTATTTTATCGATTCATGACGACGGATCATATGTAACACATGCATTAAAAACAGGCGCTTTAGGATATATGTTAAAAGAAATGGATGCTAATGATATTGTGGAAGCGATTAAAGTTGTATCAGTTGGTGGTTCTTATTTACATCCGAAAATCACACACAACTTAGTTCAGGAATACCGTCGCTTAAGTGAACGTGAACATAAGGGTGCTTTCCACCAAAATGAAATTCGACGCCCATATCACTTGTTAACAAAACGTGAAAGTGAAGTATTACAGTTATTAACAGACGGACAAAGTAACCGTGTTATTGGTGAAACATTATTTATTTCTGAGAAAACTGTTAAAAATCATGTATCAAGCATTTTACAAAAAATGGGTGTTAACGACCGTACACAAGCGGTTGTAACAGCGATTAAAAATGGTTGGGTAGAAGTCAATTAAGTGACGTTTATATGAAATCTAAGAAGATTTATGTAAAGTCATGGTCATGTATGGCATAATAATAAACAAAGATAGAAGGGCCTTCATTTGGAAGAGCCCTTTTAAATAGTTTGAAATTAAGGAGATTGACTGATGAAGAAAACAATCATTGCAATACTATTAGCAAGCGTAGCTTTATTAGCTGCATGTAATAATGACAGTAAAGAACCACAAGTAGAAGAACAAGATGGAATTGGCTTCAATGTAGAAGATGAAACGATTGAAGAAGCTGCGAATGTACCGGAAGATGAAAAAATAGCGATTTTATCAGCATTTGATACGTATATTTCAACTTTCAACGAGAAGGATTTAGAAGCGTATATGAGTATGATTGCTGAGGATACGGAAAGCTTCGATAAAGAAGAAGAGCGTGCTTATGTTGCGGAAGCATTTGAATTATATGATTTAATTCGCGAACCATCAGATGTGACAATTGTGAAGTACTCGGAAGAAGAAGCGCAAGTGTTTGCGAATCTACAAAATAAATTAAAGCAATTATCGTCAGGTCTTGAAACAAAAGAAAGTTCTAGACAAGTAACCGTGTTCGTCAAAGAACAAGATGAATGGAAAGTGAAATCTGTCCATTCTATTGGAGAAAATCCAACGAAATAACTATAAAAACCAATTACGAAAGATTTGCAAAATCTTTCGTAATTGGTTTTTGTGATTATACACCGGAAAATTGTTGGAATCTTTCTGTATACTCACGTTTGAGTAGGTAAGCAAGCGCAATTTGACGGCTAATAGATGCTTCGGAAGCAAATACGGTAATTGTTTGGTTATTGGTAAGTTGAATGATCGTTTCTACTTCGTTAGCTGCTTTAATATTTTTAATGCCGTGTAAACAAATCCAAGTGTTTAACAAGGAAGAAGCGGCATGGGTTGGAATTAATACGATTGGAATGCCATGTTCAAATGCGAGCACAATAGGTGTCTTTTTTCGGTTTGCTAAAAACTTTTTGGCATTAGCTGTTGTTACTTGGTAGGATGTTCCATAAAAATGGCAGGATCCACGAACGATATGGAGTGGCTTTCTAGGGTGCATGATTCTTTCATTTCTCTCATAAACTAACGTTTTGATTCTGTGCTCGGTTTGAATCGTTTGTAAAGCAAGTGTAGTCGAAGAAATAATAAAGTTTTGATTGACCGTTGAAATTTGCAATCGCATTCGCTCCTTTGAATAATTATGATGGTTTAATTGTACCTTAAATTTTAAAAAGTTCAACCAATATTGCAAAGAATCAGATAAATCAACAGGAGAAAAAAGTGTATACCATCAAAATTTATTATCTGTCACAAATTACGTTTCTTCTTTCAAAGGTTTGTGGCGAAACTAAATTAGGTGATACACACTTTGATTTATACTAAAAAAATCAAACAGACACAATTTAAATTTTATAAGGTTTGGAACGAAAGTTTGTCTTCAGGTCAAATCAATGATCTCTGAGCATTTACTCACTCTCCGCACTTTCAATCGCAGCTGCACCTAAAACTTTAGCTGCAATAAGTAATGCTTTTTCATCGATATCAAATTTGGGATGATGATGTGGATAAGCATCTGCTGGCTTCGCACCTGTAAAGAAAAATGTCCCTGGCACCTTTTCCAAATAATAGCTAAAATCTTCACCGCCCATTTGTGCGGATTGTTTTAAAACATGTTCTTCACCAATAATATTTGAAGCGATTGATTTGATAAATAATGTTTCTTTTTCGTGGTTGACAAGAGCTGGGTAGCCACGATGATATTCAAAATCAATTGTGCAATTATTAGCAAGTGCTGTACCGTCAAGGATTCGTTTCATTTCAATTTCCATTAAATCACGGATTTCTGGTGAAAAAGTTCGTACTGTACCTTTTAATTCAGCTGTATCTGCAATAACGTTGAAGGCATTTTCAGCTACGAATGAACCAATTGTTAAAACAGCGGATTCTATTGGATTGACACGTCTTGAAACTAATTGCTGTAAGTTTGTAACCAGTTGAGATGCAATCAAAATCGCATCTTTCGTTTGGTGTGGGCTCGCTCCGTGTCCACCAGCACCTTGGACTTTAATTTCAAACATATCCGCTGCTGCCATTGAAGCACCGACTGTATAGCCGATGTTGCCAGTTGGTGTTAAAGATGATAAATGTGTTCCAAAAATCACATCTACGCCATCTAAACAGCCGTCTTCAATCATAGAGACTGCACCACCAGGAGCTAATTCTTCCGCATGCTGATGAATAAAAACATATTCACCACTTAAATTTTCTTGAAGTTCAAAAATGGCTTTTGCAAGCTGCAATAAAGTTGCTGTATGTCCGTCATGTCCACAAGCATGCATCACGCCAGGAACTGTAGATTTATACGGCACATCTTTTTCATCGTGGATTGGTAACGCATCAAAATCTGCACGAAGCGCAACTGTTTTACCGGGTTTGCCCCCTTTGACACGTGCTACAACACCATTTCCACCTACATTTGCTTTTACTTCTACCCCTAAATCGTTATAGAAGTTTACAATATATTGAGCAGTTTTTTGTTCTTGGAATGAAAGTTCAGGATGCATATGTAGATGTCTGCGAATAACGATCATGTCCTCATATGCCAATTCGAGCTTTTCAAATAACTGATTATACAAAATAAAACACCTTCCCCATCGTTAACAAATACTTTTCAATTAATTGTAACAATTTGGAATTGGTTAATCAATAGCGAGTCATTCTTCATCTGTTTTTACTTTGTATGTGGAAATATATGGCGCGCTTGTAAATAAATAAGGTTGAGCTTCCAACCCAGTGCCTTTCACTTCTGTAGCCATCAATGTTTTATAAGAAGGCGTGCGTTGCCACTCCTCATAGAAAAAACGTCCTGTCCATTGAGTCAAAATTGCGTAATGATCTCCTTTTGTTGGACGTAAAATACGATAAGCAATAAAACCATGTTGAGAAGAAACGGAATCTATATGGCGCAACGTCCAATGTTCGAAGAGTGGTCTACCTTCATCTGTAACAGGCATGTAGTTAAAAGCGAAAAAGCCTTCTTCTTTCAGTGGGTTTTCACTTCCGATTACTTCATAACTTAATGGCGTTTGAAATACCGATTTACTTTCCGTTTCGTGAAGTACGACGGAATTTCCAACCCCGTGCATGACAACCATTCGTTCATTTGTATATTTATTTCTGAGGAACTCCATAAAATCCATGGAACCTGAAGTTGTATATAGTTTCATAACTGCTCCGCCTCCTAGTTAAAATTTCCTTCTATACTATATGCTCAATTAAAGATTTAACAAAACTCTAAATGGCGAATAAGCCTTTTGAGCGATCGAATCATTTGCACGAACGACGAATAAACCTTGTGAGCGGTCGAATACTACTTTAAAGAATCGACTTATGATTCAGCGTGTCTATGCTGCAAGAGATTTTATCCAATGTTAAAAACAAAAACTGAACTTCTATATATAACATATACGACAAAAATCAAGGAAATCCTCTCTGTTTTATTTTAATATAATTCCCACCCCTCTTTGATTGTAAACAATTATTGACAAATCTATGACATGAAAGAGACAATAATATGACATACCAGTATATATAGTTTACAGGAGTTGTCAGAAGTTTTACACTTAATAACATATAAGTTCCGCTTAAAAGTTTAGCGAACCTCTGAACGAACGGCGGATTAATCTCACGAGTAGTCGAATCATTTGTATGGACGGCGAATAAATCTCACGAGTAATCGAATTATTTCTTTAAACGGCGAATAAATCTCGTGAGGATCAAATCTATTTCAAGGAATCTGCTTATGATTCAAAGTATTTATGCTGCGAGAGAATTTATCTGATGTTAAAGACAAAAACTGAACTTATGTAAGTGGTATAAAAATACAGATGAGTAGGAGCTAATAAAATGACAACATTCAATGACACACTTTTACGTGCAGCAAGAGGAGAACAAGTTGAACACACGCCAGTATGGTATATGCGTCAAGCGGGCCGTTCTCAGCCAGAGTATTTGAAAATTAAAGAGAAGTATTCTTTAGAAGAAATTACAAAACAACCTGAATTATGTGCTTACGTAACAAAGCTACCTGTAGATCAATACAATGTAGATGCAGCAATTTTATACAAAGATATTGTAACGCCGCTGCCAGCGATTGGTATCGATGTGAAAATCAAAGCGGGTGTGGGACCGGTCATCAGTAATCCAATTCGTTCTGTACAAGATGTTTATAATTTAGGCGAAATCGATCCTGAAACAGACGTACCCTATGTATTAGAAACGATACGTATGTTAACGAAAGAGCAATTAAACGTGCCATTAATCGGTTTTGCAGGGGCTCCGTTTACACTTGCGAGTTATATGATTGAAGGCGGTCCTTCACGTTCTTATAATCTGACGAAATCCTTTATGGTGTCACAACCTGAAGCATGGTTTTTATTAATGGATAAATTAGCAGATATGACGATTATGTATATTACAGCGCAAGTCAATGCTGGTGCTAAAGCAATTCAGATTTTTGATTCTTGGGTCGGTGCTTTACATGTTGACGATTATCGGATTTTTATTAAGCCGACGATGGAGAAAATTTTTGCTAATTTACGCACTTTAAATGTACCGCTTATTACGTTCGGTGTTGGTGCAAGTCATTTAGCGCAAGAATGGCATGATTTACCGGTAGATGTTGTTGGATTAGATTGGCGTTTGTCTATCGCAGAAGCAGAGGCGAAAGGATTTACGAAAACGATTCAAGGGAATTTAGACCCGACATTACTCATTGCGGATTGGGATGTATTAGAAAAACGTGCGAAAACAATTATTGAACAAGGTGTATCGTATGGTCACCATATTTTCAATCTTGGCCATGGCGTTTTCCCAGATGTAAAACCAGCGACGTTGAAGAAATTAACGGAATTGATTCATACGTATAGTGCAGAATGTATGAGAACGAAAAAAAACTAAATTTGAGGTGGCAGAAGATGAAGAAAAAAGTAGGGTTATTAGTAATGGCATATGGGACGCCGTATAAGGAAGAAGATATAGAACCGTATTACACGCATATTCGACGCGGACGTCCGCCAGCAGCTGAACAGTTAGAGGATTTACGCAACCGTTATGAAGCAATTGGGGGTATTTCTCCACTTGCAAAAATTACTGAAACTCAAGCACAAGCTTTGTGTGATCGTTTGAATGAGATTCAAGACGAAGTAGCGTATCAAGTTTACATCGGTTTAAAACATATTACGCCATTTATTGAAGAGGCAGTTGAACAAATGCATAAAGATGGCATTACGGAAGCAGTTTCAATTGTACTGGCACCTCATTTTTCAACATTTTCCGTGAAATCGTATAATGGACGTGCGAAAGAAGAAGCAGAGAAGTATGGCATTACATTAAGTTCGGTAGAAAGTTGGTATAAGGAGCCGAAGTTTATTCAATATTGGGTGGAAAAAGTGACGCAAGCGTTTGATGCGATGCCTGATGCTGAGCGTGAAAAAGCTTGTTTAATTGTTTCAGCCCATTCATTACCAGAGAAAATTTTAGCAAATGGCGATCCTTATGCGGACCAATTACAAGAAACAGCAGAGTTGATTGTAGAAGGCGCGGGGGTTGAGAATTACGCAGTCGGTTGGCAAAGTGAAGGGCAAACACCTGAACCTTGGTTGGGACCGGACGTGCAGGATTTAACGCAAGTTTTGCATGAAAAGAAAGGTTACACAACTTTTGTCTATACACCAGTAGGCTTTGTGTCAGATCATTTAGAAGTGCTTTATGACAATGATTATGAGTGTAAAGTCGTTTGTGACGAAGTAGGTGCGACGTATAGCCGTCCCGAGATGCCGAATACGGATGCTTTATTTATTGACGCAATGGTCGATGCAATTCGTGCATTGAAAAAGTAAAACCAACTGGGAGATTGGACGTGGTTAAAGTGAGCGGACAACGAAAAAAAGTGGTCATTGTCGGTGGCGGAATTACTGGGCTGTCGGCAGCTTATAAAATGCAGCAAATAGCCAGAGAGCAAGGATATTTATTAGACCTCGTTTTAATTGAAGGGAAAAGTCAATTAGGCGGTAAAATTCAAACGGTTAAACGGGATGGTTTTGTCATTGAACGTGGGCCCGATTCCTTTTTAATTCGTAAAAAAAGTATGACAGAATTGGCGAAAGCAGTAGGCGTTGGAGATGAGCTTGTAAAAAATGCAACGGGACAAGCCTATATTTGGTTAAATCAAGAGCTTTATCCAATTCCAGCTGGCTCGGTTATGGGAATTCCGACGCAGTTAAGACCGTTTATGCGGACGGGTTTGTTTTCAGTTGTGGGAAAGTTACGTGCGATGGGAGATCTCGTATTACCGAAAACAAAATCGGAAGGAGATCAATCACTGGGTCATTTTTTTAAGCGTCGTTTAGGAAATGAAGTTGTGGAAAACTTAATCGAGCCGTTACTTTCTGGAGTGTATGCGGGCGATATCGATCAGATGAGTTTACAATCAACTTATCCACAGTTTTCAGTCGTTGAGAAAAATCATCGCAGTTTAATAAAAGGGATGAGAAAGACGGCCACCAACCAAGCGCCAGGTAGAAATGGCGCAAATGTGAAAAAAGAAGGTGTTTTTTATTCCTTCAAAAATGGGCTAGATACGCTAGTTACAGCAATTGAAGAACAGTTAGATGACGTTGAGATTTTGAAAAGTACTTTTGTGGAAGCGATTGATCAAAAAGATGAACAGACTGTTTTAACAGTAGATGATGGATTGAAAATCGAAGCAGATGCAGTCATTTTAACAACGGGACATGAAGTGGCTCGAAGATTATTTCAACCATATAGTGTATTACAACAGTTAGGAAATATCCCAACTACTTCTGTAGCAACGATTGCGTTGGCATTTCCCGAGGATGCGATTTCGCAAAAAGAACAAGGGACAGGTTTTTTAGTCGCAAGAAAAAGTGGTTTATCCATAACTGCCTGTACATGGTTACATCGCAAATGGCCAATGACGACACCAAAAGGGAAAGTATTATTACGTGCATTTGTCGGAAAAGTAGGTGACGATGCAATTGTTGATTTACCTGACGCGGATATTGAGCGAATTGTTTTAGAGGAGTTAGGCCAAATTATGGACATTAAAACACAACCTGATTTTTCAATTGTAACACGTTGGAAAGAAGACCGTCCCCAGTATCGTGTGGGTCATAAGGAGCTAGTTCGCGAGGCGAAAGAACAGTTAAAAGCGGTATTTCCTACCGTATGGTTAGCAGGGGCTTCTTATGAAGGTGTCGGTTTACCAGATTGTGTTGATCAAGGAGAGGAAGCGGCCGTTGAAGTATTGGCACAACTGTTTAAATAATTTTACGCACAGTTTTTGATGGGCAATGTACAGCTGATTTTTAAAATAAGCAAAAAAAGAAGCAGTTCTCTAAAATATTCATCTTTAGAGGCTGCTATTTTGCGTTAATAAATATTACATTTATGACATTTATTTGTATAACATTCATGTTGTTCGATAATTTCCTCTCCACACATAATACAAGTTTTAGTAGGCAATGTTTTAATGAAATGCATGAATTTTTTTAGCATATTAAAACGTCCTCCTTCTAAAAATTATTGATCATGTGAACATTTATCACAATGGTTTGTATAGCAATCAAATTGCTCTTCCATTTCATGTCCACAAGTTCTGCAAATTTTTGCTGGTAAGTTTTTGAAAAAATCTAATACGTTTTCGATCATTGTCATTCGCTCCCTTTTTAAGTTTCTGTTGTATAACTGAATTGCTTATTCATAGTGTATTATAACAGAGTTTGAATTGCAACCTTAAAATGAAGAAAACTTTTAAAATTTCCGAAAACATTAAAAATGATTAATTGAAAATAAGTTTTGTTACTTTTTTTAGCTTATTTTCGACAAAAGAGCTCTTATTACAATACTTTTTAAAAGTTTTCAGATAAAATGAGAGAGAGAATAGATTAAAGGGGCGAGTTGCCAATGTATTTTATTGATAATAAAGGAATTACCGATCCGCAAATAAATTTAGCGATTGAAGAATACGTACTTAGAACAATGGATGTCGACAAAGATTCTTATCTATTATTCTATATTAATGAACCTTCAATTATTATCGGGAAAAACCAAAATACAATTGAAGAGATTGACACAGACTTTGTTGAGAAAAATGGCATTAAGGTAGTGCGTCGTTTATCTGGCGGGGGGGCTGTGTATCATGATTTAGGCAATTTAAATTATAGTTTTATTACAAAAGACGACGGAGAATCTTTCCGTAACTTTAAAAAATTTACAGAGCCTGTCGTTGAAGCTTTACAAAAAATCGGTGTTAAAGCTGAATTAATTGGTCGTAATGATTTACTTGTTGAAGGCCGTAAGATTTCTGGTAACGCCCAATTTGCAACTCAAGGCCGTATGTTTAGTCACGGAACTTTAATGTTTGATACAGAAATTGATACAGTCGTATCAGCTTTACGTGTGCGCAAAGATAAAATTGAATCGAAAGGGATTAAATCGATTCGCAGCCGTGTTGCTAATATTTCAGAGTTTTTAAGTGAATCAATGTCAATTGAAGAACTTCGTATGGCGATTTTAACATCGATCTTTGAAGGTGAAGAAAATATTCAATACTTAGAGTTGACGGAAGAAGATTGGGAAAATATTCACCAACTATCCAAAGAACGTTATGCAAACTGGGATTGGAATTATGGGAAGTCGCCGAAATTTAATATGCAACATTCACATCGTTTTCCTGTAGGAAGCATTGATGCTCGCCTTCAAGTAGAAAAAGGTGTCATTACAGATATCGCCATTTTCGGAGACTTTTTCGGTATTGGAGAAATTGAAAAAGTACAAGAAAAACTACGTGGAGTTGCTTATAACCGTCAAGCGATTGAAGAAGCACTAGTTGGTCTTGATGTGCCTACATTTTTAGGCGGTATTACGTCAGAAGAGTTTGTGCAATTAATCTATTGATAAAACGATTTGCCCTATACTTATGTATGGGGCAGATCTTTATAAGTGATTGAAAGGTGTTGTTAGAAAGTGCATGTAACATTTTATGTACAAGAAAATTGCGCATTATGTGAAGAGGCGGAAATGATGATGAAGTTAGTGGCGGAAGATGATGAATTCATATGGGAGAAAGTGGATATTAAGTCAGATGATGCATTGCATGAAAAATATATGTTGATGGTTCCTGTCATTGAATATGAAAATCGAGTCTTGTTATACGGCAATATTGGTTATGTCGATTTAGTGCTTGCAATTGAAGAAGCGAAAGAATAATCTGTTTTTTTAGTGCTTTAGGTTGCTAAAAAATAAAAAAATGCTATACTAAAGATAGAAATGGACGCGAACAATTCTAATTTTTATTTTTTTATACATAGTGGGACATTATTTATTTAGTTGGTCAATTAAAGTCCCGTTATAGTTTGAAAAGGTTTAATTCAAGCGGAATGAGGGGAAAAATAATGAAACTTCCAATTGAAGCATATCATCAACTTGTTCCCGAAATGATTGAAGTGTTGCAAGAACGATATCGAGTATTAAATTTTATTAAAATGCTTGGTCCAATCGGGCGCCGGACGCTAGGAGAAACGGCAAATTTATCAGAACGAGAAACACGTACGATTTTAGAGTTTTTGAGAAATCAACAACTTGTTCATATTGCCCGTAATGGCGCAACGGTTACTGATGAAGGTGCGCGTTTGTTAACAGATTTAGGGCAATCTATTCAACAATGGTCAGGGAGCGACATTTTAGAACAACAACTGAGAAAGAAGCTCGATATACATCAAGTAGTGATTGTATCGGGTGATGCAGATCAACATGATTTTGTGAAAAATTTACTTGGATTAAAAGTTGCAGAATTGCTCACAACAACCTTAAAAGAAGCTCGAACAATTGCAGTTTCTGGTGGCAGCACAGTAGCTCGGATTCCGGATTATTTAAAAGTAACAGTAGGAAATGAAGCGCAATTATTTATTGCAGCGCGAGGCGGGGTCGGTGGCCGGATTGAGTTGCAAGCGAATGTAATCGCCGCATCTTTTTCGAAAGTATGTGATGCAAAATATCAGAGTTTTTATTACCCAGAAGCGCTGAGTGAGGAATTATTACAAGCTTTTCAAAAAGAGCCATCTGTGCAAAAAATGTTGGCTTTATATGAAAAGGTCGATTGTTTAATTCATGGGATTGGTGAAGCAAACCATATGGCTAAAGTGCGGGAAACTGCGCCAGAAAAAATGGAAGAATTACTTCGTTTAGGTGCTAAAGGAGAAGCATTTGGCTACTATTTCGATGCGAACGGAAAAGCTGTAAAACGCATTCGAACAATCGGTTTACAATTAGAACAAGTACAAAAAATTCCATATATTTATGCTGTTGCCGGTGGAAAAAGTAAAGCTGCAGCGATATTATCTTATATGAAAAGTGCACCGTCTCAAACAGTGTTAATTACGGATTCGGCGGCTGCTAAAGAAATATTGAATCAATAAAATAACTATATATTGGAGGAAGAAAGAATGACTTTAAAAATTGCGATTAATGGATTTGGAAGAATTGGACGTTTAGTATTTCGTGAGGCAATGCAACATGAGGAAATGGAAATCGTTGCAATTAACGATTTAACAGATGCAAAAATGCTTGCACATTTAGTGAAGTATGACTCTGTACATGGAATTTATGATGCGGAAGTTGAAGCGGATGAGACATTTATTTCGGTAAATGGCAAAAAAGTCAATGTTTACGAAGAGAAAGATCCTGCAAACTTACCATGGAGCGACCTTGGTGTAGATATCGTTATCGATTGTACAGGTGTGTTCAGATCAGCGGATGTGTTGCAAAAACATATTGATGCAGGCGCGAAAAAAGTATTATTATCAGCTCCAGCAAAAGGTGAAATGCCAACATTTGTTATGGGTGTAAACCATGAAGATTATAATGCTGAAACAGACCATATTGTTTCGAATGCTTCTTGTACGACAAACTGTTTGGCTCCAGTCGTAAAAGTATTACAAGATGAGTTTGGTGTGAAACGTGGCATGATGACGACGATTCACTCTTACACAAACGATCAAAGCTTATTGGACTTCCCACATTCGGATTACCGTCGTGCGCGTGCAGCAGCTGAATCAATGATTCCAACGACTACAGGTGCAGCATCAGCAGTTACGAAAGTAATTCCTGAGCTAAAAGGTAAATTAGACGGGATGGCGGTACGTGTACCAACGCCAAACGTTTCAGTTGTAGATTTCGTAGCAGAACTTGACAAATCTGTGACAAAAGAAACATTAAATGCGGCTTTAGAAAACGCAGCAAACAATGATTTAAAAGGCATCTTATCATATAATGAACTACCACTTGTATCGATTGATTACAATGGTAACCCAGCTTCATCGATTGTAGATGGCTTGTCGACAATGGTTTTAGAAGATAATATGGTAAAAGTTTTATCTTGGTATGACAATGAAGCAGGCTATTCTGCTCGCTGTATCGACCTTGCATTATATATGTACAAAAAAGGTCTATAAACAATAGATATATCAAGCAACTAACGCTATAATATAGGTGGGTGAGAGAAGTGGGTGAGCCCATTTCTCTCTTTTTAATACATCAATGAGGGGGCAATTTTCATGACGTCAAAACAGACGATGAAAGATCTGCAACTAGAAGGTAAAAAAGTATTTTGTCGCGTAGACTTTAACGTACCGATGGAAGATGGAAAAGTGGCTGACGATACACGTATTCGTGCGGCAATTCCTACAATCGAGTACTTAATTGGCGAAGGGGCAAAAGTAATTTTAGCGAGTCATTTAGGACGACCAAAAGGTGCAGTAAACGAAGAAATGCGTTTAACAGCAGCAGCTGAAAAATTAGCTGAACACCTTGGGAAACCTGTTACAAAATTAGATGAGTCAATTGGCGAAAACGTTCAAGCGTCGATTGATCAAATGGAAAACGGTGATGTTGTCGTTTTAGAAAACGTTCGTTTCCATGCGGGAGAAGAAAAAAATGATGATGCACTGGCGCAACAATTTGCTGCTTTAGCTGATGTATTTGTCAATGACGCGTTCGGAGCTGCACATCGTGCGCATGCGTCAACGGCAGGAATTGCAAACTACTTACCAGCAGTGTCTGGGTTATTATTAGAAAAAGAATTAGACGTTTTAGGAAAAGCGCTTTCAACACCAGAACGTCCATTTACAGCGATTATTGGCGGTGCGAAAGTGGCTGATAAAATCGGTGTGATTGATCATTTATTGGACAAAGTAGATCACTTAATAATCGGTGGTGGTTTATCTTATACATTTACGAAAGCTCAAGGCAATGAAGTAGGTAAATCATTACTAGAAGAAGATAAAATTGACTTAGCAAAATCATTTATTGAAAAAGCAAAAGCAAACAATGTCGAATTACATTTACCTGTAGATGCGGTTGTTGCGGATGAGTTTTCAGTAGATGCCAACATTCAAACAGTTGCCATCGATCAAATTCCAGCTGATTTTATGGGCTTGGATATCGGACCTGAAACAGCGAAGAAATATCGTGAAGTCATTGAGGGTTCTAAGTTAATTATTTGGAATGGTCCAATGGGTGTATTTGAAATGGAACCGTTTGCAAATGGAACGAAAACAGTTGCAGAAGCAGTCGCTCATACGAAAGGTTATACAGTAATTGGCGGTGGAGATTCGGCGGCGGCTGTTGAAAAGTTTGAGCTAGGCAATCAAATGGATCATATTTCAACAGGTGGCGGCGCTTCTTTAGAGTTTATGGAAGGTAAAGCTTTACCTGGTGTTACAGCGTTAAACGATAAATAATAAAAGGAGCGGATATGCGTGCGTAAAAAGGTCATTGCAGGAAACTGGAAGATGCATAAAACTGCTGCAGAAGTACAAGCATTTATGAAGGAAGTTCTCGAGAAACTGCCTGTATCAGACAAAGTGGAAGCAATTATTTGTGCTCCGAGCGTTTACTTAGCGAACTTAGTGTCACAAGTTGAAGGCTCGAATTTAAAAATTGGTGCACAAACGATGCATGAAGCAAAAGAAGGAGCGTTCACTGGAGAAGTAAGTCCGGCGATGCTTCAAAGTATCGGTGTTCACTATGTCGTCATCGGTCATTCTGAGCGTCGTGAATATTACAATGAAACAGATCAAACGGTGAATGCGAAAACAAAAGCAGCGTTTGACTATAACTTAACACCAATTGTTTGTGTTGGTGAAACATTAGAACAGCGTGAAGCAAATCAAACAGTAGATGTCGTGTCAGCACAAGTGACGAAAGCGTTTGACGGTTTGACAACGGAACAAGTTACGCAAACGATTCTTGCGTATGAGCCAATTTGGGCAATCGGTACGGGGAAAACTGCGACAGCTGAAGATGCGAATGAAGTTTGCGGTGCGATTCGTCAAACTGTAGAAAAACTTTACGGACAAGACGTTGCTGCAAAAATTCATATCCAATATGGCGGCAGTGTGAAACCGAGCAATGTTGATGAGTTATTATCGATGGAACATATCGACGGTGCCCTTGTCGGCGGTGCAAGTTTAGAAGCGGAATCTTTCCTACAGTTAGTTGAGGCGGGAAAAAATGCGTAAAAAACCAGTAGCATTAATTATTTTAGATGGTTTTGGTTTAAGCGATACAGTTGAAGGAAATGCCGTTCGACAAGCAAAAAAGCCAAATTACGAACGTTTTAAAGAACAGTTTTCTTATACGACGTTAACAGCTTGTGGTAAAGCGGTTGGTTTACCAGAAGGTCAAATGGGTAATTCCGAAGTAGGACACTTAAATATTGGAGCTGGACGCATCGTTTACCAAAGTTTAACACGCATTCATAAATCAATTCGTGATGGTGACTTTTTTACAAATGAAAAGTTATTACAGGCAATTGAACATGCGAAAAAGAATGATTCAGCTTTACATATTATGGGGCTTTTATCTGATGGTGGTGTGCATAGTCACTTTGAACATTTATTTGCACTACTGCGTTTAGCGAAGCAACAAAACTTCGATAAAGTGTATGTCCATGCATTTTTAGACGGTCGTGATGTTGGGCAGAAAACGTCTTTAACATTTATCGAACAAACCGAAGCGGTATTAGCTGAAGTAGGCGTCGGAAAAATTGCCTCTGTAACGGGTCGTTATTATGCAATGGACCGCGATAAGCGTTGGGACCGTGTGGAAAAGACGTATCGTACATTAGTAGATGCTGAAGCATCAGTGTTTCCATCAGCTTTAGGTGGTGTAGAGACGTCTTATGCAGCTGGGATTACAGATGAGTTTGTTGAGCCATTTGTCGTCACAGAGAACGGTGAACCGATAGCGAAAGTTGAAGATGATGATGCAGTGATTTTCTTTAATTTCCGTCCAGACCGTGCGATTCAATTATCACGTGCATTTACAGATAAAACTTTTACAGAATTTGTTGTGAAAGATTATCAAAACTTATGTTTCGTGTCTTTCACACATTATAGTGACGAAGTGAATGCGGAAGTTGTGTTTGAAAATACAGATTTAGTTGATACTTTGGGTGAAACGATTGCAGTGAATGGGTTAACGCAGCTACGAATTGCTGAAACTGAAAAGTATCCACATGTGACATTTTTTATGAGCGGTGGAAAAGAAGAGGCTTTTGAAGGAGAAGATCGTATTTTAATTGCTTCGCCAAAAGTTGCGACATATGATTTGAAACCTGAAATGAGCGCTTATGAAGTGACGGATGCATTATTAGAAGTCATTGAGAGCGAATCGAAAGATGCCATTATTTTAAATTTCGCAAACCCTGATATGGTTGGGCATAGCGGTATGTTAGAACCGACGATTCAAGCGGTGGAAACAGTCGATCTATGTTTAGGACAAATTGTCGATGCGATATTAGAAAAAGGCGGTACAGCCATTATTACAGCCGATCACGGGAATGCAGATGAAGTGATCACAAAAGACGGCAAACCGATGACGGCTCACACGACAAATCCCGTACCTGTTATTATTACGGAAAAAGGTTTAATGTTACGAACAGATGGTATATTAGCCGATTTAGCACCAACCATGTTAAAATTATTAAGGTTATCACAACCTGAAAAAATGACTGGAAAGCCATTATTTTAAAGGAGAGAATACAATGCCAATTATTACACATGTTCAAGCGAGAGAAGTTTTAGATTCACGAGGAAATCCAACTGTTGAGGTTGAAGTATTAACATCTAGCGGTGCTTTTGGTCGCGCAATGGTGCCATCAGGCGCATCTACAGGAGAATACGAGGCTGTTGAATTACGTGATGGGGACAAAGACCGTTACCTTGGTAAAGGTGTATTAAAAGCAGTTGAACACGTAAATACAGTAATTGCTGACGAATTAGAAGAAGCTTATTCTGTATTAGATCAAGTTGTCATCGATAAAGCACTAATTGCTTTAGATGGTACGCCAAACAAAGCAAAATTAGGTGCAAACGCAATTTTAGGTGTTTCTATGGCAGTTGCGCATGCAGCAGCAGATTATTTAGATATGCCACTTTACCAATACTTAGGTGGCGTAAATGCGAAACAACTTCCAGTACCGATGATGAATATTTTAAACGGTGGAGAACATGCAGATAATAACGTAGATATTCAAGAATTTATGGTTATGCCAGTAGGTGCAGAAAGTTTCCGCGAAGCACTTCGTATGGGAGCTGAAATTTTCCATAGCTTACGTAATGTGTTACAAGCAAAAGGTTTAAACACAGCTGTTGGTGATGAAGGTGGTTTCGCACCAAACTTAGCATCAAGTGAAGAAGCATTAGAAACAATTATTGATGCAATCGAAAAAGCGGGATATAAAGCCGGTGAAGAAGTCATGTTAGCGTTAGACGTTGCATCTTCTGAGCTATACAATAAAGAAACAAAAGCATATGACTTACCAGGCGAAGGTATTTCTAGAACATCTGAAGAAATGGTAGAGTGGTATGCGGATCTATGCGAAAAATATCCAATCGTTTCAATTGAAGACGGTTTAGATGAAAATGACTGGGCAGGTCATAAATTATTAACAGAGCGCATCGGTGATAAAGTACAATTAGTTGGTGACGACTTATTCGTAACAAACACTGAAAAATTAGCACAAGGTATTGAACAAGGTGTAAGTAACTCGATTTTAATTAAAGTGAACCAAATTGGTACTTTAACAGAAACATTTGACGCAATCGAAATGGCAAAACGTGCTGGCTACACGGCAGTAATTTCACATCGTTCTGGTGAAACAGAAGATACAACAATTGCAGATATTGCTGTTGCGACAAATGCAGGTCAAATTAAAACAGGTGCACCATCTCGTTCAGACCGTGTTGCAAAATACAACCAATTACTACGCATCGAAGATCTATTAGATGAAACAGCAGAATATTTAGGTGCAAAAACATTTTATAATGTGAAAAGATAAGATGAATTCTCAGGCATTGGTTTGTCCAATGCCTGTTTCATTTCATTGGTCTTACTTTAATGGAATGAAGTTAGCTTGTGTAATAAGTTGAAAAAGCCAACTTTCAAGTATCGTAAGTAGAAGAAGTAACCTTCACACTTGGAAAAACTTAACAGAGGATCTTTCATTTTTTTGAGTTTACCTGAAAATAAATCTTGACTTACAAGCAGAAACAGGCATTAAACAAATCCAGTGAAAATCGGATTGT